>Ga0181539_1003224_pt1 | contig 15275 bp, 18 predicted proteins | sample PEATcosm2014_Bin_46_FD_119767 | JGI IMG/M metagenome (GOLD analysis project Ga0181539, IMG submission 119767) | Peatland microbial communities from MTU Mesocosm Facility, Houghton, MI, USA - PEATcosm2014_Bin23_60_metaG | ecosystem: Environmental > Terrestrial > Soil > Wetlands > Peat | place... | reverse complement strand
GAGCGCCGCCAGTATTTCGGCGAGACCGATGAGACGGTCAACAAGAAACTCTTGGCGGTTACGGCTGCCGGGCTTATCCCCATCATGTGCATTGGCGAGAAAATCGAGGAGCGCCAGGCGGGCGGGACCCTCGAGGTGGTGCGGGGCCAACTGTCCAGAGGTTTGGGCGACCTCAGGCTCAGCGGCGAGCAGTTGGTCCTGGCCTATGAGCCGGTCTGGGCCATCGGCACCGGCCTCACCGCCACCCCGCAGCAAGCCCAGGAGGTGCACGCCTTTATCCGCGGCCTGTTGCGGGAGTCTCTGGGGGCCGCGGCCGCGGAGATCCGGGTGCTCTACGGCGGCAGCGTCACCCCGGACAACGCCGCCACCCTGCTGGCCGAGGTGGATATCGACGGGGCCCTGGTGGGCGGGGCGTCGCTTAAGGCCGATTCGTTCCTGGGCATCGCGGCCGCGGCCGGATAAGGACATAGCTATCAGCTATCAGCAAAAACCAAAAACCAAAAACCAAAAACCAAAAGCTGAAAGCTGACGGCTGAAGGCTGGTCTTCGGGCTTGCATCCCTCCGATAAGTCGTTTATATTAAAAAAGTTATGATTACTCTCATCATCACCGTCCATATCATCGTCTGCCTGGCCTTGATCCTCATCGTCCTGTTGCAGCACGGCAAGGGCGCCGGGATCGGCGCGGCCTTCGGCGGCTCCAGCCAGACGGTCTTCGGCTCCACCGGCGCCGCTCCCTTTCTGGCCAAAATGACCGCGGTGGCGGCCATTCTGTTCATGGTGACCTCTTTGGGACTCACCTTCATGGGGCGTCAGAAGGAGGCTTCGGTGATGCGCGGGGCCGGCCAGACGGCGCCCGCGGCTCCGGCCCACCCCTATGCGCCGCCTGCTCCCGCCACCCCGCCCGCTTCGAGGCCGCCGGGCAAATGAACCATCTTGTTTTAGTGCCGAAGTGGTGGAACCTGGTAGACACGCCATCTTGAGGGGGTGGTGGGGAATACCCGTGCGGGTTCAAATCCCGCCTTCGGCACCATATATTTCTTTAAAATATCAATTAGATAACCTTCTATAAAGAGCCTTACCAAGTGTTCCCGGACTGTCCCTAGATGGAAAAAATCTGCTCATAAAGAAAATTGCCGAAAAAAGAACCGTTGGCTTCACCTTTTTTGGTCATGGTCGCCCCTAAATATTGGCGATTATCCAGAACTTGACAAAAGGGGTAAGCCGGGTTTAAAATGTAAGAGACAGACCGGCGTTTGCTCCATTGGTTTTTTATGGAAGTATGTACTTTACGCAAAGTCAGTAATTTTTAGCAATGTCCTAATTGAGTTCCGTAAATTTCAGGATAGCCTCAATTCTCTCCCGATAAATTTCCTTTTTATTTTTATAAATCGCCAAGTTCTGCGTCCTAAATGGTTCGTAATAGTGCTCCCATGCCTTTTGGTAGCGTCCTTGGCTTTCGGGGGGAACGAAAACCCTATATTCCTCCACGGCGGGAGCCTGTCTGGTAATGAGTGCGTCTCCCATATCACCATCGGTGAGGTCCCGGCCCAAAAGAAAGAAGTATGCGAGATCGGGAGCGAAGGCAGCTCGGAGTTTAGCGCCTGCCATTTTTCTTATTTGTTCTTCTGTGACCTTCCGGGAGAATTGGTATCCAACATATCCACCAACGATGACGCCCAACAATGTAATTCCCATGCCAATGAGTATCCCTTCGATACTAACAGGCGGCAATTTTATATCTCCTTGCTCATTGGATGTCTAATCGGTTTAATCATAGGCTGCGGACTAATTGGCCTCTTTTTCTGGTGGCGACATGGAACGCTTTGGTTTATAGCTGTTTTGATTTGTTTATTTGTCGTAATTCAATTCGCTTTCTGCGGACAACAAGGCAAATTGCCCACTCGGGGGGTCGAGTTCCAAACAGAACCCATGGCAACGCTCTTCGTCAAAGATAGTTTTGTATTTAACATAACCAAAACAATAAAAAGTAACTTTAGGCTCTGTGGTTCTAAGTGTGCTCAAATCGGATTTATTAATATAAAACCAGAATTGATCTTCACGAACTTTATCATTGCTGCCAATGAAGGATACAATGGGGTAGTGAGGCTTAGACAAACTCTCTATGGATGGAGGTTCCTTGGATTTAATACCTGTAAAGGCTATCTCTTTTATAATAGCTGGTGTTTTGCCGAGATTGTGCAAATAAAGCAATGCATTAAATTCAAAAACATCTTTATCTCCGAGGTCAATTTTATCAAGATCAATTTTCTTATCGGGTTCAATTATTGCAAAAATATGTGCTCTTTCTGCTATTATAAGGTTGGCGGTAGTGGCTTTTGCTGCATTTGTACTTCCTTTAGCGGTATCAGCGGCCTCCCGCGTTATTTCGAGGCTGCCCTTCAAAAAGTAAGCCTGCCATATCAATGCCCCGAGTTGAAGGAGAGCAAAGCAAGCGACCAGAGCAGTGAAGACCAAGAACCACCAATCATAAGACGCTTTTTTAGCGCGGTCTTTTCTCTCTTGATTTGCTTCGGCCTCTGTTTTTGGGGGATTAACTGTCTTTACAACAAAAGGCGTTTGCTCGGTGCCGCGTTGATCGCTTGCGGTTTTTTGTTGGTTGGCTTTAGTCTGTTGTTGTTGTGGCTTACTTTTTTCCCCGAGACTTGGCGATGGCCCTTGTGATCGTGCATTTATTGGAGACACACAGAACAAGAGAAGCAAAAACACTTCAACCATTAGGGAATAAGATGCCAACTTTGAGAAAACAATCATTTTTGCTTCCCGACTACCTCACCCTGGCTCCCGTGGTATTCCTTCGCCTGGTCCCCTTGATGTTCAATGATTTTTTCACCTGGACCCATTACTCTAAAAGTTCCATCCCCGTTCGCGATAAGCCATTCCGTGCCACCGGGCTGATGTTCCAACCGCATGGCTTCGTGTCCCTTGGTAAACTGCCACCCCGATCATGTGTTGCATACCCAAGGCCGGAGTGAAGATCAACACAGCCCCAACCATCAGAAATGCCAAAACCTTGTAAACCATCAGCAATATCCTCCCTTATCACACTATGGGAGACAGATGGTTAAAACACCATCGGGGAATCCATGATTTTCTGATGGGAAAACCCTTATTTTTTTCAATTCCGGAGGCATAAATGAAACGACAGGCAAGCGATGCTCATAAATCATTTTTCCAAAAACTCACAGACAAATGGGAATTCCCTGATGAATTTGCTACCAAATTAGTCTTTTTTGGATTGATTTGGGCTGGACTGGTTTTGCTCGGGATGTTTTTTGCCTTGGCGTTCAAGGCGTTCCACTATCTTTGAATAAGCTTCTTCTGGTAAGGACCTTAGTATTTTGGGGAGTGCTTCCAACAATAAGTTAAGTGCAGCAATTTGCGGTTTGGCGTCCTTTTCAGGAAGAGGGTTCTCAGCAATATGTTTGATTCTGTCTAATAAGCTAATTACTGCCTCATACTTTATTTTAGAATCTTCTAACTGAGATTGTGCTGCTATTATTGCAGGTTGGGATTCTATCAATTTTATGGTTGATTGCATTATTTTATCATGCCAGTCTTTAATGGCCGCCTCTATTTTGCCAAGAATTTCTTTGCTTATTTGTTGCTGTTCATTAATTATTTGCTGTTCTTTATGCGTTTGCTTATTAGTGGCAATTGAATATACAAGACTCATAAGACCAATTACTAATGATATAAGGCCAGCCACAAACATTATTACGGTAATAGTATCCATGATTTCTCCTTATATTAACATAACCCTATCGCCGCCCCGAAGATGTCAGGGTTCTTGCGGTTATTATAGCGGAACTCAAATTCGGCAACATACAGTTGCAGATACTTTTTGCTAACCTTATGAAATGTGCCGACAATGCCCCGCTTAATCATGGACCAAAAGCTGTCAATGGTGCTGGTATGGACGGCACCGCAGACATATTCTCCGGCGGCATGATGGACCACGCCATGATTGAAATGATCTCCCAAGAACCGATACCCCGAGTTATCATCGGTAGAGATCAGGCTGACCTTGTGAGAAACGGTTTCATTCACGAAATCATCAAGAGTCTGGGTATCAACATTATCAATCACCTTCGCCACGACCTTACCACCCCGGCTTACGGCTCCGATTATGGGAGTCTTGCCGGAAGGCCCACGGCCCCCGCCGCGTTTATCCCTGTGTTTGTTCTTGGCTTTACCGCCGATAAAAGTTTCATCCACCTCCACAAAGCCCACCAGCTTGCGAAATTCGGCATTGTTGAGACCCGCCCTGATTCTATGGCACATATACCAAGCGGTGCTGTAAGACCCTGTACCGATCATCCGATGGATTTGCAGGGCACTTATGCCCTTTTTGCTACTGAGCATAAGATAGATGACCTTAAACCAGGTTTGCAAGGGATAATTGGTATTCTCAAAAATCGTCCCCACCAGGACGGAGAAGCGATAGCCCTGTGGGGCGCATTGGTGGCACTGCCAATGCCAGGGACGCCGGGCAAGTGTATAAACCTTTTTATTGCCGCACCGCGGGCATTTTACACCTTGCGGCCAACGTCGCGCGGCGAGATAGGCTTTGCAGTCATCTTCCAGTGCAAATTTTTCTTCGAGTTCTGCGAGAGTCATCTGTTTTGTTTTGGGAATTTTCACAGCGAATCTCCTTTAACCATTGATGATTAAAGGATAACACATTGAAAACCTTTTGTCAAGAGGTAGATAATCGCCTAAATATTAGGGGCCATATATTACAATAAGTTACGGGCTAGTGTATGAAATAAATGCAGGAGGGTATGGTTATGTGCCTGCCTGCGTTTGGGGAGACAAAAGGGAAAAATCACTTTTCGGGTTTTTCTTCCGTTTTCTTTTTTTTGCGAGGCTGGGGCGGGGTGTTCAACAGCCTCCGCAGAACATCATCCGGGTTAAGAGGTGGAAGTTCTTTTTGGCGCGATGAGTCTGGCTTCATTGGCAAGCCCTCCGAAGGTAAGGGGGATTCTTCAAACAAAGATGCTCTTATAGATTGGGTTGCTGGAATCCTTTCTTATTGGGAAGATTCAAATATGTTGAGTACCGACGCAGCCGAAATAATTGTAAATGAAATTTCTAAGATTTTTTTGGCCGAAGGGTCAGGCCAAAAAGACCAATATCCCTTGCCAGAACCTCGATCTTTTTATCAAGATCAAAGAGAGTAGGCACGGTGTAAACAAACCTGTTAAAAATGTATTTTAACTCACCTTTGGGACGGGTAAGAGATAGAAAATTGATTGATCCATCGGGATTTATCCCGTCAAAAGTGCTATGAATTAATTGATTGCGTTTCTTGGAAATAGTTTCAGCCCTTTTCATAAGAGATTTACCATCTTTTTTAAAGGAACCTAAAGATGGTAATTGATTAAAACATTTGCGTAACAACGATATTTTTTTACCTGAAAATGGAGAAAGCGTCTTAATAGTAATAAACTTTTTTGTATCATAATCCTCTGCAATGATTTTAAGAATATAGTCCATATTGCGTTCAACATAAGACCATTGAAGCACGATAAGACCGATAGGTCCACTCATTTCTTTTATTACGGATATTTCTTCTTTTGTGGGCTGTTTATCCATGGCTTATTGTCTCCTTGGATCGGATTGTAATTTTCCATCGCGCACTTGTAAATCGCGGACAGATCAAGCGTCCGATGAACGAAGAAATTATGGAATCACTTACTGTTGATTACAGATAGGTTTGTAATATTCAATAAGGTCGCTTTCCTTTTTGAGCCTGGATGCTTCATTGTCATCGCGATGTACACATATACAATTCCAGGGATGGCTTTCAAAACATTCTTCCTGATGGTGGTCGCAGAAACACTTTGAAAGGTCGCCAGTTTGCCCGATATAGGTAGGAGGAATAGTATGGATAAAATGCTTATCTGGCATTTTGACTCTACTCGTGAGGGCATAAACCGCACCAAATGCTTCAAGTGTGGCTTCTTTAGGATAAACATCAAATTTATACTCTGTTCCAGATTTTCCAGTGAGCGTTATCTTCATTAAACTAGCCATGGCTCCTAACCTCCAAAATATGGGATTCGCGTAAAATCACCATACCACAAAGACAGGCGGGAAGCCATGGGGTTTTTGATTATGGGTATGGAATCAGGGAATCAAACAAAATCTAGTGAATCCCTTTCGGGATTGACTCCCTTATGTCGGGGAAGCTTATCACTACAGCCTCGTTGGGTAGTGGTATCAAATTATAGTCATCTAAAGCGGTTATGGGTATTGGGTACCCTAGAAAAAAATCAGCCTCAGCCGAAATTGGATTCTCAGGTGGAATCTTCATATGTGGCAACGAGTTTAACAGAATTATTCGCTCTGGCCTTTTCCATCCTTCATTTGTGTTGTAAATCCAGCTTGGCACGAGCCAGAATTTTCCTTCGTATTCGATGGTGTCAATGTAAGTGTAGCCTTCGGTTGTGGGTTCGGGGTCTCCTTCTGCATATTTAGTATAGACTAGGGCAGCAGTTTTGTATATTTTCACAATATGCTCTTTAAAATCGCATTCTTAGGAATAGCGCACACTCAGCCTTACCCCCAGAGGGAAGATGGAAGACACATTCATCGGTACAGTCTTCATCTTTCTTGAACGGGCAAATTCGTTTGGTCAGTCCGCCGATAGGTGAGGCGTTTACCGGAAATACCCTTGAGGGCTTGGGTTTCCCTCATGGCATCATCGAAGCCCAGCTTTGCCCGATGGTTATAGCGGAAATCAAACTCCGTGGTATAGCGGTGAAGGTGAAAAGGGCTTACATGCTGATAGACGCCATAGATACCGCGCTTGAGGATACTGAAAAAGCCCTCAGCCGTGTTAGTGTGAACCTCACCCCTCACATATTCGCCAGTGTTATGCTTCACCACCTCATGCTTCGCAAATTCCTTCCCCAAGGTTATATACTGTCTTGCATCGTCGGTCATAAGGTGGGCGCTTTTGCTCACCTGCTCTTTAAGGATCGGCTTCAAGGTTTCGGCGGTCACGCTGGCGATGTGAAAAGATCGCACTTCGCCGTTTCTCTCCACAAGCGAGAGAACGGCGTTTTTGTGTCCAATACCGCGGCATTTCTTTGTCCCAGGCTTCCTTCCGATAAAAGTTTCGTCGGCTTCAACTGGATTATTTCCGCCCAACATTTCAGAGTATTCAACCTTCATAGCCTCACGCAGACGATGGGACATAAACCAAGCGGTTTTATAGCTCACCTTCAAGGTGCGACTCAACTGGTGGCTTGATATGCCCTTTTTGCTTGAGCAAAGCAGATGTGTAGCCAGCATCCATTTATGGAGCGGAATCTTGCTGTCTTCAAAAACAGTATCCACGGTCACGCTAAACTGCTTTCGGCAATCGCCACAGAAACGCAGGCCGGGACGCGCACCTTTCCCTTTCTCCTTGCTCTGCGATTCAATTCTGCAAACCCGGCCACTTGCCCCACAATGGGGACACACTGGGCCGTTAGGCCAGCGAATCGTCTCAAGGTGTTTGCGGGCTGCATCTTCATCGTGGAATCGGGCTTCGTCAAAAACCGCGTCTATCATGGCTGCTTTCCCCTTTCGGATTGGGTTAAGCATACTATAAATCATGGTTATGCATTTGTCAAGGTGATAATCGCCATAAGTTATGTGGTTTGGCAACCATTTTAAAGTAATTTTAAGCAAAATTTACGATTTATCTTGCAATAGTCTCAAATTGCAGATCCGTCCCGCAGTTCTATTGTCGCTTTTTCTGCTCTCACTACTGAAGGCAAAAAATGCCTTTAGCCACAGGAATCATAGCTAAAGCGTTTATCTTCGGTCACCTGTTCAAGCTAAACCCCTTCAGCATTTACTGACCGGCTGGTCCACCTTTAAAACCCCAGATATTCCCCCGGTTTCGCCGCTTCCAAATGAGAAAATCAGGGTTTTCCCAGGCTAAAATCAGGACAACCCTGATTTCCCCTTACCCGGTGGATAATCTATATTAACCGCAGGAACAAAAGGGATGAGGTATTTTTCAGAGTGAAATTGCCTAAACTTACAACTAATGGATTAACCAATCCTGCCACGGCGAGCTCCAGGAACTGGCAGTGGAGACTATCAAGTTCAAGCTGGCAGAGCCTAAGAGACGAGTTTGCTTCAGTTGCCGCCAGTAGAGAATTGGCACCGGACTGGAGCATGACAATGGGGAAGGTTGACCTCATATTCGGATTGATTTGCATTGTTACGCTGACATTCAGCATCGTCTTACTTAACACCCTGAAGATTCATGTTAAGTTAAGCCCTCTGCTCTCTTTTTGTGAGGTAGGCGTCTTCTTCCTGGCGCTGGCGGTCATCTGCGCCCGCCCCATCCCCCGGATCGCTCAGATCGCCAAAGTTTTATTTTGGAGCATGGTCTTCACCAACGTGTTTCCGCTTCCTATCTTCCTTAGTATTAGACTTGAGATGCCGTTCCACGATGGCCTGTTAGCAGACGCTGATCGTTTGCTAGGCTTGGAGGTTCCGGCAATTCTTGGGTATCTAACGCAATTCCCAATTTTGAGCGAAGGTCTCAATTACCTCTATGATTCCCTGGTATCTTTGATGTTAGTCGCATTAATTCTTCCAGCTGCCCTTGGGCAAAAAGATAAGAGTCATGAATTTCTATTAGCTATTCCCTTATCCGCAATGGCTACCCTAATTATTTTATCGTTCATCCAGGCGATTGGGCCGTGGGTTCACTACACACAGATTACTGCAACGGAAAGTCAGCAACATGCCACCAGAGTGCTTCAGGCTCTTAAATCTTGGAAGCCCATGGTCTTCGACTTTGAACATGTTGAGCCTCTGGTTGCCTTGCCTTCATGGCACACAATTCTGGCCACATTGAGTGCAGTGGCTCTGTGGGGCGGGTTCGTGGGGTACGTTGGTTTGCAGCCGTCTGGGCAGCCGCCGTGGTGATCTCATCTGTTACTACCGGTTGGCATTATTTGGTTGATTTGTTTGCAGGTATACTTATTGCTCTTTTCGCGGCGCAAGCAGCCCGTTTCCTTGTTCGCCGCTTTCAATTATAAATTTCCAATATGAATTAACGCTTATTGCTCTAGCTCCGAGAATGTAATACCCGGGGGATTCGCACAAGCAGGAAGCATACGGTTAAACATTTGCGGTTCCTTTATTTGGAGATCATCAACAAAGGCACGGCATGACCGTAATCGAGGATGCTGGGCCTCTCAAATTCCTCGAAAGGGTATCTAAATGGCCCAATAGGGGGCGAAGGTTGGTCGTGGGTAATGCGAAAACTCAGTAAATACAAGCCTTTTAATCAAATCCCGCTTTCGGCACCATTTGCTTATATTGCAAATTTAAATAGTTAATTGGTTAAGGCAGCTTGGGTTTTAGCCATTCCGCCCAACATTGAGCCCGTCCAGGTTGCCTTTTCAATTTTAAGATTCAGACAAGGCTTAATGCTGACATTACGATTTTTTCATATCTGCCACGGCAGGAGACCATTAAAATTTGGTGTTGGGATATACTATAATTACTTTTTAAAGGGACCTGCGTGGTCCTTTTTCCTTTGAGCGAGATGAGATGGGAAGCTATCGCAAGATTTAACTATTAACGACCGCCAAATGCGACCATCGGGGGATATCCGCAATTTTTATTGGCTCGGGGATAATTGTCGGTCATGGGAGGATATTTTGCAGGAAGGCCGTTACAGCCGCGGTATGATCTTGCTAAATATATGGGAGCATTCTGTGTCTGAAAGGTTTTTGCGAAGAGCTATGTTTTTCGGTTTAGGTGGTGGTTTTCTCGCTGCAATAAGCAGACTTAACATAGTAGATCTGGATTTATTTCACGAAATGGCCCTTATCCGGGAAGCTTTCGGGGTAGGCTTTTTACCGCGTGCCGATACTTTTTCATATGTTCCGACCATCAGCCCTGTCGTTCACCACGAATGGGGCACGGGCCTGATTTTATATCTTGTCACTGTTCAACTTGGTCTCGGCGCCGATGGATTAATGGTTCTTAAATACCTGCTGGCGGCTTTTATTGCCCTGGGGTGCTTATTTTTCGCAACGCGCCAGGGTGCGAGTTATCCTGTTTTTTCCTTTTTAGGGTTGTTAGGAATAGCGATGGGGTGGTCTGGGTTCTCAACCATCAGGGCGCAACTCTTCACCCTCTGTTTTGTCATTATTTTACTTTTCCTGGTTGAAGAAGACCGGAAAGGGAAGGGCTGGGCGTTATGGGCGTGGCTGCCAGTATACCTGCTCTGGCTCAACCTGCACGGCGGCTTCCTGGTTGGCGTTGGATTGCTGGCTGTTTATATAAGCGAACGGTTTGTCCTGAACTTCCTTGCTGAAAAAAACTTTCTAAAATCGCTGAAGATGATGAAACGCCGGATATTGTTCTTGATGGCAACGTGTTTATTAACCCTGATCAATCCATATGGATCTAATTATTTACCTTACATCTGGAACGCAGTCACCTTGGACCGCACGCCTTTTATTCCCGAATGGCGCCCCCTTTGGAAAATATCCTGGGCTGATCTGTTGGCGTGGATTTCTTCACTCGGTGTGGTCCTCTATTGCAAGACTCAAAAAGACCTGAGACAAATGCCGGGGCTCTTCGTAATCGCGGCAACCGCCTGGGTTTCCTTGTGGCATTATCGGCATTTATCGATATATGCTGTCGCCTGGATGTGCTACACTCCATCCTATTTAGAGAAAACTTCTTTTGGCAACTTAATAAATAAGGTTTGCAAGCAAAGCTCCAGGTTGTTGACTGTTATTTTTGTTATTATTGGGGTATCGGGAACCCTCTATGCGGTGCGGAACCAATTTTGGCAGCTCCGTATCCCTACCACGGCAGAAGAAAGCAAGGAAGGAGTGCCTGTTTATCCTGCAGGAGCCGTTAGCTATCTCAAAGACAACAAATTTTCCGGGAACCTCATGGTTCCTTTTGATGCGGGGGCGTACGTCTCCTGGAAACTATATCCGGAAGTCAAGGTAAGCATGGATAGCAGGTTTGAGGTTGCATATCCTGTTCAAGCTGTGGGTGAAAACATAATGTTTTACGCTGCTGAAGAAGGTTGGCAGAAGACTCTTACTAAATATAAGACTGACGCGATATTGGTCCCCCGCTGGCGCAAGCTCGATCAAGTTATGGGCAAGAACGATGTTTACATAAGCAACGGTAACTCATTCAGATGGACCCGCGTCTATCAGGATGACGGATATTCCCTGTACCTGCGGTCAGACCTGGCAAAAAGATTCCCGATCACCGATATGCGGGGGAAACCCATCACCGCTCACTTCCCTTAAGGTAAACCAGTCGGCGGTGTCGTCTCCAGGCGCTGGTCCGCTACGCCGCCCTGGAATGCCTCCGGGTAGCTCCGGGAATTTCCTGGCGGGCTCCCGCCACGCTCCAATATCCTTCTGGCTGTTAAACAGAGCCTGAGGAGTAGGTATGCCAAAATTTTTGAAAAAATTACTCTTTCAGCGAAATTTGTGCTATCATGCCTTCTAGAAAACAATTTGGCTAAAAAAGAGGAAACTTGTCTCTGGCCTCTTTTTTATGAAAGGTTTTTTTGCTGGATATTGCCAGCTAATGAACTATATTTCGAACTGAAACCTATTAAATAGAAATATGCTGGTCTTAGTACTTTATACTATAATTTTTTCCATCGCGGGAACCGCAACAGTAGTACTTCTCGGGAATCGCAGTGTTCTGAATGGCAATTTGTTGAATTTTCAGAATTTCCTGGCCGTTGTTTTCCACTGGAGATTTATCCTGGCAATTTTATGTGCCTTCATAGCCAGGTACAGTTTTATGCTCATCAACGGCAAACTCCTGAAGATTCCTAGTCTTTCTCGAAATTCAACCACTATCACGGCATTCATTACGTCTGTCGCGGCGATCTTTATGCTGATCGCCAACTATTATTTTTTGGGGGAGAGAATCAGTTATCAACAACTGGGTGGAGCGATTTTGATCATCGGGGGCATTTGGCTGGCCTTGAGCTAATAGTTTTGACGCCGTCAAACATGTCCCCACAGGAGTGCTGCGGCATTGTTAAAGGCGGGAAAGATGCAGAAATTGAGGGGGTTGTCGAATGTCCGGGGCTGCTTTTGATTATTTGGCCAACCGGATAGGGATTGCCGATGAAAAAGTAACCCCGGGGAGCCAAGGGAAATTTACAATGACTGTCAAAGTCAGCGATTTCTTCGAAGTCAGGCAGTGCATCATTTAATCGGATGAAGCCCAAAACGGGCCAGTTCTTCGGGCGTCAGCGCATGGACGGTTCCCAGCGTCTTTAATTTCGCCAATTGATCCCCGCTTAAGTACTCTGGGAATAAGATCTTTGGATGATTTCTTAGGAAGGGGTCGTTTCTGACCAGCAACTGAGCAAACCACACCTGAGCAGGATCAATGATGGCAAAGGAGCAAGGCAAGGATTGAATATACTGGGCCGATCTGGCAAAAGGCCGGATAAAGCTCTCCACTTGCAGGCAACGGAGGGGAAATTGGACCAGCACCGCCAGCGCGGTACCCAGCACAAAGAGCCCCCAGGCTTTTTTGAGACCTATCCTCTCTTTGAGGAAAAACCAGCCGGCCACTGCCACCAGGACCAGGTTTCCCAGGACTCCGTAAAAGAAACGGTACCCCCAGCCCAACACCTGATCTACAGGGAAGAAGAAGAAAAAGCCGAAGGTCAGCAGACAGCCAAAAATTAGAGTCTTAAAGAAAGGGGCCAATTTCCGCCAATAAATGAAGGCCAGGAGTACCGAGACCGTAAGCGCCAGGGACTGCCAGGCAAAGAGCATGGAGAGGTTCATCGGTTGAATCAAAAATTGGTAGAATCCAGAAAACTGGAAGGCGTTCATGCCGGAGCTTCCAAGAAAAACCAGGCGGGTCCACCAAAGATACCACACTACGCAGCCGGCAGCGTAAACCGCAGCGAAGTACAGGGAGAGCCGCCAGTTTCTCCGCCAAACCAGGGCCAGGAGAAAAGGGGTGACAAACAGGGCATGGACAAATGGGTTGTGGAGGCCCAGGGCAAAAAAACCGATCCAGGGAGTCACCAAGTATCCCAGGCGATCGCCGCGGCAATAGAAATAGAGCCAGGCCAGGTTGAAGCAGAGATGCGCCGGATAGGCATATGAGGTCATGGAGGTGACGAGGAACTGCGTGGAGGAAGCTAAAAGGATCACCGCCATAAATGGCGCCAGGGCCTCTTGGGGCCACAGCCGGCGGGCCACGGCGGCAATAAGCACGAGGCTTAATCCTCCCAGAGCCGGACTAGTCAGGGATTCCACCCCCAGCGCCAGGAATCCGGTCCGCAGCAGGGAATATATCGGTAAGTAAGAACTGATCCAGGTCCCTTTCTGGGGGTCAAAAATTGCGAAAATCGGCGTCAGGGCCTTGCCGAACTCCCTTAATTGGGGGGGCAGTAGGGCCTTGACCTGGCCGGTCATAAAGATTTGTGCCTGAAACCGGGGCAGGAACTCGTCATTGCTCAGGGGAAAATTGTGTAACACCAGGAAGTTCCCTATCCAGGCCAGGAGCACCACGGCCAGGACAATCACCCACAACCAGGAAAATCTGGCCAACTGATCGCGGCTGAGGGGAGCTGGCCAAACCGAAAGAAGCCGATCCCCCAAAAGATACGGGCGTGCCAGCCATAACGCCAGGAAAAGCAGGATGAACACCCCGGTCTCATTTCTAACATACAGGGCATGGAAGGAGTTACCAAAGAGATCGCGGCTCGTTAGGCCAGCCTGCCAGACGAACAGGCTAAAACCCAATCCCAGGGCAAAAATAGCCATTCCCAGGTTAAGGGCAAGCCTGAGGCTATCCGGGGCACTAGCGGGGTTACTTGGGTTTCGGGTCATTTTCCTGGGCTTCGGGGTCTCGGACGCTGGCCAGGGCGCACAAGACATCTCGTCGCGCCGGCCAGACTTTTAGGAGATTTCAGCAGTTACCGGAAACATTTAAATAAATCTCTCTTATTTGATTTTCAATTAAGGCCATATCATATTTACTTGCTGCCTCTAATGACTTTCTCGATATTTTTATATAGTTAGCCTCATAGCATAAGTATTCTATTTTTTGGATCAAATCATTATCATTTCTGCATACGAACCCATTTTCTCCTTCTATAATTAATTCCTTAGACGCATTATCGGGAAAATCCATGACAATTGCGGGTAAACCGCAGGCATTAGCCTCTATGATGGATATCCCAAACCCTTCTCGCTCCGACGGGGCGACCAGAACCTTGGCCTCTTTTATCTTAGATAACAATTCGTTATAATCATCTATAAAATCATAAAATGAAACATTATTGCCCAATTTCAAATTATCTGTTTGACGAATTAAAGAATCCTTATCCGGTCCATTACCAATAACTATTAACCTGATCCCAGGATGCGCAGGTCTCAAACTAGCCAAAGCTTCAATTATCTTATCGACATTTTTATGCTTTATTAGTCTACCATAGTAAATCAGATCGTACTTCTTATGTACCTCTTCTTTTGAGGTGAATATTTGCGGATCACTAATTCCAGAAGGTGGAATAACATTAATTTTCTGGCTATTTGTATTTAACAACTTAGATAATTTCTTTTTAGTAAACTCCGAATTAGTGATGTGAATATCGGCGCTCCAGATGGCTAACTTTTCGAGAGCTAGCCCCAGGAACCAAAGATATGCAGCGTATCTTTGCCAGGATTTTTTTCCAAAACATTCACTCCAATAGGCGATGATCAATGGCTTTTTCTTTTTAAATATCGATGCTAATTTGGCAAAAATAATAGGAAAATAAGGGAAAACTTCGAAATCAATAAAATTAGCGTCGCTCTCCAAAACAAAAATAAATGTCTTTAATCCAAATAATAGACTGGAAATTAACCTTCTTTTTCCGTTTTTATTATAAAGCTTCAACACTGGAATAATTGCAAGGTATTCCATCCCATCAAAGACTGCATTATTATCACCTCTCCACCACTTCATAGAAACGATTCGCGTATCTATATTCCTTAATAGACATTTTGAATATATATAAATTCTTTTTTCGGCCCCTCCCTTACTAAAGGGGTAGGCACAATCATAAATAAAATCTATTTTCATCAGATTAAATATCTTTTTATAAATTACTAAGCAGAGCATAAATGATGACGCATTTTAAGCGGCAGCGTATCGCACGTGTTTTTCCAAGAAATACTTTTGCACAACATGAGGTTGACATTGACGTTTACGGAGATAGCTCCGCAG
>Ga0181539_1003223_pt1 | contig 15279 bp, 10 predicted proteins | sample PEATcosm2014_Bin_46_FD_119767 | JGI IMG/M metagenome (GOLD analysis project Ga0181539, IMG submission 119767) | Peatland microbial communities from MTU Mesocosm Facility, Houghton, MI, USA - PEATcosm2014_Bin23_60_metaG | ecosystem: Environmental > Terrestrial > Soil > Wetlands > Peat | place... | reverse complement strand
CTCGAACAGCGCCCACCACTGTCGCGGAATGTCCATATCCTTGACAAAGCGCTGTTCTTCGCCGCCTGCCACATCAGGCGAGGAGGCCGTCGCGGTGAGCGGCTGTGCCGTGTAGCCCGCAGCCGCCGGGGCTTCGGGGCGATGGAAGTCCGGGCCTACGGCGCAGCCTGAAACCAGGGCCAAAAGTGAGAATGCTGCGATGCAGCAAAAGCATTTTGCGGACATATTTAGAATCCCCCCGCCCCCATTTACAAAAGGAGGGCTATAGATCTGGTAGGGCTTATTGGACCTATTGTCCTATCGAGGCGTTCTCCTTCTTCACAAAAAACAACCGGAGCGGCGGAACGATCAGCAGCAACATGACGGGGCCGATCAGCATTCCACCCACGACCACGGCCGCAAGGGGACGCTGCACCTGGCTGCCGATGCCGGTGGAAAGCGCAGCGGGCAGCAGGCCGATGCAGGCGGAGAGCGCCGTCATGAGCATCGGCCGCATGCGTTGTTCCGCCGCATGAAACATGGCTTCCTCTCTGTCCAGATGGGTGCGGGTCCGCCTGACCTCGTTATAATAAGTCATTATCAGGATATTATTCATGACCGAGACCCCGAAAAGCGATACGAAACCGATAGCGGCGGAGATGCTGAAGTCGAGGCCGCTGACATAGAGCGACAGCACGCCGCCGGCGATGGAAAAAGGTATCCCGGCCAGCACCAGAAGGCTGTCAAGCAGCGAATTGAACAGGCCGTAGAGCATCGCCAAGATCAGAACGAGACTGATCGGCACGATGACCTCCAGCCGCTTTGTTGCGAGTTGAAGTTCCTCGAACTCGCCGGCCCACTCGATCCGGTATCCGTTCGGCAGTTTCACATTCTGCGCAATACGCTTTTGTGCCTCGGCAACGGCGCTTCCAAGGTCGCGGCCTCTAACGCTGAACTTGATAGGAATATATCGCTGATTGCGTTCGTGATAAATATAGGATGCACCCGTATCCAGAGATATGCCGGCGAGTTCGCCGAGCGGAATATAGGCATTTGCGCCGTTGCCGGTTTGATAGCCGACCTTGATATTGCGCACCGCGTCAATGTTGTTGCGAAATTCGGGCGCAAGGCGAACGGTGAGGTTGAATTGCCGGTCGCCCTCCATGACCGTAGTCGCTGTCGTGCCGCCTAAGGCGGTTTGCACCACGGTGTTCAGATCTCCGGCGTTGAGGCCGTAGCGGGCCGCCTTTGCACGGTCCACCATAACGTTCAGGTTTGGCTGTCCGAGGACCCGAAAGATCCCGAGGTCCTCCACCCCTTTAGTCCGGCCCATTTCACTCAGGACCTGGGCCGCGATCTGCTCCAGGGTCGCCAGGTTTGGCCCCATGATCTTGACCGAGTTGGCGCCCTTGACGCCGGAGAGGCCCTCTTCGATATTGTCCTGTATGTACTGGGAGAAATTGAAGTCAACTCCGGCAAATTCCCTGGAAAACTCCGACTGCAGTTCATTGACCAAATCATCCTTGGTCTTGCCCGGGGACCATTGGCCGAATGGTTTTAAAGGCACGAAGAACTCGGCATTGTAAAACCCGGCGGCGTCACTGCCGTCGTCGGGCCGGCCATGCTGGGAGACCACGGTAATTACTTCCGGGTGGCTCAGAAGGAGCTCGCGCATCTTTGTCACCGCCGGCATGGCGGCTTCCAGCGATATGGTCGGCGGCATCGATGCGCGAATCCAGAGGTTGCCTTCCTCGAGCGCCGGCAGAAACTCGGTGCCCAGCCGCGGGATGAGAAACCCGACCGCCGCCAGAAACATGAGTCCGGCCGCGACGACTATTTTCCGGTTGGCAAGCGCCCAGCGCAGGGCCGGGGTGTAGGCAGCGCGCAGCGCCCGCACTACGATCGTTTCAGTTTCCTTGACTTTATCGGGGAGCAAGTATGACGCCAGCACCGGCGATATCGTGAAAGTAGCTATCAACGCCCCTGCCAATGCATAGCCGTAGGTCCTGGCCATGGGACCGAAAATCTGGCCCTCGACGCCTTGCATAGTGAAAAGCGGAATGAACGCCGCAACCGTTATCATGGTAGAGAAGTATATCGCCTTATCCACTTGCAGGGCGCTCATGTAGATCATGCGCAGCCGATCGGTCCATGCCCGGCCGGCGCCCAGATCGTAGTCTTCAGTCGGATCTGTCCCAAACTGCCCCTCTGAGAGACCTTCGAGAAGCCTTCTCCTTTCTTCCTCTTTCGCCTGCAAATTCCGAAATATGTTCTCAACTAATATGACCGCTGAATCCACGATGATGCCGAAGTCGATAGCTCCAATTGACAGGAGGTTCGCGTCTTCCCCTCGACACACCATAATGATGATGCTGAAGAAGAGCGCGAAGGGAATATTTATACCGACGATGAGGGCGCTGCGCAGATTACCCAGAAAAGTCCACTGGATCAGGAAAACCAGCAGGAAGCCAAAGATGACGTTGCGCACGACCGTCCTGGTGGTAAGCGAGACGAGCCAGCCTCGGTCATAGAAGGGGACCATCTTGACTCCAGGAGGCAGCGTCCCGTCGCTGTTGATCTTTGCGACTTCCGCCTTGACCCTGGCCAGCACGTCCTTTGTATGCAGCGTCCGATCCATGACGACAATGCCCGCCACCACGTCGTCGTCTTTATCGCGGCCGCACTTGCCGAGCCTCGGTACATGTCCGACATAGACCTTCGCAACGTCTTTAACCAGGACTGGAAGGCCGTTGGATTGCGTTAGGACTATATTCTGGATGTCATCGACTTTCCAGCCTTGGGTCAAATCGGTGGAGCCTCCACTGTCGATCAGGCCGACGCCGCGGATGTTGACGGACTGCTGTCCAATGTTGATCGTGCGCCCGCCGACGTTGATATTGGCGTTGCCTATAGCGGCTACCAACTGGGGAAGGGTGATAGTGTAGGCCTCAAGTTTAAGGAGATCGGCTTCGACTTCGAACTCCTTGGTCGTACCGCCCCAGGTGTTGACCTGCACTACTCCGGGGACCGTCAGCAGGCGGCGCTGCAGGACCCAGTCCTGGACAGTGCGAAGATTGGTCAGACCGAAGTTCGCCGGGCCGGCCACCTGGTATCGAAAGATTTCACCTACAAGACTCGATCCCTGGATGGTGGCCTGCACATTGTTGGGGAGATTGACCTTTTGCTGCAGGTTGAGCGCCGCCTGCGTGTAGGCGAAGTAGTAATCGACGCCGTATTTGAATGTGACCCGAACGAAGGAAAGACCATAGAACGATGTCGAGCGGATGTTTTCGACTCCCGGCGTGGCGGCAAGCCCGACCTCCATCGGAATTGTGTAGTAGCGCTCCATCTCCTCTGCTGACTGGCCGGCTGCCTGGGCGGTAATTTCAAGGATCACGGGCGCCGGGTTCGGATACGCCTCGATGTTCAGCTTCCTGTAAGCGAGGACCCCGCCGCCGATAAGAACCAGCACGCACAGCAGGATAATCGGACGGCGGGTCAGTGCGAACGTTAGAAACGACTTAAGCATGGGTTGCCTCTTTGTGATTCAAGACCCGTCCTCCGGGCGTCAAAAGAGGGTGGGTTCCGCAGTTTTGGTCTATAAACCGTTAAACGAAGACTTCTCATCGGGACGCGTTCACCAGGGCGTTGCTCAGGTACAGCGCCCCTTCGGTTGCGACCAGTTCTCCGGGCTGCAAGCCATCGATTATCTGATCGCAGCCGTCCTGCTGGAGGCCGACCTTGACGGTGCGTTTGACAAAGGTCCGGCGGTCGGTGGTTACCCAAACGGTCATCGTGCCGTCACCCTCCCGGACTACGCCATCGGCCGGGACTGCGGTTGCGCGTACCGAATCCCCCGTGCGGATTACAAAGGTGGCGAACATACCCGGCCGAAGTTCGCGCTTCGGATCGCGGATTTCCGAGCGTATCAGGAGCCGGTGAGTGGCGGGGTCTACTGCGGCCCCGATGGTGGAAACCTCCCCTTCGAACACCCGGTCGGGATAGGCCATCACCCTGACCTTGACTTCCTGTCCCACGTGGAAAAGAGGACTGTCGCTCTCGACAACGTATGCCAACATCCACATGGTCGAGATGTCTGCAACCGAATAAGGAGCGGGCGCCGCTCCAGGCTGCACCAGGAGTCCGGGCGCAGCATTGCGGGCAGTTACCCGGCCTGTTATCGGGCTCGGCACGACCATAATCGGGTCGATCCTCCGCCTGGCCACAATTTGATCGACCTCCGCCTCAGTCTTGCCGAAAAGGCGGACGGCATTGCGGGCGGCCTTGAGAGCACCCTCCGCGCTTTGCTGATCGGAGACCGCCTGCTCCATGTCTTTCTGGGAGATCCCCTGGGTCTCATAGAGTTTTTTGGCGCGCGCCAGCGTGCGGGTGGTCAGTTCGAGCACTCCCGCCGCAGCGATCAGGGCCGATTCAGCCTGGCCGAGGTCCGGGCTGTCTATCGTATAGAGCTTCCGGCCTTTGGCAACTTCGTCGCCGAGTTTTGCAAACAGACCGGCGATTTTCCCCTGGTAGGGCGAAAAGACCTGGACCGTCATGTCCTGGTTGAAGTCGATACTGCCGATCGCTTCCCGCTGGATAACGAAAGTCCGCTCTCCCGCCGGCTCGACCTTTACCGACTGAACCTGTGTTTCGTTCAATTCCACGCTTTTTGCCGTAAGAGCATCGGCCTGTTTGGCATTTGGTTCCCCGGCCCTTGGTTCGGATGCCGGGGGATTCCCTGACTTCCCGGCGAAGTATACGCCGGTCGAGATGATGAGCGCCGCAGCCGCCAGGGCCGTGCCTGCCAGGATAGTTTTCTTGTTTAATCGCATAATAAGCCTCGGTGCTGAATCAGCCTCAGGATGCTGGGCCTCGTAAGGCGGCCGGAAGCTCGGCAAACCGCCTGCGAGAAGATAAATCTTACAGGGCTTATGCTATGGAAAAAATCAGGAGCAAAGCGAAAGGATTGGCGGGGCGCGAATGCATGGGCTGGAAATGACGATAATGCCGGGAAGGCCCACTGTGAAATGCGGGCAAGAGTCGGAAAGGGTTGCGATATGCCTCCGGATGATATCGGTATTCACATCGCCGTCAAGACTACAGACTCCGGCTATGTCCAGGGGAGGCGCGCGGACTATAACGGCGCCAGGGTCCAAATGGACCAGGCCGCGCATGTACCAGACCACAACCTCTCCGGTTGCGGAATTTTTCCAAAGGATGTCGGGAGACCCGTCTCCGTCGAAATCACCAATTTCAATGATATTCCAGGGAGGGGGGAGAGTTTCCATGGTCTCCGCGCCTAAACGGAGCCTCCCTTTCATATACCAGACGATCGTTTCTCCGGTCTCAGGATTTCTCCAGAGAATGTCCGGGCTTCCGTCCCCGTTGAAATCTCCCACCCCCACAATGTTCCACGGGCTGCCCAACCCGGCGACCGTATCCTGACCTATGACGGCCGACCCGTCCAGGTACCATATCCTTACGTCGCCGGTTGACTTATTCCTCAGAAGAATGTCGGGGCTTCCGTCTCCATTGAAATCACCCACCCCGACGACATCCCAGGTGGAATCGGGCGATGAGTCAAACTTCTGTTCCGCAAGCAGGGTATTCCCATGCATGTACCAGACCGCCACATCCCCGGTCGTCTGATTTCTCCAGAGAATATCCCTGCATCCGTCCCCATTGAAATCCCCGGTCCCCGCTACGTTCCAGCCTGGACCGCTTACCAGGCCTGCCGCCGCAGAAGAAGGCAATAAGGCCGCCGCGATGAGAAGGACCCAAATTGAGATGAAGCTGCACTTTTTCATGTCGATTTTTGTCTTACCATCAGTACTCTTCGGGTTTAAGAGCAATTGTCATCATGAGGCGTGCTATTGTCAAGAAATACAAAGCTCACTTTCCACCGCTTTAGTAACTTAGATGCAAACGCAGGCCGTATACCTCGACAGGACCCCTGTCCCTGTTGTAGCCGGGGTTTTGAATGAACTGAAAGTCGGGACTGAGTTGAACGTACCTGCAAATCTGAATGCGGTAATATATTTCCAGGACCTGTTCTAAACCATAGTTCAGCGCGCCGTCTCCCAGAAGCATGCCGATCCCCCCAGCCTCAAGGTAGTCCTTATGCGCAGATGACAAACCATCCACTGCGTATCCAATACCTGCGCGGTCTTCATCTCTGCCCCAATGGATTCCGCTTAGCTGAGCGCCGAGGCTCACATGCCGGTCGCATTCCGTATAGGCCCAGGTCTCGTGGCTCCCGTCGTTCCAGCCTATGCGTCCGAACAGGCCTGTTTCTCCGCCGTCTGCCAATGGTTGTTCGAAATTCAATCCAAAGCCGTATTTGGTGCCTCCGGGCTTCTCAACATCGAAGAGGCTGGGCACCGTTCCAGTTTGACGGGCAAGAGCAAGCGCATCCTCGTAATCGCCCATCCGCGCCTTATTTAAGTAGGAGAGGAAACGGACCACCGTACCAGCGTCGTTTGGCTTCCAGGCGAGTTCCAGGTTATATCCAAGCTCATCGAAGTTAACATAGTCGAAAACGGCCCCGTTTACGGTATTAGGTTCCATATAGACGCCAAATGCCAATCTCCATCGCGGCTGATACAGGGCCGCCAGAATTCCGTAGGAGTAGCCCCTGGTGTCTGCGGCATAGTCCCATGCCGTATTATAGAGGAAATCGTAGTTGAAAAACTGGGTACGGTTATTGTTGGCATAGCGATTCAGATCGAAATCATCCGTGACGGCCAACTTTCCGGCTTTAATCTCCCACCTGCTGACAGGCTGCTCCCCCGGGAGTTGATCGATTCCCCGTTCCAGTTTCTCGGTTTCGCCGGAGAGAGGATAATAGTACCGGAGATACAGCCGGGCCAAGTAGGGGGCTTTCGGCAGGTTCGACGACCCCGCTCTGATTACGTCCCCGTTGACATACCCGGCAAGCCCAATGCCGTTGCTGATCCCGTTTCCCGTAAAAAACTCGCCATCTGCATACGCTTGCAGCCCAGGGGCCAATTGTGAACCCACATACCCTCCATACGTTTCGGTAGCCTGCCGGCCCAGGCCGTTTCGGAAACTCAGGCTGTTAGGGCCTTCATATGGGCTGCGAAAGGGGGGCATGCTCTGAAATGTGCCGTTGAATTGCGCTCCCAGAATCTTAGGAAACCAAGAAGGAAGCTCCGGACCTTTTTGCTCGGAGCAGTCCCGGCAGGAATCGCCAACGGCGCCCTCCGGTCCTTCTGCCCAAACATCCCCCAGGACTCCTCCCAGAACGATAACTACCAATACCAGCAGGATCGCGGAATACAACTTTTTGAAATCCGACATAACAGGCCCCACTTTGAATGCGCCTCTGGCAGCACGCGGGCATCCCCGTAAAGGTCGTCCACCCAGGACCGGCGGACGACACACAGTGCAGTGGATGAGGCCGACAGGACAGCCTATAAAAGGATAACCTCGGGCGTAACGCGACGAAGGCCATTCTCTTACAGGCAATTATCCACCTCACAGGATTTAACGATAATTCATACGGTCAAGTGGTCCGCTCTCTACTGCACTCCCTTAATGAATCGCACTAAAAGCAGGGCCAACAGGAAGAGCAGGTAAAACCTCAGGCAATAGAGAGCGATTTTTACCGTTCTTGTAATCTGCACACGTGGCATGTCCGTCTCCTTCTCAGGGCTTCGCACGCAATACGACGCCCTTCATGATGTCGTTGTAATAGATCACTCCCAGGATGTGGTCCTCGATATCGACAACGGGAATCATGCGGTAATGATACTTGGTGAACATCTCGACCAGGTCCCCGCGGCTGGTATCTTTGTCGGCCGTGACAACCGGCGAGACCATTACGTCGCCGAGCACTGCCTCCTCGGGCGCAAGTGTCAGCTCACGCAGGTCCGCCACTCCGATCAGTGTCCTGTTATCGCCGTTCACTACGTAGACATAGGAAATGCTCCTCGGCTCCCGGCCGGACTGCCGAAGACCATTGAGCACCTCAGCCACTCCCGCCTCCTTCGGCATTGCCACGTAATCCTGCGACATAATGTCATCGGCCTCGGCTTCCCGCTCGGACAGGATGTTTCGCACTCTTTCCCCGACCTGAGCATTGAGCAATTCCAAAAGCTCCTGAACCTCGTCAAAGGGAAGCACGGCAAAAAGATCAGCGAGATGAGGAACGGTCATCTCGGAGAAGATTTCCCGAGCCCTCTCATCAGAGAGGTCCTCGACGAGTTGCCGTTTTGCCCTTGGCTCCGCCTCTGCCAGGGTTTCGGCTGCCTTCTCGGAATCGAGCGCCCCGAAAAGGGCCTCCTGCTCCTCGCCTTGCAACTCTTCAAGAACGTCAGCCAGGTCTTCACTTGGCAACTCCATTACCTGCTTTCGCGTAATGGAGAGCGAAACTTTGTCCGTTGCTACCACGTCCTCGACCGAAAGGGGTTGAACATACTTCCACGAAATCAGGCGGTCCTTGATCCAACTGAATCTTCCCAGGCCTATTCGGCGCAGGAACCCGTTGAAGGAAATATCGACGTCGGCGATAAGCAGGCGGTCCCTTGTTTCGACCAGAAGCACGTCGTTGACGACCTCGCACCTTCTCCCATCCAGATCGAGGATAGTGCGTCCCATGAGGTGCTGATCGACGAGTATCCATTCGGGCTGATCGACAAAGGGGGCATAAGGGCCATCTTCCGCAGGCTCTACGAAGATCGCATCGTCTTCGATCCGAGTGACCTTCTCCCAGGGCACGAACTCCGTCGGTTTGCCCCAGCCGTGCTCGATATATATCCCCACCAACTCCGGGTAAGGCTCCACCAGATGGAAGACCAGATCGGTAAGTTTCCCGATGCGGTCCTTGATCTTTCCGGCGCAAACCCGCCTATTCAAAAGTTCCGAAAAATGCAGGACCCGATAGGTTCCCCCACCCTTGGGAAGCTCGACACTATGAGGTTGGTGCTGGTTAAGAGTGAACATAACGGCCTCCTTATCCGGCCAGTCAATTGAACAGATCGGGAAACAGCGTTTGAATGCCAAGAAGGGTAGACATGATCGAGACGACGATCACTATCGACCAGTTCATGATGTTTTGAGTACGCGTGTTTACACGCTCTCCCATAAATGCCGGTTCATTGAGTATCAGCAGCAGGAAGACCAGTGCAGCGGGCAGCAGCGTGACCGCAACGACTTGAACGAACATCGTGATGGTTACCAGGGGCGCCCCTGGAATCAGCACCACCGCTCCGGAGGAAAGAAGCATGACAAAATAGATGCCGAAAAACCATTTGGCATCTTTTACCCTGGCGTTAAGCGAGTGGGCCCACCCGAACACTTCACCCACAGCCCATGAAGAAGAGAGCGAGATGCACAGCGCACCCAGAAAGCCGGCATCGAACAAGCCGATAGCAAAAAGTCTTTTGGCCAGTTCTCCCTGGCCCGAGGGCAGAAGTGGAACGAGCGCCTCGGCGGTCTGCATGGCGTCCTCGATGATTATTTGCGGCTGATGATAGTAGAAGACAGCGGCGGTGGTAATGATGATAAACACAGCAACAATGCAGGTTGAGAGCGAGCCAATGAAAGTTTCGGCCTGTCCGAATTTTATGTCGTGAATGTCCAGCCTCTTGTCTACCACGGCGCTTTGCTGAAAAAATATCATCCAGGGGGCGATGGTCGTACCGATATTGGCCATAAGGATGAAAAGAAGATCTCCCGTCATCCCCCCGACAATATTCGGGTGGTAGAAGCCCTTCAGGACCTCGTCCCATCCCGGCGAGTAGGGCAGTTTCATGCCCCAGATCGCTGCCGGGATGTATACAAGGTTGAAGCAGCAAAAAAATAGAGTCAACTTCTCAAAAGTCCAGTAGCTGCCGGTGATAACGACAGCAAGAAGAATGCAAGTCACGGTAATGTATGTAATCCAGGGAGGAATGCCAAACAGGCTCATCGCTGCAGTCATGCCGATGTATTCGGTGATCAGGGTAAGCCAGTTCACGATGGCCAGATCGGTAAGCGAAAACCAGCCCCAGAAAGGACCGAAGCCTTCGAATATCGCTTCGGCATGCCCGCGTTTGGTAACTGCCCCCAGCCGAACGGTCATCTCCTGGACGTAATAGGCCATCGGAAGCAAAAGGATGAACATCCAGAGCAGGGAGAACCCGAACTTCGAACCCGTTACCGCGTAGGTTGAAATGCCACCGGCGTCATTATCTGCAACCATGACGATGATGCCGGGGCCAAGGACCGATAAAAAAATGACAAACTGCTTCCACATGCGGTTCGTCATATGAATGCTTTTGCTGATTGCATACATAGCAATGTCCTCAAATCGAAAGGAAGCTCGGGGCTGCATGTGTAGACAAAAGCCCCTATACAACCCGGATCACCGGTTAGTCCACACTAACCATCAGCAGTTAACCCAAACTGAGTGTGTCTTCGATCACAATGAGGGGGGTCCATAAAAGGATGACTTCCCGGAGAACATGCTGGATGCCATTCTCTAATGGACCCTCATCCAACCTTTACTCATAGCACGAGAGCCGACAACAGGGCTTCGAGGGCAACTCGTGCAAGCGCACTACCCCAATCCGATCCGCCGGCAGATCCCGGCAAACCTGCCGCAAAGGATCCGCCGTCTTGCAGATACCCCAACTCATACAAACTCTTGAGGATGTCGCGTTGTGATATCTTCTGCGGGTCATAGACAATAAGGACATTTCCCGTTGTTGGATTCGGCCTTACGTCGTTGATCCCCTGATAATGAATAATCCTGTCTTTGAGCTCCTGCGCTTTTGCCCAGGAGCCTTTTACCCCTGGGATGCCAAGTCTCATCCGGCCATCGATTGCATGAAAATAATTTGTTGAGATCATGGCGGTTCCTCCTTCCTTCGTATAATCCGAAATCGCGTCCCTCCTCTGAGGGCGGATTTCGCCGTCTTCATTTCCGCAGCGTTGCAGCCCGCTGGCAAAGACACACTGCGCCAAGGGTTGGCTAGTTTCCATCCGGAGTTTCCGGATGGACGCTAGCTATGCTTTACGAATAAACTACATGGGAGGAGAAAGGGTCTAACTGACTGCTTTAAAAGAAGCAGGGCAGAACGCCTGTCACCTTCCGCTCTTGCCGGTTGTGGAAGAAGCGGTCAGGTGAGGCGACGGGGAGGGGAAACTAAAACTTACGCATCACCGACACAACTTCCACACAGTTTTTGGGCCGCTGCAACTCGGAGGCCGGCCGTCGTTTTCTTCCATATGCTCCATTCCATTCAAAGGTTTCCGGATAGGCCGGGAGAAATAAAAAAACCTCTTTCCCTCAGCCGTAAGCAGGGAAGAGGCTCAAACCACCTCTGTGTTCGGTGGCTGTCGCTTAGCCCAACATTCCCCGCTCGTCCAAGCTTTAGCACCGTAAGCCGTAAGAGGCGTTCTTGCCTCAGCCACCTTAGGTAAACCCTTAATCCGGGAGTGCCTGTTCTACCCATTATGCCGCATCTCTGGATGCTTGTGGGCAGTGGCCTGTGTGCTCACGGGAGCCTCACCTACCGAGGATCGAATACAATCGGTCACTCTTCAACTCATATATTTAAGTTTATCTCAAACCGATGTCAAGGCAAAATTCAACAAAATTCAACCAAAAATTCTCACCCCCTCACCTTCTGTCCCCCTCAAATGAATTCTTTGTCTAATTTCTTGATTCTTGTCGTTATTTGCATTAAAGTCTGCGGTATAGTCTGCATGTTTCAACCAACCACAAGGGGAAATCGATGGGAGAGGACATTCGCGAAATCGAAATAAGAAGAATCAGTCCAAACCTTCGAATTGTCTGCGCGGCCGAATGCATCGAAGAAATTGGGCGTGCAATAAAGAGCCGGGGAGACCATGAACCGATCCACATTTGCTTCGCGCACGATTCATTCCGAATTCTTGACGGAGAAAAACGCTGGAGGGCCTGCAAAAGGCTCGGAATGAATAAGATCAGGGCCGTCGTCATTACCGAAGCTTGATTTCCGGCAGCACAATAGTTTATGGCATGCGGGCGGACGAACCCATTTGGGGCAGCTTCGAAAGGCCCTGAGAAGAGCTGCAATCTCTTTTTTGCTCCCCGATTTTTTCACCCCTGGGTCCCCCGCCCAAGTGGCGCAACCCGCGATACGCTACCCGCAGTGTGAATCTGAGCCGGTCCCGATTGAATCTTGCCAACGCAAAAGCTCATGCTTAAATCAGCCTTTTCTATAAGGCGATTACTCTTTTAGTCCATCAGAGTTCAGGAAAGGGAAGCCATAAATGCACTTCGTTGTCTGTATCAAGCAGGTGCCTGACACTGCCGAAGTAAAAATCGATCCTGAAACCAATACGCTGGTTCGATCCGGTGTGGAATCCATAGCCAATCCCTTCGATTTGGCGGCCTTAGAAGAAGCCGTGCGCCTCAAGGAAAGATACGGGGGACATGTTACGGCGGTGTCGATGGGCCCTCCGCAGGCAGAATCCGCGCTACGCCAGGCACTCTCACTGGGCGCAGACGATGTTGTCCTGCTTTCGGACCGCGCTTTCGCCGGCGCCGATACCCTGGCCACCAGCTACACTCTTTCCAGGGCCGTGGAAACCCTGGGGGAGCAAAATCCCGTCGACCTGGTCCTGTGCGGCAAACAGGCCATTGACGGCGATACGGCTCAAACCGGACCGGGCATCGCCACGAGGCTGAGTTTCACTCAGTTCACTTACGTGGTCGATGTGGAATGGATCGATCCTGAAAAAAAACGCGTCCAGGTCAGGCGCAAAGTCGAAGGGGGGTTCGAGGTCATCAACGGTCCTCTTCCGGCCCTGCTGACAGTGGAATTGGAACTTGCAAAGCCGAGGAGGGCCCCGTTGCCCATGCTCATCGATTCTCTGCGCGCACCCGTTAAGGCTTGGGACGCCAAAGCCATTGGGGCCTCTGTCCAACTGGTCGGCATTAAGGGTTCCCCGACATGGGTAAAGGCCATTGCTTCACCGCAGCTCCACAGGGCCGGACCTAAGTGGGACGCGGCACAAGGGGTCTCCAAGGCCGTGTCCCAGGCGTTGGATGCATTGTTTGCCGACGAGGATTTTGAGGCAAAATTCCAAAAAGGATGGGGAGCCTAGGAGATAATGGCCAAGAACACGCGGGGAATTGAAGTTGCCGAGGTCATTTCTGATAAATGCATCGCCTGCCAGATATGTATAGGAGAATGTCCGGTCGGCGCAATCGAGTTGAGTCCCGATGGTGTTGCGCTCATAGACCCCGAAGTGTGCGTAGGATGCGGCAAATGTTTTGAGAGCTGCCCGGTAAACGCGATCAAATTTGAGAAGAAAAAACGCAAAAAACTTCCCGAAGAAGAGCGAGGAGCGCCAGGCGCCGGACTGCCGGGCTATCAGGGTGTGGGGGTCTACATCGAGACGGTTGACGGACGGGGCGCGCCGGTGTCGTGGGAGTTGGTCGGCAAAGCCAGAGAGTTGGCGGGGCAACTTGGCGCAAAAGTTCTGGGACTTCTGCTTGGAAACAATGTCGGGCCGGCAGCCGATGAAGCAATCGCATACGGTTGCGACGAGGTGCACGTGATAGACGACCCGTTGCTCGCCCACTATCTGCCGGCGACATACGGCAAGGCCCTGGCCGATCTTTGCGGCAAACTCCGCCCGGCAATACTTCTCATAGGCGCAACTCCTTTGGGCAGAGACCTCGCCGGAGTTGTGGCAACCCGGCTTGAAACGGGTTTGACCGCCGACTGCACGGGACTATTCATTGAGAAGGAAACGGGCCTGCTTCTGATGACGCGTCCCACTTTCGGCGGCAATATAATGGCTACCATCTTTTGCCAGCGCCACCGCCCGCAGATGAGTTCGGTACGGCCGCGGGTATTCAGGATGCCCGATAAAGAACCGGGCAGAAAGGGTATTGTAAGCCATCATAAGCTGGAGGCGCCGGCCGTTGAGCTGCCCACCATCGTTGGGTTCATCCCCGCCGACGAGACGGCGGGGATGGATATCGTCCGCTATCCCGCGCTTGTAGTGGCCGGACGAGGCGCTTGTGACCCGTCTTCGTTTCCTCTTCTCGAGGAATTGGCCCAACTGGTTGGGGGAGTCATCGCCTGTTCAAGACCGGTGGTGGAATCAGGTCTTATGCCCTATGAAAGACAGGTGGGCCAGACCGGTAAAACCGTCGCCCCCAGACTCTACATCGGCGTGGGCGTCTCGGGAGCGGTTCAACACCTGGTGGCCATCCAGGGGGCCGGGAAAATCCTAGCCATCAACTCCGACCCCAACGCACCCATTTTCAGAGTCGCTGACGCAGGCATTGTGGGCAATTACCAGGAGATCGTTCCTGAGCTGATCGTTCAGCTCAAAAAGAAAAAATCCAACGGGAACAGCGAGCTGTAAACTTTATGGATGATATGTTCGATGCGGCAATCGTTGGCGCCGGGCCTGCGGGCATTTCGGCAGCCTGTGTTCTGGCGGACAGTGGTGTAAAGGTGGTCGTGCTGGAAAGAGGCGAATACCCCGGCTCCAAGAACATGTTCGGGGGCGTCCTCTACGGGCGCCACCTCCGGCAGATAATTCCCGACTACGTTGAGAGAAATTGTCCGATCGAACGCAACATCGTGGAATCTCGACTCTGGTATCTCAGCGAGGACGGGGGACTTAGTTTCGCCTATCGGGACCGGGCCTTTTTCGATGAACGCCGCAACAATGCCTTTACGGTCGGCAGGGCTAAATTCGATCGTTGGTTTGCCGATCAGGCCAGAGCCAAAGGGGCCGTCATAGTGTGTGCAACCGTTGTGACCGATTTGCTCAGAGACGATGCCGGCAGGGTCACCGGCGTGAAGACGGACCGAGCCGATGGCGACCTGCGCGCCAAGGTCGTTCTTCTGGCCGATGGCGTCAATTCGCCGCTGGCGGCCAAGACGGGATTTCGTGCTGAGGTCAGGCCCGAGAATGTGGCGCTCGCGGTCAAGGAACTGATCGCAATTCCCGAAGAAATCATCGACGAGCGTTTTGGCGTATCTCCAGGAAACGGCGTTACCTGCGAAATCCTGGGAAATGTCACGTTGGGAATGAACGGCGTTGCATTTCTTTATACTAACGGGAGTTCCGTATCGATTGGCATAGGGGCCAATCTCGCCGACTTCGCAATGCAAAAGGTCCGTCCTTATGAGATGCTGGAAATCCTTAAAACACACCCCATGATTGCGCCTCTCATAAAGGACGGCAAACCTAAGGAGTACCTGGCGCACTGGCTCCCCGAAGGCGGCTATGATACTGTGCCCAGGCTTTGCGGGGAGGGGTTCCTGATTGCCGGGGATTCCT
>Ga0181539_1003221_pt1 | contig 15281 bp, 16 predicted proteins | sample PEATcosm2014_Bin_46_FD_119767 | JGI IMG/M metagenome (GOLD analysis project Ga0181539, IMG submission 119767) | Peatland microbial communities from MTU Mesocosm Facility, Houghton, MI, USA - PEATcosm2014_Bin23_60_metaG | ecosystem: Environmental > Terrestrial > Soil > Wetlands > Peat | place... | reverse complement strand
GTGCTGTTGCAGATCGATGGGCCGGTGCTGGCAACGTGGGTGCCGGTGCAATGATCTTCCGCCGCCGCCATCTCGCCGCCCTCGCGCTTCTCGCGTCAGCCGGGCTGACGTTCGCCCAAGTCGGGCCGATCCCCGGCATGGGGCCGCTGCCATTTGGTGGCGTCACGTGCTCTGACACCTCGCTGCACACCATCACCGCGAGCGGGGCGGGCAGCTACGTGGTCCCCGCCGGCTGCGGTCATGTCACGCCCTTGGCTTGGGGCGGCGGCTCAGCAGGCTCGGGGTGGAGCGGCACGAGCAACGGAGGCAATGGCGGCGGGTTTGCGACGAACTCGGCTTATGTCGTCACGCCGGGCAACACCATCTACTATAGCGTCGCTGCGGCAGTAACAGGAACAACAGGCGAAGGGTCGGCCGGCAACAATTCATGGTTCAATATTTCAACCAATGCCCAGCCGAGCGCGATCGCCAACGGAATATACGCTACGGGAGGGTTTACGAGTTCGGTTTCAACTGGCGGTTCATATGCACCAACTGGGGCGACGGGCTATTCCGGGGGTATTGGCGGCGTGCAGGCCGGCCATGCCGGCGGCGGCGGCGGCGGTGCAGGTTCCGGCGGCCCCGGCGGCGCAGGCGCGGCGAGCGGGACGGCTGGATTGGGGGGAACGCCCGATGGTGGCCCCGGAAGCGCCGGCGTGACAACCAACGCCGGCCCCGGCACGGCTCCGGGCGGCGCGGGAGGCGCCGCGAGTGGCTCGGGGCATACCGGCGGTAACGGCGCGGCGGGGCAGGTCGGCTTCTACTTCTCCGCTTTCCTCGACCTTCCCCCCGCCAACGACCTTGTGGAGACTGCATGACCATCGCGCTCATCGTCACCGGCTCGCAGCCGGCGGCTCCCTCGCAGCCGGCGGCTCCGAAGTGAACTGGTTCGGCACAGTTGCGGATTGGTGGTTCACGCTTATCGTGATTGCCGGCGTATTTCTCGTGATAATAAATTGGGGTTAAAGGGGGTTAAGGATGGTTGCGGAATCACAAGGAGTGAATCGAAATGACTTTTCCTGCTGATGTAGTTGCCGCAGCGCAGTCGAGTGAAAAGGCGTTCTATCCCAAAGGTCCATTCGCATCGGTTAGCCTCGCGCAATGGGCACTAGAATCAGCATATGGTAGTGCAGAGCCAGCTGGAAGTAACAACCCTTTTGGAATCAAAGCTGTTTCAGGTCAAGCCGATGTAGTCGCCTGGACGCATGAAACGCTACATGGGCAATATGTCGCGTTGCCGCAGCACTTTGCTAAATATGTCACTTTGGCAGATGCATTCAACGCGCACGCCAAGTTACTTGCAACTGCGCCATGTTATCATGCGGCCCAGGCTGCCCAAACGCCTGATGACTATGCCATGGCACTCCAGGGAATATATGCCACTGGTATTCCGGGGCATCCTTACGGTCTAGCATTGATCGCGATTATGAAGAGCGCAAATTTGTACCAATACGATGTCGGACATACGGTGTAAGTGACAGGCTTCCGCGCGGCGGGTTCCGGTCGGTCAGCTGCGCGGGTATTCCTCCCGACCGGAACACTGAGGAACTTAAGCCATGAATCCTGATGAAATCGGTAGCGTCGTGCGACAAGTCATCACGCTTGTATTGTCGTCAGCAGCCGCATCGGCATACGTCAATAATTCGCAGGCGGTCGCCATCGCAGCCGGCCTCGGCGCTATGGCCAGTGTAGTGTGGTCGATCTTTGCACATTGGAATCTCAAAAAGGTTCCTGAGAATGCTAAGGTCATTGGTGGATGACTTGGCCCGAGCCCCGGCGGTTTCCGGCGCAAATTGAGGAGAAAACAAAAATGGCAGTCAATTGGGGCAATATCGGGAGCGCGCTCTCTGGTGTAGCATCGACCTTGGCTACGCTCAATATCAGCGGCGCATCGGCGCAGCAGATTCTGAGTTCCATTGGACTTTCTGCCAATCCGAATATGAACGAGGAACTGTCGATCTGCTCGCAGATTCTCCAAGCTACGGGCAATGTTGGGCTGCAAAATGCGCTCGCCATGAAGCTCGCAACCGAACAGGGTATTCCGATTGCTGCCGCTGCGTTAGCGTCGGCTCTCGGGGCGCCTGGCACCGACATCGCCGCTCGTATCTTGCAGATCGAACAGATCATCAAGCAAGGCGGTTGATGGCGGCGCATCTTGCAGTCTTCGCTGTGGCGGCGTGCGTGATTGGAGACCCGGTGATGGACAAGATCGCCGGGGCCTTCCCGCAAATCTTACCACTCGCTATCGCCGTAACTGTTACTGATGTAGGATGCACTATCTTGCTGAGAGCTCCAACATATATGAACATCCTGCAAATTATATCAGATGCGGCAACTGTGACAAGTGACGTGCGCCAGATGTGTGGGGGTCGATCACGATGCTGACTCACGCTGAAATCTGCACACTCGTCGCAGCTAGCTACACACAGAAGCCAACTTGGCAAGTAGCAGATGACATTCGCGCGGTCGGGACGCGAGTCGGCAACGAGTTTGTGGTAGCAATTCCTGGCACTGATGATATTGCAGGCTGGCTGGACGATTTTTCATTTTGGCCTAATCGGTTTCCAACCATTGGGATTTATCACGATGGCTTTGGTAGGTGGGGCCTAGCATTAGCGGCTCTGATTATCCCGAAAGTACCACAGGATGTCCGTCTCATTATCAGCGGCCATTCACTGGGTGGAGCGCTCGGTCTTGTGTTTGCCGCTGTTTGGGCGGCCGCAAAGAACCCCCCAGCAAGGGTGATATTATTTGGTTGTCCTAGGGGAGCTTTTATCGGCAACATCGTCGCCGGACCATTGCAACGCAGCGCTCTCGAACTTGTTGAATATAGAACATATGGTGATCCAGTTCCCAGCCTTCCGCCGTATCCGTTGTGGAAACACGCAAAGCGAGGAACTATGGTAGGAGCGCCAATCCACGCGTTAGCACCATCGGTCGCTGACCACAACATAGCTCTGTATCAAACCGTTTTAGCTTGAAATTGGGCCTAGGTGACAATATGATAAATGGCGAGCGCATCTATAAGTTCGTTGACTGGCATTGGGTGGCGATCGCCTTGGCGACGGTTCTCACTGCAATCCTGGGGTTCTGGGGCAAAACCACAAACGATCGACTGTGGGATTTTTCTTCAATGCTATCGCAACAGACAAAAGCGCTAGAGCATCTTGCCACGGCTTTTGATAACCAAACCGAGGCGATCAAACAGGTCCGTGGTGTTACTGATGAATTGGCACGCGATCAACACCAAGACGAGAAAGAAACCAATGCAGTTGCGGGACAGCTTACGGCACTTGGCGCTAAGGTCACGGCGGATCGGGCTGATTTAGACAGCTATATGGTTCGCACTGACAACAGGCTTGAGCAAATTGAGCGTGGTTCGGGAAGTCGAAAATGAGTGCGGGGGCGGGGTTCGGGGCGACCCCCGGGGCGACAGCCCCGACGGGGCGAATTGGGAGGCATTAGTGGCGTCCGCTATTATGAGACTTATGGGATTTGCCGTCGTCATCGCCGCAGTGGCGTCCGCTTCGCCCTTGAGCGCCCAGACCCAAGCAGTGATGCCGGGTGGGATGGAGCAGTTCAACGACGGCAACGGCGCTCCGTATGCGGGGGGGAAGGTGTATATGTATGTTCCGTACACTACGACTCCGAAAGTGACATATCAGGACCCTTACGGGACTGCGTCCAATCAGAACCCCATCGCGCTCGATGCGAACGGCCGGGCGATTATTTGGGGCAACGGGGTGTATCGGCAGGTGCTCCAAGACCTCAACGGGGTCGAAGTGTGGGATCAACTTACTTATGCGAGCCCCGCAACTGCGGGCGGAAGCGGCACCGGGACGTTGTGGTACGGAACGGCAGTTGGAACCGCGAACGCGATCACCCTGACGGGGCCAACGGGCTTCGCCGCGGGGGACGGCCAAAGCGTAGGGTTCATCGCAAATGTCACTAACACGGGGGCCACGACAATCAACGCCTCAGGGTTCGGAAGTGTTGTCGTTGAGAAGAATACCATACAGGGGTTGGCTGTCCTATCGGGAAGTGAAATCGTAGCAGGGAATCTCGAATACGCGACGTATTCTGCGTCGGTGAATGCGTTCATCCTTACGACGTGGCCGCCGAATCAGGCTTTTGGAGCCCAGGTGTCGCTTGCATCGGCGGCCACGGCGGACCTTGGAACGGTGTTGTCGCGAAATGTGTCGGTGTATGGGACTACGACGATTACGTCGTTCGGATCGTCGGCGTCGATGTTGAGTCCGGTGTATCTGGTGCAGTTTACAGGAGCCCTCACAATCACCGAGTCCACGGCGTTGCTGACGCCCAACTTGCAGAGCATCGTGACGGCGACGGGCGACAGCGCGTTAGTGATTTATCTTGGCTCAGGCAACTGGCAAATCGTGGCGTATTTTCCGGCAACGCCAGCGCCGCAGTTCGTTCAACCGCCGCAGTTTCGCTTGACAACGACGTCGGGTAATCCAATCTCGCCGGCTTCGGCAACCGGTGTTAATACGGTTTACGAAACGCCTTACAACGGCAACCTGATTCCACTTTGGAACGGTACGGCGTTCATCCCGACTGCTTGCGCTGAGATGTCGAATGTTCTGGCGAATTCTTCGAGCGGGAATGCCGGGCCTGCGGCGGCAGTTGCGGCGAGTGTGTATGATTTGGTGGCGTGGAACAACGCCGGGACCTGCACGTTGACCCGGGATGTCGCGTGGTCGACCGTGACAGCTCCGGCGGCGGGCGATGCATTCGCGAGGGTTCGCGGGATCTTGGTGAACTCGGTCAGCATCGCTAATGGCCCCGCGGCGGGGTACGGAACGTTCTTGGGGACCATCACCACTGACGCCGGCGGGGTGACCGTGACGTTTAATCCGACGCCGGCGGCGGCTTCGGCGGGTCCGACGAACGGGGCATGGGTCGGGTTGTGGAACTACTACAACCGTGTGACAGTCGGTGCGACGGCGCAAGACAGTAAAACAAGCTGGTCGGATGGAGGAACGGGCTCGTGGGAGACCGCCGACGCGAGTGTGAAAAACCGTATTACTTATGTAGCCGGGGTAGCCGAGGACGGTGTCGTTGCAAGTTATCTTGATGCAGGCGGGGTGTCAGTATCCTCGTCGATTTCTATGGTTGGCGTTGGAGTGGATAGCGCGACAGTGCAAAGTGCGGCGGCGGCGCTTCCGGTCGGGGCGAGTGGTGGCGGAAACGGAAGCGCAACAGCGACGTATCTGGGGGTTGCTGCTATTGGGCAGCATTACTTCCAGGCGTTAGAATACGCGGCGAGTGCTGCGACGTTTTACGGAACGAACGCAAGTGCGCAAATCATGCAACTTTCTGCGCAGTTGAAGTACTGAGGAGCGGAGTGGGCTTTGCTCCTCATGTGAGCTTCGGGGGAATGGTCCCCCAAAGAGCGGGAGCGTAAGCCCCCGAGGATAGGGCGCGCAGCGCCCCAGGAGAGTGAAATGAGGTTCAAGAGCAAAATCCTCGCGGGGGTTCTCGCGACGGCGATGACAGGGGGCGCGGTGATTGCGCTCGCTGCGGGGTTCTTCCCCAACGTGCCGATAGTCGGCGGTCCGCAGTATTGTTACAACACGGTGAACGGGGCCTGTCAGGGTTATGTGCCGGCAGGTGCGCCGGCGTTGACGGGCTCCGAGACCGTGGCGGCGGACACCGGGCTGGCGTCGGGGCAGTTTCCGCAAACGGAGCTGGTGCCGACGAGCGTGTTGGGGCTTCCGTTCGGCGTGAACCGCCTCGTTGGCGGGGACTTCGATACGAACCTGGGCCAGCGGCTCAGCACGACCAAGGGCCTCGCGACGCTCGCGGGCATCACTGCTACCGCGGCGGTGGTAAGTGCGGATGGATGGTGGCTCTACGGCAAAGGCACCACCAACAACACCGTGACGATCGCGTCGGGGTCGACGGAGGTGTTGCCGGCGCTCGGATCAACCCATGCGCTTAGGGTCGCCCGCACGTCGTCGGCGACTGGGGCTCTGGAATGCGTCGGTCAGACGCTTGATCAGCTCCAGAGTGCGCCGCTGATCGGGCAGAACGCGGTGTTCTCGTTCTACGGCCTCAATGGGGCCGGCATGAGCGCGACGGGTGGCGCGGTGACGGTGGAGATTTCGTACTCCTCCGCTGCTGCGGCCGCCGCGACGCAATCGACGCTCGGGTACGCGGGGTCGCAGGGCTCGAAGTATGCCATCGGCACCAACGCGACGACGTTCGGGTCGTCCGGCCCGACGAACCAGACTGCGGGAGCGCCGGTGCTCGTCGCGGGGACTTCGGGGACGATCGGGACGAATGGGTTCGTTACGATCCCCCTGAGCACTACTTGGGCTCGCTACGCGGTTGCGACGCCAATCCCGGCGAACATCCCGGGCACGACGACTGCGGTGACGGATGTCTCGGTGCAGGTTTGTTTCACCCCCACCGTGGCGACCTCGATCACGACGGACTGGTTCGAGGTCCAGGGGCTTCAACTCGAGGCGAAGCCTTCGACGGTGACGCCGTCGCTGCCGAGTGGCGTGATCACCCCGACGGCGTTTGAGCGCCGGCCGGCGTCGATCGAAGCAGTCATCGAGTACTCCTATTGGTACTTCAACTACGAAAACCAGTCCCTCGTCACGACAGTCGCGTCGTGCGAGAACACCTCGACGTCTGTGGCGAACTGCCTTGTGGTGTTTCCGGTGCCCATGAGGATCGTGCCTGCGGTTTCGTACACGAACGGGTTCCAGGCGTTTGTGCAGGTTGCAGAGACTGGCGTCGGGGCTTGTACTACGTTATCGGCGGCTGCGTCGTATGCAGCGGTGCCGAGCAATACGTCGGTGCTGGTGAACTGCACTGCCACGACAGTTGGTGCGGCGGGTACGGCGAATCAGTTGACGACACTTGGTACGTCGTCGTCGGCGGGGATTATCTCCGCCTCGGCGTTGCCGTAAGCGACGGAGGTGAAGCTTTAGTGTAGTAAAGTCCGCCCCGGCCGTTGTGGTATAATGCCCCTTTGGCCGGGGCAACCTGCCCCTCCTACCGAGCCCCCCATGTCCGGTCCCATCACATTCCCGGCCCCATTCATCCCGCTGTTTGTGCCGAAGCGGTACAAGGTGTTCTGGGGAGGCCGCGGCGCCGCGAAGTCGTGGGATTTTGCTCGGGCGTTGCTGATCCTCGGGATGTCCCCCCAGATTCTCTTTCCAACTAAAACCAAGCTCACCATCCTCTGCGTTCGTGAGTTGCAGAAGTCGATTGACGACAGCGTGCACAAACTGTTGGAGCAGCAAATCCTTGCCCTTGGACTCAGTGGGTTCTATAAGGTCGAGAAGGCAAAGATTTACGGCGCCAACGGGACGACGTTCTCGTTCGAGGGGATCAAGAACAATGTCTCGTCGATCCGATCGTATGAGGGGGTTGATATTTGTTGGGCGGAAGAAGCCAATAACATCTCAAGGTACTCTTGGGGGGTGCTCATTCCGACCATCCGGGCAGACGACAGCGAAATCTGGCTCTCGTTCAATCCCGAACTCGAAACCGACCACACGTACAAGCACTTCGTGAAAGACACTCGATTGGTGAAAGTTGAGGACCCTGTGCGGCGCTTTGGGAGCGAAGCTACACTAAAGCGCCTCTTTGGGGCGGATTTCACTCTTGCGCCAATCACTTGCCCTGTGATGGAATCCACGGACATTCTCTCCATTAAGGTCAGTTGGCGCGACAACCCGTGGTTTGGGGCGGTCCTGCAAAGAGAGCGGGAGAAATTGAAGGAGGAGGACTATGATTCGTACCTTCATGTCTATGAGGGTGCCACGATCCAGAACCTTGAAGGGGCGGTTTACGCGAAGGAACTCCGCACGGCGCAGCTAGAGGGCCGGATTTGCAGCGTGCCGTATGAACCCGATGTTCCAGTGGACGTGTTCTGGGACCTTGGCAAGACAAACAATACGTCGTTGTGGTTTGTGCAGCGGGTTGCGATGCAGTGGCGGGTTCTGTACTATTACGAGGCGAACCGGGAAGAACTGTCACATTACTTGAAGTACTGCCAGGGTCGAGGGTACTTCTACGGGAGCATGTTCCTGCCGCATGACGCGAAGCACAAGCGACTGGGGTACTCGCGAAGCATCGAGGAGCAAGTGCGGACTTCGGGCTATAACGTCCAGATTGTCCCCGCGACGAACGACAACGACGGCATCAATGCGGCGAGGGTGGTGTTTCCGAATTGCTACTTCGACGAAAGCGGCTGCGAGGACGGCCTCAACGTCCTGAGGCACTATTGCTTCAAGACCGACCAACGGGGCCAACTGACAGTTCTGATGAACTCCGACGGCGCCGACGCATTTAAGTACTTTGCGGTTTCGACGAAAGTGAAACGAGCGGGGCAGGCGAAAGCTCCGCAAGGGGACTCCCTGGCTGGTCGCCTTGCGAAGGCCACGTCCGCCGCGCTCGAGCGAGTTGAAGGGGGTCTGGGATGGATGAGATGAGCCGCCGGGGCGAACGCCACCGAGGGGCTTCGCCGGACCTAGACGAACCGTCGCCGGATGTGTTGTCGGATGATCCCGTGGTCCGGGAAGCCCGGAAGAGGTTCGATCGGTGCAACGAGTGGGAAGGCGAGTGGCGGCAGCGCTTCTTGCGCGACATCAAGTTTGCTTACGGGGACTCCGAGAATGGCTTCCAGTGGCCTAACGAGATCCGCAACGCCCGCGAGAACACTGCGAGGCCGTGCTTGACGCTCAATCTTATCCGCGCGCACAATAAGATGATCTCGAACGAAATGCGGAAGAACAAATCCGAGGTGAAATTCATCGGAATGGGCAATGGGGCTTCGCAGGACTCCGCGGATGTGATGCAGGACCTCTTTAGGCACACTCAGCAGATCTCGGATGCCCAGCACCTTGCGCTCCCCGTTGCTCGGTCGTGGGCGGTTGATGGCGGCATCGGCTATGCCCGCCTCGTCACCCGCTATGAGGCCGACGATTCGTTCGACCAGGAAGTTTACGTTGACCCGGTCGATGACCCGATGCAGGTGTTCATTGACCCGGACATCCATGTCGGCGGCAACGCGCTTGATGCGAAGTTCGCGTTTGTGTTCGATGACGTGCCGCGGCAGGACTTCCGGGAGGCGTATCCGGACTTGGTGTCGCGAGTGCGGGGCACCGAGCCCCTCGGCTTGGGAGGGTCCCCCGGCGATCGACGAGGCGAAAGCCACATTCGGGTTTGTGAGTACTTCCGTAGAGTACCGAAGCGATCGGAGTTGGTGAGTTTCCTCCACGAGGGCCAACGGTTTAACTTCCCCCGGGATCGGTTCGAGAGGCTCATCCGGAAGAAAGAAGCTCGAGATGGCATTCTCGATCGGGAGACCACTCGCTTGCGCGAGGTGACGTCGGACGAGGTTGAGTGGTACCTCATCGTCGGTTCAGAGGTGATCGAACAAACTGTTTGGCTCGGAAAGTACATCCCCATCATCCGTTGCATCGGCGAAGAAACCGTGATCGAAGGCCGCCTCGATCGCAAGGGCCACACTCGGTATATGCTGGACGCTCAGCGAATGTTCAACTATTTTTCCAGTTGTCAGATTGAGGGGCTTTCGCTCCAAACCAAGGCCCCGTGGTTGGCCCCAGCGAAAGCAATCGAGGAGCACGAGGCGATTTGGCGAATGTCAAACATCGACAACCCTGCGGTGCTTCCGTACAATCACGTGGACCCCGAAGGCAATCCCGAAGTGCCGATTCCGCCGCCGATGCGGATTGATCCCCCTGCGGCGTCCGCAGGGTTTCAGCAAGCGATGGAAAACTCGCGCCAACAGATCATGATGGTATCGGGACAATACGAGAACCAACTCGGCGAGCCAGGGAATGAGCGTACCGGGGCGGCTATTAACGCTCGGCGATCGCAGAGCGCCACGGCGAACTTTCACTTCCAAGACAACTACGAAGCGATGCTGATTGCGCTCGGGAAGCAACTACTCGATCTTTATCCTAAGTTGTATGACACGAAGCGGATCAAGCGGATCGTGGCGTCGGACGGGCTGGAGTACGATCTTGTAATCGACCCGTCGCTCCGGGCGGGATTCGCGCAGGAGCAGAACTTCCGCGGCGAGGTCATCAAACGGGTGATGAATCCGCTCGTAGGGAAGTACGAAGTCGGTGCGACGGTCGGACCCTCGCACGACACCCGCCGCGAAGAGACCGTGGAGAACATGACGCTTATCCTGACCCAGGCGCCGGGGCTTATTCCGATCTTAGGGGACGTATTGCTGAAGAACATGCAATTTGAGGGGGCGGCGGAAGCGTCGCTGCGGCTTCGGAGGATGGTTCCGCCGGTTGCACTGGGTCAGGGGCCGACGCAACAAGAGCAAGCGTTGCAGGCGCAGTTGCAGGCGATCCAAGGGGCGCTCATCAAAGAGATGGACCTTCACGCGCGGGACCGCATCAAGCTGAACAACAAAGACGACCTCCGTGAAGTCGAGGTGTATGACGCGGAGACGAAGCGCATCGGAGCGCTGGCGAAGCTGCTTCCGACGGATCCGGCGGGGCTTCAAGCACTGATCGCCCAGGCCGTGCAGGACTCGCTCCAGACATCCATTGGGGGGATTATGGACTCCATTAAGGTGAACGCGAAGGGGGACGGTGCGGTGTCGGAGGCTCCGATGCCGGAGCCCGAGTCTCCTCCCATTCCGGGGGCCGCGAAAGCCCCCGATGGCGAGTGGTACTTGACGGATCCGACGCGGAAGGGGAAGTACTTGAAGGTCGCGCCACTGGCGCAACTGCATAAGGTGCCGGGGGCGAACTTGAGGAGTCCAATGTGACCGACGAAACCGACGGCCTTGCGGGGTCCGCTCCGCCTGTGGGATGGCTGCCTCGGGCGGGTGAGCCTTCGGCACTAGCGGCACTGGCGGGAGCCTCGATCCTGGATACCCCTTCGTCATCTGCCGCGTCGCAAAGTCCGCTTGTGGGAGCTTCGCCTCGCGGCAACGTTGCTCCACCCGCTGCGGCCGCTCCGTCGCTACTGACATCCGCGACGGATAAGTTCCTCGTCGGACGCGAGTCTGGCGGGAAGTTTGATGCGACGAACCCTACGTCGAGCGCGTATGGGCTCGGCCAGTTCACGCCCGATACAGCGAAGACTGTCGCCGCGAGACACCCGGAACTTCCGCCCCTCGGTGACTTCTATTCGGGCGACCCGAAGGTCGCGGTGCCGGCGCAGCAGGCATACATCCACGCCCATGCGCTCGATCAGGCGAAAGTGCTCACCGAAGCAGGCATCGCTCCGACGCCACAGAACATCCATATGAATTGGTTCCTCGGGGAGTCGGGGGGTCCGAGGTTCCTAAAGGCGATGCAGGCGAATCCTAACGTGGCAGGCATCGCGCTGGCGCAGCCGGACCAAGTGGCGGCGAACCGAGGAGTGTTCTTCAAGCCTGATGGAACCCCGCGAACGGCTTCGGAGGTCTATGGAGCGATTAACGGCGGGCGCGCAGCGCCTCAAGGAGCGACACCGGTGGCGGAAGCTTCGCCTGCTCCGGCCGCCCCGACCGCCCCGCCGCAGCCCGGCGAGACCTTCCGCGATGAGATGAAACTGAAGCTTCTCCAAGGGATGTTTCCGCAGCACGCGATTACGCCCGTGGAGTATGATCCGTGGAAGTTGGTGCCGAAAGTGTCCACCGCGAAGGTCGATGTGAATCAGGGGGTTTCGTGATGGCCGGACTTATTTCAAAGGGTGGCGGGCTGCGGAAGCTCCACGCGCACGAAGCGGTCTACGCCCAAGCGAAGGAACTCTGCCTGTCGGCGTATGAGGCCCTGATGGGGGAGAACGAAATCTTCGCGGCCTGGCGCGCGAGCCATCCTGGATTTTCCCGGCGTCACCTCGAACTTGCGTTCCTGCAGGCTTTCACGTTCCGGTTTGTCCCGGCTGCGCGGGCCATGATGGCTGCGCGCCTGCAAGCCCCCCTTGACGCGGCGACAAAGGATGCTCTGTATGAGGCACTCTTACTTGACGGGACCCTTTTGCGCGGGCGGGGACGGCCGCTAGCGCCACCTCAAACCAAGGTCTGACACATGGGTATTACACCGAATCCCCTGGCGCAGACGCCCTTGCAGGGCGGGGGCGACGGGGCCGACGAGACCCCCAAGGCCGCTACCCTCGCCGCGCTTCCGGAGCCCGTAACGACCGCTACGTCGCAGCCGGACGAACCAACGTCGGCCGAGGCCGCCGCGACCGAAGCCGCCGCAAAAGCTGCGGCGGCGGCGAAAGTTGCTGCTGCACCTGCGAAGCGCGACTACGCCGCAGAGCGCAAGCAAGAACGCATTGACAAACTAACCGCGGAGAAGTCCGCGCTGGAGCGCGAAGTAGCGAAGCTGAAGTCCGGTCAGTCTGCGGATGCGGTAGCAGTCCAGGCGGAGATTAACGAGAAGGCCGCGAAACTAGCCGGTGAGAAGGCTACCGAGATCGCGGCGTGGAATACGTTCACTGGGGCGCTAAACGGTGCCATCGCGGAGGGCCAAAAGGAATTCGGCCCCGAGAAGTTCGATAAGGCCGTGGAAGCGATTCGGGGCGTCCGGGACCACACGAACCCCGAGGAGGAATCCAAGTACCTCGGCATGTTGCAGGCGATCCTGGACACTGGGGCTGCGCCGAAGCTGATCGCGGCGTTGGGTGAGGACCCAAACGAAGCTGCTCGTATCATGGGGCTCACCCCGACGAAGATGGGGGTGGAGCTTGGGAAGCTCGCTTTCCGTGATGTCGAAGGCGTCTCGAAGGTTCCGAAGCCGGTGACGCCGATCACTGGGGTCGGGCGAACCCATGTAGCGATCGAGGCGGAGGATCCTGAACGCTCCGACTCCATCGACATGCGGGTTTGGATGGAACGTCGTTCGCAGCACGTCAACGAGGTCAACAAACGTGCGGGACGAAGAGTCATCCCATGAGTGAAACTGAATTCATTCTTTCGTCGCGCCGGGGATTCCTCGGTGGGTTGTTGGCCCTTGTAGCGGCCCCGGCGATCGTGCGGGCGAGTTCGTTGATGCCGGTGAAGGTGTTACCGCCCAAAGAAGTTCTGGATGGGTTGTTTGTTGATGAGGTCTATCCTGTCACTGAAAACACCCTACTCACTGTTCGACAGATCACCCGCGAAGCGATTCGGTTGTGGAAGAACTCCAATCTGTACATGGAAAACATCGAAGGAGAATACGGGAGAGTATTTGGCCCCGACGATGTGAAAATCGGAACGAGATTACGAATTCGTCAGCCGTTGGAACAACAGATGGCCGATCGGATTCCTGATGCGCTCCGCCAGAACTTTGCCTTTCGGTCCTGAGTCCCGTCTGACTCTGCGGGCACGGGGAGGCCCTTAAACTCTCTCGATCCTGCGCTTCGTGAAGCGCTGCGTTGGCCGCATCGGGGTTCGCCACCCTGCCGGAGCGCTTCTGCTCCAATCCCGAAAGGACTTTGGCCGTGGCCAACTCCCTACTTACCATCAATATGATCACCCGCGAAGCAGTCCGGCTCTGGAAGAACTCCAATGCGTTCGTCCAGAACGTCGACATGCAGTATGACGACAGCTTCGCCCTTGGTGGCGCGAAGATCGGCACTGCGCTTCGCATCAGGCTCCCAAATGACTACACTGTGGCGACGGGTCCGGCGCTGAGCGTACAGGATACCGTGGAGCAGAGCACGACGCTGGTCATCTCGACCCAGAAGAACGTCGGGGTGAGCTTCACCACGCTCGACCGAACGATGAACCTCGACGACTACTCCCGACGGGTGCTTGCGCCCGCAGTGAATAACCTCGTTGGCTCCGTTGCGGTGGACATTATGTCCGGCAGCGAAGGTGGCATTTCCAACTTCGTGGCGAACCAGGATGCCAACAACAACATCCTGACGCCCAACGCCGCGACGTACCTCAATGCCGGTGCGTCGCTCTCGATTAACTCGGCGCCGACAGCGAACTGGAAGATTGTCAACGGGCCGCGAACAGAAGCCCGGGTGGTTGCTTCGCTTAGCGGCCTACTGAATCCCCAAACCGAACTGAGCGGCCAGTATATCACTGGGCGGATGTATGACGCGCTGGGGTTTATCTGGATGCGGGATCAGACCGCCATCATCCATACGACGGGCACGTTAGCACAGGGCTCGGCGACAGTGAACGGCGCAGGCCAAACCGGACTCAATCTCACCGTCAACGCCCTTGCAGGATCGATCAATATTGGTGATATTTTCACTGTCGCCGGGGTGTATAAGGTGAACAAGATCACCAAGCAAAGCACTGGCGAACTCTGCCAGTTTGTCGCCACGGCGAACGTAGCGATCAATGCGGTGGTGATTCCGCTCTTCCCAGCGATCATCCCTGCTGTAGCAGGCAACGCGGTGCAGTTTCAGACTGTCACGGCTTCGCCGGCGGCTGCTGCGGCGGTCAACCCCTCCAACGGCCTCGCCGCGAGCACGTCGTATCGCAAGAACTTCGCGTTTGCGCCGGAGGCGGTCACCTTGGCGGTGGCGGACCTGGAGATCCCGAGGGGCGTCCACGAAGCTTCGCGGGCCGAGTTCGATGGCATCTCGGTGAGGATGTTGACGCAGTATATTATCAACACGGACCAGATGCCGACGAGGTTGGACGTCCTTTACGGGTACTTGTGGATACGCCCAGAATGGGCTGTTGCGGTGGCAGATGTGGTGTAAGCCACAAAGAGCTTATCGGGGCGAAGGGAACCTGCATTAGTTCCTTTGGGTGCCAGCCGGCAAGGGGGTGTAAGGCCCCCACTTCTCAGGAGAACCAAGATGAAGAAACCCTCCCCCCACCCCGATGAGCGCGAAGACAAGGCCCTCATCCGGAAGATGGTAAAGTCTGCCGACCTAAAGAAGGGAGCGAAGCCTTTGCCCCCGAAACCGAAAGGGAAGTAACTCCAATGACCCTCAAAAACGGCGATCGCTTCACCGTCTACGACGCTATGGAAGCCTCGGGGTATTTCAGCCGAAATCCCGCGAATGCTGGGGCTCGCGACGCCGACGGCAGATCGCTCTACGCCGGCCCTGTGAAGTTCCCGATGATGTTGTACCATCCGCGGGGCGAAGAGCGGGTACTGGTGCCGGGTACCAAAGAGCGCACGACGTACGGCACCGTCGAGACGTTCGGGGAGCAGTGGGAAATCATCTCGCAAGTCGTGACGACCGAGGTGGCCCTGGCTGAAGCTCTCGCCGAAGGCTGGCATAAGCACCCGGCGATGGCGATCAAGGTGGCCAACGAAACCTGGCGAAAG
>Ga0181539_1003220_pt1 | contig 15289 bp, 11 predicted proteins | sample PEATcosm2014_Bin_46_FD_119767 | JGI IMG/M metagenome (GOLD analysis project Ga0181539, IMG submission 119767) | Peatland microbial communities from MTU Mesocosm Facility, Houghton, MI, USA - PEATcosm2014_Bin23_60_metaG | ecosystem: Environmental > Terrestrial > Soil > Wetlands > Peat | place... | reverse complement strand
GCCGATCCCGCCGTGGCCCACGTCAACGGTTACACCGGGCAAGGCAACGGCGGCATGATGTTCATTGCGCTTAAACCGCTGGGAAGCAAGTGCAAGGAAAGCCCGACGTGCGCGGTACGCCAAACCTCGGCGATGGACGTGATCAACCGCCTGCGGCCGAAGATGAATCGACTGCCGGTGGCCACGGCTACCTTGCAGGCGGCACAGGATCTGCGCATCGGCGGACGTGGCGCCAGCGCCCAGTATCAATACACCATCCAGTCAGACAACACTGCCGACCTGGCTCAATGGGGCCCTATCCTGCTCGCGAATATGTCGAAGCTGCCTGACCTGCAGGACGTGAATACCGATCAGCAAAACGGGGGACTGCAGGAAATGCTCAGCTACGACCGCGTGACCGCGGCGCGGCTGGGACAGACTCCGCAATCGCTCGACAGTTCGCTTTGCAGCGCGTTTTGCCAGTCCGAAGTCTCCGTGATCTATACGCAGCTCAACCAGTATTACGTGGTGATGGAAGTGGCCCCGCAGTACTGGCAGGATCCGTCGGGATTAAACAACATCTATTTCGCTCCCAGCAAGTCTTCATCCTCCGCCGGACTCAATTTGGTGTCGCCGCTGTTCACCGCCGTCAAGGCGCACACGAACACCACACCGCTGCAGGTGCCCCATACCGGTCTTTTCCCGTCGGCGACTGTCTCCTTTAACATGCGCACTGGAGCCTCGCTCAGCGATGCCGTCACTGAGGTAACGCAGATGGAGGAGCGGCTGGGAATGCCCGGAACAGTACGCGGATTCTTTGCCGGAACCGCCCAGGCCTATCAGCAATCGCTGTCGACGGAGCCGATCCTGATCGTCACCGCGCTGCTGTCCGTCTTCATCGTGTTGGGCATTCTCTATGAGAGCCTGGTTCATCCGCTCACCATTATCTCCACTGTGTTCTCGGCGAGCGCGGGCGCCATGCTGGCGCTGATGATTTTTCATATCGATCTCAACGTGATCTCGATCATCGGCATCATACTGCTCATCGGCATCGTGAAGAAGAACGCCATCATGATGATCGATTTCGCGCTGCAGGCGGAGCGCCTGGAAGGCAAGTCGACGCGCGACGCCATTTTCAGCGCCTGCATGTTGCGCTTCCGGCCGATCATGATGACCACGATGTCGGCGATCTGCGGTGCGCTGCCGTTGGCCTTCGGGACCGGCACCGGTTCGGAGCTGCGCAAGCCTTTGGGAATCACCATTGTGGGTGGGCTGGTTTTGAGCCAGATGCTCACGCTTTACACCACTCCTGTGGTTTACCTGTATATGGACCGGCTGCGCCTGCGCGCGCTGGGCCGGACGCACGACACACTGCCGCCAACCGCGGAAGAGGCCGTGTCGTGACTCGTGAAGGACGTTGACCATGCTTGAGTTGAAGAATCGAAACCCGCTTTCATTCGCAGCCGGCACACTGAGCCTGCTCGCGCTTCTCTCCGGCTGCCGCGTGGGCCCGCCCTACCAGGCGCCTGTGCCGACGGCAGTCACCGCGCCCAACTACAAGGAGTCGACCGTCAATTTTCACGATGCCGACGGCTGGAAAGTGGCCAGCCCGCAGGACGCCATGCTGCGCGGCAACTGGTGGGAGGTCTTCAACGATCCCGAGCTGAATGCGCTGGAGGAACAGCTCAATATCAATAACGAGAACCTGAAGGTGTATTTCCAGAATTACATGGCGGCTCGCGCCCAGATCGCCGAAGCGCGCGCGCAATACTGGCCCACGATTACCGCGGCTCCATTGTGGAACCGGTCAAAGAGTTCCGGTACGCTGAGTAATTCCACGCAGGCGAACACCGGCAAGACCTCGACGCTATGGAATGCTCCGATCGACGTTTCCTGGACGCCTGATTTCTGGGGCAAGATTCGCAACGAAGTGCACGAGGCGCAGTACGCCTCACAGGTGAGCGCCGCCGACCTGCAGTTGGAGAAGCTCACGGAGCAGGCCAGCCTGGCAGAATATTTCTTCGAGATTCGCGGTCAGGACATGCTGCAGCAGATCCTGAACGAGACCGTAGCCGACGATCAGAAATCCCTGGATTACAACCAGGCGCAATACGACACAGGCGTAGGCGATTACATCTCCGTGGCCGAGGCCAGGACCACGCTGGAGGCAGCGCAGTCGATAGCCATCAACGTGGGACTGCTGCGCGCGCAGTATGAGCACGCCATCGCCATGCTCCTGGGCAAGATACCCAGCGATTTTTCCATCCCGGTAAAGCCGATAGTCTACGTGGCGCCTCCCATTCCCACCGGCCTTCCTTCGCAGCTTGTCGAACGGCGTCCTGACATTGCCGCCGCCGAGCGCACGCTTGCCGAGGCCAATGCCACCATCGGCATCGGCTACGGCGCATTCTTCCCCCAGGTGACGATCAGCGCCGATGGTGGATTCCAGAGCTCTACCTTGACCAACCTGTTTACCGGGCCCAGCCGCATCTGGTCCATTGGACCGTCGGTCGCCGAGACCATCTTCAATGGCTTCCTCTATCGCGCCGCGCTGCACCAGTACGTTGCTCAATACAACGCGGACCTGGCCAACTACCGGCAGGTCACGCTCACCGCCTTCCAGCAGGTGGAAGACGATTTGGCCGCCACGCGCATTTACTCGCAGCAGATCCTGCGCCAGCAGCATGCGGTGAAAGACGCACAGGATTATCTCAGCCTGGAATTGGTGCGCTACAACACCGGCGTGGATCCGTATGTCGATGTAATGATCGCGCAGAATACGCTCCTCAGCAGCCAGGAGACGCTGAATTCGCTTCAGGTGGAGGAAATGACCTCGGCGGTCCAGCTGGTGCAGGCGCTGGGCGGAGGATGGGACCGCACGCAGCTTCCCACTCCGCAGCAGGCCGGGGCTAAAACCACCGGCGCGGACTACAAACTGCAGCAGTAAGGCTTACTGCGCCGGCCGGTAGCAGATGGTATCGCCATCCAGCCGGTACTCTGCCGAGCAGGAGTCGCCTCCGCAAATCATGGTTTCGCCGCAGTAAAGCTGCTGGCGGGTGATGAGCCCCAACGTCCCGCAGCGCGGGCACGACATCACGGCTACGTAGGGATTTTGTGCCTGGCCCAGCTTGGCCTGGTTCTCCAGCACAAAAACCGTTCCGGGGTCCATTCTTTCCGGAATCCACTCTTCCAGAAACTGCAAGTCGGCTGCCATCGTTCCCTCCGGGCCCTACCAGGACTGATGGTTCCGAGCCACGCGCCTATTCCCGCCCGGCTCCGCATTCTACAGAAAAGCAGCTGCGAAACACTCGCCGGAAAAATCTCTCCGGTCCACTCAGTGTCACCACGTGCGCCCGAAGATGTCAATGCGAATCGGCACAGGGGAGTGGCAAGAGGGATTCCCTAAGTTTGCATCGCAGAGGCAGGCGCTAACGGGGGGACACGGATGCCGCAGCCGAACCGTGGGCACGGGCAAACTCGTCGATCGCGCGGTAGGTTTCCTCGTTGCGCAGAATGGCCTCAACGTATTCGCGGGTCTGCGTAAAGGGGATGGACTCTACGAACTCGTCGATGCCCGAATACGGGCCAGCCGCCTGCCATTCCGTCACACGATTGTCGCCCGCGTTGTAGGCGGCAAGGGCGTACTCCTGCACGCCGCCGAATTTGTCCATCATCTGCCGCAGATAACGCGTTCCCAGCTGGATGTTCATGTTGGGGTCGAGCAACTGGAAGGTCTGGAAGTGGGCGAATCCCTCCTGCCGCGCCATCGAGCGGCCCACGGTCGGCAGCAGCTGCATCAGGCCGTACGCGTTGGCATAGGAGATGGCCGTGGCATCGAACTCCGACTCCTGCCGGATGAGCGAGGCAACCAGGTAGGGGTCAAGATTGTTTTTAGCGGACTCGGTCTGGATCGTGTTCCACCATGGCTCGGGAAAGAGAATCCGCCAGTAGACGAGCGGAATGGACTGAATGGAGGCCGAAGCCGCATTCGGAATGGCCCGCTTGAGGGCGCGCACCGCGCGGTAGGTCTGGCCATAGGAGGAGTAAATTTGCCCTTCGGCCAGTGCACTCCACAACGAGGAGTTGGGATCGGCCTTGATCTCCTGCGCAACAAATTCCGTCAGGCCGGCATTGGCCAGCAGCCGCGCCTTGGCCAAATGGGGGCTGTCCTCGGGAAAGCTATCGACAAGATGCGGCGCGGGCAGCGGCTGAATGCGATCCAGTTGCGGCTGCGACGCCGCCTGCGTGTTGCCCAAAGCTGCCAGCCGCTGCCGCGCCATTTGCGCATAAAAAAAGTGCTGGTAGGCGCGGACGATGGTGCGGTAGTTGGCCGCGGCCATCGACGGATTGTGATCCTGCGTCTCGTACAAGCGCCCACGCCAGTAGAGGGCCGAGACGGTTTCCGTGGCGCCGGGATAGAGCCGGATCTGTTCGTCGAAGATGCGTTCCGCGGCGGGGTAAAGTCCCATCCGGTAGCTCAGCCAGCCGGAGCGCCAGTGGGCAGCGGCGGCGTTTTTGTCGCCGGGAAAGCGCGCGGCCAGGTCTCCGTAGTACGCGATGGCCGTCGGGTAATCGCGCTTGAGCATGTACATGTTGCCGGCGGAGAAGAGCGCGTCGGCCAGCCACGGGCTGTGCGGGAACCGGGACTCCATGTCGGCGATGATCTGCTTCAGATCGGCCGTGTCATCGCGATCGCGGGCCAGCTCCATGAGCAGATCCAGCCGCCGCGCGCCGTTTTCGTCCGGCGTGTCGGGCAGCGCCCGGGCTTCCGCTACGGTCAGCCGTTTCAACTTCAGTTGGCACGCGGCCTCAGCGACGGCAAATCCGTTGCGCGTCTGCGTGTCGAGCCCCGGCGCACGCTCCAGCACGCGAAACTGTTCGGACGCCTCGGCGTAACGGCCCGCGTTGTAGTAGGCCTCGGCAAGACTGCGCAGATCGGCTGTGCTCAGCAACGCTTCGGCTCCCATCTCCGTGAGCTTGGCGCGCGCCGTTTTGGCCTCGTCGCTCAACGGATGGCCCAGCAGGAGCTGCTTGAAGGTCGTTTCCGCAGCCTGTTGCTGGCCCAGCGCCAGCTCCACCTGGCCCTCCGCAAGCTGGAAGCCGGGACGGCTCGCCGCCCCAGTCCCGGCAGCTGCGGCCAGCACCTGGCGTGCCGCGGTCTGATTTCCCAGGGCCAGCAGAACCGTGGCTTCCAGCTCCGGCTCCTGGGCGTCGAAGATGCTGTCGGGATAGCGATCGGTAAAGCCGTGAAGAATCTTTTCGGCGGCCGCATCGTCACCCGCCTCGTGGCTTGCCTCGGCGTCGAGAAAATCCACGTAGTCGGCCAGTTCCCCCTCGGCGCGCCGCGCCTGCGCCAGGGCGGTTTCCGCTTCGGCATAGCGCTTGTCAAGCAGGTACGCGTGACCTAACGCCAGATAGGCCGCCGTCGCAGCCTCGCCGGTGTGGCTGTGCGCGTAGGCGGTCACTGCCGCGTAGGCTTCAGGCGTGCGCAGGGTCGCCAATTGCTGGGCCATCGGCGCGAGCTCTTTTGACGCCACAAACGCCTGCTTGAGCCGCGCCGTGTGCGCCACGCGGGACGCGCGGCTGGCCACCCGGGGGGCACGGCTGGATTGCTGCGTGGGCTTGCGTTTCGTAGTAGGTTCTTGGGTCGCCGTGGGCTTGGCACTGTTGGACTGCGACGGGCCAGATGCCGTGCCAGGCCCGGAGGTGTTGGCGGCAGGAGCGGCCGGGGATTGCGACCCGACGGGCCGCACGACCATCAGCATTCCTAGCAGAAGCACAAGGCCACCGGCACCGCGCCGGATGGTAGGCCACGGGGAAGAAGAACCAAACATAATTCCACTGTATGCCGATTTGCACGCTCCCGGCGCTGCCGGGGAACCAGTAGCGTCACCGCCTGGGCCATTTTGTGCAATCCGCCAAAATGCGGCGCCGGTCTCCTCGGGCTGTAGAAGAACTCTTCAAGAGCCGCACGAAGTGTCAGGGCACGACTTCAGTCGTGCCGTAAGTAACGCAGAAATTGAAGGGGGCTTTAGCCCCTGCGGGAACTGCGCACGGTCGAACCACCCGATTTGGCCCCAGAACCCGGCGTCCGGTACACTCATGCTTTACGGGCTCACTGCGACCGGTTCCAGCCAGTCAATACGTCTGCCGAGCCCGCATTGCGGCAATTTTTCGCATCCGATTCCCATGTCGACCATCCAACCGTTAGCAGGACAAGACGAGCAGCACCCCGACGTGGCCCTGGTTAGTAGGGTTCGCGCCGGGGATCTCTCGGCCTACGACACGCTGGTCCGCAAGTACGAGCGGCAGCTCTTCAGGATTGCGCAGCACATTACGCAAAACCGCGAAGACGCCGAAGACGTGATGCAGGATGCGTTTCTGAAGGCCTATGAGAAGCTCGATCAGTTTCAGGGGAACTCGAAATTCTACACATGGCTGGTGCGAATCGCGGTCAACGAGAGTCTGATGCGGCTGCGCAAGCGGCGCACGGGCAGAGTCGTCTCGATGGACGAGGATGTGCAGACCGAAGAGGGCTCTGTACCCCGCGACTTCGCCGACTGGGCGCCGAACCCGGAGCAGAACTACAACCAGTCCGAGTTGGCCGAGATCCTGAAGAAAACCATTCAGGGCCTGCCGCAGGGATTCCGCGTGGTCTTCGTGCTGCGCGATGTGGACGGGCTTTCGACCGAGGAAACCGCCGAGGCGCTGGGCCTGAGCGTTCCCGCGGTCAAATCGCGCCTCTTGCGCGCGCGGCTGCAATTGCGCGAGCGTTTGAGCCGCTACTTCAAACGAAAGACTCCGCCAGTTTCGCAGGCGACTGCGGCCCCGCAGGGAAACGGGCCCATGGGAAACGGGGTTGAAGCATGACCTGCACTGAGTTTCTCGCCATTCTCGATGACGTCATCGACGAGTCCATTGCCGCGGAGACGCGCGCCGAGATCGAAGTCCATCTGCGCAAGTGCGGGCACTGCGAAGTCGTCCTCGACACCACGCGCAAGACCATCGAGATTTACCGCTGTCACGAGATTTACGAGCTGCCCACCGAGGTGAGCGAGCGGCTGCATGTCGCGATCATGACCAAGTGCAAAAAAGCTTAGCGACGACGGTCAGCTCCCAGCCATCTGTTCCCAACTCCCAACACCCTGCTCTCCCACCCACAGATCGGTCATCCTGAGCGAGTCCCGGCAGGCCGGGACGAGTCGAAGGACCCGCATTTGTTCTTCAACGAACCCCTGACTCACCACCCCAGTTGAATTCCCCTCACAATCAGTGACAGAATCTCTTCCATGGCTGCTGCACGCATTGCCGCCGTGATCTTCTCCGTAATCCTGCCTGCCGCTAGTGCCCAGCAATCAGTAAGACTCACAGTACAGGTGGCAGACTCATCGGGCGCACGCATACCTGGCGCGCGCATTACGGCCGAACTTCCGGGCGCCCCCTCAGCATCCGTATTTATGGCAGACGGCGCCGGAGAGGCTGCGCTCGATCTTCCGGCGCGCAGCTTTACGCTTTCGATCACCGCCCCCGGCTTCAAAAAGTGGACCAGGCAGGTCGATGTTCAGAACGTAGCCGATCAGAATATTAGGGCCCAGTTGCAGATTGCCCCAATCTACTTCGGAAGCGGAAGTCCGAACGTTACCCTCGCCGATATTCCGCTCGAATCCCCTGAACCCGCCTTCATCCCCATCGAGCCCACAAGCAATCTCGCCCCGCTCCCTTCATACCGCCCCAAAAAGCGCTAACTCGCCGACTCGCCCCACGCCCGCGTCAAGCCCCGTCCTCCACATTTACTCCCACGCCACTGATTCCACACAGGTTAATTTCCAACGCACCGTGCAGATTGATTCGCAGATTTCGCTAAGCTCAATGACATAGGAGAAATCCGATGCTCGAACCTATCGAACTTACACCCAGTGACATGGAGGAATTTAAGGGACTTACCAAACAAGAAATCTGCGAGGAGATGTCCGACGGCCCGTCTCTGAACCCCGCCGTCTATCGCTGCATGCGCGCATGCAATCGTGCCGCCAAGAACAAACGAGCTGAGATCGGCACCGATGAAGAAGCCGAAATCATCGTCGCAAGAGAGGCCAAATTCAGGTATCTCCGTGCCATGCCCGCCCTCGACAGCTACGAAAACGTCCGCGACTTCATCGCCTGCGTCGCCTTTGCTGAAGTATTGAATCTGATCCTGCACTACGAAGCCGAAAACCTCCTCAGCTCCGCGAAGGTCGCCCTCGCCGCCGTTCGACTTGAGAAAAAGCCACTCAGAGGTCCGGGCCGGCCTCCCAAATCTGCCGCAAAAAGAAAATAAATAAGAAAACGCCCCCATATATACCCCGGTATGGTATAGGACATTCGAGTTATAACTTGTTTATCTTCAATATTATATCCAGAAAATGAGCGGAGAACTCGCTCCCGTCGAACCGCAAATTTGCACCATTTTTAGTGCCAAATCCGGCCCGAAATACCCGTAATTACTACTTAATTACCCCCTCCGCTTCCCTAGGCACCCGCCCCTCCCGACCACAACTTTCCCCCCAGGATCGCGTCTGACCCAACAGGTAGCTCACGCCGTGCAATCATGTTCGGCCATTCCCCTGCCAGGAGCATTTGCGATGGAGTCTTTGCACGGTCTGACGGCCATCCTCCTCTGTTCGAGTCTTTGCCTGCCCGCTCCCATGAGCGCGGCGCAGCAGGCGGCAAACCCCAACCAGCCGCCGGCGAAGGCTGGATCGAGATCGAACTATGCATCAGGCCAACTGCGCGGCGACGAACGCATTCTGCAGGCACTGAACCGCTTCACCTTCGGGCCGCGGCCGGGCGATCTCGAAGCCGTGCGCAAGATGGGCCTGGAAAACTGGTTCGATCAGCAACTCCGTCCCGCAAGCATTGACGAAACGGACCTGAACGCGCGGCTGGCGCAGTTCCCCGCCATGCAGTGGAGCATGCAGGACCTGTTCTTCCGGCTGCCAAGCAACCCCATCATCCGCCAGGCAGCGGACGGCAAAGTGGAGGTCCCGCAGAGCGGCACGTTGCACGCGGTGTATGAGAACTCGATTTACCGGCTCCAGGCGCGGAAGGCGGCGCAGGCCGAGAAGCGGACGATATCGGCGAACCAAACGCCTGGAGCGGCGAACCAAACGCCGGGGGCAGCGAACCAGGCGCCGGGCCTGGCCAATGGCGCCGTGAACCAGAGCATGAACGCCGAAGGCAACACGGACGCGAACGGCGGCATGGCGCCGAATACGCAAGTGGCGAGCCGGCCGGGAGCGGGGCAAAATGGCACGGGTCAGGCAGGAACCACGCCAGCCCCGGACATGAACGCCATGGCGCCCGCGGCGCCGGGCACGAATCCCGACCAGGCTGCCGCGCCGGCTCCTGCGCCGGCTCCTGCGCCGGCTCCTGCGGACGAAGCCCTCATCCAGCGCATTCTGGCGTTGCCGCCGCAGCAACGCGTGATGCGCCTGCAGTCGATGCAGCCACCGGATTTCGAAAACTTCATCAAGTCTCTGCGGCCTGCGCAGCGCCAGGCCCTGATGGCAGGCTTGAGCCCGGATTTGAAAGAGGCGGTAGGAGCCCTGGAGAATCCGGAACAGACCACGGCGCAGGAGCTTTTTGCGCAGAGGCTGACGCGCGATGTCTACGCCAATGCGCAGCTCCAGGAGGTGATGACCGATTTCTGGCTCAATCACTTCAACGTGTACCTGCGCAAGAACGAGCAGATGCCGTATTACCTGGTGAGCTACGAGCGGGACGTGATCCGGCCGCTGGCGCTGGGCAAGTTTGAGGATTTGCTTGAAGCCGTGGCGCACAGCCCGGCGATGATGCTGTATCTGGATAACGCCGAAAGCATGGGGCCGGACTCGCCGGCCGCCGAGCGCGCGAAGATGGCCGCGGCGCGGCGGCCCGGCGCCAACAAGAAAGCCGATGCAGGGCTGAACGAGAATTATGCGCGCGAACTGATGGAGCTGCATACGCTGGGCGTGAATGGCGGCTACACCCAGGCCGACGTAACCCAGGTGGCGCGCGTGCTCACCGGCTGGACGGTCGAGCGGCCGCAGTTTGGCGGAGACTTCATCTATGCGCCGCTGCGCCACGAGCCGGGCACCAAGAACGTGCTAGGCACGAAGATCAAAGAGAATGGCGAGATGGAGGGCCGCGAGCTGTTGCACATGTTGGCCATGCGGCCGGCCACGGCGCAATTTCTTTCGCGCAAGCTGGCCATCCGATTTGTGAGCGACGATCCGCCGCAGGCGCTGGTGGACCGCATGGCGAAGGCGTACCTTGCCAGCGGTGGCGATATCCCCAGTGTGCTGAAGACGCTCTTCCGCTCGCCGGAGTTCTGGGCCGCGAGCGACTACCGCGCCAAGGTAAAGACGCCGCTGGAATTTGTGGTGAGCGCGGTGCGCGCCAGCAACGCCAAAATCGAGAACTTTCAGCCGCTGGTGAATGCGCTGCGGCAGATGGGGATGCCGTTGTATGGATGCATGCCGCCGACGGGATACAAATGGGATGCCAGCGACTGGGTGAGCACAGGCGCGCTGGTGGACCGCATGAACTTTGCGCTGTCGCTGGCGGCCAACCGGCTGCCGGGCATCACCGTGGAGTGGGCACCGGAACTGGACATGAGCACGCTGGACAACGATGCGCCGTCGCAACAGGTGATTCCCACGCCGGAGTCGGAGGAAGCGCGGCTGGAGCCCATGTTGGTGGCTGGCGGCGTGAGCGACGCCACGCGGACCGCAGCCCTCGAGCAGTTCAAGGCACAGAGCGCGCAAAATTTGCCAGTGGAAGCAACACCGGTCATGACGAATCCCTCCCAGGTCTCAAAATCGAGACCTGGGGCAGCCGCGCGTCCCGCGCCCGGAGCCAGGGGCCGGCAGGGAGCGCCCGCCGATGCGTACGAGCGCGAAGATCAACTGCTGGCCGGATTGCTGATGGGTTCGCCGGAATTCCAGCGAAGATAGCGGGGTTTGCGGAGCTAGCGGAGTTAGCGGAGCTAGCGGGGTTAGCGGAGCTAGAGTCCACCCCACCAAGGGCGGAACTGAAAGCTGATCGAGGAGAGCCGAAAGCTAAGGAGTAAAAATGAACCGACGGTTCTTTCTTCACAGAGGCGCGCTGGCCGTGGCAGGCACGGCGGCGATGCCGAATTTTCTGGTGCGCAGTGTGCTCGCGCAGGCGAGCGGCGCGCCGGGGCAGCGGCTGGTGGTGATCTTCCAGCGTGGCGCGGTCGACGGGCTCAACGTGGTGGTTCCCTACCAGGAGAAGAACTACTACACGATGCGGCCCAGCATTGCGATTCCGCGAAATCAAGTCCTGGACCTCGACGGATTCTTCGGGTTGCATCCCTCGCTTGCCGCGTTCAAGCCGCTCTACGACCAGGGGCATCTCGCGATTGTGCACGCCTGCGGCTCGCCGGATATGAGCCGGTCGCACTTTGACGCGCAGGACTACATGGAATCGGGCACGCCGGGAGTGAAAAGCACGGACGACGGCTGGCTGAATCGCGCGCTGCAAGCGCAAGATCTGCAAGAAGCCCTGCGCCATCGCTGCGCCGGAACCTGCGAGGCGCACACCGCGTTTCGCGCCCTGGCGCTGGGCGCCGATGTACCGCGCACGCTGGCCGGAAAGATTCCCGCCATCGCTATCGGCAATGTGAGCACGTTCACGGTAGGCGCACGCGGACCCCAACCCGGGCCGGCCGCGAATGCCTTCGAGGCAATGTACGCGGGCTCGGGCGACCGCATCTTTCATGCCGCGGGCGATGAAACCTTTGAAGCGGTGAAGATGCTGCGCGCCGCCAATCCTGCGCAGTATCAGCCGGCGCCGGGCGTCAACTATCCCAGCAGCGAGTTCGGCAACAACATGCGGCAGATTGCGCAACTGCTCAAGGCAAACCTGGGCGTGGAGGCCGCGTTCACCGATGTCAGCGGGTGGGACACGCATCAGAACCAGGGAGGCGTCAATGGCCAGTTGGCGAATCGCCTCAGCGATTTCTCGGCAAGCATCGCGGCCTTCTGGCGTGACATGGGCGACGACGCGGGCAACGTGACGCTGGTGACGATGTCGGAGTTCGGGCGCACCGCGCACGAAAACGGAACCGGCGGCACCGATCACGGCCACGCCAACGCCATGTTTGTGCTGGGCGGGAACGTCAAGGGAGGCAAGGTCTACGGGCGCTGGCCCGGCCTTGAGAACGAACAATTGAACGAGGGCCGTGACCTGGCCCTGACCACCGACTTCCGCCAGGTGCTGGGCGAAGTGGTTTCGCAGGCGCTGGGCGCGGAGAATCTGGAGATGGTGTTTCCGGGCGCGCGCCTCAATCGCGGAAACTTTTTGAAACTCGTTTAGCAAACCACAATCCAGGGTAATGTCTTACTTTGAAGACAACCCTCCCTCAGGGGCTAAAGCCCCCCTTCATTTAACGGCGGATTCGGCACGGCTGAAAAGGCTGCGGAAAAAGTCCGAATGGGGAGCAAATTCAGCCAAGGATAGATTGGCAGGGGCTAAAGCCCAACTCATTCTGCTGACCTTATCGGCCTGGCTAAAACCGTGCCCTTGTTACAAAGCCCCTTCGGTTGAGTTTTTCCGCAATCTGTAAAGTCGTGCCCTTTCACGATGCTTTCAAACGAAGACACTGCTCAATCGGCAGGCTCTTTTGGCGCACGTGCGCCAGGGCGTATCATCGCAGCAGATTCACGCCAGAGAAAGAGCCGCGATGAAATTCCACAGTCACATTGTCTCCGCACTCATCTTTTTTCTTGCTGCAGCGGGCGCCGCACCAGCGCAGGCGCCGCAGGGCCAGCTCTCGTTCGACGTGGCCACGGTAAAACCGGCCGCGCCGCTCGACATGCAACGACTGGCTGCCGATATGCAAGCCGGCCACATGCCGAAGATCGGCCCCCAGATCGACGCCACGCGAGCGACCTATAGCTACATGTCACTCGATCAGTTGATTGCTATGGCCTGGAACGTGAGGCCCTATCAAGTCAGCGGCCCCGATTGGCTGGGGAAGGAGTACTTCGACATCGAGGCCACGATACCCGAAGGCGCGACAAAGGACGATGTTCCTGCCATGCTGCAGGCGCTGCTCGAGGAGCGATTCAAGCTGGTTGTGCATCGTGCTCAAGAGGAACACAAGGTGCTGGCGCTGGTGATCGGCAAGGGCGGACCCAAAATGAAGGAATCGGCAACGGCGCCCCTGCCGATCGACCTCGATTCTCCTCTAGCTCCCGGCGAACGGCAAGTCGACGGGCTGGATGGACCGATGCGCATGAAGATGAGTCCTGATGGCACCGTCACGGTGAACATGGGGACCAAGGGGACGGTCGTACAGAGGTTCGACAGGCAGGCCGGGACATACCATATGGATTCGAGCGGGGTGACGATGGCCGGGTTCGCGGAGTCACTGTCGAACCTGTTTCTGCAGATGGGCGGCGCCAACAGCCGGCAGGTGGTCGACATGACCGGACTCAAGGGCTACTACCAGGTGAATTTGGAGATTTCTCTCACGGATTTGATGGCCATGGTTCGTGGGATGGGCATGGTCATCCCGGAGAGGCCGCCGAGCGGCGGCACAGGTGCGAACACAGTTCCAGTGGCGTCGGATCCAGGCGGCGGCACCAGCGTTTACCAGTCTGTGGAGCATTTAGGCCTGAAGCTGGAAGACAGCAAAGCCACCGTGGATCGGCTGGTGATTGACCACGTGGAGAAGACGCCGACGGAAAACTAAAAAGGCAGGGAACAGGGATCAGAAGACTATAGATACGAATATCCCGCCTTGGGCGGGCACCCGCGCGGCGAACGCAATCTGCGCGACGGAAATGGACGGGCTGGCATGCGGCACGGCGCATGATTTACCCTCGAAGTCGGCATGAAAATTCAGCGCACGCTTCTCTTCTCTGCCCTGGCCGTGGGTTGCGCCGCAGGCGCGGCCCTGACGGTCTTTGCGCAACAGTCGACAAATTCGGAGATTCCCGATGCTCCACAGGCCACTCCCGAGGCCTTGACTGTTCCCAATGGCCCCTACGTGGTCATGGACACCTCGATGGGCCGCATCACCTGCCAGTTCTTCCAGAAGCAGGCGCCGAACGCGGTGGCCAACTTCATCGGGCTGGCAGAGGGCATCAAGGACTGGACCGATCCCACGACCAACAAGGTGCAGCATCATAAGCGCTACTACGACGGCACCATCTTTCATCGCGTGATTCCCGAGTTCATGATCCAGGGCGGCGATCCGACGGGCACGGGGATGGGCGGCCCTGGGTACGCGTTCGATGATGAGTTCGATCCCAACCTCAATTTCGACCGGCCGGGACGGCTGGCGATGGCAAACAGCGGACCCAACACCAATGGCAGCCAATTTTTCATCACGGAATTGCCCTTCGAGTCAGGCAACCAGAAGTACACGCTCTTCGGGCAGTGCGACGATGCCAGCGTGGACGTGGTGAAGGCGATTGCCCGCGTGCCGCGCGATGCGAACAACAGGCCGTTGACGCCGGTGGTTCTGGAGAAGGTGACGATTGTGCATGAGGGCCAGCCGATGCCACCGACGCCGGGGCAGGCTTCTGCGGCGGGAGCACCGCCCAAGATTGTGAACATCAATGCTGGAACCGCAGTGGGACTGCTCGAATCCAGAGTGCAACCGGTCTACCCGATTGATGCCAAGCAAGCCGGCGTCTCTGGCACAGTCGTATTGACCGCAGTTATCGGCAGGGATGGATTGGTCAAGGACCTTCAAGTTGTCAGCGGCCCGGATCTCTTGCAACAGGCCGCACTCGATGCCGTCAAAATGTGGCGCTACCGTCCGTATCTGTTGAACGGCCAACCTGTCGAAGTTCGCACCACCATCAACATCATCTTTACCCTGGGCCATTAAGGAGTTTTGCCAATCTAGTGTGGCGCATCCGAAGTTCGCAAGAAAAGCAACCGCAGATCCTTCGACTTCGTCCCGGCACGCCGGGACTCCGCTCAGGATGACAAGCTTCTGAGTGTAGCCATTTAAGAGTCAATGCACTAATTCAAGCGAGGAGTACACATGGCACTTGCAGCAGGAACCTACGCCGTCTTTACCACCACGGAAGGCAAGATTACCGTGCGACTATTTGAATCTGACGCGCCCGTCACCGTGAAGAACTTTATCGAGCTGGCCGAGGGCGCCAAAGAGTGGACGCACCCGGTCACGCGCGCCAAGTCGCAGAACAAGCTCTATGACGGCACCATCTTCCATCGCGTGATTCCGGATTTCATGATCCAGGGCGGCGACCCGGCGGGCACCGGTATGGGCGGTCCGGGCTACCGCTTT
>Ga0181539_1003217_pt1 | contig 15302 bp, 13 predicted proteins | sample PEATcosm2014_Bin_46_FD_119767 | JGI IMG/M metagenome (GOLD analysis project Ga0181539, IMG submission 119767) | Peatland microbial communities from MTU Mesocosm Facility, Houghton, MI, USA - PEATcosm2014_Bin23_60_metaG | ecosystem: Environmental > Terrestrial > Soil > Wetlands > Peat | place... | reverse complement strand
GTCAATCGGCATCGGGTCAAGATTAATTGGCAGTTCACCCGCAAGAGAGCACGCGCAAAGTTCGGCTATAAAAGGAATCTATTTAGGCGGTCAAAGACCTAGGAGCACTTGACTACAGGGAAGAAATCCCAACAATGATAAGTCTAAGGTAGTGCCCAGCTTACTTACTCGGACTCATGCCTGCGAAAATCTGGTCTTGCTCCTTAGAAATCACGTTCTTGGCAATCTCGTAATTCGCAATTCGGTTGTTCTTGCCAGAGTGTTGTGCAAAGCCTGTGAGTGCCTGCTTTATCATATCCACGATGTGCATCTTGAGTTCAACCTTATCCGCATGCAACCCAACAACGTCAATCTCGATCCCGTGCAGGCGACCGCTATGGCGTCCGACGCGGAGCTCGATGTTATTGTCACTCGGGACTCGGCTCCACGGTTCTTCATCCATGTACTTGAATTCAATGACAAAGCGGTTCAGGCTCTTCTCGAACTCTCCCCGGACAGCTCCTGGGACGTCATGTGGGGACATGAATACATTTACCTGAACGCCCCGTATAAGCTGAAGCCGTTCGGTGTTAAGAGCGCCCGGTTTTAGTTTTAGCCACTGTGACATAATTACACCTTCTCCAGCAGTTTTCCTAAGAATCGTCCAACCAAGGTGTACACTTGCACGCTCGTCCTTCCAGCAATTTTCGTTCCACGACTGTCGATCACAATCACGCCCCAGAGCTTTCCCTTAACCTCCACAGGGATACCACAAAAAGACCGCGCCTGGGGGCGGCGGCAGTGCGCCCATTCTTCGGAGATCCAAGTGCTACGTGCATACTCTTTGATGACTTCTTGGGGCACAGCGTTTCCCTCCAGACTCGGTAGATCTGAAACAAGAACCACCTGATTCTGTGCCCACGTCTGTCCAGCTATCCCCTCAGCGCGATCCGCGTCGTCGGGGGCAAGGAAAACGCTGATTTTTCGTCGCGTCGTATGGCCAGAGCGTTCTACTGGCATGAGCCACCCGGACCATGGCCAACGGGAAAAACATACCCGCCATCGACAATACTTGAACAAAGTAACGCGGTGGAAATGCAGAGGTTCATTTCCCTTGTCCCTGAAGACGTACCCTTGAAACTGATCGAGGAGATCGCGAATTACCCCCCAAACCCAAGGTGGGCCTAGAAGTTTGCGCAACAACTCTGCTAGACCCAAGCCCAAGGTAAGTAGCGTAAGGGAGAACCACCCTGTCGATTGAAGCCACGAGAGAGTTCCTCCCGCCAAGGCCGACCACTTAGAGACCTTGGCCAGGTCCGCCTTGAGTGCCGCACCAATTAGGATGAGGAGAAGCCCACCAACCCATTGTAATACATACAGCACGTACCATGCGATGTTCAAGAGCCTTCGGTGCAGCATGCGCGACGCGGGCCGGATGTAGCGATCAGTGCCAAATCAACTTTGCAATACCATGCTACCGAGCTGCCTTGTCGGCAAGTCTAACTGCAAATGGCCCCTTTTGCAACGGAATATGTTGGACGATGTCATCCCTTGCCGCTGGGCGGATGATAGGCTTCACGGCTTCTTCCGTGCCCGGTGTTTATGTGCAATCTCGGCGGCTTCGCTCCTAAGTTCCCTCCAAAACTTCTTCGTCAGCGGAATTTCGCCGCCCGATGCTAAACCTTCAACCAGTAACGCTTCCAGCTTGGCATCCTCTTCCTTCGCCCTTGCCTCGCGCAAGAGGGTGCGGAAGTATTCGCTGACGTTGCCATAATCCTTACTGGCGACTTGCCGTTCCACAAAGTCCTTGAGCGACTCGGGGAGGGAAATGGTCACGGTTTTCATGGGCGCGCCTCCAACCTTTTCTTCTCGGTGCATACTGGCCGTCTTCTTATCTATTCACAATAGATAAGATATACCTGCGTTTGGTTTTTGTAAAGAGGCGCCCAGAGGAGCCACGGTGGTTCCGCCGAAGGCCAGGTCTGCTCGCTATGGGCCATTCGACCAAGGACTTTCATTGTGTGTTACATTTTCTGTCGGAAGGAGGATGCGATGGTGAATCAGCGGCTCGACGGTCGGGTGGCGGTGGTCACGGGGGCCAGCAGGGGCCTGGGCAAGCAGATGGCGGAAGCGTTGGCGGAGGCGGGGGCCACGGTGGCCCTGGTGGCACGGAGCGGCGAATTGTTGGAGGATGTGCGGGCGGAGATCACCGGCCGCGGCGGCAAGGCCTACGCCTTTGTCGGCGACGTCAGCGTGGAAGCCGATGTGGCATCGGTCGCCGTTGAGGTCCGCCGGCAAGCCGGGGTTCCCGACATCCTCATCAACAACGCGGGCATCAACATTCGCAAACCGCTCCACGAGTTCACCTTGGAGGAGTGGCGCCGCGTGATGTCCACCAACGTTGACGGCCCTTTTCTTTGCACGCGCGCGTTTGTGCCCGGCATGATCGAAAAGAAATTTGGCCGCATCATCAACGTGGCCTCCACCATGGCGCACGTCTCGCTGCCGCACCGCGCAGCGTACAGCGGGAGCAAGTTCGCCGTGCTCGGCATGACCAAAGCTCTGGCGCTGGAGTTGGCCCCTTACAACATCACGGCCAATGCCATCAGTCCCGGGCCCTTCGCCACGGAAATCAATCGCGCTCTGATGCAGGACCCCGCGCAACTGGCGGAATTCAATGCCAAGATCCCCTTGGGCCGTTGGGGCAAAATGGAAGAGATTGGAGCCCTGGCCGTGTTCCTGAGTTCCGACGCCTCCGGCTTTATTACCGGCACCGACATCGTCATTGACGGCGGATGGACGGCACAGTGAAGCTTGCCATCTGCGCAAGGGTGGGCAGGATGCGCGGCTGCCTAAACTGGGGAAGCATTTGATCGCTCCAAGAGGCAACCCTGGGGGTCTTTCTGGGCACCCTGATGCGGTGTTCGATGTCCTATCTTTTGGCCGGGTCTGTTATTTGTCCTACTGAGCCCATGGCGTTTTCGTCCCGACGAATTTCATTGAGCCTGGTGACTGTCTGCCCAAGGAACCTCATCAGAAAAAAACTGAGTGCCAGAGGGCGGGGAGCAATCCTCCCAACAACAATCCGGTAATAGTAGTCGGTCGCGCACTTTGGGCAGGCCATCGGACCAGAAGAGATGTCTGCGAGGAATCGCAGACATGCGAAGAACCTGCATATCTGCGCCAGCCAGCCGTCCCACGAATCTATTGACTATCGAACCCAAATAAGGTACATATGTACTCGAAATGGGTACAGATGCAAACTTATTGACGGCGGCAATCTTCGGGAAGACACGCCGGGCCGTGCTGGGAGTGCTCTTCGGGCGCCCGGACGAGGCTTTCTATCTCCGCCAACTCATTCGCGGTGCCCGTGCCGGACAAGGGGCCGTGCAGCGTGAGGTGAAGAGGCTCTCCGAAGCGGGAATCATCCTGCGCACGGTGCAGGGGCGCGAGGTCTATTACCGTGCCAACCCCGAGTGTCCCGTCTTCCCCGAGCTCAAGAGCCTGGTGGTCAAGACGGCAGGTGTGGGCGATGTTCTGCGGAGCGCTCTCGCTCCCCTTGGCGGGAAAATCAAAGTGGCCTTCATTTTCGGCTCGTTTGCGCACGGAAAACAGAACCAACGCAGTGACGTGGACATCGCCGTCATGGGAGAGGCAACGTTCGAAGAAGTGGTAGATGCCCTGGCGAGTGCCCAGGAGGCTCTGGGCCGGGACGTCCAGCCGACGGTTTATCCTGTGGCCGAGTTTCAGACTCGGATCAAAGCCCGGGAGCACTTTGTAACGAGTGTGCTGGGCGAGAAGAAGATTTTCTTGGTCGGAGATGAGCGTGAGCTTGCAGGATTGGCTCAAGAACGCTTGGGTCACCGCACACAAAAGCAGCGCGCATGAAATTAAGGGTCTCCTTTCAGGAAGCGAAAGAAATGGCTGCGATGGCGGAGAAGCTGCGCGAGGAAGTCCAACGCTGGATTAAGGCCCACCACCCGGAGCTGCTTTGAACTCCGGATGCCGAGCGGTGGGGGAAGACCCCTGCACGGCAATTCAAGCGGCAATTGACGCCTTTCGGGCGGGTTGCTAAGATGACAGGGATCAGCCTTCGGAAGGAGCCAGACTGTGCAACGCCAGCACCGCCATGAATTGAAGCAAGATGAATTCAAAGACACGTTAGTGCAGCTCGAAGAATACATTAAGCAGCACTACAAGGAAATCCTGAACGTCACGATCGTCGTGGTCGCGGTGGTCGGGCTGGCCGCTGGCCTGAAGTATTACACCGACCGCCAAGAAGCAGCCGCCAACGCCGATTTGGGCGAAGCGCTGGCGACGTTCCGCGCTTACGTGGGTCAACCTACGCCCGGCCAAAACGAACCCGGCGGGGCCACCTACACCACCGCGCAGGAGAAATACAAGAAAGCCCTTCAGCAATTCGATGCCATTTTAGATAAATACAAGATGCCTCCGCGACCGAAGGCGGTGGCCATTGCGCGTTACCAGGCGGGCGTATGCCAAGCGCTCCTGGACGATCACGCGGGGGCGATTCAGACCTTGAGCGAAGCCAGCATGGACCACGACCCGGAAATCGCCGCCCTGGCGAAATTCGCCCTGGCGGGGGAGTTGGCGAAGTCCGGCAAGACGCCGGAGGCGGCCAAGCTTTACCAAGAGCTGGCCGATCACCCCACGATGACCGTGCCCAAGGCGAGCGCGCTGCTGGCCCTGGCAGACGCTTATCGCGAGTCGCAGCCCGCTCAGGCGCGCCAGATTTACGAGCGAGTGGAGAAAGAATTCGCCTCCAACGCCACGGTGGCGCAGGCCGTCAAGCAGGACATTGCCAGCCTCGCGCCGTAGTGCGCCGGGCGCGGTCGGCGGCTGATTTCGAGTTTCTTTCCCTGGCCCCAACCCAGAATCGGCGTCCACAGAGCCGGTCGGCAAAGGGCGGACCGAATCCTTACAACTTTCTTGAGGGAGTTGAATTCATGCCGGAAAGACAGGGCTTCAGCCCCGCCCTTCCAAACCTCATGAGGTAAGTGATGGATCTAAGACTAACCCGCCATAATTCCTGGGTCATTGCCCTCATCGCGCTCGCGGCATGTGCCGCCTTCTTTTTAGGCGGCCTGTCGCAAGCGGTTTTTATCGTGATCGCGCTAGGAAGTGTTTGGTCTTTTTTCAATACCGTCAACCGCCGGCTTTTTTCGGTATTTCCCCGGCACGGTGATCTTCCTCACGACCATGTTCTGAAACGGCTCTGGCGGGTTTTTGTCGAGGTCATTCTGCAATATCGGGTGGTGCGCGACCGGCCCGTCGTGGGCATTCTCCACGCCTTCGTTTTGTGGGGATTCTTCGCCTTTGGATGGGTCAGCGCCAACCACATGCTGCTGGGCTTGCGCGGACTGGATAAGGCCACCGGGGAGCGCACTTGGTACGGCGCGTTCGTCGCGGTGTGGGCCGTAGCCGTGCTGGTGGCCATGATTGGCCTGTCGTTCCGGCGATTCGTCTTAAGGCCCAAGGCCCTCGGGAAGCTCTCTCCCACCTCCGGCGCTGTCGCCTTTTTGATTTCAGCGCTGATGGTCACCTACCTTTTGGGCTGGCGGGTATTTCCTGTGGGCGGCGCGGATTGGAAAGTGAATTGGTGGCTCCACACCCTTTCATTTTTTGCGTTGCTGGTGGTGATCCCCATCTCGAAGCACCTGCACCTCGTGCTGGCCCCGGTCACGATTTTCTTCCGCTCGGAGACCACGAGCACCATGCGCGCGCTGCGGGAAGAGGGCGATGACCTGGGGATGATTCACTTTAAGGACCTCGGACGCAAGGACGTTCTCGACGTCGATGCTTGCGTCGAGTGCGGCCGTTGCACGGACCTTTGCCCCGCCAACCTCTCAGGAGGAACGCTGAGTCCCAAAGAAATCATCCTGGACCTGCGCCAAGGCCTTCTTTCCGGCGGAAACGTAGTGGCCGGAACGGCGGAAGAAAAGAAACTGGGAAAGGTTTTCATTACCGACGATGACCTGTTCCAGTGCTTTTCCTGCGGCGCCTGCGAGTATGTGTGTCCGGTGGGCGTCGAGCACGTGGGCAGGAAAATCCTTGACCTCCGGCGCGGACTGGCGAGCGAGGGCCGCATCTCGAACGATCGCGTGAACCAACTCTTTACCACCATGGAACGCGCCCCCCACAATCCCTGGGGCATCGCCCACGACACGCGGCAAAAACTGATCGAGTCTAAGCAATTCCCCATTTTCGACGGCACGCAGGAGTGGCTCTTCTGGCTGGGTTGCGGACTGAGTTACGATGCGCACGGGCAGGCCGTTGCTCAGGCCATGCGGCAGATTCTGGATGCCACGGGCGCTTCCTGGGGCGTGCTGGCGCGTGAAACCTGTTGCGGCGAGCCGGCGCGGCGGGCCGGGAACGAATACCTTTTCATGGAGCTTTCCGGAAAGCTAGTGGAGTCCTTTGAGGCCGCGCGGGTAAAGAAGATTGTCTCCTGCTGCCCCCATTGCACCACGATGTTGGACAAGGATTACCGCCAAATCGCGTCCTACACGCAGCTTGGAATCGAGGTCATGCACCACACGGAATTCATCGAAGCGGTGCTGCCCAAGCTCTCGCTACGATCTTCGCTGGCGGGCCGAGCGCCGCGCGGATCTACACCGGCAACGGTGACTTACCACGATCCCTGCTATCTGGCGCGGGGACGCGGCATCACCAGGGCGCCGCGGAAAATCCTGCATGCCGCAGGGCTCACGATAACCGAGGCCACACACCATGGCCAGAACACGCAATGCTGCGGAGCGGGCGGCGCCCAGCTTTTTGTGGCCGATGACACTCGCGAGCAGGGCAAAGAGCGCGTAAACCAGCGGCGCTTCGCCGAACTGATGCAGACCCACGCCACGACGGTGGCGGTGGCGTGCCCGTACTGCCCCATCATGCTGCGCGACGCCGCCAACGCCCTCAAGCGCGATGATGTGGAAATCCTGGATATCGCTGAGATCGTGGCCAGGAACCTCGGGCCGAAGCAAGAAGAAACGGTTCCACGAACACTGACCGAGTTTGTCGACGAAGCATTAAAGGAATATGTTCGGCGGAAGAAGATCGAAAAACTGATTCAGCTCAAGGGTAAGGTTCCATTTTCTACCGACGCCAAAACTCTACGGAAAGGCTGGGAGCGCAATGAGCGTGGTTCTCGTTGAGACTTCTCGAACGAATTCCCCGGCTGCGGCTCTTCCGAAAGCAGGCCCCCTGACCGAGTAACCCGTTTCACCCCCGGAGGTGTCCAGCGCATGCGCGCCACCAACCTTGAATTTCGCAACCGCTTCTGGCTGATCTGCCTGACGTATTTCCTGGGCTTCGGATGCTACTGGTTCGACCACCTGAACGCGGCCGATGTGCTCGCGCTGTGGATGTTCCGCAGGAGTGACCCTCATCTGAATTCTCTAACGGCCCGGCACGCCCTTCAGGGCCTGTTCGTCCTCTCGGCGACGCTGATTACGGCCGCGGCGTGGATTCGCACTTGGGGAGGCGCCTATCTGCGCACGGAGGTGGTCCACGATACGGCGGTGCGCACGGAAAAACTGGTCGCCGACGGGCCTTATCGCCATCTCCGCAATCCCCTTTATCTCGGCAATCTGCTCCTGGCCGCCGGCATGGCAATGCTGGCCAGTCGAACCGGCGTTGTGGTTTTAATCCTGGGGAATTTGCTCATCGTGCTGCGTCTGATTGGCCGGGAAGAAGCCGCTATGACGCAGTCCCAAGGCGAAGCCTATCGTGCTTTCTTAGCGGCCGTCCCGCGTCTTTGGCCGTCGCTCCGGCCCCGCCTGCCCGCCGGTGGCTTGCAACCGAGATGGCTCCAGGCTTTCTTGGGCGAAGCGCATCTGTGGGCTTTCGCCTTGAACGGTTTCCTCTTTGCTTGGAAGCTGGATGGTCGTCTATATCAGATCGTCCTGTATGTCTCCTTTGCCGCGTATTTTCTGATGTGGGCCGTGCTAAGGCGTTTGGGATGGCGGAACTCGCCACCCCCCGCGCTGGACCAGCCTTCTCCCCAATCTCCACAATCGTGAAGGGGAAGATTCCTCGACCCGCTTGCCCTCACGGTTCCCGTGTGGCAATCTTCTGTCAGGTGACCCTGCGCGGCAGTATGATGTTGCGTGCAGCGACGGTCACTCCTCCTTCATGACTGATCAAGGCAGGAAAACGCGAGGGCTGATGGAAGCGGGCAAGGCAGCTTCGGCGGATGATTCCCAACTTCGCTTAAAGGCCAGTCCGCGCACTTTTACGCGCTGGCAACGTGTACAGATATTTCTGGCCACCTGGATGGGTTATTTCACGGTGTTGTTGGTCGGCCGCAGCCTGCGCTGGGAAATCTTCGGTTGGGGGAACTGGGAAACCGCGCGCCAGATGGGGAAAGGGCTAATCTACACCTGCTGGCACCGCGAAATCTTTGCCGGCACCTGGTTCTGGCGCAAGCGTGGCATTGTCGCCATGGCCAGTCAGAACTTCGACGGCGAGTATATTACGCGGATTCTCCAGAAGCTCGGCTACGGAGCGGCGCGCGGCTCCAGCTCGCGTGGCGGCGGGAAGGCTTTGGCGGAAATGATTCGCTGCCATCGTCAGGGGCTGGACACGGTCTTTACCATTGACGGCCCGCGCGGCCCGCGCTTCGTGGCGAAACCGGGCTCGGTGCAGTTGGCCAAGGCCACCGGGGCGGCCATCCTCTGCTTCCACGCCGCCGTTCGCCGCGCCTGGGTGTTTCGAAAAAGCTGGGACCAAACAGAATTTCCGTTCCCGTTCACGCGGGCTGCAATGTTTGTGGCCCCCCCCATCGTGGTTCCCCACAACGCGGATCGCGCCGAGCAGGCCCGCAAACTCCAACAAGTGCAGGCTACCCTGGATGAGCTGCGCAAACGCGCGGAGCAGTGGGCCTCCCCGAAGGGGAGGAATATTATTAGCCGTAGGTGAAACCTGCCAGATGTCTTCGGGGTTGGTATATCGTCGGGGTGTATGCTCTCCGTGGGTTTCACCCACGGCTAATGATATTGGACCTCTTCGAGGTCCCGCCGCAATTCCAGATAAATCGCGTCGGCCTGAGCGCGTGACTGTTCCAGGGTCCCGGAGCAATCGATCAAATAATCCGCGCGGCGGCGCTTTTCTTCCAGGGGCATTTGCGCCTGGATGCGCTGCTCAGCCTCCTCGCGTGAAAGGCCCGTGTTGGTCATCAATCGTTCTATCTGCTGTTCGGGCCGGCACCACGCCACCATCACTTTGCGCAGAGTGCTGCCCATGCCCGACTCGAAAATCAGCGCCGCGTCGACGATCACCACCGCGTGGGGATTCCGCCTTTGCTCTTCGGCGGCGAGTTCCTGCACGCGCGCGATGATGCGCGGATGGACGATGGCGTTGAGCAGGCGCAACTGCTCCGGGTCGGCAAACACCTTGGGGCCGAGTTTTTTCCGGTCGATGCGGCCGCCGGGATCAAGAATCTCTTTCCCGAAGCGCTCGACGATTTCCGCATAAGCAGCGTGGCCAGGTTCAATCAACTCGTGCCCGACACGGTCGGCATCGAGGATGTATGCGCCCAGGTCCTGGAAGTATCGCGCCACGGTGCTTTTTCCGCAGGCGACGCCTCCGGTGAGGCCGAAGCAAAGTCCGAGGTCCGAAGTCCGAGGTCCGAAGTCAGCTACGTTCAAGCGGAACTCCCCGCGCACCAGGAATTGGGAAAAGCAAGTCAAAAGGCAAAACGCAAAAGTCAAAAGGCAAAAGTAAAAACCAGTTTGGGCTTTCAGCTCTCAGCTTTCAGTTCTCAGCTCTTACTTTTCACATTTCAGCCTTTGGGCACTGCCATAGCTGAAACCGGCTTTGACTTTTGCCTTTTGCGTTTTGACTTTTGACTTGTTCTTTGCTCTTAAGACTCGGGATTAATGCGCCCCCTTGCTCCCCCGCCGAAGCCGCGCGGCCTGAATGGTGTTCGACATCAGCATCACGATCGTCAAGGGTCCTACGCCGCCCGGCACCGGGGTGAAGGCGCCGGCGATGGCTCGCGCGTCCTCCGGTTGCACATCGCCCACCAGCACCGAACCTCGCTTCTGGAGGGTGGCGAGAGGGGCGGTGGGATCGTGGAAGATCTTGCGCACTTCCTCTTCCGTCGTCAGGCGGTTGATCCCGACGTCGGTGACGGTCGAGCCGGGTTTGATAAAGTCGGCGGTGACAAAGGCTGGTTTCCCCATGGCCGCCACCAGGATATCTCCTTCGCGCGCCACCGCGGGCAGGTCGCGGGTGCGGGAATGGCAAATCGTGACCGTGGCATGCTCGTGCAGCAGGAGCATGGCCACCGGCTTCCCCACCATATCGCTGCGGCCGATGACCACGGCCCGCGCACCCTTGATCGGAATCTTCGAGCGCTTGAGGATTTCCAGAATTCCTGCCGGCGTGCAGGGCACAAACCCCGGCCGCCCCTGCACCAGATTCCCCGTGTTGACGGGATGCAAACCGTCCACATCCTTTGCCGGGTCAACGGCTGTCAGCACGCGTTTGGTATCAACCTGCGGCGGCAGCGGAAGCTGAATCAGAATCCCATCGATCGCATCGTTGCGGTTAAGATCGTTGACCAATTCCAGCAGCTCCTCGGTGGTCGAGTCTTTTGACCGCTCGATTTTCTCGCTGAACAGGCCCAGCGCTTGACAGGTTTTCACTTTGCTTCGGACATAGATCTGCGACGCGGGATTCTCACCCACCAACACCGCCGCCAAGCCGGGCGTGACGCCCGCACGCTTCAGGTCCGCGATCTGTTGCAAGAGTTCCGATTGAATTTCATCGCGAATTTTATTGCCGTCAAGAATGGTTGCCGTCAAAGTAGGTCTCCCAAGATCAGTGGCGAGTGGCAAGTGTCGAGTGAGTAGCCACTAACCACTATCCACTAACCACTGATTTTTACGAATCGCAGGGAGTTTAGCACAACCGACGAATTCACGATTGTCGATTACCGATTGTCGATTTGAACTCAACGCGCGTGGGGCAGTGATGCTCTCGATCAAAGCACCATAGTGAAATATTCTTCGTCCCTGATTGCCCTTTGCCGCGGTACACCTTGTGAATCGACCACGCTCGGTGCTGTGCATCCCGTTTCAGTCCCACTTCGTGAGACTCGGTGTTTTGTTCTGATAAAACTTGGTGCTGAGTGCCTGAATCCCATGGTAGAGTCCCGATGCCGCCGATCTTCGTTATCGGGTCAACGCTTGGGTGGCAAAGCAAGAGGAACGTCCCATCCCAAATCTGACGGTTCCGACGGCCATGGGCAGATCAATTGTGCCGTTGCCGGTCTGGAGAGCCGGGGCAATCATGCATTTCGGCTTGGACGGTTGATGACATTTCATTGGCGCAACATCGCTCATTTCGCAGAGTGCAGCAACCGGTCCTCAGTCGGGTTTGGCGGGAGACGGCATTTCGTTGGCGCGGCGCTCGGCGCCCTCTTGATGATGGTAGGCGTGAGTTTTCTCTGCGCCCAGTCTGACTCCACGGGAGCGTTGGGCGGGACCATCACCTTCCTGAAGAAAGCCGTGCCGGGCGCCACGGTCGTGCTCACGAACAACGCAACGAATCAGGCTCTCACCATGATCTCGGGGGAAGACGGAAGCTATCGCTTCTCGTTGCTTGCCCCAGGGGCCTACCGCGTGAGCTTTTCCGCGCGCGGATTCAAGACCTCGCAAGTCCCGTCGATCGCCATCAACGTTTCGGAAGATCCCACCCTGGATGCCAGCCTGGAACGCGGCGACCCCCGGAAGAGGGTGGCGTGCAACTGCCGCGTGAGCCTGGCGGCCTCGTCGTCAGGCACCCTGGTGGATCATAAAACCATCACCGGCGTGCCGCTGACCACCCGCAACTTTGCCCAGCTTCTCTCCATGTCTTCGGGTACGGTCGCGGATGTGAACAATGCGGGAACCCTGGGCAGAGGAACCCAGACGGTCAACGTGAATGGAAGCGCGGCGGCGGGCAGCTACACCATCGATGGAGCCTATGCCCCCAGCACCGTCCCCAATCCCGACGCCATCACCGAGTTCAAAATTCAGACCTCACAGTACGACGCCGGCTATGGCGCGCAGGTGCCCAGCACCAACGTGATCACACGGGGCGGAGAGAGTCTCATTCACGGCACCGCCTGGGAATTTGTGCGCAACGACATCTTTAATGCCAATGCGTTCTTTCGCAATGCCACCGGGCAACCCAAACCGAATCTGAAACAAAACCAGTTCGGAGTGACGTTGGGCGGCCCGGTCCTCCGGGATAAGTGGTTCTTTTTCGGCTCCTACCAGGGAACGCGGCAGGTGAACGGTCTGGACCCCACCTCCGTGGCCACGGTCATCCTTCCGCCTCTCACTAGCGATCGGTCGGCGGCGGCGCTGGCGGCCGAGTTTTGCCCGGCGAATCATCTGCTGACGAGCGGCGCGAATGCAGGTCAGCCGGACCCGAACTATCTGACCTTTGCCGGCGGCAAGCAACTCGACTGCACGAACCGGAATACCGCCACGACCGTTCCCATCAATCCGGTGGCCCTGAGCATCCTGCAAACCAAGCTGCCGGATGGCTCCTACCTGATCCCGGTGCCCCAAACGATCCTCCAGTCAGGCAGCAATGCGGGCATGGGTTTCTCCTCCTTCAGTTTCCCGTCCTATTACAACGAGGACCATTTCGTAGCCAACAGCGACTACGTGGCGTCGTCGGTCAACACCTTATCGTGGCGCGGTTTCTTTTCCAGAATTAACCAGCTCCGATCTCTGGGAGCGCCGGGCGGGGCGACGGTCACCCCGGTTCTCCCGGGTGCCGGTTCTCCCCAGGCACTCCGTGCGCATGACATTGCGCTCTCCTTCAAACTAACCTCGGTTCTCAGCCCCAAGGTCGCAAACGAAGCGCGCTTTGCCTACACGCGCACCTTCCAGCCGGCCCACGGCGTCGGCACTCCCTCTGCGGATTCCTTCGGCATGACCCCCGTGGACCCGTTCTTTCCCCTGCCCCCAGAGGTCACCATGCTGGGCCCCATGGGTACGTTCCGCTTTTTCGGCAACGGCGCCAACGACTTCTCGACGCACACCAACACGCTCGCGTGGACGGACAATCTCTCTCTGGTTCATGGAAGGCACCATGCCCGGGTGGGTGGAGTTTTTCTGATGCAGCACAACGACCGGCTGGATACCGGCGCCGCACGCGGAAAAGTCACGTTCGAGACGTTCGAGGACTTACTGGTGGGCCTGAGCGCAGCGGATAATCAAAGCCCTGGCGGCCGCAGCAACATCGAGACGGTGCGAGCCAACGAGGGGGTGGGGCCGAACGGCGAGGTTCAGTATCAATACCGGCACGATTACGCGGCGGCCTTCGCTCAGGACGATTTCAAGGTGACGCCGCGCCTCGCGCTCAATGCCGGCCTGCGCTGGGAGTATGTGGGCCCCTCGTTCGACAAGGCAGGTACGATCGGGAATGTCTGGCCGTCTCTGTTGCAGCAAGTCCCCATTCCTCCACCCTCAGGAACTCTGGTCGGCAACGTGGTTGCGGCGAACTACAATCCGGCCCTGATCAATCCGTACACGGGGCAGCCGTTCGGTCCGCCGCCCACGGGGGTATGGACCAGCCCCACCCGCAGTTTCTATCAGAACGGCACGCCGCTCGGGAAGTTCGCGCCCCGTTTTGGTTTTGCGTGGCAGCCGTTCGGAGCCGACGGACGCGCCGCAGTGCGCGGCGGGTACGGTTGGTTTTACCAGGCGCCGCCTTTCAGCGCCAACGCCGCCAGTGCTCCCCTGTTCACCGCGGCACCGTTTGCGCAGGGATTCACCAATACGGACTCGAGCAATGGCCAGTCGGATCTCGAGAAGCCGTTTCCGACGACTACGCTCGGCTTTGTTGCGCGCACGCCGGCCTCCCAGCTTTCTGACCGGATCGCCGGTCCGGAATATAAAATCCCCCACCTCCAGCAATTCAACCTGAGCATCCAGACCAAACTGCCCGGAGCTTTCACTTTGGACGTAGGGTATGTCGGGTCGTACGGTGACAACCTGCTGGTGGGCGTGGGCCTCAACCAGCCTCTGCTCGCCAGTCCCAACAGCCCGGTCAACTGTGGCTACACGGGAGTGCCCGGCGATTGCATCACCACCAATACCGCCGTCAACGCGGCACTGCGCGTTCCGTTCATGGGAGAGACCCCCTCGGCATTGACCGATAGCCAGTTTGTCGGCGAGTCCTGGTATCACGGCCTGCAAGTGACTCTCCGCAAGCAGCTCTCTCACAGCCTGAGTTTTCAATCCGCCTATACCCTGTCGAAGGCCATGAACAACACTTCCATCTATAACGACCTGAACTACCTGTCCGGGAATTGGGCTCGCGCCACATTTGACCGCACGCACCGGATCGTTACCAACTTCGATTACCAGTTCCCCAATTCCGCACACGGCACGGGCGCGGCACGAAAGCTGTGGAACGGGTGGTCTACAACCGGGATTGTTATTGTGCAAAGCGGATTGCCTCTGACCCTGACTGATCCGGCCGGAGGCAGCGTCTACGGTGAGGCCTCGCCCTCAACCGTGACGTTCTGCCCGGGTGCGACGACCGCCGCCCTGGCCACATCCGGCAGCGTGGAAGCGAGACTCGGCGGCTGGATCAATGCGTCGGCATTGTGCTCTCCGCCCGCCATAGGTTCCGACGGTGCAACCGGATACGGCAACGCCGGCCAGAGCCTCCTCGACGGGCCGCCGCAGTTTAATACCGATTTTTCGTTGGGAAAGAGAACCGTGGTGGGAGGCCTCCGGGAAAATGCTGAGCTGGCGTTCCGCCTCGAATTCTACAACTCCCTCAACCATCCCCAGTTCAGCAATCCAGGCACTACGCTTGGGACGGCAAACTTCGGTGTGATCACCCAGACCTCGGTCGCCCCTCGTCTGATCCAGTTCGCATTGAAATACCTCTTCTGACAGGCGTGCCCGACAAGTCCGCCGGTTTACAGGTCCATCTAAGCCAAAAAGCGGGAGGGACTATTCGCAGAGAGAGCTGCTTTCGATACTACTGCGCCGAAAGGTGCAACCACCTGCCGCCTGGCTAGATGCGCAGCAGATATCTGCAAGCGGAAAAACTGCGATCCAATCCCAGAATTCGACCTGGTCAAGTCCCCTTCCAGGAAAATGTCTCGCTGGTTAAAATCGATCCTGTGACGCCGCAGGGTTTACCGATTCCCCGCCACCTGGTTGTGTAGTCGCCAAACAGTAGATATGCCGCCCGGCTTTGCCTGCTGGTTCCTCCTGGCGCGCTCGGAAACTGTGAGGGCGGTAGCTGCTGCTGCCGCGCTCCAGGACGCTTCGCGCAAGTTC
>Ga0181539_1003216_pt1 | contig 15303 bp, 6 predicted proteins | sample PEATcosm2014_Bin_46_FD_119767 | JGI IMG/M metagenome (GOLD analysis project Ga0181539, IMG submission 119767) | Peatland microbial communities from MTU Mesocosm Facility, Houghton, MI, USA - PEATcosm2014_Bin23_60_metaG | ecosystem: Environmental > Terrestrial > Soil > Wetlands > Peat | place... | reverse complement strand
TGGGGGTGCCCTCCTCAATGGCGTTCAGAGATACTTCAGCAACATCATTCTGAAGCCGCCGTTGCAGGAGGGCAACCCTGCCGTTCACCCATCACCTCAAAAACCTGTTTTGGACACAAGTGATCCACAATAGGCGAGGTAAACTCGCCGCTACAACATCAAATTGACCCACTACAGAAAAACCCAAACTGTACTACTACCGGCAAGTGAGCGCGTTCACCACCAAGGCGCCGAGGAAGAATTCAGGAGCCAGGAGTCAGAATAAAGGAAAGCTACGAAACCTCCCGCCACGGGTCCCACCGTCTGGGTGCCAGTCGCGGCTCCGTCTTCGCGGGAAATGTGATGCCGAGTTTTTTATTCCGGCTTCTGACTCCTGACTCCTCCCCAGTGTTTCAAATTTTCAAAAACAACTTCCGGCGATACATCCAGAACAACACCAACCAATAGCAGAGCAGCACGGCGGCGCCTTCCATGAGAGGCTGGAGGCTGGTCCCGAGGAACTCGAAGAAGTGCGGACCGAGGTGAATGCGAAAGGAACTGATCAGGAATTCCTCCATGAAATGCGCGATGCAGTAAGCGGCGATGGAATTCATGCCGATGACCACCAGGGGGAACGCCCACGCTTTGCGCTGCTTCATCTCGATGATCCAGCAGAACGCCGCCAGCAGCAGGAAGCACGCTCCGCCGCTGAACAGCGTCCAACTCGGCGTCCAGATGCGCTTGACCACCGGGCAGATATGCGTGAAGTGGAAGAAGAGGCCGGCGGCGATTCCCACTACTCCGGCAAGGAGAAGTTTCTTCATGGGGATTTGCGGAGCGGCCTCGCGCAGCCAGCGTCCCCCGATCAGTCCCAAAATCATGGTGCCCAATGTGGGGATGAAGCTCAGCGTCAGGTACCCGCCGGGGTTATAAACCCAGTGCGTGGTGCGCGGGAAGAGGTTCAAGAACCACTGGTCGAAAGCGATCCCCAAATTGTAGTTCTTGTTCCAGTGCGCGGCGAAGCCCGTGTAGTTGTGCTGAGCGTTCCAAGCGGCAGGCACCCCGACGGATTGCCAGTCGAAGTTGGGCGGGGCCAGGGGATAGAGCGCCCACGCCAGCCAGTAGCCCGTCAGGATCACCCCCAGCGCGGCCCACGCCCAGCGCGGTGGCCGGAAGCCCAAGAGGAAGAGGAAAGGATATCCAAACCCAATCTGCGTGAGCGTGTCTTCCATCGTGAAGAAAGTTTGCGGCCGGTCCATCGAGCGCAGGAAGATTCCCAGAGCCGCCAGCAGGAAGGCTCGCCACAGCGCGTGCGCAAACAGTTTCCAGAACGTGCCGCCTTTGGCGATGCGGCTGGCAATCGAGTAGGGCAACGCCACGCCAACGAGAAATGAAAATGAGGGCTGAATCAAGTCGTGGAGCGAACATCCCGCCCATTCGGTGTGGGTCTGGTTATAGGCAAGGATGTGCCAGATCCAATTCCCGGGAAATGCCTGCGCCACCTTTGCCAAGCGCAGCACCTCCGCCATCATGAGGAGCATGACGAATCCGCGGTAAGCGTCCACCGCGACATTGCGCGCCACCGGCGCGCGCGTAGGAGTTTGTCCTGGCGGGAGGCTCACAACTTCCGGAACGCTGCTCATGGGCCACCTCCTGTTCCGCGAACATTACCACATCCCCGGCGGTGCGGGCAAAAAACTCCGGCGAAAAGCTGAAGGGATGAAAGCCCACGGTGATTTTCAATTATTCCGGACGGTCAATATCCTGTGGGTGACGTATTCGGCCCGCAATGGACCGTGGGGCACTCCCGACGTTTTCAGGAGCAACTCGAAATAGGGTAAGTTTGTTTCTTGCGAGCCCAGCTTCAGGTACTCACGAAGTTTGGAATCAAGGTCAGCGCTGGTGAGGAATTCCCCCCCCGCCTGGGTTCCTTCACCGCAAGTTCCTCCGATGATCAGACCGTTCCCCGATCGACTAAGATTAGGCACAAACGAGATGAGGCAATAAGCTTGCAGCAGGCCTCCGGGTCCGATCTGGTTGCAATAACGAGCCGATTCCCCGGGCAGTGGTTTATTGTTCACATAGCAGATAACATCGGAAGCGAACTCGTGATCTTCACTAAAATTCGTCACGGAGTTGAAGAGTTCGCCCCAGGGATTTGAGCACATGCTCCCCAGGAGTATGAAATTGTTTGACCGGAGGTCCTCAATCGATATATCCCGGGCATAGCGGACTCGGGTGGGCGTTTGGAACGGAGCAGTGGCATGGAGTAACCCAGGTAACACCATGATGTCTGCCACACTCGCGTAGTGGCTACTGGTGATCTGTCTCAGTTCCCGAGTATTGACACTGTTGACGAACCTACGGCTGACGTAATCATCCAGTGAGAATTCCCTGCCCGCCAGGCGCTGGAGCAAACACCAACCGGAATCTGCCGCCACAATGTAGGTCTCGTGTCTCGAGTCGAACAACCGGGACCATAAGAGATTCTGGGACGCCAATCCTCTTCCTGTTGCATCCGCCAATGTCATTTGCAGCTTGCGGTTGGCTGTCCATTGCCAGAATCCGAAGGTCATAGCGACGAGCAGCATGCCCAGTAATAAGTAAGTAAGACTACGGTCGGTCAAGTGGACCACAGCAGGTGCGAAGGTTATGTTCCCGCCCGTGACAGGCTTGTCGGGCATGGCAGAAGTTTGAGGGTGGGAAAGGAGGATGGATTCCCCCGGTTTCTGGTTGTGAGCCTCAAAAAGGGGCACGTAACTGCCCTTGGGGATGCGAATCTCCAAAGACTCTTCCTTGCCCCTGCCAGCGAAATACTGTTCAAGCCGTTTCCGCAGCTCCCGCGCTTCGACTCGCACGATGTTGTCATCGCCGGAGTTATAGTCGGCGCGGCGACCAAAGACGGCACAGCCGATGTACTGTTCATGCACCTCTTCGGGAGGTTCTTGGAGGGTTTTCTTGCAGATAAAAAGCAGGAAATCGCGAAGCCGCGCGGACCGACGAAATTCCTCACTGGCTGCAACCCGCAACGCCAGTTGCCATCGTTCATCGTTGACAAGCCCTTTACTCGCTTGGAGATCCGGCCCCAAGTCTTTAAGGGAACTCATTGCTCCTCTGCCGGCTCACACAGTGTGCACACGGTTAAAACACCGTAAATTCCCCTTGTCAACCACATGTCCGCAATCTAACGTACCCGCATCGGCCGCAAGTCTAGCATGTGGCGTAAGGAGAGTCAACCTGCGGGAGCAAATTGACTATTGACCATGCGGTTCGTGGGGGCTGGCCTGGAGCGCTGGCGCCCACACCGATAGCATCATAGGTGTCTTGGGAATCCACCCAAAAGAGAGGACGACTTAGGTGAAACTATATCTTATTCGGCTTATGACCGTTTGCTGTTTGGTGAGCATCCTTCTGGGTGTGAGTAGTCTTCGCGCTCAAGAGGTAACGGCTAGCATCTACGGAACAGTTCACGACCCAACTGGAGCAGTAATCGTGGGTGCAGACGTCAAGGCTCTTCAAGTCAGCACCAACATAATTCGCAGCAGCACCACCGACAGCGCTGGGGTATATCAGATCCCGCTGTTGACGCCGGGAGCCTATACCCTCACGGCAAGCTACGCGGGCTTCAAGACTTACCAGCAGACGGGAATCACGCTGCAAATTAACCAGCATGCTGAAATCAACATTGACCTCCAACTCGGCATGTCAACGCAGTCGGTGCAGGTCAATGCTGCCGCGCCGCTCCTGACGGCAGATAACGCTTCGGTCGGCAAGATCGACGACTCGACCACGATCCAGATGGTGCCACTGAACGGACGCCTGTGCATTACCGGTCTGATGGCGCTTGCTCCCGGAATCCAAAACGCCGGCGCGCAGGACCAAATTCCTGCTTACGGCGTTACCCCTAGTATCGGCGGTACCGGGACTTTGCAAGGCGTCGGGTTTAGCCTTGACGGGGTTCGCAACGATTTAGCCCTTCTCGAGCGGGGTACGGGTGAGTACCCGCCTCTCGATGGCATCCAGGAATTCAAGGTGATCACCTCCGATGCCAGTGCGGAGTATACGAATCTAGGGCAAGTGATCGTGGTGAGCAAGGGCGGGAGCAATCAGGTTCACGCCACCCTGCTCGAGTTCAACCGCAACCGTTTCACGGCAGCGAAAAACTTCTTTCAAGAAACATTGCCCCTCCCGGAATACAATCGAAACGAGTTTGGGGGAAACTTCTCGGGCCCGGTCTATTTCCCGCACCTTTACAACGGCAAGAACCGCACGTTCTTTTTCTTCAACTACGAAGGTTTCCGGTTAAACCAGGCGGCCACGGCCAACACCCAAGTCCCCAGTATTAATGAAAGGCAGGGCGTCTTCACGGGGCTACCCACCATTGTCAACCCATTGACGGGCGTAGCGTATACGAACAATGTGATTACGACCCCCGAGAACTCCGTATCCGCCCGGCTTCAGCAGCTTTTCCCCTTGCCCAACCTGGCCGGAACCGGCCCGGACGGCACCGGCACGAACCTTACCCAAACCTGGGGCGTTCCCCAGCACGTGAACCGATACTCCTTCCGTATCGACGAAACGGTATCGAGCAAAACCCAAGTCTCAGGCACCATGATGGCCGGCCTCTTGGGTCCCAACCCCAGCGCGGGCTCCGTTAGCACCTTTGGCGGTATGGCAGGCGTCGGTGAACACAACTTGAATCAACAGATCGGCGTGACCCATACCTTCACTCCTTCCATCGTCAGTGAGTCGCGGATTGGCTATTTCCATGAGCGGATCTTTCGTCTCCCTCAGAACTACAACCTTGATACCTGCTCATTCATTCCTGGCCTGCCGTGCTCCCAGCCCGTTGATGGAGCTCCACAGCTCAACATTACCAATATCGTAGCCATGGGCGAGGCGGGGTCTAACGACCTTGATCAATCGATACAATATGTTCAGAACGTCTCGATTGTTCGCGGAAGCCACATGATGAAGGCAGGATTCGTATATTTGCACAACCGCCATTACAACATCGCTCGCCAGACACCGCCGGGAGGCACCTACGATTTCAACGGGCAATATACGGGCAGCCCGCAAACCGCCTACGCGGATTTCTATCTGGGTTACCCGAACATGACGCAGCTCGCCAATCCCGCGGTAGTGATCACCGTTCAGAGGCAGAACCGGTACAGCTTCTATTTTCAGGACCAGTGGCGTGCGACGCGCAACCTGACGGTGAACTTGGGAATCCGCAACGAAATTGACTTTCTGCAACCGATGATCTGGGGGGCAGCGGAGTTCGTACCCTCTCGGGGTACAGTTGTCGTTTTCGATTCCGTAAAGCCAAAAGCTATAATTCCATCGCTGGTAACTGCCTACAACATTCCCCTTGCTTCGGCGATTGGTCTACCCACCAACATCGTTACCTACGCTGGCGGGTCGGATTTGAATGACTGGGCCCCGCGGGTGGCCTTGGCCTATAAACTCGGCACGAAAACCGTGGTTCGCAGCGGGTTTGGTGACTATTACGAAATCTGGCCCTCGGGCGACTTTTCCGCATTTTACTCAAGCCAGTTGCCGTTTGGTGTGACGAATACTTACGAGAACGCGTCTCCCCTAGGAACCGCCGGAAGTACCGGGCCCGCCTTCTCGATGAGTGATCCCTTTCCTTCGGGATCGGCAAGCGCTCCCGGAAATCCCGTTTCCGTCATGCTGGCCAAGCCCAAGGCGCCTTACACCTTGAGCTGGAACTTCACCATCGAGCGCCAACTTCTCCTTGATACTGCACTGCGAGTCTCCTACGTTGGGAACCGCACCGATGGTGCATGGGGAACGCCCGACTTTAACGCCCCTATGCCCGCACCGGGCCCGACGCAAATACAACGGCCCTACCAACCCTTTTCTACCATTTCGCTCGAGTACGCAAACATTTACCATAACACCGACAATGAGTTGCAGATAGGCCTACAGAAGCACTACTCGAAAGGCCTGATGCTGAGCGCGGAATACGCCTACTCGAGTGTCTTAGGCAACGAGACTTACGAAAGCCCGCACAACTATGGCGACTCGTATGGCAACATTGGCAATTACCGCCGTCATGTTCTTGAGCTGGCCTACTCCTATGATTTGCCGGTCGGTGCCGGAAAGTATTGGCTCAGTGGCGCACACGGCGTGGCCGGAAAGCTCGTCAGCGGCTGGTCGTTTTCCGGAATCACCGGGATCATGTCAGGGCAACCTTTCTCCGTCAGCTTCTCCAGTTCGACGCTGGGCTGGCCGTCATCGCGCGCCAACCGGCTTGCCGGAGCGGCGTTGTACCCGAGCAATCGTACGATCCAGGACTGGTTCAATGCCTCGGCTTTTGCCCCCCCAGCCCTTGATGCATTCGGCAATTCCGAATATGACATGCTCTGGGGGCCTGGTTATCAAAATTGGGACATGAGCTTGTCGAAGAAAACAGCCCTTCGGGGTGAGCGGGTTAGCCTCCAGATTCGTCTGGACGCGTACAATGCCTTCAACCATCCGAATTTTGGCAACCCCAACGCAAGTATCAGCAACTCTGCCACGGTGGGAACCATCAGCAGCATGGCCGGCATGTACGAGCCTCGAACGGTGTCACTGGGCGCCAAGCTTCTTTTCTAGGGTCGTGGCTCAAATTCCGCGAACATTACCACATCCCCGGCGGTGCGGGCAAGAAACTCAGGCGAAAAGCTGAAGGGATGAAAGCCCACGGTCAATCAGAGTACGATTGACCGTGGCGCCCCGCTGATTTTCAATTATTTCGGACGGTCACTATCCTGTGGGTGACGTATTCGGCCCTCAAGGGTCCGTGGGGCACTCCCGACGTTTCCAGGAGCAACTCGAAATAGGGTAAGTTTGCTTCTTGCGAGCCCAGCTTCAGGTACTCACGAAGTTTGGAATCGAGGTCAGCGCTGGTGAGGAATTCCCCCCCCGCCCGGGTTCCTTCACCGCAAGTTCCTCCGATGATCAGACCGTTCCCCGATCGACTAAGATTCGGCACAAATGAGATGAGGCAATAAGCTTGCAGGATGCCCCCGGGTCCGACCTGGTTGCAATAACGAGCCGATTCCCCCGGCAGTGGTTTTGTATTCACATAGCAGCTTATATCGGAATCGACCTCGCGACTCTCGCGGAAATTCCTCAGGGGGTCGAAGAGTTCGCCCCAGGGATTTGAGCACCTGCTCCCCACGAGTATGAAATTGTTTGACCTGAGGTCCTCAATCGATATGTCCCGGGCATAGCGGACTCGGGTGGGCGTTTGGAACGGAGCAGTGGCGTGGAGTAACCCGGGTAACACCATGACGTCTGCCACACTCGAATACTGGCTGCTGGCGATCTGTCTCAGTTCCCGAGTATTCACACTGTTGACGGACCTGCGGCTGACGTAATCATCCAGTGAGAATTCCCTGGCCACCAGGCGCTGGAGCAAACACCAACCGGCATCTGACGCAACAATGTAGGTCTCGTGTCTCGAGTCGAACAACCGGGACCAAAAGACACTCTGGGGCGCCACTCCTCGTCCTGTGGCATCCGCCAACGTCGTTTGCAGCTTACGGTTGGCGGTCCATTGCCAGAATCCGAAGGTCATAGCGACGAACAGCATGCCCAGTAATAAGTAAGTAAGACTACGGTCGGTCAAGTGGACCGCGGGTGCGGGGATTAGGTCTCCGCTGTTGACAAATTTGCCTGGCGTGGCAGCAGTTGGAGGCTGAGAAGGGAGGACGGATTCCTCTGCTTTCTGGTTCCGATCCTCAAAAAAGGGCACGTAACTGCCCTTGGGGATGCGAATCTCCAGAGACTCTTCTTTGCCCGCGCCAGCGAAATACTGTTCGAGGCGTTTCCGCAGCTCCCGCGCTTCGGCACGCACGATGTTGTCATCGCCGGGGTTATAGTCGGCGCGGCGACCAAAGACGGCACAGCCGATGTCCTGCTCATGCACCTCTTCGGGATGTCCTTGGAGGGTTTTTTTGCAGATAAAAAGAAGGAAGTCGCGAAGCCGCGCGGACCGACAGAAGTCCTCACTTGCCGCCACCCGCAACGCCAGTTGCCATCGTTCATCGTTGACAAGCTCTTTACTCGCTTGGAGATCCGGCCCCAAGTCTTTATGGGAACTCATTGCTCCTCGGTCGGCTCACACAGTGTGCACACTGTAAAAACACTGTAATTTCACCTTGTCAACCACATTTCTGTAACCTAACGTGACCACCTCGGCCCGAAGTGTAGCATTTGGCATGAGGAGATTCAACCCACATCAAGCAAATTCTTGGAAAGTCATTTGCCCACTCGGCATGCGGTTCGTGGGGGCTGGCCTGGCGCGCTGGCGCCCACACCGATAGCATCACAGGTGTCTTGGAAATCCAATCAAGTGAAGTGAAAGGAGTGACTTAAGTGAAATTATATTTTGTTCGGCTTATAACCGTTTGCTGTTTGGTGAGCATCCTTCTGGGGGTAAGTAGTCTTCGCGCTCAAGAGATAACGGCCAGCATCTATGGGACAGTTCGCGACCCCAGCGGAGCGGTAATCGCGGGCGCTACTGTTGAGGCTCTCCAAGTAAGCACCAACACAATTCGCAGCAGCAGAAGCGACAGCGCTGGGGCTTATGAAATCCCCCTGCTGCCGGCCGGAACTTACACCTTGACGGTCAGTTACACAGGTTTCAAGACCTACCGCCAGACAGGAATATTGCTGCAAATCAACCAGCATGCTGAAATCGACATCAACTTGATACTCGGGAAGGCGGTCGAGCAGGTGGAGGTCAATGCCACCTCGCCGGTCCTGACTACGGATAATGCCACGATCGGCAAGGTCGACGATTCGACCACAGTCCAGATGATGCCGCTCAACGGACGCCTGACCATCACCGGCCTGATGGCGCTGGCTCCCGGAATTCAAAATGCCGGCATGCAAGACCAGGTTCCTGCGTATGGCGTTGCCCCCAGCATCGGCGGGACCTACTCTTACAACGGCGTCGGGTTCACCCTTGACGGAAATCGTAACGAGGCGGGGAACATCGAGCGGGGTTTAGGTGAGTACCCGCCGCTGGATGGCATTGAGGAATTCAAAGTGATCACCTCCAATCCCAGTGCGGAATACACCAATCTAGGGCAAGTTGTCGTGCTGAGCAAGGGTGGGGGCAATCAGATTCACGCCACCCTGCTGGAATTCAACCGCAACCGTTTCTCGGCCGCCCAGACCTTTTTTAACACGAGCCAGCGGTTAGCGGAATACAATCGTAACGAGTTTGGTGGAAACGTTTCGGGGCCAGTTTATTTCCCGAGCATTTACGACGGCAGGAACCGCTCGTTCTTCTTCTTCAACTACGAAGACATGCGGCTGTATCAGCCTAACTCGGCCTCTGCCCAGGTTCCCACGGTGCTGATGAGGCAGGGGAACTTCTCGGAGTTCACCACGCCCATCTACAACCCGCTGACGGGCTTGGCGTATCCGGGCAACATAATCCCCACCGCTGAGAACACGGTCAGCGCCTGGTTCCAATCGTACTATCCCCTGCCCACCACGTCAGGCACGGGCGTAAACCTTTACCAACAATGGGTCGTGCCCTCGTTAGTGCCCCGCTGGACCATGCGTGGCGATCATGCGGTATCCAGTAAGACCCAGATTAACGGCAGCGCGATGTTCAACTGGATGGGTCCATACCCCTCTGCGGGTCCTGTTTCCACCTTTGGTGGAATGTCGAAGGTCGGCGAACACATCATCAATACACAGCTCGCCTTAACCCATACCTTCACGCCGACCATCGTCAGCGAGTCGCGGCTTGGCTACCTTCACCAAACCGTCTTTCGCGTGACGCAAAACTGGAACATGGACACTTGCGCACACATCCCCGGCCTGCCGTGCTCGCAGCCCGTCGATGGAGCCCCCCAACTCAATATCAGCAATATCCAAGCTATGAGTGAGGCGGGGTCGTACGGTCTCGATCAAGACATATCATTCAATGAGAACGTATCCATCGTCCACGGCAAGCACATGATGAAGGCAGGATATATGTTTTTCCACAACCGTGATTGGAGCCCGGGCGCCGGATCACCGCAGCGCGGCAAGTACGATTTCAATGGGCAATATACCGCCCTCGGGGTAAAAGGCGCCGGCATCGCCTATGCGGATTTCTGGCTGGGTTACCCGGACTATACCCAGCTCTATACTCCACCCGTCTATATCGGCATTTCACGCGGGAACCGCGACACGGTCTTCTTTACGGACCAGTGGCAAGTGACACGCAAGCTGACGGCGAACCTGGGAATCCGCAACGAATTTGACTTCCTGCAAACTTACTTGAATGGGGCTGCCATGTTCATACCCACGCTCGGTACCCTGGCCGTCTTTGATTCCCACCCCTTCGCCCCGAACACGTATCCAAACGGTACGAACCAATACCTGGTAAGCAAGTACAACATTCAACTCGCTTCCAAAGCGGGCTTGTCCTCCAGCAACATGATTCAGTATATGGGTGGGAACCCCTTGAATGACTGGGCTCCGCGGGTGGCCTTGGCCTACAAAGTCACCGATAAGACGGTGGTGCGCAGCGGTTTCGGGGTCTACTACCAAGTCTGGAACACGGGTTTCAACTCCGGCTCGTACATAGGCCAGATGCCGTTTTTCGCCGTCTACACCTATACGAACACGGCGGTGCCGTCGGTGGCGACGGGCGGCACGCCAGCGCCGCTCACGCCAGCTATCTCGATGAATGGTCCCTTCCAGGCCACCGGCACGGTTCCCGCCAATCCCACCGCTAGCTTGTTCGGCAAGCCGAAGACGCCTTACACCTTGAACTGGAATCTCAACGTCGAGCGCGAGATCTTCCGCGACGCCACCCTGCGCGTGGCGTATGTGGGGTATCGCAACAACAAGATTTGGGGTAGCCCGGACATCAATGGGCCTATGCCCTCACCGGGCGTCAACCCCCAATCAGTGCGGCCCTGGAATACGCCCTATGGCTTTAACACCGTTACTCTGACTGATGCCAATATTTACCAGAACACCGACAATGAGATGCAGATTGGCTTCCAGAAGCGTTATTCCAAGAACTTGCTGTTCAGCTCCGAGTATATGTGGTGCAGGGTTCTGGGCAACGCGACTTACCTGAGTCCCCACGACTACGACGATTCGAAAGGTGAAATCTCAGGTTACCGCCACCATTCTCTGATGATGGCCTACGTCTACGATCTGCCCTTTGGACCGCACCAGCATTGGCTGGGCGGGTCGACCGGCCCCGTCGCCAAGGCCGTGGGCGGCTGGTCACTTTCCGGAATCACCGCGATCCTGTCAGGCCAGCCTTTCTCAACCAGCATCAACAGTACGGTGACGGGCTGGTCGCCTGGGCGCCCCGACCGGGTGGCGGGAGCAGCGTTGTATCCGGCCACTCGCACCATCAACCAGTGGTTCAATGCCTCCGCTTTTCAGACCCCAGCCGTTGGCGACTTCGGCAATTCCGCCTACGACATGCTTTTTGGGCCTGGCCTGCAAAACTGGGATATGAGCTTGTCGAAGAGTACGTTCATTTATCGTGAACGGGCTCGCCTCTTGTTCCGTTTTGATGCGTTCAATGCTTTCAACCATCCACAGTTTGCCAATCCGAGTGCGAACATCAGTACCACGAGCACGGTTGGCAGGATTACCAGCATCTGCAGCACTTGCGAGGCTCGCACTATCTCCCTGGGTGCGAAGCTCATTTTCTAGCGTCGGGGGCTCAAGACCCGTGGCCTGGCTTGGAAGCTGCAATTCAGGCTAGGGTCAGTTCGGAGTCTGTCGGAGATGGATTTTGCGGCAACAACTTAGGGACTCGCTCTTGTCTGTACCGGGTTGATTGTCCGTCGAGAAAATCCCATTTCCGACAGGCTCCTCTAGTCAACGCTTGAGGGACTTCGCGATACCTGTGAGTCAGTGAACATATCCTCATTTCCGGCCGACCCCTGGCACCTCTTCTGGTTATGCCTTTTCCAGATTCAATTTTTTGGAGGGGATCCTTATGCGTGTCCGAATTTGCCTTTTGGCTCTTCTCCTGGTGATGAATCGCGAAGCTTGGCCAGCTCAGGGCGGTCCTGCCGTATTGGCTTTGCAGAAACTGAGTTTCGTTTATGGCCGCGAATATTTCGTCTTAAGGAGCGGGCGCGCCAAGATGATTGTGCAGGCAGACCGCGTCGACCTCGGCCCGGCCTTCACCTTTATACTGGTCGACGCCACGAACCCGTCTCAGACCCACCGGAAAGAAATGGCGTTCAATTTTGCGCCACCGGGGGGCTTTACCTCCAGCGCCCTGCAAGTCGTTCTGGGAGGGTTTCCGTTCACGGCCCTGGGGAACCGGACGGAGACGCGATGGGTCGATCTGGATGGCATCCCGGCGGTGGAGGCGGTGTGGTGGGCAGGAGGAATTCGAGTTACAGAGCGCATCAAGGCGCTGGGGGACAAGGGCATCTTTCAAAGGTCCATCCAGCTCGAAGGTGCGGACCTCGTCGGGCAAGAGAATGTGGAACTTCGGTTGTCGGTTCCGCGGGGAACGTTGCGCGGCGAAGGTTCGATCCTGCTTCAGCAGGGAGAGGGATTTCAATCCTGCCTGGTTTCGATGGGGAAGGGGCCGGCAAGGGCTGACGAGGCGAAGGGCCAGCTTATGATCGGCCCCGTCGCGGTTGCGCCGCGCGCCCGCGTAACCGTGGAAACGGCGCTTCTCGTGGAGATCCCGCCACGCCCGGCCGATGAGGTGCTCGCTCAAGCCCGAACCCTTCAGACTTCCGGTATGCAGAAAGAACAAGAGCAAACGAAGCAGGCGTGGGCTGCCACTTCCGTGCTCGCGACCGGAGACAAGACCGTTCAAGAAATCTACGACAAGGCGCGAATTGGTCTTCCGGGTATGGTTTTTGATGACGGCACTATGGATGCCGGCATGTTTGTGTATGGAGGCCAATGGGTGCGCGATAGTTCCAACACTGCCCTGGGAGCCATCCATGCGGGGATGTTTGAAGTCGGGCGTAATATCTTGCAGAAAATCCTGACCATCATGATCGACAAAGAAGGCAGGACCATGGTGGCCAGCGCCTTCGACAAACCTGACATGGAAGAGCTCGATCAAATGGGAGTACTCCTTCACGCCTTGAAAGCTTACGGGGACTGGACCGGTGACGACTCCCTCCTTCGCGAACATCGGGCCGCCCTCCTTTCCATGATCGAGCGGCCGCTCCAGCCGCAGTTTCGCGATGGGACGGGCATGGTGCACGACCGGAGGGAGTATTGGGAGCGCAACTTTGCTGACGGCTATGAGCTGGCCTATCAGACCTACGTCGCACTCGGCCTGCGTGACGCTGCCGAGATGGCTCCGGCGCTCGGCGCCGAACCTCAAGCGGGGCAGTGGAAGCAGGAGGCTGACCGCATTCTCCACGCCATGCTTTTGGATCCTGCGTGCTCTTTGGTGGTGGATGGTCACCTGACGAAGCGGCGTAAGGTGGCCGGCGAAGTGGCCGATGCGCTTCCCTCCTGGTCTCACTTCGAGCCGGATATCCCATCCCTGACGGAGACTTACCACCGGCTTAACCCGGATACCGCGTCGGCCTTGCCGATCGCGCTGGGATTGATCGCCCCCCGCTCCTCGATCGCCTTAAAGACTCTCGATGATCTGGAGCTCCTCTGGAACGCCCGTTGGAGCGATGGAGGCTACGGTCGCTATAATGCCAGCGTGGAACCCGGTACGCCGGGCGCTTGGCCACTCGCAACATGCTTCGTTCTCCGAGCGCAGCATGACGCGGGGCTATACGAACGCAGCCGGCGAAGCCTCGAATGGCTGAACACGGTGCAGGGAGGGGGCACAGGCGCTTGGTTCGAGGAGATTCCCTCCCTCCGATCCCATGACGGCGCCCTGATCCCTTGGGTGTCGGGAGAAATAACCCTCTTCGTGATCTATCATTGGCTGGGAGTCCGGTTCGAAGGTGGGAGGGTCATTTTGAGGCCGAATCTTTACCCCGGCAGCCCGTCAGTTACGGCGAATCTTCGCTTCCGCAAGGGACGATTGCACCTCCAAATAGACGGCAGCGGCCCGGTGAAAACTGCACGGGTAAACGGCACTATAGTGAAGCCCAACGCGGACGGTTCAGTTACTTTGCCGGCTGATTTCACCCAGGGGACAGTGATTCTCCACACCGCAGGAGGAAGGCACGAAGAGTGACCAGGGGTACTTGAGACGATATGGACGATCCTCGGCTGGGGGACTCAGAAATAAGGATTTGATGCCGGGGATCCATTTCCGAAGACACGGTGAAGAGCCCTTGCACGCCCTATTTGCCTGGAGGATCTCACGATGAGTCGAATCCTTGTTCTGCTCCCGATGGTCCTGATTGTCGCCGGCGGCGCAGCCCGGGGCGCGGGTACTCCCGCCGCCCAGGAGCTTGCGCAGAACCCAACGCTGCAAGTTGAGTCGAAACTTGCTCCCGAGCTCCTGGGCATGGACCGTACGCAAATCGTCTTCAGTGCGCGCCGCCTGCGCTTGTTTAACGGGCGGGGTACGGTTTCCGTGCGGGATTGGAGTGTCACCGGTCTCCAGGTTTTGCAGTTCCCACCCATTTACTCGCGCGACTACCACTTTCAACTGGCGTTCCGCGACGAGACAAACCATGTCCTGATCCAGGACGTTACCGCTGACGCCCAGGAAGAGTTGGCCGCCACAGGGAAGAACACGAAACCGCTGGGTTTCAATTGGTTCCCTCATACGCCCTTCGTGGTCCTTCTGCAACGGGCGTATTGGCAACCCAACCTCTACGTGCGCACGGGGACGTTCCACAAAATGTTCGGCAGCCAATGGGTTTCCTTCGGCATCCGCACCAAGGCCAGTGTTTCTGCGGAGAAGGATGAAGTCTATATGGAGGTGGAAATCCGCAACCGCAATTCCGCGCCGCTGGTGCTGACGGTGATTCCTCAGCAAAGCGCTCCCGTGCTGGGGGAGGACATTCCTGGAGAACAAGGAAATACGCCGTCGGGGTCTGCCGGTCAGCAGCTCGATGCTTTCACGCTGGCAAGTCCTAAGGTCAGGGTTACGGCGGTCAGTGATCTGGGAAAACCCCTGAAGGAGGGCTGGCATTGGGAGATCCCCGCGCAGGCCGCACGCACGGCCCGGTTTGCCATTATTCCCCAGGAAATCAGTTCACCCGCGCCGAATCCGTACGCGCCCGATCTTGCCGAGAGGATTGCACGGGCTGACCACGCGCTGCGCGAGCGGTTCCATTGGGCCATGGAAAACCTTCCCCGCATCTCCACCGCGGATAAACATCTGGATGACCTCTACTATCGCAGCATTCTCAGTGTCCTGGACACGCGATGGGACCG
>Ga0181539_1003202_pt1 | contig 15352 bp, 15 predicted proteins | sample PEATcosm2014_Bin_46_FD_119767 | JGI IMG/M metagenome (GOLD analysis project Ga0181539, IMG submission 119767) | Peatland microbial communities from MTU Mesocosm Facility, Houghton, MI, USA - PEATcosm2014_Bin23_60_metaG | ecosystem: Environmental > Terrestrial > Soil > Wetlands > Peat | place... | reverse complement strand
TTTCGGATCGAGAATGCGATCGACCTGGGAGCGGCTCGTCTTCAGCAAGACCGCCATGCGCGCCTTGGAAATCTTTTTCTTCTTCATGGCCTTGGCCAGTTGCCAGGCCACGACTTCCTTGATGGCTTGAGCCTGCGCTTCATCAAAGATGTTTTCCTTCTTCAGGAAGTCGTCAATGCTTGACCCCAAATTCTTCTTACTCATTTGTTACTCTCCTGTTCGGGTCAGCCGACCCTGATGTGCTGCTCACTACAACTACGACCCCAACTCCCTCTGGCGTTTGCGCGCCAGCACTAAATCGTCCTCGGGTGTTGCCCGCGTTTTCTTAATGAATCCGTGCAGCGCCACCAGACAGCCCCGATAAAAGCAAATCAACACGCGCGCCGTGCGGTTGCCCGGCAGGTCGGTTCGCACTTCCCACAGACCTTTTCCTATCGGACGGCACAGCGGCATGCCCACCGGCCAGCGCCATTGCGCCCGCAACAGGTCCGTCCCGATAGCATGCCGATCCGCTGTGCTCATTTCTTTCAGCCAATCGCGGACGGGCTCGCTGCCCGCGTCATTGCGGAAGAACACGAGTTCGACTTTTCGCGGCGCTCCCTCACCAGCCATCTTGAACCGTCTCCAGTGTACCACAAAAGGTACAGTCAAGAGTGTACAGTAATCCACATGATGGCGCCTGACCCTTTTTCATCACAAACAATCTGTGTGCCGCATCACAGACTTCCAACTCGCCTTGCGCGACAATTGAAGATGATTAGGGGCAGCGAAGAGCTGTGCCCACAGGTTTGGCAGTTAGTCTTTTGATAACTAGATGACCGATTTTTGAAGCGGTCAGCGAGCCTCAAAAAACCGCCGAAACTATGATTTTTAAGAGAATTCAGCGAAAAATCGAGCTAAGTCCTTATTCCGGAATATTTTGAAAATAAGTCCTTTGCGCTCTAGATTTTGGTGGCTCGACAGCCCCTAATCCTATGATTCCCAAAGATCAGGGGGAGGGGGGTAGTGGTAAACACGGGTTAATATCTTTCTAGCAAGATTATTCCCTTGACAAAAGTTATCTTCTAGTACATACTTCTTTTCATGAGAGTCAATTGTCATGTTTTCTTCTCCTTAGCTTGCTTGCGAGATGCGTGCAGGATTTTCCGCAAGTCAGTTTTGATGCTTGTCAGCAATTTCCTGGTTGGCACCTTTTTCAACTCTTCCCGTCTCTTTTTCGCGTCCATGGAGGTATCCCTATGACTCTAGTTGACGTTATAAACCTGTTCGACACTGACGAAAGATGCCGTGAACTGCTGGTCCGGCTTCGCTGGCCTGAGGGTGTCACTTGTCTGCGCTGCAAGATGCCTGTAGTAGAACTGGAAACCAAAAAGCAATTGTTTTATTGCAAAGATTGCGATTATCAATTTACGGTCACTGCTGGTTCGATTTTCAACGATTCCCATTTGCCGCTTCAAACTTGGTTTCTCGCCACTCTCTTGCTCTGTGAGGCCAAAAAGAGTATGAGTGCGTTGCAACTCAAGCGCACAATCTGGGGCCAACACAGAGGCTCGTATAAGACAGCTTGGTATCTCTGCCATCGCATTCGTGCAGCCATGAAGGAACTGGATCGTCCCATGCTTGACGGGGTTTGTGAAATGGACGAAACCTTCATTGGCGGGAAAAAGATCGGATGGGGGCAAGCTGGGAAAAAAGCAAAAGAAGTTGTCATTGGCATTAAGCAACGCGAAGGTGATCTTCGTTTCTTCCATGCAAGGGATGTAAGCTCCGGCACTCTTGCGCAATACGTTCGAGAAAATATCAGCCAGGATGTTGAAGTATTGATAACGGATGATTGGCAAGGCTACCAAAACGCAATGCAGCGCGCTGGTATTGCTGGGGAACATAAAACTGTCAATCACCGCGCTAAAGAATACGCGAGATATGAGAACGGAGGTTGCGTCACAACAAATGCCATCGAATCCGCTTTCAGCCTGTTTAAACGTGGGATTGTTGGAAGTTGGCATAAAATCAGCGCAAAACATCTCCCGGCGTATTTGGACGAAATGACTTTTCGATTCAATCGCCGGAAAAGCTCGACTCTGTTCTTGGATACCCTTCGTCATATGGTTACGGCCCCGGTACTCACATTTGAAAAACTGACTGCATGAGGCTTTTGAAAAACAATGGACGATGAGAAAATTAACGAATTCATCATTAAAATCGGCCAGCAGATGCTTGATCTTCAGAAGCACCAAGTAGAACTGCTAGTCGCCGTGAACGTTTTAAAAGGGCTTTTAGCACTTCAGATGTATCCGGATGATCCAATAGAAGGCGCAAAGCAGATTCGGGACTTAGAGGCGACCCTTCTTTCTCAGTCCGACCCAAATCGCCAAGAGCGGCAAGAAGTCTCTGAATTAATTCAGGCTCTGAAAGACCTAAAAAAGATGGGCCATGAACCGCATGAGGCTTAGCATTTGACATAAGGCCACGAAAGCCTGTGCAATACCAGAAATAAGTTAGTCCCCCAGCGAGCAATGCGCCTCCAATCAGGCGATCATCACCACCGCTAGGAACAATCAGCATCGTCAGGCCACCGATAGTGGCGGAAAGCCCCACGAATACAGCGATTACGGTCAGGATTTTCATCTATACCTATTTCTTTTTCTTCTGCGCCTTTTGCCTATGACCGCTTAAATTGGATGATTGTGGTATCGGCTTCTTCGCCTTATTAACAGCTAATTCATTTAGCGCGACTTTTTTGAAATCTAGGTGAGCAGGATTGTCGCTCCACCACTTGCTTGCATTAACACAAATGCCGCTCATTCCATCAATGGGGAATTGCTTGAGAATCGTTTCAACCTCTCCGTTTAGCAACGGGCGAAACGCTCCCCAGTCTGGTCGATATGACAAACCTTCTATTGGACCACCCACGCCAGCAGCATACTTTTCCATTAAAGCAGTCGTAAACACGCCAAGACGCTGCGTTTGGTCTACCCGATACATCTTGAAATACATATTGTCGAGGACAAAAGAGGCTAGAGTTACGTCCATGCCTGCTACCGCATATTCACGCTCTGGAGACAAACAAGCCGTTTCAGACGTTCCCCGATACAATGTCCATTCCGGTAAACTGTAATACTCGATATTGCTGCCGTCATCGGATAGTAGAGGACGGCCAAATATGCCGAAAACAACATCAATATCATCGTCTGGGTTTGGGTATTGTTTCCTAATATGTTTTAGACAATTTTCGACAAGCAATTCGAGTTTGGGTAAATTGTACTTAGTCTGGCTTTGTATCAAGCTTTTAACCTTATCCGAAAATTTGTCAGCAATATGCGCATTGCCAGCGACTCCCCACGCGACACCCCAGAGCGGTTGTGTATTTAAGGCATACAACTTCCCGCGATATCGTTTCGCCACTCCACCGCTCTCCAATGTGTCCGATACCAAAACAAGACCATCTGAGCACTTCATTCCCAGAACAAATGTCATACGCGGCCTCTTTTTAGCGAGCCGCGATTCTGGCCGTGGGCGAATGCGCCACGGCCTAACGGCCCTCAATTGGCACCACCAATCTGGCGCTTGGGGTCACTGTGCGCCGAAGGGAAACTTTTGTCAAGGGAATAATCTTGCTTTCTAGTAACCGGCAGAGGTTAGGGAACAACCGATCAGGCCAACATTGCTCCTCCCGAGCATTTTATATATAAGTGAAGCCAAGTCGTCCTCGACCATGTCCAGCGTAGCTATCTCGCTCCCACGCGTAGCCCGCCACAATCCCTTGGCAGCCATCGGAGTCGTGTTGGTTTCCCTGTTCGTGTTCTGCGCGATTTTCGCGCCTTGGATTGCACCGCAAGATCCCGCGCACATCGATCTGCCGAACCGCCTGCAAACGCCGTCGGCGCAGCATTGGTGCGGAACCGATGAACTCGGACGCGACATCCTCTCCCGCCTGATCTGGGGCGCGCGGATTTCCATGTTCGTCGGCAGCAGCGTGGTTGCATGTTCGCTTCTGCTTGGCCTCATCATCGGCAGCTTTGCCGGATACTACGGCGGAGGTATCGACCGCTTCGTCAACATCGTGTTGATGAATGCCTTTCTTTCGTTCCCCGGCATTCTCATCGCGATCGCCTTTGTGGCCTTCCGCGGCCCCGGAATTTTCAACCTCGTTCTTGCCCTCTCGCTAGGAGGATGGGTCGGCTACGCCCGCCTGGTGCGCGCGCAAGTGCTGGCTGTGCGCGAACGCGAATTTGTCGAAGCCGCGCGAGCGCTCGGCGCCGGAGATTTCCACATCATTACCCGGCACATCCTGCCCAACATCATTCAGCCGGTGATTGTGCAGGCGGCCATCGGCATGGCGGGCGCGGTTCTAGCCGAGGCGACAATGAGTTTTTTGGGATTGGGTGTCCCGCCGCCAACCGCGAGTTGGGGATCGATGCTGAACGACGCCCGCTCCCACCTCTTCGATGCTCCGCATCTGGTGCTCTTCCCGGCGGTGACAGTGATGTTCGCGGTCCTCGCCTTCAACTTTATCGGCGATGCGTTGCGCGACCTTCTCGATCCCAGATCAAGAATTGAAGCGGGGTTGTAAGTTCTAGGCATGAATTTGGGTCGTCATCCTGAGCGAAGCGAAGGACCTATGTATTTGAATGCATGAGATGCTTCGCTTCGCTCAGAATGACAAGTGCGTGGTGAATTTACATATCCTTAACATTCTCAGACTTGATGTCCACTAACTGCTTTTCCGCTGATACCTTTTTCCACGCTCTCACGTCTAATTCAAAGACGGCAGATTGCGGAACTTTTTCCAGGGCTGGTTCGTATGAACAGACATATGGAACTCCAATTTCAAGTCGAATGCTTGCGGGATGTGGCGGTCGTGAACTGCTCAGGACGCATGGTGCGCGGAGCAGCGCTCGACGAGTTCCGGCGCCGGATCGAGCAACTCGAGCGTGTCCGCGTGCTGGTGCTTGATGTTTCCGAAGTCGAGCAACTGGATGCGGGTGGCTTGGGAACCTTGCTCCTAGTGCGCGGTTGGGCAACGCAGAACTCAGCGAAGCTGAAGCTGGTGAACCCGCCGGCTTTCTTCCGCAGGCTGTTGGAAGCCACGCACCTGAACTCAGTGTTTGAGATTTCTTCCCTGAAAGAAGCAATCTGCATCTTACGGTCGAATGAAATCCCGCCACCGAAGGAATGCCTGCCCCGCTTCGCAGTCGCCTGAGCAAGCCCGCCGCATGGGCGCGATGCTTTGGATTATCCTTGGCACGTTGATCGGCCACCCGCGCGGCACACAGGCTACGTGCCGTAGGTTTCAGTCCGCAGGAATATTTCGCCACGATGCAGGCGGAGCAAAGCTAACAGCCAAGAGCTAACAGCCAAGAGCTAACAGCCGCCTTTACGGTTTGACAGTCTCTGCGCCTGCTTCCGCACGCTTCACTTCCGTTCGACTGCCCGGAGTGACGTGCGGCTCGGCCAGCGTCCCCGTCAGCGTCCACGATTGCTCGTCGCCACGCGTCAACACGAAATCGAGGCCATTGCTCGGAGAAGAGCTTCCACTTACCTGATAAATGCCGTCGCGCGATTCCAGTTTGCCTGCAGGGAGTTCCCAAACACCTTTTTTCAGACGCAGCTCTCCGGCGAACCGGTGCACTGGCAGAGGCACGGGCGATCCCGGAATTTCAATATGGAGCAGACTGCCGTTCCGCATCACGAACTTCAACTTGCCGTCGGAGCGCGCCAGCAGATCACGAAAGCTGTCTCCGGATCCCTCCACATCGAACTTGCCGTCGGCCGTTCCGGCAATCCAGGCATCGTTCATCACCGAGCCCACCTGCTCCAGCGAAATGTTTTGCAAGGTTCCGGTGCCGCGATACCGCAGGGTCTGCGTGGACGCGTCGTGATCCGATGCATCGTGACTCGATGCATCTTGACTCGACACATCAATGGTCCAGTTCCCCTGATGCGTGCCCTGCAGCACTTGTGCGCGCAAAGCCGTCAGTGTGATCTTGCCTCGATCCACTCCCACTTGCGTCGCAACCTGGGTGGCGACCACCTTCTTCAATCCGAACTGGCCGACGTGCAAGTTGCCGTACGCCTGAATCGCGAGAAGTGGCGAGCCGCCCTGCGGAACATTGGAATTGGAATTCAAGATGCGGTACCACGGACGTTTGGCGGGATGCGGCGTGAACCACTCGGCGAGATCTCCGGTCGAAAGCTGGTCAGCCGTGAGATCGAACTGAAACACACAATCCGGAGCGGCGCTTGGAGTGGCGCAATGACGGGGCGCTATAATCCCGCCGCTCCAATGAGTGCTTCCAGTACGGGCAGAAATCTTCTCCATCAATACCGCATCCGGAGTGAGAGACATGGTCGCTGAGCCAATTTCAATTGGCGCGTTCAGGCCGCGCATCTCGGCGTGCGCGTTTCGCAACTGAGCAGTCCCAAGGGTGGCGGGAGCTGCAAATCCCTGCCAGGGTCCGGAGACGCTCACATCTAATTTGGCCGAACCTTCCGCCGCCGGGTGCGCTACCGGCAAGCCCAGAACGTTTTCCAGACGAAACAGGTCTTTCAGTTCCACGTCGCCGCGCAGAAAAAAACGATAACCGGCAGTGGACATCCACCCGCTGGCACTCACGGGCGCGGAGGCGTTTATCGTCAATGGAGCCGGCCCAATCCGCAGGTGAGGCTCAGCAGGCTCCCCGTCCTTTTGTTGTTCTTGTGCCCTCCGATGACCGGGCCTGCCCCGCTGCGAATTGGCGGGTACTATCGTCCGTGAAACCAGAGCCAGTGGAATCGTGCCGAAGGCAACCTCATCCTTTCCCGCGTTCCTTGCATTCCCCACATTCGACGACAGGCGCACGTTGGTCGCCGAGCCGCTCCCGGTCCATTGCGGCAATGAATCGTGCCGCTCAATCCCGGGAACGTTGCGCGTGGCGCGGAACTCAGCATTCAGCAATCCGCTCGCAGTGAGATCGCCGGGAACCTGCTTTTTCGCCTGGCGCAGCAATCGAACGACAGATGTCAGCGGCACCTTTTCAGCTGCCAGCGTCAGATCGTAGGTGGGTAGTTGTGCGATCAGGGCAAAGGTTCCCCGCAAGCGGAGAATCCCGCCGCCTACTGGCGATTCGCACAGCAGGTCGGCAAGTGTGCTGGTGACCGCGTTATACCGTCCCGAGCAACCAATTGCCAGGCGCACGTTCTCGCTGCCAACAATGTCGTAGCGATGGAAATCTTCAATTGCGGTCTCGCTCTCGATTCGCAGCGCTTCCGGAGTGCCGGATAACTTCGCCGTGAAATTAACTCCGCCGCGCCATCCGCGGTCTTTTCCGCTCAGCAATTTCGTGATCTGTCCGAGTTGCCCATTCCGCCATTGCGCGGTGATCTGCACCGGGGTCAACCGCGAGCTCCGAGCGCGCTGCCACGTGGCGTTGATCTGGAGCAAGCCGGTATCGGTGAGATGAAAATCCGTGCGCACGGGTTCGGCTTTCATGCGAGCGGCCCATGAATTCTCGGAGTCCTGCCAAAGCGCCACATCGGCATCCATAAGCGCGTAGGACTTCTTCGTCTGTCCCAGCTTGAAATTGATGCGGGCATTGTTGGCTTCGAGATAGGGGAATGCGGGGCGGCGCTCGGACGCAGGTTTTCCGGTCGGAGCCGCGGGAATTTGCGCGTTGCGCTCAAGCAGGCTGGCCAGGTTCCAGCGGCCTTCATTGCTGCGCACCAGGTTGATGCTGGGTTCGGTTGCGCTCAGGGTGGCGATCTCCAGTCGCCCGCGGAACAGGGAACGAAAGCGGATCGCAGCGGAAACGTCCTGCGCGCGGATCATCGGCTCCTCGCTAAATGAGGGATCGTCGTAGATGACGAGACCTTCAAGATCAAACCCCGGTCGCGGCAGAAGATGCAAACGTACCTTGTCGAGCGCGACCCTGCGTCCCAGCGCTCTTCCGATGGAACTCGAAATCCGGTTTTGCAACTGGTGCACGGCTGGCCGGAACAGAAACAGGATCAGCAGAAGAGCCGCGACCGCAGCCACCCCGCGCCTGGATCGCAGAAATTTGGGTCGCAGAAATTTGGACCGCAGAAATTTCACCGCACGATCCTGAAGGTTCGCAACCACCGCGTTTCGTCAAAGAAGTGGATGATGATGTGCACCAGGAACCCCAGCCGGTCGCCCGCGCCGCGCATCTGGTACTGGTCGGGCGGCGTGATGAACGACCAGTAAATGAACATGGGACGGCCGATCACGTTCTTCCGCGGAATAAAGCCCCAGTAACGGCTGTCATAACTCACGTCGCGATTGTCGCCCATGGCAAAGTAGCTGTCCGGGGGCACAATGATGTCACCGCCCTCCAGGTGCGAAGGCAGTTCCTGCTGCCATTTTTCGTTTCTTACCCCATACATTTCCGAAGGCGGCACGGCAGGAAAATTGTCCCGGTAGGGGTTGTAATCCGCCAGTTTGTGCTGGACGTACGGCTCAACGAGTCTTTCGCCGTTGCGGTAGACGACGCCATCGCGCAAGTGGATGTGGTCGCCGGGGATGCCCATGATCCGTTTCACCACGAACAGACCTTGTTCCTCTGGCGACAGGAACACAACAATGTCGCCGCGGCGGATGTCGCGATACGGCATCAGCGGCCCCATCCAACGCGTCGGCGGCGCGAACTGCTCCCGGTTCACGAACACGTGGTCGCCGATGAGCAGCGTGTCCTCCATGGAACTGGAGGGAATCTCAAACGCCTGCAGAATAAACGTGATGATGAATAGGCCCACGACCAGTACTCCCGCGAGGGAGGCCAGGAATTCCACCGTAGTCTCACGCGGCTTTTCGTCCACAATGACTTCTTTTTCTCTTTTCGGCACGTTCGGTATCCGTTTCCGAGGATTTCTTCTCAGCGTACCAGCCTGAAAGTACGTTCCCAGCGCGTTATCTGGAGCCAATGAGTTACCGCGTAGGCAAGGTGATAAAGTCTATCACCCAGAGTCGGCGATCCGGGAAGATCATTATTCAAACTGCCCGCCGACCAGTAAATCAAAAGCGGGCGTCCGATGATATTTTCGCGCGGCACGAATCCCCAGTACCGGCTGTCCTGGCTGTCATCGCGATTGTCACCCAGAACAAAATAATGACCCTCGGGAATAATCAACTGGTGGTCCTCCACCAGTTTCGGCATTTCTTTCCACCATTTTGCATCCACTCCGTAGTCGGGAGAATCGGTCCGCGGAAAGTCGTCGCGATAGGAATTGCGGAGCGTGGTGAGGTAATGCACGTAGGGCTCCTGCACGGGAACGCCGTTGATGTAGACGCGCTTGTTGATGAGGCGCAGGCGATCTCCGGGCAAGGCCACCACTCGCTTCACAAAGTGCTGCGCAGGATTCACAGGATAATGGAAGACAATGATGTCACCGCGCCGGACGTTGCGATAGGGCAGAAGACGCAACAGACGGTTCCAACCCGTGCTGCCGCCGTAGCAAAACTTATCTACCAGCAGGTAGTCGCCGATCAGCAGCGTTTGCTCCATGGATTCGGAAGGGATGGTGAATGCCTGCAGGAGGAAGGTAACCACAAAAACGGCGATCACGACCGTTCCCGCGACCGACTGAATGGTCGCGGGCCAATCGCCTGCGGAAATCTTCTCGCTCCAAGACATAATTGTTCTCTAGAGACGGGGCTTGCCCCGTCTCCTGGGTGCCGCGCCCCGAATGTTGCGGTCGGTCCGAGATGCGGCAAGCCGCGTCTTTACAGGAAATCAGATGCTTTACGCCGTGCATCGGGCAATGTGCCCAGGTGCTCCAGAACTTGCCGCGCCGCTTCCTGTTCCGCCCGCTTCTTGGTCGCGCCCTGTGCGCGCCCCACGAATTGCCCCATCGCAGGCTCCGGCAATCTCACCTCGACCGTGAAGGTCTTCTTGTGTTCAGGGCCTTCCTCCTTCACCAGCGCGTAAACCGGCTGCGGTCCGCCTCTGGCCTGCAGTGCTTCCTGCAACGCGGACTTGAAATCCATCACCGGAATGGCCTTGGTCTCCAGTTTCATGTGGGCCAGTTCCGGGTCCACGATCACGCGCACGATAAAGTCTCGCGCCACCGGCCACCCGCCGTCGAGATAGAGCGCCGCCAGGATCGCTTCCAGCGCATCCACCAGCAGGCTTGCCTTATTTCGGCCACCGCTTTTTTCTTCGCCGCGGCCGAGACGCATGTAACGACCAATCTGAAGTTGCTCGGCCACCCGCAGCAGATGTGGTTGCCCTACGAGGTGAGCGCGCAGCTTGGAAAGGTGCCCTTCCTGGAATTCAGGGAAGCGATGGAACAGCGCCTCGCTGGCGGCTAGCCCGAGCACAGCGTCTCCCAGAAACTCGAGCATTTCGTTGTCACCGCTGGACGAACCGCCGCCAGTCGAACCGCTGCCCGCGCCCAGCGCCTCCGCCTCGCGCGCTTGCGAGCTGTGGGTAAGCGCCTGCTCAAGCAGTTCCGGGCGCTGGAAGTGGTGACCCAAGCTTTCTTCCAGCGCCATGATTTCGCGTGACTTCATTTTTGTAGAGACGCGGTTTGCCGCGTCTGAGACGAAGCAAGCCTCGTCTACAGTAACGGCGGTTAGTTCTTTGGCGGGCTCTGCGGTTGGGCCGGGGCCGCGCCTCCGGTGAGCTGTTGCAAGCGGTCGCGTTCGCGGCGCGCCGGGGTTCCAATCACGGTGTTGTCCTGCGTCAGTTCCACGGCGCGGTTTGCCACCTTGAGCGCCTCCGGATATTTCTGCTGCTTATCGAGCGCCAGCGCCAGACGGAGAATGACTACCGGGTCCGGGTTGCTGGGGAACGCGTCGATCGACTTCTGCAGATTCTCCTGCGCTGCCGCGTAATTCTCTTTCTTGAACTCAATAGTACCGATAACCGAATACGCGTTTGAGCGCAGCAGCGACTTGTAGGCGTCAATCTTCTCCTGCGGCGTGTTTGCCGGGACGCTGATGTCGGTGTCAACGGTCTGCAGGGCCTTCTGCGCCATCGTGATCGCTTCGCCGAAACGCTGATCTTTGTCGATATCCGAGTCGCGCGTTCTCTCGGCGATTACCTCGGCGACGATCACCAGAGCTTCTGGATTGTCCCCGTCGAAGCTGAGCACTTTGCGGCCCATGGCTTCGGTCTTCTCGGCGTTGTTTGCGCTCTGGTAGAGTCGCATGGCGGTCTGATAGAGCAGCACGCGAACTTCACTGTCGGGGAACTTGGCGGAAAAATCGTCAGCCGCCTTCTCTAGCGCGGCAGGATCGGTATTTGCCGCCGCCGCGTTGTAGGCATCCTGCTCGGGCTTGGTCTTGAGTTGCGGGGGGCGCTTTGCCGGTGGCGTCGTGGCCCCCGGAGTTGTACCTTGTGCTGGCGCTGCCTGACCCGCTGCCGGTGGGTTCTTCTGCGCCGGTTGTCCGGTGCTCTGAGCCGCGGCCCAGATCGCGATACTGAGTATTCCTAAAATGACTGCTGCTCGCTTCATGCTGTCTCCCATAACGCAAGATTTTGGAATCTAAGATCTGCTCACGCCGATACGCGCCTTGCCCCGTCTTTACAAGGAAATCTACTCTGGCTGCTTCGCCACCGGAGGCTCATACGGCTGTTCCAGTCCCCGTTGCGCCGCCAGCTTCGCTTCTGGAAGTCCTCCGTTGGCCGCGCTCAGAGCCGCCCGATACTGGTCCACGGCGGCGAGCCGATCCTCCTTCAAATCAAAAATGCGGCCAAGATAAATATGGGACCAGGCGATTACCTTGGGTTCATGGGCGGTCTGCAGCGCTCGTTCAAAGTAGGTGCGCGCCCCTTCCATGTCCCGATTCGCGGTGGCGACTTCCGCCAAAATGAATAGCGCGCGTCCCGAATCTTCTTCCTGCTCATCGAGCGCCTGTTGCGCCAGTTTCTGCGCGGTTTCCCGATCGCCCGCCGCCAGCCGCCGCTCCGCGTTCAGCAGCAGGTGCTCGTTCCGGCTACCCGCCAGGTGCAGAAGTTCCGGCGCCGCCTCGCCCGCGAACTGAATCAGCGATGCCCGCTTCATTTCTTTGCCGACGTCAATCGAGCCGACCAGGTCCGCATAAGCATTGCGCATGCCCGCTGGATCTTTATCGAACTTGCCCAGCGCGTCGTAGAAATAGCGCGTAAGGACGTACCCTTCCTTGTCGGCTTCCTCGATGCCCTTGACCCGCTCCGCCTCGGGAATCTTGGTCAATCGCTCTTCGATCGCCCGTATCAGGCATTCCGTCACCAGCAGCGAAATGTCGCTCTTGAACGCTTCATCCATCGGAGCGTCCTTCACGTCCTCGAGCAACGGCTCAAGCCGCTTGAACGAGCCGCCGTTCTTCAGCGCCAGCGGATCCAGAAGATAATGCAGATACGTATGCCGAATCTGCTGCATCTTGATCGCCGTGCTCGAGGTCGGCGAAATCACCACGTAGTAATCCGACGCGTAGTTGCGCGCGTTGGTCTGGCCCGGCGCGCCCATCGCATCCAGATAGACGGTGAACTGCCGTCCCAGGTACCCGGCCGATGGCATCTTCAAATAGATCTCGGTGTCGAACGTCATCTTCGCCAGCGGAGCGTGATAGATCTCGGTCAACTCCGTGTACCGTGCCCGGTGCCGCTCCCAGATGGCATGCAAGCCCATCCTCTCGTAGAAGGCCTGCATCAGCGGCACCATGCCCGCCACCACTGCGGCGTCGGGTGGCAGCTCCGCCTGCTTCACTTTCAACGTGAAAGTCGGCGGCTCCTCCAGATAGAGCGCCAGCGATACAAATTGGGACAGCTCGCGTGAGGCATCCCCTATCTGGTGCTGCCGGTAGAACAAGCACATCGGATCGACCACGTCCTGAGCTCCGGCGGCATTCTCCACCGCCTTGGCAACTTCCGACCGGATCTGCGTCCGCAGCGGGTCGGAAACATTCAGCTCCTGATCATAGCCGCAAGTGTTGATGGCGGTCAGCACCGTGAACAGCGTCTCGCTGGTTTCCAGAGAAACCTGCGGCCGATTCTGCGCCAAGCCCGACGCCTTTGACAGCACTATCGCGAGGCTCAGAGCGAACGCCAGTCGAACCCGTTTTCTCAGGAAACCACTTCCGATCTCAGACATAGATGGATGGCTAGAAAATAGTGTACGAACTGGTCAATTCGCGGTCAAACGGAGGAGTGCCAGAAGATTGCTAGAATGGACGCGGTTCCAGAACGTTTCGTGTTAGGGCATCGCTCTAGCGATACCATAAATTCTCTTCCGCCTGTAGAGATGGCGCTTGCCTCATCTCAGACGCGACAAGCCGCGTCTCTACGGGAAATCAGACACGTTGTCATCCTGAGCGCCTCACGGCAACTTTAATTTAAGCAGCACCTGCGGGTTCAAATACACGCCTTGCCAGCGCACGGCAAGATGCAAGTGCGGTCCGGTAGCGCGTCCTGTGCCTCCGCTCAGTCCGATCTCCTGGCCTTTGTCCACATCGTCGCCCTCTTTGACGGAAAATTTCGACAAATGCAGATAGAGCGTCAGCAGCCCCTGCCCATGATCGATGACCACGCAATTCCCTTCAAAGAACAGAGCCCGCGCCAGGATGACGCGCCCGCTATTAACTGCTGCGACCGAGGTTCCACTGGGCACACGGAAATCGAGCCCCTGATGGGTGCTCTGTACGGAACCGTTGAAGACGCGCTCGACTCCGAACACGTCGGAGATCTCGGCATTGACTGGAGGCGTGAACGAACCTTTCCATTCGCGGCCGGGGCTGAGGGTTTCAAAAATCAGGGCCTTTGTTTCCTTGTCTTGTTCGATCTGGCGCAGGTCTTCGGGGCTGGGCGCCGTATAGCGTCCGGGAACTGTCAGCAGCACGCGGGGATAGCGTTGGCGTTCCACCCGAATTTTCTTTCCAAATGAGATCGTCTGTCGGTCGGATTGCCCGGATGAAGTTTCGGCGTGAAGTTCGATGGGATAAGTTCCCGGCTTGGTTTCAAGACTGGCCCCGGCGAGCGCGAACCATGATTTGTGGCTCGCGTCGAAGCTGAACGTGATCTCGTGGCCCAGCCAGTTGCCCGAAAGCGTGCGGACCGGCTTCGGCGTGGTGACGCGGAAGAGCACCGGCGTTCCGTTGACCAGTCGGGCGGGCTGGATGCTGACAGTCCAGTGCGCGGCAGTTGCCCCCGATAAGTTTGCAGCCAGCGCAAGCAGCGCGAGCGCAATGAATGCAACGGAATGGAAGAGGCGCTCGCGCATCGCGTCTTCAGGCTAGCATTTCAACAGAAGAAACATACATACTGCCGCCATGATCCTAACTGTTGCCCCCACGACTTGCCGCGGGCTACATCTTGGTCCGCTTTGCGACTTGAAGGTTATTGCCTGTTTCTAACGACCGACGGACGCGGCGCGCGCGCCAGGGTTGCTTGCCAACAGCTTCAACATCGCCTGGTCGTCGGCGGGCTGGGAGAAAAAGTACCCCTGCGCCATCTCGCAATTGAGCTGCTTGAGCAGGTTGATCTGCTCTTCTGTCTCCGTCCCTTCGGCGACGACTTTCAAACCAAGATTGTGGGCAAGCATAATGATGGCCCGCACGATCTCGCGGTTTTCCGGGTCGCTGTCCATGTTCGAAATGAAGGCACGGTCGATTTTCAAGGTGTCCACCGGAATCCGGCGCAAGCGGCTGAGCGAGGAATACCCGGTGCCAAAATCATCGATGCTCAACCGCACGCCGAGTGCCTTCAGTTGCGCGAGGACGTGACCGGATTTTTCCGCATCGCCCATGGCGATGGTTTCTATGATTTCGAGTTGCAAGCAGCTCGGATCAACCCCGGTCTGATCGAGAGATTTACGGATCTTGCTGGCTAGGTCGGGCTGGGCGAACTCTCTTGAGCTGACGTTCACGCTCATGGTCAGGGGCGGGGTGGAAGGAAATTCAGACTGCCAGGATCGGAGATGTTGGCAGGCTTCGCGCAGCAGGCGCCGATTCATGGGGATGATGAGCCCAGTTTCCTCCGCAACCGCGATGAACTCAATCGGTGGAAGTATACCCTCCGGACGTTGCCACCGCGACAGGGCCTCGAAGCCCGCAATCTTGCCGGTCTGCAACCACACAATGGGCTGGTAGTAAACGCGAAATTCTCCCTGGTCGACGGCCTTACGCAGGTCCGTCTCCAGCCGCAACCGCTTCACCGCATTCGCATGCATGGCCGTGTCCGACACCTCACAGCGGGCCTTTCCGGCTCGCTTAGCACGGTACATGGCTATGTCCGCATCGCGCAGCAGGTCCTCTGCCTGGGTGTGAGGGCTAATACTTGAAGCGATTCCGATGCTCGCTGAAATTACTATTTCCTGTTGGTTGACTACAAACGGGGTCGCCAGTTCCGCTTGCACTCGTTCCGCAACGCGTACGGCT
>Ga0181539_1003196_pt1 | contig 15372 bp, 12 predicted proteins | sample PEATcosm2014_Bin_46_FD_119767 | JGI IMG/M metagenome (GOLD analysis project Ga0181539, IMG submission 119767) | Peatland microbial communities from MTU Mesocosm Facility, Houghton, MI, USA - PEATcosm2014_Bin23_60_metaG | ecosystem: Environmental > Terrestrial > Soil > Wetlands > Peat | place... | reverse complement strand
TGAGTTCCACTGACCCTCGACGGAATCGATGTAGTAGTAGCTGAAGTTATAGGAGCTGTCGAACCGGATATCGTCAAAGATGAAGAATTCCGCTTCCGGGCCGAACCAGGCCATATCGCCGATTCCAGTGAACTTAAGGTATTCTTCGGCCTTCTGAGCGATATTTCTGGGATCGCGCGTATATTTTTCCATCGTCACTGGATCTACTATATTGCAGATCATCGTAAGGGTTGGGACGGTTGTGAACGGCTCCATCACCGCCGTCGCCGGGTCCGGAATAATCAGCATGTCACTGGCGTGTATCGGCTGCCATCCCCGGATGCTGGATCCATCGAAACCGTAGCCGCCTTCGAAGTCGCTTTCGCCCAACTCTGCGATCGGAACTGAAAAATGCTGCCATATCCCGATAAAGTCCATGAACTTGAAATCCACTACCTTGGCGTCGTTTTTTTTTGCAAAAGCCACAACTTCTTTTGGGGTCATATTATCCTCCTGTGAGTTTTCGAAATGGGGATTGAACGCCTCAATCCGGAATGTCTAGGCAATTTGCTTGCCAACGTCAACAATTTTCTTCCTGCCCCCTTCCCGCCCCCTCTGATCGAAGGCATCTCAGCAACTCCGAGCCCGAGACCAATGGTGAGTAAATCCTGACCCGACCTCGGAAAAAAACATTTTTGTTACGCAAAGGACGGTAAAAACGTGAAAGAACATGCCTAAAGGACATTTGAAACTGTAATTACTCGAAAATTCTACCGAATTTCTTATCCAACAGGTCAGTTCGGTTTCGAACAAAAATGTACCCCTAGCGCACAACCTTAGAAAATCGGGCAAAACATGACCGGTCAGCAGATCTCAGACAGGCACCCAAGGAGCTTTTCTCCAACCCGTTCATGCTTGTCCTGGCTAATCAGCTTCTCGCCGCTCAAGTCGGTGACGTAAAAGATATCGACAACCTGCGCTCCGGGTGTCGATATCTTGGCAAGTTGAATATTTATATCCAGTTCGAACAGGGCGTTGGTGATCGTGTGCAGCACGCCCGGCCGGTCCCAGGTATATACTTCGATCAGGGTGTAGAAGTCCGAAGCTTCCTCGTCGATTATGACCTTATCCTCTTTGCGCGGATAGCACTTCACCTCCAGAACCGAAGGCCTGCGCTTGTTTTCCAGTATTTCGTCAAGATAGGATGAATCGGCAAGTGCGCGAACCAGATCGCTTTCCACCTTTACCCACAGTTCTTCACGATGAAGAGGGTCGGGAATCCGCTCGACACGCAGGATATCGCAGGCCACACCGGGTTCGCGGGTATAGATGTCGGCGGAGAGGATATTCAACCCTCTTGCCCACAGAACACCGGTAATTAGAGCAAACAACCCCGGCCGATCACGTGTTACGACCGTGGTCTGCCACATCTCGCCTTCAAGCGGTTCTGCCTTGAAGCAAACCGAGCGGTGCGTCAGTTGCTTTTCCATCTCGTAGTGCTTTAGAATCTCCTTCGGATGCTGAGAGAGCAAATACCTGAAAGGCAGCCTCTCCATCCATCCGGACAGCCTTTCGCTTTCAGCCGGGTCGGGCAAAAGGGCCAAAACTTCTCTCTGCGTTTGCGCGGTGCGCGCCTCTGTGTCTTCCGGTTCCAGGTCCGTCCGCAGCAGCAGCCTGTCAACCTTGAAGAAAAGCTCTCTGAGCAGGGACGCTTTCCAGGTGTTCCATGCCTCCGTACCGGTGGCGCGGCTGTCGGCGACAGTAAGCATATAGAGCAAAAGCAGGCGCCGGCGATCCTTGATGGTTACCGCACACTGCGCTATAGGCTTTTCGTCCATCAAATCCCGCTTGAGGGCGGTTTCGGCAAGAATAAGGTGATGTTCGATCAAAAAACAAAGCAGATTTCTCTGCCCGTCGCTCAAGCCCATCCTTACCGCGATTTCCCCGGCCATCTTGGCGCCGTGCATCGAGTGATTCTTTCCCCGCCCCTTCCCAATGTCGTGCAGAAGCCCGGCCAGGTAGAGAATACGCCGCTCCTCGGGACCTATCAGCCCTCCGGCGCTCTTCAACGGCTCTTCGCCATTGACCTCGCCCGCTTCGATAAGGTGAAGTTCGCGGACCGTGCGCAGCAGGTGCTCATCAACAGTATAGACATGATAGACGTCATTTTGGACCCGATAACGCACCACAGAGAATTCCGGGATGAATACCTGCAGAAAGGCTGTTTCCAGCATGGTCTTAAGGACAGGGAACGAGTATTGCGGGTCCAGCAAGATGTCGAAGAACTGATTTATAGCCTCGGGATTTCGCCTTTCGCGCTCTCCAAACCCACCCAGATTTTCCCGGATTATTTTTCCCGCATTGTGGTGAAAATGAGCTTTGGAACGCGCCGCTTGCCAGAAGAACCGCATGAGCAAAAGCGGATCTTTCCTCACCCATTCCGGTTCCACAAAGTGGAGGTGCTTGTCTTCCAGCAGAAATGGACCCGGCAGGATTCGCCTGCGCAGATGAAAGCGGGGAAACCTCCTCTGGGACTCTTCGAGTCTTTCCAGAAAAAAGGAGGCCGTTCTGCGTACGCGCGAAGTGTAGCGGTAATACAGGCGCATGAAACCCTCAACCGCAGAACCTTCCGTACCTGCCATGCAGCCCATTCGCCCCGCAATCTGTTCCTGCTCCGGAAAAAGCAGCCTGTCCTGCCTTCTTCCACTCGACTGGTGCAGTTGAAGCCTTACCCGCCACAGGAAATCGTATGACTGCTCGAGCCAGAGTTTCTCGACATCCATAAGCCATTCATTCTTGAGCATTGCTTCCAGCGAGGAATCGTTAAGGTACACAATTCCCGCCCACCTGATCGTATGCAGGTCGCGCAGACCTCCCACTCCATCTTTAACGTTAGGCTCCAGCAGATAGGGGCTTTCACCATACTGGTGGAGTCTTGCCTCTCTATACGCAATCAGATCCTGAAGAAACCGCCGCCGTCTGCCGGGATTGCCGAATAACTTCACAAAGGACCTTTGCCAGTCATTGAAAAACTCGGCGTCTCCCGCAATCAGGCGGGCTTCCAGGTAGTTGGTCAGAATGGAGAAATCGTTCTGAACCATATTGCGGACCATAGAAACAGAAGCGGTGGCGTGTCCGACTTCGAACGCGCTGTCCCACAAGCCGTACACGAGATAGTGAACCAGTTCCGACAGAAATGCAGGAAGCCGTTTTTTATAAAGGAAGAGAAGATCGAGGTCGGAGGCGAAGCTGAGTTCACCGCGGCCGAAGCCGCCTACGGCAACCAAAGCCCAACCTTCCTGGGGCTCCGAATGTTCGCTGAACGCGTTGCCCAGGGCCTCTTGCAGGTTGGACGAATAGGTGCGGGCCGCCAGCAGCCCTGGAACATCCGCGCGGCATTCCCGAACGAAATGATCCCGCAGATATTTGAGTTTTCGAGTTAGATTTGAGCTTTGGACCATGATTTATTATTGATACAATCCAACAGGGTGATGAAAAAGGATTGAAATTCTCACATCAGGACGAAAAACCCTATAGACGCCACGCCGGCGAAACTAGTGTCTTGTGCTTTAAAATCAATTGGTTGGGAAAAAGCCTGGATTCCGGCTTCCGCCGGAATGACGAAATCAGCAGCAATTTTCAGGCGTTTGTCCCCCCAGAGAACCCTTTTTCATCAACCTGTTAAAGCGCGTCTTCTCCGGTCTCGCCGGTCCGGATGCGAATACATTCCTCAACAGGTATAACAAAAATCTTGCCATCTCCGATTTTGCCCGTATTCGCCGACTCGCGAATTGCGGCCGCAACCTCCGGCAACTGCCAGTCGGGAACGATCAGTTCTATTTTAATTTTAGGAAGAAAATCAACTACATACTCAGCACCTCGGTAAACTTCCGTGTGCCCCTTCTGTCGCCCGAAACCCTTCACCTCGGACACCGTCATTCCTTTGATTCCCAGGCTCGCCAGCCTTTCTTTCACATCGTCGAGCCTGAATGGCTTGATAACCGCTTCGATTTTTTTCATTTTTGTTCCCCGCCTTTGAAGTCAAAACCAATTTTCGAGAAAGTTTACCGCACAAAAACAACAAAATTGTACTTCAGGTCTCGATATATCCCTGCGCGATCGGATTGCGCCTGCCGATCCCGAAGGCCTTGGTTGTGACCCTCAAGATCGGGGGCGCCTGCCAGCGTTTGTATTCGTTAAGTTCGACTCGCCTTACCACCCATCTCACGGTTTCCGGATCAAAGCCTCCGGCTATTATCTGCTTTACCGGAAGGCGCTGCTCCACAAATTCGGCCAGAATAGCGTCCATAATTTCGTAGGGGGGAAGTGTGTCCTGGTCGGTCTGATTCGGCCGCAACTCCGCAGAGGGAGCGCGAGTGAGTATGCGCTCCGGGATCCATCCATGCTCATCGTTTAGTCTGTGGGCAAGTTCATAGACCATAGTTTTGGGAACATCGCCCAAAACCGCAAGCCCACCGTTCATATCCCCGTAGAGTGTACAATATCCGACGGCCATTTCCGATTTATTGCCCGTACTCAGAAGGAGCCTGCCGAACTTGTTGGAAATGGACATTAGCACCATACCCCTGAGACGCGCCTGGAGATTTTCTTCGGTGAAATCGTGCGGCAAATCGTTAAAAATGGGTTTCAAAGACTTGAGCGCGGTCGAAAAAAGCTCATCGATCGCAATCACCTCAAAGCCGATTCCAAGCCGGGCGGCTAATTCACGCGCATCGGTGAGGCTTTCGGGAGCGTTAAAAGGACCGGGCATCGAGACCCCCAGAACGTTCCCGGCGCCCAGCGCAATTGCCGCCAAGCAAGCCGTCAGCGCGGAATCCACTCCTCCGCTGAGTCCAATCACCGCCTGCTTGAAAGAGCACTTGCGGGCATAGTCGCCCAACCCCAGGGTGAGCGCTCCGATCACCTCTGAGACGTGGTCAAAGTCAGCCGCATGCAGTTCACAATCGCCGCCGCCCGTGTCATAGACGACCAGGTCCTCCGCGAAATCGGCGCCTGTAGCGCAAAGGCGGCCCTTTTCATCCCAGATCATGCTGTGGCCATGGAAAATCAGCTCGTCGTTGCCGCCAACCTGGTTCACATAAACTATTGGGGCGCCTGCGCAGGCAGCCTGTATCTTCAGCAGTTGGCCGACCCAGTGCGGCTTGCCTACGTGATAGGGAGATGCGGAAATATTTACAATCAGATCGACCGAGGCTTTCGCCAACTCACCCACCGGATCGACACTGTAGAGAGGACCCGGAAGATAACCCGGAACGTTCCATGCGTCTTCGCAAATCGTAATGCCGATCCGCTTGCCCCTGAAATCGACCCACGCAGCCGCTTTGCCGGGTTCGAAATATCTCTCCTCATCGAAAACATCATAGGAGGGCAGGAGCATCTTATGGGCGGTGCAACGGAGCTTACCGTCTTCATAAAACACAGCGGAATTGTGGTAGGGCTTTCCGCTCCCTTTATTGACCGAAACCGCTCCAAAGATGACCCCAATACCTTTGCCCGCGTTCGCTATGCGCTCCCAGTAAAGAAGACTGTCGGCTACAAAGCCGCGTTTATCGAGAAGGTCACGCGGCGGGTATCCCATTATGGACAATTCAGGGAAAATGACCAGTTCGGCGTTGGCCTTTTTAGCTATTTCAATAAATTCGCATATTTCGCGCGTGTTGCCCTCGAGGTCTCCAACCAAAGGATCGATCTGCCCCATTGCGATACGCATCATCGTTTCCTTCTCATCAGCCCGGCAGTGTCAATAAACCAATCTAATCAGGAGATTCCGCATTGACGCTTTGCTAATTTATCTATCCGATTTTACAGAGTAATCATTTTAGCCTATTCGTGTCCTTCCCGCATTAAGTAATCCCTTTTTTCAAAGCTGTATGCTATAAAAAAGTTTAGCCATTGCACGGGCCGGTTTTCCAAAAAAGTATATTTCGGCAATCTCCTGTTGGCGGAGAATCAGAGTAAATGAAGCACTGGAGGGCGCGAGCTCGAGAAAAAAGACTCGGTGCCGATGAGATATTGCGCGCAATACTGCGCGACGGAAACCGGCTCTATATCGGGACGGGCTGCGGGGAGCCTCAGCACCTGGTGCGTTCTTTGATCGAGCTTTTGCCGAGACACCGCGATATCGAAATAATCCAGAATCTCTCCATGGGGTCCCTTCCGGAGGATTGGAAGCGTTTTGAGCAAAACGCCCGGCTCAAGACCTTCTTTGTCGGGCCGAGATCCAGACACGCCGTCAATGACGGTTTAGCCGACTACATTCCCATTTATTTTTCTTCCATACCCCGTCTTTTCAAAGAAAAACCTCTGTCGAGGTTAGACATCGCAATGGTCCAGGTAACGCCTCCCGATGAACACGGTTTCTGTTCGATGGGAATATCGGTGGGCACGGACAAAAGCGCCGTCGAATCCGCCAATATAGTTATCGCCCAGATAAACCATCAAATGCCAAGGACCCTCGGGGGCAGCTTCCTGCATTTATCTCAGATTCACTATTTTGTGGAACATGATGAACCTCTGCTCGAAATCGTTTTCCGGGAGGGGAGTGCGGTCGCCGAAAGGATAGCCAAATATATTTCCGCACTGATCGAGGACGGCTCCACAATTCAGACGGGGATCGGAAGGATCCCCAGTATGGTCCTGAGATACCTCGAAGCCAAGAATGACCTTGGGATCCACACGGAGATCCTTACCGACTCCCACCTGCATCTCATTCGCACCGGGGCCGTAACAGGCCTGCGCAAAACCGCAGACCAGGGAAAGATCGTGGCGAGCTTATGCATGGGAAGCAGGGAACTCTACGATTTTGTGAACAACAACCCCGAGGTCGAGATCTACCCGACGGAATATGTGAACGACCGCAAGCTGATAAGCCGCTTTGACCGGATGGTGGCCATCAATTCAGCCCTGGAGATAGACCTCAGCGGCCAGATATGCGCCGATTCGATTGGCCACAAGGTTTACAGCGGAATCGGGGGCTATGTGGATTTTATGCACGGGGCATCGAGCGCGAACGGGGGCAAGACTATCATCGTGCTGCCGTCCACGAGTCCCGATGGGCGCAAATCACGAATTGTAAGCCATCTGACAAACGGGGCCGGCGTCGTGAGTCCACGCAGTACCGTGCGTTATATCGTTACGGAATTTGGAATCGCCTATCTGCATGGCAAGACCATCCGCGAGCGTGCGCTGGCCCTTATCAACATTGCCCATCCGCGATTCCGCGAGCAATTGCTCGCTGAGGCCAAAAGCATCCATTATGTCTACGAAGACCAGATCCTTCCTCCCATTTACGAACCCCTCTACCCCGGCCAGTGGGAAACCCACCAGGTGTTTCCGCCGGACGAGACGGTTTTTTTTCGTCCCATCAAGCCCACCGATGAGCGGGCGCTTCAGGAGTTTTTCTATTCGCTTCCCTCTGAAGACATTTATTACCGTTTCCTTTCCGCAATGAGGGCCTTCCCGCATAGAAACATCCAGACCATGTGCAATATCGATTACGAGCACGTTATGGCAATTGTGGCTGTTACCGGGGAAATCGGCGCCGAGAAGATCATCGGGGTTGGCAGGTGCATCCTGGACCAGAAGTCGAACTTCGCCGAGGTTGATTTTGCGGTCTCATCAGACTGGCAGCGCAGGGGAATCGGGGCTTTCCTTGTCCATTACCTGTGCGAAATTGCAAAGACTATAGGCATTACGGGATTTTTGGCTTACGTGCATGCCTCCAACATGGCTATGCGCGAAGTACTAAACGGCGTTGGTTACGCCGTGCATTCGACACTCGATGAGGGCGTATATGAAATCTCGTTCCGTTTCGATCAACCCGCTTTGGCGTGCATTACGAAAGAATATGAATGACAGCGCCCAGCCCTGCCCCGATAGATCCCTGCCTGCTTGCCTTCGACATTGACGGGGTGGTGGCCGACACGATGGCCGTGTTCGTCAGGCTCGCCCACGAAAGGTACGGGCTTACTCATCTTTCCCAGCAGGACATGCTCTGCTACAACCTCTATGAGTGCCTCGGCCTGGAAAAGCAGATAATAGACGATCTCATCCGCCTGACGCTCGACGACCGGCACACAATGCAGATCCCTCCTGTTGCAGATGCTCCGGAAGTGCTCATGGAACTCGCCGGGGTGGCGCCGCTCCGATTCATCACGGCCCGCCTCCACCCGGAGCCGATTACGCAATGGCTTTTTAGCGTTTTGCCCCGTGTGCCGCGTGAAAGAATAACGGTAATAGCCTCCGGCGCTCCGGAAACCAAGCTCGACATCCTGAGTGGACTCGAAATCCGTTACTTTGTCGATGACAGGATCGAAACCTGCCGGCGCTTAAAGGAGGCTGGAATCGAGCCTTTTCTTTTCGATCAGCCCTGGAACCGCAATGAGCCGGCGGACGGTTTCATTCGGGTCGCAAACTGGATTCAACTGAAAAGTTGGGTATTGCCCTCCGGCATCAATTTGGAGTAAAGTATTTTTCAAATGGGGGGGATCGATTTCCCGAAGCCGTCTTGAATCAACTGCACTGACCACACATCATATGGATATTATTGCCTTTTTACCCTTTTAAGGTTCGATGGGCAAATGCCATGTCCTTAGCCAAAGGCAACCGTTCACCAAGTATGTCATCCGAGGAGGGAGGGCAACGGCCCCTGGCGAAAGAACGCGCTCATGATACGAGTGAGAAGGCGCCGCCGAGCGTACAGGTGAAAGCCGACCGCAACGGTTTCACGCTGGTCCCGGACCCGGCCGCCTCCCTGGATGCAATCGTGGCCTTCATTGATCAGCGGCTGGATCAGTCGCGTAATTTTTTCCAAAAAACGGAAATGGTTCTCGATCTCAGGACCAGGCCGATGCGCACCGACGAGATCTCCGTGCTCTATGAGAAGCTGTACGAAAAATCCAAGGTTAAGGTGGTCGAGGTGCGGCTTAGCGATGAACTTTCATTCTCAGTGGCGGGAGAGGGGCGAAAATCCCGCTTCGGCTCGAAAGGCGCCCGCCCCGGGCCCCACGAAAACCACGCTCCCCTCATTGTCCGCAATACATGCCGGTCGGGCGTGCGGATCGTTTCTCCATCGGACTGTGTCGTCCTGGGAGACGTAAATCCGGGCGCGGAAATTATTGCCGATGGTGACGTTGTTGTTTTCGGCGCTCTGCGGGGCCTCGCCCATGCCGGGGCCGGAGGCGAGAGGGCGGCGCGGATTTGGGCGTTGAGCATCGAGCCCCATCAGATCAGGATCGCTGACCTGGTGGCGATTCCCCCACAGGGGGCAAAGCCCGTGCCGGCCAGGTTCGAGGTGGCTGAGATTCAAAACGGCGTTATCCAGGTTATCTGCCTGTGAGAATACAATGGTTGAGGTCGGACAGGGGGCTGCTGCACGGAAACCGGTTTTCGACTAAATTATAGGTGAGCTATGGCTGGCAAAATAATTGTGGTTACTTCTGGCAAGGGAGGGGTCGGCAAGACTACCACTGTAGCCAACCTCGGGACGTCACTGGCCAAGAAGAAGTATAATGTCGTGATGGTCGACACGGACATAGGGTTGCGCAATCTTGATGTCGTCATGGGGCTGGAAAACCGGATCGTCTACAACCTGGTCGACATCATCGAAGGTAAATGCCGCAAAGAACAGGCAATGATCCGGGACAGAAAGCTCCCAAATCTTTTCATGATTCCGGCGGCCCAAACCAGGGAAAAAAGTTCGATAAGCCCGGAGCAGATGAAAGAACTGTGCTCGACCCTGGCCGCTGAATATGACTACGTGCTGATCGACTGCCCTGCGGGGATAGAACAGGGGTTCAAAAACGCAATCGCCGGCGCCGATACCGCGCTGGTTGTAACTACGCCCGAAGTCTCCGCCATCCGGGACGCCGACCGGGTGATCGGGCTTCTGGAAGCCGCGATGCTCAAACACATCAGCCTCATTATCAACAGGCTTAACGCGAAAATGGTCAAGAAGGGCGATATGATGTCCACCCAGGACATCATTTCCCTGCTTTCCGTTCCGCTTCTGGGGGTTGTCCCGGAAAGCGACGAAGTGGTGGTGTCCACCAATCGCGGAGTCCCGCTTGCTCACGACAGGAGCAGCAAGGCCGGGGCCGCTTTCATACGCATGGCCGCTCGCCTCAACGGTGAAAACGTTCCACTGGATGGAGAGGGGTCCCACGGATTTATGGGCCGCGTGAAACAGCTTATCTGGAACTGAAAGGAGACAGGCCAATGCTGGGTATTTTGCGGCGCTTTTTGGGAGACGGACCAAGCGGGAATATCGCCCGCAGGAGGATGCAGTTCGTTCTGATGCACGATAGGGTGGATATCACGCCCGACATGATGGAAGCGGTTAAAAATGATATAATTAAAGTGCTTTCGAGATACATGGAAATAGACAACAGGTCCATCAAGGTCAATTTAGAGCAAGGCAAGGACTTCATGGCCCTGATCTCCAACGTGCATGTAAAGCGCGTCTACAGGCACGCATCACCGATCTGATTTCCATGCTTCAGGGGCCCGCCCAGCGGGTCATGAGAGAATGCTGTGAACGCCCTCTACTGCTCCTCCAACGCTTCCTTAAGTTTTTGGAGGCCTGCCTCAAGCTCCGGGAAAAGTTCCACCGATACGGTCAGCCCCTTCTTGGACGGATGAAACTCTCCGTCATCGCCTTTGTAATAGATGCGTAAGTCCACATACTGCTTTCCCTTGAAATAAGTTATCGACGATCTGACTTCCTCCAGGGGATTCTTGGGGAAAGAGTGGACGATCTGAGGTTCTTTTGCCATTTTCGCTAATCCTCGACTCAGGTGAATTCTATCAGGGAGACCGGAAAACGAATCGGTGAAAAACCGATCCCCACGCTCAGACGTTCCGCTCTTCCTCAGGCTTGCGTTATGCGGCTTACGCCCTGAAGCTTCCTACTCGCAACCCGGTCCGGTTTACAAGAGATAATTTAAACATCTAAAAAAAATGCAACAGGTCTGCGGCAATCCGGAGTTCTGAAAAGCGGCAAGCATTCACCGCAGAGGCGCAGAGGTAAAACCACTTTGACAGGATTTACAGGATTAACAGAAATGGCTATCAGGGCATTTAGGAATTTAGGGATGGATTTCATTCCTCAATTCTTCAATTCTTCAATCCCTTAATTTTCTTTGCGTTCTCTGCGCCTCTGCGGTGAGACGTATTTTTCGCTTGCCCACGGGTTAGTGCCACATTACTATACACACTAAGATGCGGGCTGTTTTCTGTATATGAAGATGTAACGATACGTGTAATCGCGAAGGAGTTCGACCATGCCGGCAACCCAGGAAAACCGGGCAAATCGAATAACGCGGGTGAATCTAAGCATCAGGCAAGTTGTGTGGAAAGAGTTTGAAAGCCTGGTCTCCGGGCGGCAGAAAAGTGCAATCGTTACGAAGCTGCTCGAACGTGAAATTGAAAGGATCAAAGAAGCGAAATGGCGCGAGGAATTGGCTCTGAGCTTCCAGGATATGGCAAAGGATGAAGAGTATTGGAAGGAAGCCGCCGAATGGGACGCACTCGACGTGGAGGAATGGCCGGAATGAAACAGGGGGACGTGTACCTGGTGGATTTAGATCCGAATCACCGCACTGAGGCGGGCAAGCTAAGACCGGCATTGATCATTTCGATCGATGAGATGAACGACCATGCGCCCAGGGTCATAATTGCGCCGATTACTTCAAATGTAAGCAAAGTGTACGGAAGTGAAATGCTGCTCCCGATAACCAGCGGACTCAACAAAGCGTCAAAGGTTATGCTCAACCAGCTCCGGAGCATAGACAAGGGAAGGCTGAAAGAGCGGTTGGGGCAGATTGACAGGCCAACAATGCGATCTGCATGCGATCTTGCCATAAAGCTCATCACACCACCCAAAGAGTAAACTATCCGGAAGCGATAATAACCCTAAAAAGCGCGGGGAGCCGTGCTCCCCGCGCTTTTTGTCTTCCCCCGCTCTGTTTGTTTTCCCCGGCTATGTTTGGGCTTAAGGCTGGACTGGACCGATGAGTAAAAAAAGCCCTCCAAAGAGGGGCTTCCCGTTTTTGGGGAATCAATCAATTACATCTGCGGTTTTCAACTTGGCTTTCTCGCCGGAAGGTTATGCGAGCGCCATGGCCACTCAGTTGGGGCCCGATAACGAGAGTGCAGATGAAAATATCCGTTTGACTCACTTTCCCACGGATTCTATGCTATTTTAATGTCTGCTTTGACTGACCGAAGGTCTCGGAGAAACATTCGGCGGCCGTTTTTGAGATAACCTACAGGGGCAAAGATGCGGCAGGCTATTATCGTTTACCCAGGGCGGCAGAATGATTCCACGCCTGAACGAGCGCAGGCCTATGGCTCTCTTGAGTCTCGTTTCGATATAGAATTCACCGCGTCCCTGGCGCAAAAAGAAAAGCAGATACAACAGAACTACCGGCCAATCATCGGAATTCATAAATGGTTTGCGCGCCGTCCCGGTACAGTATTCCGTAATCTTCTATTGGCGGAATTTAACGGTGAGAATTCTTTGCAGGAAGATTACTGGCGAGCCCACCAGTTCAACGGGGTTATAGCAGACCCCTTCATGGGAGGGGGAACCCCGATTCTTGAAGCCAACCGTTTGGGTTTCAGCGTCGTCGGCGCCGATATCAACCCGATGGCGGTCTGGATCGTTCGGCAGTCGTTAGCACCCCTGGATCTGGATGCTTTCGGACGGCATGCCGAGGCGGTAATCCGCGATTTAGAGCGAGAAATCGGCTCTTTATATGTCACCACGTGCAAATTCTGTGGCGGATTTGCAGACGTCAAATACTTCCTTTGGGTGAAAACCCAAACCTGTCCGGAATGCGGAGCCGAAAACGATCTTTTCCCCGGCTATTTGCTGGCTGAAGCCGAACGGCATCCCAACCACGTCGTGGCTTGCCATAAATGTGGCGAACTCAATGAATTCAAAGAGCAGCCAACTAAAAGTCATCCGGAACCATGCTACGCCTGTGGCGAGGCTGTTTTTATCGACGGTCCGGCAAAAAGAAACAAGATAAGATGTTCTGTCTGCTCCAATGTCTTTTCCTATCCGCAGAAAAACCCCTCCGGCCCGCCCAAGCACCGTATGTGGGCCATTGAATACCATTGTCCGGCCTGTAAACCAAATCATCAGGGACGTTTTTTTAAAACTCCGGATAAAGAGGACCTTCAGAGATGCCTGGAAGCGAAACGAACATTGGAAGAGAGACAATCTGAGTTTTTAATCCCATTGGCTCCCATTCCGTTGGGAGATGAAACGAAACGCCTCCACCGATGGGGTTATAGACTCTTCAGTGAGATGTTCAATGAGCGCCAGCTCCTGGGACTCGGCTTACTGCTTAAGAGAATCTCCGCAGTTGAAGATATCCCGGTAAGACACGCGCTGCTCACCGTGTTCTCCGATTTCCTCCGCTATCAGAATATGCTCGCGCGCTACGATACATATGCCCTGAAGTGCCAGGATATTTTCAGTGTCCACGGCTTTCCGGTGGGACTAGTCCAGTGTGAGAACAATTTGCCGGGCATTCCCAAAGTCGGGGCGGGAGCTTTCCGCCACTTCATTGAAAAGTACCGCAGGGCCAAGGATTATTGCCAGCAGCCCTTTGAGACAAGGCATAAAGGGCACCGGAAAGAACTGATCCCCATACTTGGAGAGAGCATCAAGGCGCAACAAGTGAAACGGCTTCCCGAAGCCAATGCCCGCGAAGCTTGGATAAACTCACTATCTGCGGAACGAGTGCCACTTGAGCCTGATTCGCTCGACGGTGTTTTTACCGATCCGCCATATTTTGACAATGTCCAGTACGCGGAACTCATGGATTTTTGCTACGTATGGCTGCGTCTGGCACTTGGAAATGAATTCGATGCTTTCAAAGCTCCATCGACCAAGACCTTGCAAGAACTGACCGGCAACGAGGTGATGGGACGCGGGCTGGAGCACTTCACCAGGGGTTTGTCGAAGATATTCTGTCATTATGCCGAGGCCTTGAAGCCGGGAGCACCTTTTGTTTTCACTTTCCACCATAACGACCCTAACGCCTACATTCCGATAGTTGTGGCTATTTTGGACGCCGGGCTCGATTGTACGGCCACATTGCCCGTTCCGGCTGAAATGGGCGCTTCGCTCCATATAGCCCGAACTAAATCATCTGTTCTCGATTCGGTCTTTGTGTGCCGGAAAGTGAAAGTTGGCGTTGAATCAGAGACTGTTCCGGATAGATTAAAAAGCGATCTTTTAGCTCTCGAAAAAGCCGGCCTTCGGGTTACCGAAGGAGATATCCGGTGCCTGCTCGCCGGACACATAGCGCGAACAGCCATCAACCGACTTAGAGGTGGGTGGGAATCAGGGGCCACACCCCAGGAACGGATGGGACTCGCCGGGGTACTGATTGCCAAGTTAAGAGAGGAATTCGATGCCGAGCGCCTCGTTAAAACAATCCCGGAATCCGCACTTGGGAAAGGGAGAAGTTATTGGCAGTAAAACGGCCCTTTGAGCTTTCTCCTGAAGAACTTCAGCAGCACCTCGAAGAAGTGGTCGATGCTGTTTTCTCCGATTTGGTATCCGAATTTCTCCTTATGCCTAAGGGCAAGGATTTCCCCCAATATACCGACTTCCGGGACGCCTATGAAATTCTTAAACGCACGAGCAATGCTTTTGAGGATTTCTCGCAAACCAGGGTAAACAGCGCGTTAGAGGAAAACAGCCGGGTTTTTGGCGTCATCAGATCGATTTTAGGGATGACCGCCCCTGAGTGGGCGGAAATGGCTCACTCCGAGTTGGATAGCGACGTAACCCAAGGTGCTGCCAGGACTCTCGACAGACAGTGCCGAGAAGATCCCGAGTACATTCGTAAAGTCCTGTCGCAGTATCAAAATAGAGTTGAGAGTGCCCGGAAAGCAGCCCGCACTCTGCCAATTCGCCCGAAGACGCTGGAAAGACTCGATCATCTCATCAGTGTTGCCATCAGTAACATTATGAAAGGAGCCCCGGAAGACCAGGAAGGATTTATTCACCGCCTGGCTAAGTTTGATACTCAGAGCGGTCTTGATTCTCTAAAGTATGCTGCCGGAGAAAATGTCCCTTACGCCGTTTTACTTTATGAGCGCTATCTGGGCCGTCCGTTTGCCGGCCACCGCGATGCGGTTTCTGAATTGGTGGGAGAAGTTATGGAAAACGCCGTTGAAGAGCGTCTGCGTCATGCCGGAGTATCCTACCGAAAGACAGGGAGGGCGGAAAGGATTCCGGGCTTTGGTCAGGCTCCTGACTTCTGCATTCCTGACGAAATAAGCCCGATTGCGGTAATCGAGGCCAAGATCACAAGCGATGACGGGACAGCCAGAGACAAAGTGGCTCGGATC
>Ga0181539_1003192_pt1 | contig 15393 bp, 13 predicted proteins | sample PEATcosm2014_Bin_46_FD_119767 | JGI IMG/M metagenome (GOLD analysis project Ga0181539, IMG submission 119767) | Peatland microbial communities from MTU Mesocosm Facility, Houghton, MI, USA - PEATcosm2014_Bin23_60_metaG | ecosystem: Environmental > Terrestrial > Soil > Wetlands > Peat | place... | reverse complement strand
ATACTGAATAATGGCCTGAAGTTCACCCGCAATCGCTCGGTTCAACATATCCAGTAACTTTTGACTCGCCAAAACTATTCAACCTAACCCCGAAAACTTGTTAACGGAGAATTAAACTGGCTTTCAGAAAATCGCAATTGAAACCAACAGCTTTCGCCTGATCTCCAAACGCTCCGTCTTTGTTGGACTGATGTGAACATCGAGATGCTGCACGATTGAGACCACGGTTGCAGCTACGAAGTTGGCTACGGTTGATGAACTTGGTGGCTATCCCGAAAAAGGCGCGCGACGCCCTCAGCTGTGATTTTCGGCGGATCCTAGAACTCGATTTAGAGTGGTGATGAACGAGTCAACCTCTTGGGTTGACATTCCATCGATAGCTCTTTCTACGAACTTATCATGAATCTTCGAAGCTCGCTTATACTTCTCGCCACCCTTCCCAGTTATGGCGACGTTAACCGCTCTTCTATCTGCGTCGCTTCTGACACGTCGAACAAGCCCCGCTTCTTCCAGTCTGTCGACAACCATTGTCATGCCGGGAGCCGTCATCCCCTGTTCCATTGCAAGCGTCACCATCAGTCGCGTTCCTGTGTCGAAGAGAACTCTCAAGACTCGGAACTCTGCCAGAGACAATCCGGTCTCGGAGAGGTTACTCTCGACGAGTTTATTCCATCTCCTAAAACCATCTGTTAACGCGCGCCCAATATCAAACCTTGAGACGGCAGTTTGCCGCATTTCGTTCCCTCGTAATGTGCCTCTAGCATCATAATTGCTACCAAGCGGCATGTTAGAAAGCTATCGACTTATTTCCGGCCGTAAATTCCACAGCTAAGAGAGCTAAAGGTTAGATAGTTAAGTTCTTCATCAACCAAAAAGTAGGCCAGGGTCACCTTGGACGATGACATATGGACTGCTGCTAACCGACCTCGAACCGGTTTCCCAAAATCCCGCCAACCCTCCAAATTGTGGGTAATCTTGAGCAATCGTAAAGGCGTTTTAGTTGCTTTTAAACGAAAACAATTAATGGTTGCATAATAATTTTGTCGTTAATGATTAAGGGACGAACTTTTCTCAGTTCCTGAAATTAGTCGTGATGGTAATATTCGACCATCCTACGGGCTCATGTGTGAGCTGTTTTGAACGACGTATTCTTGGCGAACAATCTCTGGCTGCTAATCTGCGGCCTCTTGGAGTCCAAGTCCCACATTTCTACAACCTGTCACCCGCCGAAAAGTTTCAGTAGTTTAGGGTGTTTGAAGTGCTGAGTTCAGGAGACACCGCATGGGTACTTGCGGCTACAGCTCTTGTGATGATTATGACTCCGGCTGTTGGCTTCTTTTATGGCGGGCTGGTGAGAATGAAGAATCTAGTTTCAACTATTGTCCAATGTCTAGCCATATTCGCCGCCATAAGCCTGGTTTGGGCAATATGGGGCTACAGTCTTGCACTTGGAGGAAACTCATATGCAGGGATAATCGGGAGTCTGTCTGACTTCGGGTTGGTCAACGTCGGAGTCGCACCGAACTTAGCGTATGCCCCTACGATTCCGGAACTTCTCTATGTGGCTTTTCAGCTCAAGTTCGCCGCGATCACTCCGGCCCTAATCATAGGAGCGTTTGCTGAGAGGGTTCGCTTCAAGTCACTCTTGATTTTCGTTATATTGTGGACTACCTTCATCTATGTTCCAGTCGTGCACTGGGTCTGGGCCGTGGGCGGTTGGTTAAGGGTACTGGGGGTAGTTGACTTTGCCGGAGGCTTGGTCGTTCACGAGACGGCTGGAGTGTCAGCGCTTGCTGCAGCATTATTCATCGGCAGACGAAAGGACCTGAACCCGCACAAGGAGATTAGGCCCAACAATATTCCCTTCGTGATTTTGGGGGCAGCAATATTGTGGTTCGGTTGGTTTGGTTTCAATGCCGGAAGTGCTCTCGCGGCAAACGGCCTAGCTGCTAACGCTCTGCTTGTGACAAATCTGGCAGCTGCGGCGGGTGCGATGAGTTGGATGGTTACTGATTGGGTTAGAAAAGGCAAGCCGTCGGCGGTCGGCATTTCTGTTGGAGCCGTTTGCGCGCTAGCCACGATAACCCCGGGTGCCGGGTATGTTGGACCATTGGCGTCCATGATCATAGGAGCGGCGGCGGGCATTGTTTGTAATTTTGTGGCTAGTTGGCGCGCAAGGACGCGACTTGATGACTCGCTGGATGTATTCGCTTGTCACGGTGCAGGCGGGATCTTGGGATCAATAGCGGTGGGAATCTTTGCGTCTACTGCCATCAATGCAGCTGGCCCGAACGGGCTGCTGTACGGGAACATGTATCAGCTCATAATACAAGTATTCGGAGTAGTTGTCGTAGGATCTTTCGCGTTCGTCGGGACATACGTCTTGCTAAGAGTAATCAATGTCTTCACCCCCGTGAGAGTTAGTCCAAAGGATGAAGATGCCGGACTAGACTTGAGCCAAATGGGCGAAGAAGCGTACACAAACATTTAGTGACCAATGAATCAAGGCGCGCGTCCAAAATTGAACCGACGTTGTTAGAAAATGTGTGTGCGAAACACGTTGAGCCCAGGGCGTTCTATCTCCTTCTAGAGAGTCGCTACATCTCCTTTAGGTGGTTCAGTTTCCATAAGTAGCCCTGCTTTTCTTCTCTACTTCTCGCCGATTCTAGAGGGCTTCGTTAAGGTCGTGAGTTAACACGGTCTAACGTCAGCAGTGGCAATTCGTCATGGGAAGTTAAGCGATTAACGATTAACCTTCTAATCTAAAAATGCGAACCTTGCAATCGACAAGAAGAGGCGCTATTTCTCCACATAGGGAAACGTTATAACGACACACTCTTCGCCTTGAGAATCAACCGATTCGGAAGGGAGATGGATTGTTAGATTCTGGCGATATAGCTTGGGTAATTACTGCGACCGCGTTGGTTATGATAATGACGCCTGCCCTTGGATTTTTCTACGGCGGGCTGGTTAGACGAAAGAACTTGGTATCGACAATTTCGCAGTGCTTTGCTATTTTTGCAGTTGTGAGCTTGGTATGGGCCTTTTGGGGGTATAGTCTGGCCTTGGGTCCGTCTGTGAGCGGGTTCATTGGTAGCTTCGCGAACGTTTTTCTGAATAACGTCGGGTACGCACCCAACCCAGGTTACTCGAGCACAATACCGGCATTACTCTACATGGCCTTCCAGTTGAAGTTCGCAGCCATCACTCCTGCCCTAATCATTGGAGCGTTCGCCGAAAGAATCCGATTCAAGCCACTAATGGTATTCATTGTCTTATGGACGACTTTCATCTACTGCCCAATAGCCCACTGGAACTGGGCCGTCGGAGGCATGTTGAGGGATCTGGGAGTAATCGACTTCGCCGGAGGCCTTGTCGTACACACGGCCTCAGGAGTTTCTGCAGTTGCAGCCGCTCTCGTATTGGGGAGGAGAACTGGTGTCGACGCGAACCATGAAGTCCGGCCGAATAACGTTCCATTCGTCATTCTGGGCGCGGCTATCTTATGGTTTGGGTGGTTCGGGTTCAATGCAGGAAGCGCTCTAGCAGCAAATACACTAGCCGTCAATGCTTTAGTCGTCACGAATTTGGCGGCAGCCGCTGCAGCGGTCAGTTGGATGTTTACTGATTGGGTTAGAAAAGGCAAGCCATCAGCGATTGGCCTATCGGTCGGAGCCGTCGCTGGCCTTGTAGCAATCACTCCTGCTTCGGGCTTCGTTGGCCCGATGCCGTCGATCATTATTGGTCTCGTGGCCGGCGTGCTTTGCAATTGGGTGGGCAGCCTACGGGCTAGAACCAGACTCGACGACTCGCTAGATGTGTTTGCTTGCCACGGCGCAGGTGGAATGTGGGGAACAATTGCAACCGGTCTCTTTGCTTCGGCCCTCATCAACCCAGGGGGCCCCAATGGTCTCTTTTTCGGCAACCCAGCTCAACTGGGTATCCAAGCGCTTGCAGTTGTGATCGTTGCTGCCTTCTCATTTGTGGGTTCATACGTATTACTACGGCTAATCAGCCTCGTCATGCCACTCCGAGTCAGCCCACAGGACGAAGACGCCGGACTAGACTTGAGCCAACACGGCGAAGAAGCATACGCTTAACGGAGAGCGACAAAGGCGCAGGTAGAAATTGCTTTACGCTATTCGTTAGCAGCATTCCGTTGCTAGTTGGAGAGGCAGGACAAGAGTCGACGATTCGCTCGATGCATTCGCATGCCACGGCGCCGGGGGCATCTGGGGAACAATAGCAACAGGGTTCTTCGCGTCCACCCTAGTCAAGGCGGGTGGCCCCAACGGCCCATTCTAGGGTAACCCAATGCAATTGTTACTTCAATGCGAAGGATTGGTCATCGTCGTAGCGTTCGCATTCTTCGGCTCTTACGTGCTGCTCAAGCTGATAGGACTAGTTACACCGCTCAGAGTCAGTGTACAGGAAGAGGATACAGGACTGGACACTAGCGAGCATGGCGAGGAAGTCTACGCTTGGGAACTGGCTTTCAACACTGTCTCTTTGTATCTCTTGACGACGCTTGGACCTATGGTCTAAACACGCAAGGACGTCGTTTACAGTGATCTACGCACTAAACAGACGTTGAGGCAAAAACGTACAGAGAAATTAGTAGGTTATGAATCCTGACTTGGCTCAGGTCTTAGGGGGTTTTCTGAGGGCTAGGCCTAGCCATACGACGCCTACTATTACGATTATGAGGCCAAGTATGGTTACATAGTTGGTTAAGCCGAACCCAACTCCGCCCCCAAAGTGGTGTGCTCCGCTGAAGCCTGCGCCGGGCCCGCCTCCAGTGCCGTTGAAACCGCCAGGACGAAACATTGGCCTGAACATTAAGGCTCTGACATCACTGTAAATGGTGCTGATTGCCATCAGAACCACGCCGAGAACAGTGAGTAGGTATGCGGATTTTACTTGGGTCATGACATTTCCCTCTCAACTACGTACTGTAGTTGGCATAGCTCACGAACCCGTATATAACCAATTTGGGCGAATAATTCATCTCTCGTTTATCCACCCACCAATCTGCGCTGCATTATTCGGTTGGAGAAGTTCATCGTGAGGGAGATATGAGATTTGACTTCAACCATGAGGAAGGCACGATTGTCCCTCATAGCTGTTTGCTACTCGATTGAGGTGGACATATTGAGGCACCAGACGCGAACGAACGTTTTCCCGGACAGATTGGCGTTCATGCTAAACAATTGGATTAGTCGACGGTTTTTCTCTGGCGGACTCATCTCGAAGCTTGGGATTAATCAGAGCGATCCTGTTCTTGACTTAGGTTGCGGTCAAGGTTTCTACAGGGTTCCTATAATCGACATTTCATGCTATGCGCTAGTGAGAGTGTCTGTTTACGTGAGCAGGATCCGTCTCGGAGTTGAAACTCTAGGCCGCCTAAAGTTGCGGACCTCGAGAAAGAGATCGAAAGCTCTGGACTCCACGTGTTTCGCATAGTGCCCGGGGGAAGGGACTCTCGTATTCGGTCGTAAGGAATAGTTGGAGGTTATCCTGAGAGTGAGTTAGAAGAGGTCGGAAAGCGAATTTGGCTTCAGGATTCACGGCAATACTTAATATATCGTGGAATGTTGGGCGACATCGAAACTCGCAACATGGAGCCCAGGATCGATGATTGAACTTGGCACGCCTTCTAGCCTTTGTAGACATCTTTGTCGAGTCGCCCACTCTGGACGACGTCGTCAAAGCGCTTAAGCAGTTTCCTAACGTAGAAGAGATCTACGAAGTAACCGGAGAGTTCGACATTGTCACGCTCGTTTCGACGGCTGACATAGAGGAATTTCGGGATTTTCTCAAGAACAAACTGCTGAAGATAAAGGGCATAAAGAGCACGGTAACATCCATCGTATTGAACGCACCGAAAGGCGGCAGAAATGGCTATTCAGTTGTAACCCAACCGGCGCGACAGTAACGACAGACCCACTTCGTCGAGGCAGACTTCGCCAATCCGTACTAAGAAGTATACTTATGGACGTGAACTAATTTGATCGACCTCATTCAAGCCTCAACTGTATTTCTAATTCTAGGCGCTGCGATCGCGTTGGGGCGACTTCTTGCACCTTATGTTACAAGGGTTTTTGAGCGCTCTCCCAGTCGACTTGACCGATTCCTAAACCCGATCGAAACCTCACTTTACAGGCTTGGGGGCGTGAATCCGAATCGTTCAATGAATTGGAAAGAATACTTCTTCTCCCTGATGTTCCTGAATATCGTGCAAATGGTGCTTGCATTCTTCATATTCATGTTCCAAGACAAGCTTCCGCTAAACCCGCAAGGATTTCCCGGTCTGAACTGGGATTTAGCTTTCATGCAAGTGATCTCCTTTGGCACAAATACGAACCTTCAGCACTACAACGGCGAAATCACACTTTCCTACCTGAGTCAAATGAGTGCAGTACAGTTTCTACAATTCACTTCAGCTGCCTCCGGGATCTGCGCTGCCGTCGCGTTTGTGAGGGCGTTTGTTGTTGGCGCAAAGGACTTTGGCAACTTCTACGTCGACTTTGTTAGATCTCTAACAAGAGTACTATTCCCGTTCTGCCTAATCGCGTCACTAATTCTTGTCTGGCTCGGCACTCCCCAAACGCTTAGCGGGTATACTACTGTCAAGACTGTAGAGGGCGCAACACAGATGATCCTCGTAGGCCCAGTCGCCTCCCTAGTCTCCATCATGCAGATTGGGACTAACGGAGGCGGCTACTACGGCGCCAACTCCGCCTACCCATTCCAAAACCCGAATCCTGCCACCGACGTGCTTCAGATTCTTCTAATGCTCCTCATGCCTACGGTTATGTGCTTCGTATTTGGAGAAATGCTTGGAAAGAGGAGGGAAACCCGTCCGATTCTATGGGGTTCTTATGGGCTCTTCGTACTTGACCTTGCCATCGCCTTCGTACCGAACCCAGTTTTCGGCCCAGGGATGGAAGTGAGGTTTGGTGGGTTCTTCTCGGCGTTTTGGACTGTTGTTACAACGGCCGTAACGACGGGGTCAGTGAACGCCTCCCTATACGCCCTTCATCCGCTCGTCATTCTTGCCGCGTTCATGGGGATGCTCATCCAGTCAACTCCTGGCGGGAAAGGAGTAGGATTGATGTACATGGTAATGTACGTGATAATCACCGTATTCATCGTTGGGCTCATGTCAGGCAGGACCCCCGAATACCTCGGCATGAAAATTACTGGACGAGATGTCTTGCTGGTAATGGTGACATTTCTTGTTCATCCAATAATCATTCTAATACCTACGGTTCTGGCGTACGCGACCGGAGCGGCAAACGCCATAGGTGTCAGCGGGAATTCGCTGGGGTTTACTCAGGTTCTATATGAGTTCACTTCAGCCGCGGCAAACAACGGCTCCGACTTCTTCGGATCCTCAGCAAACACACTTTTCTTCAACCTTTCAACCGGATTCGTAATGTTTGCGGGCCGATTCGCCCCAATTGGTCTGTTGTTTGCACTTGCGAGTTCGATGATCGGTAGGAAGAGACATGTGGAGATCGGCCTGAAGACGGACACGGTAATCTTCTCGGTTGTTCTAATCGGAAGTGTCATAATTCTTGTCGCTTTGACATTCTTCCCATTTCTCGCACTGGGGCCGATCCTTTCCTGGTTCCAAGGCTATACGACTGGTTATGGGTGAAGATGGCGGCTGAAAATGAATGACGTCTAATGATTACAAGCCTGGTTCATTGTTTAGCAATTTATCGAGTAAGACATTAGTTGACTCCATTGTTCGCTTGAACCCGGTTCGTCTGATCGCGAACCCAGTCATGTTCATAGTAGAAGTAACATTCTTCATCGTGGCAGCGATGGCGATTTATCCCCAAGGATTTCTACCGGTAGCCAACCCCAACGAGACAATCTTCTACGTAGAAGTGGCAATCATCTTGCTAGTCACTGTTTGGTTCAGTACGCTCTCCGACTCGCTTGCTGAGACCCAAGCGAAGAATACGGCAAGCAGCCTGAGGAAACTCGAAAAGGACGTCATGGCCAAGAAGATGCCATCGGAGGGCAAGGAACGCACAATCGTTCTTACCCCTTCAACTAAACTGCGTAAAGGAGACCAAATCCTGCTCGAGAAAGGGGACACGATTCCGATAGACTCCGAAGTACTTGAAGGGATCGCGATGGTTGATGAATCCCTGCTCACGGGCGAGTCTACCCCCGTTAGGAAAGCTGCCACCGACCCGCTGATTGGGGGATCCAAACTCATCAGCGATACGCTCACCGCAAGAGTGACGGTGAACCCTGAGGAAAGTTACATCAATCAGATGATTCGGCTGGTAGAATCCTCCAAAAGGCCGAAGACTCCGAACGAACAGGCGGTTGTGATAGTTCTGATTTCTCTGACTGCGATATTCACCATAATCATTTTCGCACTACTCGGAATCACTGTCGTTCTGAGTTTAGGAGCGGACCTTTCAGTTCTAATTGCACTGTACGTCTGCTTACTGCCCACAACCATCGGAGCACTACTGCCTGCCATAGGCCTTTCTGGCATGTCTAGGTTGTATGCTAGGAAGATCGTCGCCAAGTCAGGTAGAGCCATTGAGACTGCTGGAGATACGGATACGATTCTCCTAGACAAGACTGGGACAATAACAGTCGGAAGCAGGCAGGCGATAGAATTCATACCGTTTGGAAATCACACAGAAACAGAAGTTGGAGAAGCAGCATTCCTTTCGTCTTGGCATGACGACACACCGGAGGGCCGCAGCATAATCAGGCTGGCGTACAATCATGGGTTGATACCGAAAGAGCTGAACGCCTTAGCCCTCTCCGAAACCTACGAGTTTTCTGCAGCCACTAGAACAAGTGGAGTGAAGTTCACATCCGGTACAGGTTTCATGTTGCCGAAGGCAGGCAGTGGTGACGAACGGAGCAGATTCAGGCGTAAGTTTACCGACTCCTTGGATAGCTCTGTGGAAAGCGGTGAGATTGAAATTATCAAGGGAGCTCCGGACGCGATCAAGAAGATTGCGCAGAAATGCCCAGACGATTTCAATGAAATTGTTGACAAGATTTCAGGGGAGGGCGACAGCCCGGTCGCGATCAGTAGGAACCGGGAAATAATCGGGTTAATTCGCCTAAGGGACATTTTGAAGGAGGGGATAAAAGAGAAAATTCGAGATGTCAAGGCAATGGGCATTCGGCCAGTTATGATTACTGGAGACTACCCTCTTACTGCGAAAAGTATAGCGTCCGAAGTAGGAATCGACGAGTACGTTCCTCAAGCGAAACCCGAGGACAAACACGGAATAGTTCTCAAAGAACAGGCTAACAGCAGGATCGTGGCTATGATAGGCGATGGAACGAATGATGCACCCGCGTTGGCAGTTGCGGATGTAGGACTTGCCATGAACTCAGGGACCCAGGCAGCTAAAGAAGCTGCAAATATGGTCGACCTAGAATCAAACCCGTCGAAAATCATTGAGGTAGTTATGCTTGGAAAGCAGCTCTTGATGACGCGAGGAGCGATAACCACTTTCAGCATCGCAAACGACGTGGCCAAATATTTCGCAATAGTTCCAGTAATGTTCGCAGTCGTCCCGCAACTCGTTGCTCTAAACATCCTTAGACTTGGGCTACACACCGCAGTGCTCTCAGCGTTGATATTCAACGCCATCATAATCCCCCTCCTAATTCCGCTAGCCATGAAGGGTGTTTCGTTTAAGCCAACGGATACGATGACGCTATTCTTGAAGAACACGATGATCTATGGTGCGGGTGGGGTTATAGTTCCCTTCGTCGGAATCAAACTCATAGACCTACTGATTCATGCAATTCATTTGTAGGAGTGTTGGAGTTGAGAAAAGACATCTATTCGCCTTTGGTCAGGGTGGCGGTAATCTCACTCATATTGTGCGGGTTAGTGTTTCCTATCGCGGTAACTGGGCTTGCACAGGTCCTCATGCCCTATCAGGCAAACGGGGAGATAGTGCAGTTCAAGGGGCGAAATGTTGGTTCGATTCTGGTTGCAGAGAACTTCACCTCACCCATGTTCTTCCACCCCTGGAACGCCTCAGCATCCGGAGTTGACCCAGACATTACTCTCCAAGACGCTTACTCCCAAATACCGAGAATACAGGCAGCAACCGGCATCCCTTCAAATGCGCTTAGGCAAATCGTGGACTCAAACATTGAGAGAACGCTCTGGGTAACAGGTGACCCCTATGTCAACGTCCTCAAACTCAACCTCATTCTCATTCAACAGTACCCATCAATCTATAGCTCGTTCAACTAATATTCAGCGAGTATCGGGATGACCAGGTTGAGGCGAAAGGTTTCCCTTCGCCGACAACTAAACACTTTTGATACTACGAGCCTCGTGGTGGGGTCCGCAATCGGGGCGGACATTTTCGTCATCCCGTCCCTCATCGCCCGAATCCTAGGACCCGTTTCAATCCTCATCTGGTTCATCGGGGCCATCATAGCGATTGCCATCGCCCTTTGCTTCGCATATTGCGCGACCATTCTACCCAAGGTCGGTGGCTCGTATGCTTATGCGACAAAAGTTGCAGGCCCGTTCCCCGGCTTCATGGTAGGATGGGCGCTTCTTTTGGCGGAATGGTTCACACTCGCAGTTTTCCCGGTTGCATTCGTCCAATACTTCCTAACACTCGTTCCAAACCTCCCCCCTTCGTATCAAGTGTTGCTGAAAGCAGCGTTCACCGTAACGATAATTCTAACAAATATTTACGGTGTCAAAGCAGCGGGGCAATTCAACGACATGCTTACCATCGCCAAATTGGGGCCACTCTTCTTCCTAATCTGCCTAGGTCTGGCATTCATTGCCTTACGACCGACCCTAGCGATCTCTCACTTCGAACCGTTCTTTAATGGAAATATTTCCGGGGTAGGGCAAGCATTAGTATTGATTATCTGGGCATATGCAGGGTTCGAACTCTCAACTCTTCCAGCTGACGAAATCGAGAACCCTAGAAGGACATTGCCTAAGGCTCTGTTTCTCGGAATGTTGATTGTTGCAGCATTCTACATAATTACTAACGTCGTTGTGATGGCAGTCGTGGATCAGTCAACTCTAGCCGCGTCCACAGCCCCTTTGAGCCTCGCCGCGGCCAAGGCTCTCAGCTTTTCTCCTACCCTCTCGATAGTAGGTGGCTTGATACTCACTTTTGGCGCGTTGGCATCAATTCTCGGTGTGGATGAGTCGGGAACGATCGGAACGTCTAGGTTGGCTTTCGCCATGTCGCTGGACGGCATGTTACCGCGAGTGTTTAGCAAATTACACCCGACATCCAAAACTCCTTACGTTAGCATAATCGTTCTCTGTTCAACGGCTTTCATCGCGAGCATCACAAACAGTCTATCCGCCCTGATCAACGCTTCAGTCTTTCTCCTTTCATTCGCCTACTTCGCGACATGTGTTTCAGCGTATTTTCTCGAAAAGAAACATTCTGCGAAGTCGAGCAGTTCACTTAGCAATAGGCTTGTGATCGTTTTCGGTGTTGCCTTTTCAGTGCTTCTGATGACCCAGGTGAACGCACAGCAAGTGCTGGTTTCCATGATACTGTTTGCTGTTGGTGTTCCGGTCTACGTATTCTTCGCGCCCAAGAAGGACATCACCATGCTCAAGCGTGAGTACTTGTCTAGACAGGCGATTCTCGAAAGAACCTACCATCAAGGAGAGATCTATTTGGCCAACGTCGTACGTCACGTGAAATTGCGAATCTATAAGGCGAAACGGATCAAGACCGCGTGGAAAGTCGAACAAGCCAAGTAACGCTAGCGTGCGGACTTCCAGAATCCAACACTCAACGATAACCGAGTTTCGTTCAGGCAATAGAAACGATTTTTTAAGATTTCCCGTATGCTAGAAATAAGCGGAAAAACCATCAAGAATCAGTAGCTACGCATTTTTGATCACATCATTCCCGCCTTCTACGTCTTGCCGCACGCTCCCGGCCGGCCGGCGCTGATCAGCTAACTCGGAAAGCGTCCGACTCATAGCCTCAAGCTGTCGCCGTGACTTTGCAAATGTTACCGAAGGCGGCGGATATGCTCCAGCTTCTATCAAATACAAAGGAAGGAAGTATTGCAGGTATTTCTAAACAACAAGACTCTCCTAACGATTACCGGCACAGTACAAGGATAATGAAGAGAAATGCCAACAAGACCAGCTCATGAACAGCTTTCGGCGACGAATTGAGCTAACCTTTGCTGACCGTATTCGCTTTCGTGTTTCTGCCTATCGAGGCACTCTTTGATGAACCTCAGTAGTTCGTCGGTGTTCACTGGTTTGATCAAGTAGCCGTCCGCACCTTTGTTGATAGCTCTAGCTGCATTTTCTAGTGCCGGGTAAAAGTGCCTGCCCCTAAAAAGTGGTGAGCTAGCTACCTACATGTGGAGGGCCCGGTGGGATTTGAACCTGTGTTACCGCAGCGTCTGAACCGCCATGAACGGTTTCCATGTTTCGTTGGTTGGGTTTTGTTGGGGGTGTTCGTTTGTTTTCTGTCGTTAAACCGGGTTAGGTGGGGTTCTGTCTTAGTTTTGTTCCGATGTAGTCCGAGGTTTTCTTTTGTCCGTATTCGTCTTCGTCTCGCTGTTTCTGGAGGTTCTGTTGTATTAGAGTGAGGAGTTGTTCGGTTTTGAAGGGTTTGATTAGGTATCCGTCTGTCTGCTTGTTCACGGCTTCGACTGCGTTGTCAAATGATGGGTACCCTGTGACGATTATTTTGATCATCTTAGGGGTTGTTTCTTTCAGGGCGGTGAGGAGGATGGTGCCTTCCATGTCGGGTAGGCGGATGTCTATTAGGGCTAGGTTGTAGAAGTTAGCGTTGGATTTCTGGATGGCTTCCTTTCCTGTCGCCGCCGTGTCCACCGCGTAGCCGTTCGCTTTCAGCGCCAGCTCCAATGCTTTTCTGACGTTTTCGTCGTCGTCTATGAGAAGAATCCGAGCAGGGTCATTCATGATTATTCCACCTCCCTTGTCCTGGGTTGTAGGGGTAGCTTCACGGCGAACGTTGAACCCTTACCGGGTGTGCTGACCGCGGTTACCGTGCCGCCGTGTGCTTCAATGATGCGTTTTGTGGTGGCTAAGCCGAAACCCATCCCCTTCGCCTTAGTTGTGAAGAGTGGCGTCCAAAGCTTCCTGAGGACTTCTTCTGGCATGCCGGTTCCCGTGTCTGTGAACATGAATTCCACCAGGCCGTTCTTCCGTGTGCTTGATATGGTGAGCGTGCCGCCTTGAGGCATCGCGTCCACCGCGTTCCTAACCAAGTTCAGAAAAACCCTTTGGATCTTGTCCACGTCCACTGCTATCGTAGGTTCACTTTCTGCCTGATTCAACACCTTTACGTTCTCAGGGATTCTGGTCAGAGAGAGTGTGGCGTCTGAGATTGCTTTAGGGTTGGTGGTTGAGGGTTTCAGTTTAATCTCGCCGCTGTACTCCAAGAGGTCGTTTATGATCTTATCCGAGTAATCGATGCTTTTCACTATGATTCGCAGAGCCTCCCTCCCAGTCTCGTTGAGCACGTCGCCTGTTTGCGTTCGGAGAAGGTAGGAGGCGCCTGCGATCGCTTCAAGCGGATTCCGTAGATCATGCCCCACCATCGCAGCGGTTTCTCCAATAGCGGCGAGCCGCTGCGATTTGACAAGTTCTGTCTCCAACTTTTTCTGAGGAGTCAAATCGACTATGCTGATCAGAACTTTGGCGAGTGATTGCTCGTAGCCGGGAACTACGGCGCATATCACGTTGCAATGCCTCGTCTCGCCGCGCAGAGTTAGGTTTTCGAATTCTGCTTCATAGTACCTATTGCCTTGAACCAACGCAACGACTTCGCCTACAAATGCGCGATTCGACTCTTCCGTTAAGACGCCGCTTAAACCTCCGATAATCTCATCCACCGACTTCGCGTCGTAGAGATTTAAGGTGGCTTTGTTCACGTTGACGACTTTCACGAGTGAAGCGCATTTGGCTAGGTCCCTGGGGTGGTTGGCGAAGTAGGCGCCAAAATCTGAAAACCCTTTTTCTCGCAATTCGTCTAGGAACTGTTTCACTGCGGAGAAGTCTTCCTCCCAGAGTGATACTGGGCAGGCTTCAAACAGTTCACGATACTTCTCCTCGCTTTCCCGTAGTCCCCTAGTCCTCTCACTCACCAGCTCCTCCAAATGCTTCGTGTATTTCTCAAGCTCAGCTTCCATCCGCTTGCGCTCCGTAATATCATGCGCCATGGTCAGTACGCATAGTTCTCCACGGATCTCGATGGTTCGCGCGGTCAACATTGCAACCCTAGTAGAGTCGTCTTTCATGTGTAGAGGAGCTTCAAGCCCAGAAACTGACCCATTTTCTCTAAGCGCCTCCGCGAATTTGTGGCGGTCCTCCGGGTTTGCCCAAATTCCAGTCTGGCCCGGCAGGGAAGTACGTCCGATGACTTCTTCTCTCCTAAATCCCGTAACATCTGTGAACGCCTTGTTAACTTCAACGTAAACCCCATCCTCAAGTCGAGTAATAGTGACTGCATCTGGAGTAGATTGAAAGATCCTTGAGAACTTCTCTTCCGATTCCCTAACCTTCTCCTCCGCACGCTTGCGCTCGGTGATGTCGCGTGAACCCATTACGCTCCCTATCATCTCGCCTTTCTCATCACGGACAATACTCGCGAGGACCTCAAACCAAACATAGTGACCATCCGCATGTCTGTAACGACATTCGAATCTTCCACCCGTCCACAAGCGGCCGGTGGAGATGGCTCTCTGGACAGTCTCCGTCACAATGCCAAGGTCTTCAGGATGTACGAAGTCAAACAGAGACTTGCCTACCAAGTCCTTAGGATCGTATCCCAAAACAGCCTTGTTTGACTGACTGGCATACTTGCAGACCCCCAGAAGATCAGTCTCAACCACCGTATCCAACATGTTCTCAGTGATCCGCCGCAAACGGCCCTCGCTCTCACGCAGCGCCACCTCCGCATGCTTGCGTTCGGTGATGTCGCGGAGTATTCCTTCATGGTAAATGATGTTTCCCTGTTCGTCGTGAACGTAACCACCATGGTCTTCTACCCAGATCTCGGATCCATCCTTTCGACGCATCCGGTATACTTTCACTTCTTCCTGATCTGTGTCCAGAATGTGGCTTCCACGTTCTTCGGGTGAGAAATACAGTTCCTTCTTGATGTCCCCAATATCCAACATTTCCTGCTTGCTCGAATACCCGAACATCTTCACAAAAGCAGGATTCACATCCACGAATCGGCCCCCGTGCGTGCTGAGGTAAACCCCATCCAACATCCGATCGAAGAGGGAGTGGTAGTGTTCTTCCGATTGACGAAGTTTCTCTTCCGCTTTCTTGCGTTCGGTGATGTCTCGTCCAACTCCCATGATTCCGGTAGGTTCGCCTTTTGAGTTCCT
>Ga0181539_1003191_pt1 | contig 15398 bp, 15 predicted proteins | sample PEATcosm2014_Bin_46_FD_119767 | JGI IMG/M metagenome (GOLD analysis project Ga0181539, IMG submission 119767) | Peatland microbial communities from MTU Mesocosm Facility, Houghton, MI, USA - PEATcosm2014_Bin23_60_metaG | ecosystem: Environmental > Terrestrial > Soil > Wetlands > Peat | place... | reverse complement strand
CGGTACGCTGGACCGGACTCTGGACCAACCCCGGCAATCCAGCCGCCCCGCCGATCTCGATACCGTGCTGGCGCAGGACCGGGCGCGGCACGCCGCGGACCGCATCTACGTGAGTCTGCTGGTCCCTGAAACGCAGGCCGGCATGAGCGGCCAAACCCTTGCAAGCCTTCCGCTTTCAGTGGCCAATGCGCTGGAGCCGCTGCGCACGGCGCAGGATGTGAACCTGAATGGAGAGTCGGCGGAGGTGGTGGGGGAGGCTTCAGCCGGAGGGGTTTTGACCGGTTTTCAGATTCTTAACCTGCGCATAGAGACGGGCGGCGGTTTAAAGTAGAATCGAGGGAGGAGTTTCTCCCGCCAACTTTCGGGCCGGCGTTTTCTGGGGAGTTCGCCGGCCTCTCTGCTTCCCCTCAGCGAGGACTTTGGAACGACCATGGCCCTGATTCAAGGACTGGCAGTACACGCGGCGGGAGCGGAGCTTTTGCCGTATCGCTACGATCCCGGCAAGCTGGGTGCGCAGGAGGTGGAGATCGCCATCACCCACTGCGGCATCTGTCACAGCGATCTTCACCTCATATCGAACGACTGGGGCATCAGCCATTATCCGTTCATTCCCGGCCATGAGATCGTGGGCTCCGTCGCCGCGGTAGGCGACGAGGTGCGTTCGCTGGAGGTGGGCCAGCGCGTCGGCCTGGGATGGCAATCCAACTCCTGCGCGGAGTGCGAGTGGTGCATGCGGGGGATGGAAAACCTTTGCCCCAAGGCGGAGGGTACCTGCGTCCATCGCAACGGCGGCTATGCGGAGCGCGTGCGCGCCAATGTCCGCTTTGTAATCCCCATCCCCGAGGCCCTGGAGAGCGAAACCGCGGCGCCGCTGCTCTGCGGCGGCATTACGGTCTACAACCCGCTGCGCACCCACGGCGTGAACCCCTCTTCGCGAGTGGGCATTGTGGGCATCGGCGGACTGGGGCACATCGCCATCCAGTTCGCGCGCGTCTTCGGCGCGGATGTGACTGCCTTTTCCACCTCGGCCGCCAAGGAAGAAGAAGTCCTGGCCCTGGGCGCGCACCGCTTCGTGAACAGCCGTGAATCCAAGGCGCTGAAGGAAGTGGCCGGAACCCTGGATTTTATTTTGAACACGGCCAACGCCGACCAGGACTGGGGAATCTACGTTCAGGCCCTGCGGCCAACCGGGACGCTGTGCTTTGTGGGCGTTCCGCCGTCGCCGGTCGCCGTGCACGCCTTTCCGCTCATCAGTGGCCTCCGCTCCATCACCGGCAACCCCACCGGCAGCCCTTATCGGCTGAGAGAGATGCTGGATGTGGCCGCGCGCCATGGCGTGAAGGCCCAGACCGAGTGCTTCCCCATGGCCAAGGCCAACGAAGCCATCGAGAAGGTGAAGAAGAACAAGGTGCGCTACCGCGCGGTGCTGGCGAATTAGGCTGCTCTCGAATCCAAAGCAAGCTGCAATCGGGATGCCGGGGCTTTTGCCCTTGCGTCCTGATTTCCTTTTGCGGCCGGAGAACCGCTTCCCCTACTCCCAGTGTCCGATCAGCGACAGGCTTGCGGTTCCCGGCGTTTCGGTAATCGAGTTATTGGGGCCGATGTAGTAGTCGTGCATGATCAGCGTCACCCGCGTTCCGCCCGCCACCGCCAGCCGGACCTGCTGCGAAAGCACGTAATGGGGATTGCCGGTTTCAGCGCCCACCCTGCCGGCCGCGAATCCGGTCATCTGCTCGTAACTTCCAATCGTGGTAACCAGGTACCACTCGGCTCCAGCCGGCAGCTCGCGGTCGTAATCGGCCTCGGCGAAGAGATGGTCGATGACAAAGACCCTGCCGGGGGGAATGTTGATGCACAGATAACCCTTGCTGGCCGGCTGGGGAAACGTATCGAATTGCTCGAACTGGTCGTAGCCGCCGCGGCTGCTCTCCGGCGTGTAGCAGGACTGCGCCTGGTCGGTGGGTATCTGCAACTGCGGGTCGTTCGAGGGCGCGGCCGGGTAGCGGGAGTGGCGCGGGTGATGAGTCTGGCCGAGGAGCGGCACGGCAAAGAGTAGCGCGGCGGATGAAACCAGAAGCAGCGTGCGTGAGTTCATTTTCATTCGACCTGAAAGCGAGTTTCTTGGGGCAATTGCACTCACAGGACGCAGCCGGGGCGGTTTTCGTTTGCGAGGCGCTGTAGCCGCTCAGAGTTCACCGGCTGTGAAGATCCTGTCTCTTGTACGAGAATACAGATATGACCTCCGTCCGCATCGACAAATGGCTCTGGGCAGCCCGCTTCTTCAAGACGCGGGCGCTGGCCTCGAAGGCCTGCGACCTGGGCCGGATTCATTCCAACGGCCACCAGGCCAAGCCGGCGCGCGAGGTGCGCGTGGGCGACCAACTCGTGGTGAGGAACGAGGGCGGCGAGTTTCAGATCGAGGTGCTGCTGTTGAGCGAGATACGCGGCCCGGCGGCGGTGGCACAGACGCTCTATCGCGAGAGCGAAGCGAGCAAGGAGGCGCGGGCCAAACTGGCCGCGGAGCGCAAGGCAATGCAGGAGTTTGCGCCCCTGCCCGAACGCCGCCCCTCGAAGCGCGATCGGCGGCGCATCATCCAGTTCCGGGGCAGAGAGTGAGGCCAATAACCGGCGAATTCTGATCCTCAAGACTATCCATTGACTACCGAAGCCATGCAATTGCCGCAGAGCCTGGCTTTGGGAGTTCTCAGCGGCTTCTGACAATGCCCGCACGGTGGTCCGTAGAGCGAAATCCTGTGGTGCATGATGGCGTCTTCGTGGCAGCTTTTCATCCCCGTCAAACGCTCGTACTCTTCGCGCACAGGGCGAAACAGTTCCTCGGTCGGGATGCTTTGCAGAGAAACGCCCCCGCGCTCGCGAAACTCCTTCGTTCCCCGAATCGCCTTGCTGTAAAGACGGCTCACCACGGCAAACTCTTCCTCGTCGAGCATGGGAAGATCGCATCGGCATCGCCAACACCAGAGCTGCTTCATACTCTTATTCTGCCCTATGGCGCATCATGGCTGCCCGGCGGCCCCGCCATCACTGTCCGCCCAATAACTACTTCTGGCAGTCACGCGAAGGCCGGGATAGTCGCGCAGCCGCAACTCGATGGAATGAAACCCCGGATGCGGCGATTGGGGCTGAAAGCTCAGCATGTAGCGGTTGGGCACGTGGTTGGAGATGGTCACCAAGGCGCGCACCAGCCCGCGCGCGTCTTCAAAGTGGAAATACTCGCCGCCGGTCAGTTGCGCCACCGTCTCAGGGACGTTTCGCTGCAAGCCGTTGGCGGCGGCGATGCCGGCCACGGTGGCCAACCCCAGCGGAGGAGCAAGCTGCGTGAGGCAACCCCAAGCCTGGACGGCCTTGTTGGTAGGCGCATCGGGGTCGGGGTCCTTTCCCATGCAGCCGTGAGGAGGGTTGGGGTGGGGGTTCTCAAGCCCGTTGCCGCCCGCGTGGATTGGAAGTTCCCGATCGGCGTAGTGCGCCGCCTCGGACTTGCCGGTTGAAAACCCGAGAGCGTAGATGGCCGTATTGGTATCGCCGATGGCGCGCAGCGCATCCTCCAGCGTGGTCTGGCTGCCGTGGTCCACGGTCTCGGAGATGAGCAGAATGGCGCGGCGCCAGGGCGGCGGCTGGGCGCGCAGCAGGTCCACTGAGAACTTGAGGCCGTCGAGAATGGCCGCGCCCTTGTTTCCCGGCTCCAGGTCGTGGAGCGCGGCTCCGGCGGCGTCCACGTTGGAGGTAAAGCCGAGCAGCAGCGTGGGCGCACTGTCGAAGCCCACCACCGCAACCCGGTGCGGCACGTTGCCCACCACGGCGGCAATCACCGCGTTGAGATTCCGGTAGGCGTCCAGCTTGCGCGCGCCGGCGCGGCCCGTTTCCACCGCAACCACCAGCGCCAGCGGCTCACCGCCCGTCTCCTCGTCCAGCTTGAGCTGCTGCTCGACGCCGTCGTCGGTGACCCGGAAGTCGCTGGCCTTGAGCGTAAAGACCGGCTCCCCCTGGGCGTTGCGCACCAGCGCCGGAACCAGCACCACGGTGCCTTGCGCGCGCACTTGAGGGGATTGCGGCAAGACGGCCGCGGGCGCCTGCGCGAATGCGGCGGGAAGACCCAGCAGCGCGATTGCGGCAATCCACTTCATGCGTGCGTTCCTTGAGGTTCAGTGTAGCGGCCTGGGCGAAGCGCAGTTCCAGAGCAGGCCACCTGCACTCGGTCCGTTGCGGCCCAATTCTAGTAGACTCGACGGCAGCGCATTTGTCTCAACATGGCCTTGAACAGAGCTTGCTCGCCGGGTTCGGCAAGGGCTCGCTGAAGGAATGGCTCTCAGAATGACTGGGGATGTTCTTGAGTTTTACGAGGAACTCGCCGATTTCTATCACCTGATCTTCGACGATTGGGAGAGCGCAATCGAGCGTCAGGCAAGGACTCTCGACAATTTGCTGGCCTCACAGGGCGTTCGCGGTCCGCTGAAGATTCTGGATTGCTCCTGCGGCATTGGCACCCAAGCTATCGGCCTTGCTCGGCTGGGCCACGAGGTTGTGGGATCGGACCTGAGCGGGGCAGCGGTCCGCCGCGCGGAGCGGGAGGCGCTGCAGCGTGGCCTGACGATTCAGTTCTGCGTCTCCGACATGACCTCGCTCAAGGAGGTCGCGGAGAGCGGCTTTGATCTCGCGATATCCATGGACAACGCATTGCCTCACCTGAGCGCCGGCCAGCTTCGGCAAGCGGCCGTGGCCATCCGGCGGAAGCTCAAGCCAGATGGGCTTTTCATGGCGAGCATCCGCGACTGGGACGCGCTCATCGTTGAGAGGCCAACAATCCAGAAGCCGGTATTCTACGGTGGTCCAGGAAGCCGCCGGATTGTTCATCAGGTGTGGGACTGGGCCGCGAGCACGTCCGAAGAGGCGAGATATACTCTGCACGTTTACATCACGGTCGAATCGGAGCAGGGATGGAAGGCGCACCATTTTGTGTCCGAGTACCGGTGCCTGCTTCGAGGCGAGCTCTCTGCGGCGCTGAGCGATGCGGGATTTGTAGATGTTCGTTGGATCATGCCGAAGGAGAGCGGTTCCTATCAGCCCATCGTTGTGGCCAGATCCCCGGCGCGGGACGAGCTTGTGCAGGGCCAGGTTTGACCATCCTTCGGGTCCGCCGAACCGCTCTTCTCACACTTCCGGCATATAGCAGCCGCGCGCAGCCTGCCCTGCGCCCGGCGACTTTAGTAGACTTAACGGCAGCATGTTTGTCACAGCCCGCACAATTCTCCGCTTCCGCTCCGCCTGGAGCCTTCCCGCCTTTGTCGCGGTCTTTGTGACCGCCATAGTCTCGCCGCAGCCGTCTCTCGCCCAGGGCACTCACCTTTGGACCCAGTCGCGGCTGGAGGAGTTTGAGAAGGGCACACCCCAAGGAGTTGCGCTCACCAGCGACGGCCATCTGCGCCAGGGGCCGGGCTTGCGTGAAGTGCTCACCACGCCCTCGACCTATGTGTGGTCGGTGGCCGTGGATAAGATCGGCAACACATACGTGGGAACCGCCTCGCCGGCCGCGGTGCTGCGCATTGTGCAGGGCGGCAAGCCCTTCACGCTCTTCGAGACCAAAGACCTCAGCGTGCAGGTGGTGCGGCTGGGGCCGGACGGGGCGCTCTACGCGGCCACTCTGCCCAGCGGCAAGGTCTATCGGCTCAATCCCGACGCGACGGCCAAGCAGGATGAGGCCAGCGCCACCGTGGTCTTTGACGCCGCCAAACTGGACGAGCCAAAGACGGCGCCGGACGGCGTCAAGGCCGGCGACGCAAAGCCGGCCGGCGACAAGGCCGAAGCGAAGACGCACTACATCTGGGACCTGACCTTCGATGCCGCTGGGCGGCTGTACATCGCCACGGGCGGGCCGGGAGCGGTCTATCGCGTCGATCCGGCCAAGCCCGGCGCCAAGCCCGAGGTCTTCTTCAAGTGCGACGAGGAACACATTCGCTCGCTTGCCTGGGACGCGAAGGGCAACCTGATTGCCGGCTCCGACGGGTCGGGGCTGGTCTACCGGATCGATGCGCAGGGCAAGGGTTATGTGCTCTTCGAAGCGCCCAAGCGCGAGGTCACCTCGGTTGCCGTGGCCGCCGACGGAACCGTCTATGCCGCCAGCGTGGGCGACAAGAGCCATAATCCGCTGCCGCCGCTGCCAGTGCAGGGAGTGGGCATGGTCAGCATCACGGTCGTCCAGCCGGGATCGATGCAGGCGGCCAACACCAGCGCCTCGGTGCCCGAGGGCAGCGAGATCTACGCGCTCACAGAGGGCCAGGCGCCGCGCAAGCTCTGGGCCGGCAAGGATGAGATTGTCTACGCGCTGGCCGCGCGCCCGGAGGGGCTGCTGGCCCTCACCGGCAACCGCGGGCGGGTCTTCCGCATTGCCAGCGACGGCAGCTTCGCCGACGTGGGCCATCTTGATGCGCAGCAGGGATTGAGCATGGCCGCGGTACAGGACGCGGAAGGCATGGGCGGCATCTTCATCGGAACCGGCAATACCGGCAAGCTGGTCCTTTTCGGAAACGCCGAGAAGCACGAGTACGCCAGCGACGTGCTGGATGCGGGCGCGCTGGCCCGCTTTGGGCGCGTCGAGGTCGAGCCCGGCTCGACCGGCTACGAGCTCCTCACCCGCACCGGCAACGTGGAGCAGCCTGTGCGCGGCCGCGGCGACTGGGGATGGAGCGACTGGCAGCCGCTCAAGGACGGCGCGGTGGCTTCGCCGCCAGGCCGCTACTTTGAGTGGAAGGCCGTTCTGAACGCGGGCGGGGTGCTGGGCGGCGTGGGCGTGAACTACCTGCCCGTAAACGCGGCCCCGGTGGTGGACGAGTTGATGGTGGCGCCTGGCGCGCGCGTCAACACGCAAAGCCTGCCCCAGAACCAGCCCGGCAACCTGCCGCCGCCAATCAGCATTGTCTTCCCCTCGTCCAACCAGAATGCCGGCTATGACGCGGGCTCCAGCGCGCCTCTGCAGGCCTTCAAGGACCGCACCGCCATCACCGTCCGCTGGGCGGCGCACGACGACAATGGCGACGACCTGACCTTTGCCCTCTATCTGCGCGGAGACGGCGAACACGTCTGGCGGCTGCTCAAGGATGAGATCACCGACCGGTTCTACACCTTCGACGCAACGCAGATTCCCGACGGCGGCTACCAGATCAAGGTCGTGGCTTCCGACTCGCCCTCGCACACGCCCGGCGACGCGCTCACCGGAGCCAAGGTGAGCGAACGATTCGAGGTGGATACTTCACCGCCGGTGGCGAGCGGACTCAAGGCGGTTGAAGGAGAACTCGATTGCACACACAAGCCCTGCGTACGGACGGTTCGCGTGACCTTCGACGCCGAGGACGCCTTCTCGCCCATCGCCCACGCCGAATACTCGCTGGACGCAGGGCCCTGGCAGTACATCGAGCCGGTGGGCGGGCTCTCCGACTCAAGGCGCGAACACTATGAGATCCGTCTTCCGGCCGACGGCCCTGCGGGCAAGACGGGCGAGCACTTGATTACCGTCCGCGTCTACGACCGGCACGACAACGTGGGCGTGGCCAAGACGGTGTTTACCGTGCAAAGGCCCGTTCAATGACTCATCTTGGACTGAAGGGTACGGGCTTTAGCCCGCACATGAAAGGCAGAAGCGCTTTGGGGCTTTAGCCCCTGAGGGAAGTTTCTTCGACCTCCTGCATTCCCTCAGCGGCTGAAGCCGAGAATCAAGTTCGGCTCTGAATGGACGGGCTAAAGCCTGTCCCCTTCAGCCCCGGAGTTAGTCGACTGGCTCCTAGAGAAGCAGGCGCAATGCGATTTGAATTATTCTTGGCGGCGCGGTACCTGAAGGCCAAGCGGCGGCAGGCAGTGGTGGGCGTGGTCACCACCATCTCCATTGCCGGCGTGGCCGCCGGAGTGGCCGCTCTGATAATCGCGCTGGCCATCACCAACGGCATGAGGCGCGACCTCGAGGACCGCCTGGTGGGCGCCAGCGCCCATGTGGACCTGATGCGCGTGGAGGCGGACGGCATCCGCGACTGGCAGCCGCTGCTGGCCAGGCTGCGCGCCGTGCCGCACGTGGTCGCCGATGCGCCGGGAATCTATGGGCAGGTGCTGGTCTCGCGCGGCCCCCGCGCCGGATTCGCGCTCATCAAGGGCATTGTTCCCGCCCAGGAGCGCACGGTCAGCAGCTTGCTCGACACCATCACCTCCGGCTCGGCCAGTGAGCTCGATCCCGCAGCTCCAATCAGAAAGACGGCGTCGATCAACGCTCCGTTTCCGGCGCTGATCCTGGGCCGCGACCTCGCCGAGCAGATTGGCGCGCAGGTGGGCGATAGCGTGCTGGTCACCAGCCCCCAGGGCGAGCTGACTCCGCTCGGCCTCGCTCCCAAGTACCAGCGCTTCCGCGTCGCAGGCATCTTCCACTCCGGCTTCTATCAGTACGACGCTGCCATGGCCTTCATGCGCCTCTCGGACGCGCAGCGGCTCTTCAGCGAGCCCGACCTGCTTTCGGTCATCAGTTTCAAGGTGGACGATCTGGACCGCGCTCCAGTCATCGCCCAGGCCATCGAGCGCGCCGCCGGCCGAGGCTTTATGACCACCAACTGGATGGAGCAGAACCGCGAGCTCTTCCGCGCCCTCAAGCTCGAACAGGTGGTCACATTCATCGTGATTGCCCTCATCGTCATCGTGGCCGCGCTCAATATCCTCATCGCACTCACCATGATGGTGATGGAAAAGACCCGCGACATCGCCGTGATGATGAGCTTCGGCGTCGAGCCGGGCCAGGTGCGGCGCATCTTCCTGCTGCAGGGGCTGCTCATCAGCCTCATCGGCACCGCCGTGGGCCTCCTGCTCGGCTACATCGCCGCCTGGGCCGGCGGCCACTACCACTTCATCCATCTCTCCGCCGAGGTCTACTCCATCGATACCCTGCCCTTCGCGCCCCGCCCGCTCGATGGAGTGATTGTGGCCGCGGTCTCCATCGGGATCTCGCTTCTGGCCACGCTGTATCCGTCGTCGGCCGCCGCGCGGGTGCTACCCGCTGAGGCGCTGAGGTATGAGTGATTTGTTTCAGCAAATAAGCGGAGGGCCAGTTTCCGTATTGCCAGTGACACGTCCAAGAAAAGATGTCGTGATGTAATTGCCGTGAAAGGAAATAGACGGGCTATGGAATTCCTTTACACAAGGAAGCTCTACTTGGCATTCTCATGGTGCGCGTGGATCGTAATCGCGTCGATTGCGTACCTTCTCTTTGAGTTCTCGCCACTCTTCCCGGATACATCGGTTTTCTCTGTTTATGGGGCAATCTCATACGGCTTGGGCGTGCTGCTGAACACTATTGATGTTTTCGCAGCCTTCATTATCTGGCTTGGTATGGGCATGCATTGTGTTTGGTTATACCGCCCTCGAATGGCGGCAAAGATAGGCTGGATCGTCTTGATTCTCGCGACCCTCTGTATTGGCGCCGTTCTTTACTTTTTCGTAGTATATCGAAAGCAGATGATTGAGAAATGCGTGCCAGCTTGACGGTTTCCCACTGAAAGTGGGCCGGTTAGAGTTTCGTGTCGCTGCCCGGTGCCCCAGGTCCGGATTCTCGAATCTGGAATTCTTTCTGGTCAGACATCCATGGGTTATTCGTCAAATCGGGAAGGGCCAACTAAGGTCAGCAGAGAACCTATTGCCGTACAGCCCATTCTGTGTCAGATTAAAGCCATGCCGTCGATCCCTCTCAGCCAGTTGCGCAACACACGCCAGTTGATGGCCTGGCTCAAGGCCGGGTTGACGGTTGAACTGCGCGACCGCAAGCGCGTCATCGCGGACTTTATTCCTGTAATTCCATGGCCGCTTCCAGACGAGGATGCCAAGCCGAAGAAGAAAAGCAAGGAATAGTCTGTCAAGCGAGGTCAAACCTCACTGCGGCGTAATGATCCCGCCCAGCGCATGACGCCTCGGCAGCACAATGCCGCGATGATCGACCACCTGCGGTGGGGCCGGAGCTTGGGGATTCTCCGGAGGGAGACTGGCCCGCTCAATCAGCGCGCCGTCGCACGCGGGACACCAGTCGGCGTTTGTCTCGTCGGCGAGCACCGCCCGGCATCGGCTGCATACGCGTTCCATACCTGAAAGCTTACCGGATCGGGCCGGCCCCGCAACAAACGCTGGGTGCCCCATCCTTTCCGCAGGTCGCCGCGGTTCACCGCGGCGAACGGAAAGGGTGGGATACCAGGAACCCCGCTCCGCCGGGCAGGCTCGTGCTGAAACAGAAACTTCACAACCGCCCGCTACACTGGACCTATGCACCCTCCGCTCCGGCTGGTGGCAATCGACATGGATGGAACGCTGCTGCCGACCCTTGGGCGGGAGATCAGTCCGCGCACGGCGCTGGCGCTCAAGGCGGCGCAAGATGCGGGGATTACGCTGGCCATCGCCACCGGACGGCGCGTTGCTTTTGCGGCGCCCTTGCTGGATGGACTGGGCCTGCGAGCGGATACGCCCCTGATCGCGTCCAATGGTGCAGTGGTCCGAACCCTGGGCGGCGAGCAGGTCGACCGCTGCCAACTCGAGGCGCGGGTGGCGCGCGGCCTCTGCGGCCTGCTCCGGCCGTTTGGAGCCCTGGTCTTCACCTTCGACCGGCCGGGACGCGGCGAACTGGTGGTGGAAGACCTCGATCGGGCTCACGGAAGAATCGCTCTTTGGATCGATGCCAACCGCGACGCCATCGAGGTGGTCAAGCCGTTGGAGCGGGCGCTCGAAGACGGCGAAGACCCCATTCAGGGCATGGCGGCGGGGAGCCTGGCAAGGATGCGAGAGGCCGAGAAGGCGATCAAGGCCAGCGAGTGGAGCGCGAGCTGCGAGTGTGCGCGAACCGAGTATCCGGGGCGCGATCTCTCCATCCTGGACCTGCTGCCCAAGGGGGTTTCGAAGGGCCGGGCGCTGGAGCGGCTTGCTGCACGGCTCGGGGTTGATCGCCGGGAGACCATGGCCATCGGTGACAATTGGAACGATGTGGAGATGCTGGAGTGGGCCGGCCAAGGCGTGATGATGGGCAATGCGGCCATTGAGCTCCGCGCCATGGCCAGGCTGCGCGGCTGGAAACAGGCTCCGCCCAACGACGAGGATGGCGTGGCCGTGGTGCTGGAGGCAGCCGTGGCAAAGGTGGCTGCCGCGGCTGGCAGGCCAGGACTGGCAGGCCGGGGTTTCAACCCCGGCGCCAAGAACCGAAAGGAATCAGCGGGGCTTTAGCCCCTGAGGCACGCTCTTTGGGCATTTCCCTCCCAATTCGCTCTCTTTCTGCCGCTTACGCAGCGGTTGCGGCGCTTGCCGTCCTGCTCCCCGCTGCGGGGGCGGCCGAGCGCGTGACCCTGCGCAACGGCTTCGAGATGCGCTGCGACCACCACGCTGAGGCCGGGGGCCGCGTCCGGCTTTTTTTGAGCGCCGGCGAAGACAACTACATCGAGTTCGCACCCCAGGAGATAGCCGCCGTCGAGACGGTTCCCGATCTGCCCGCGCCGCCGATCCCTGCGTCAAAGTCTCCGGCGGGCACAGCCGCAGCCAATCCAATCGCCAAGCTCAGCCCGGCTGACCTGCGTGAGATGCTCACCAAGGCCGGCAAGGAGCACAACCTGGACGTGGACCTGCTGGCCAGCCTGGTAAAGGCTGAGAGCGGCGGCAATGCCCGCGCCGTGAGCCGCGCCGGCGCCCAAGGGCTGATGCAGTTGATGCCCGCGACGGCCGCCGGGCTGGGCGTGGAAGACAGCTTCAAGCCGGACGAAAATGTGCGCGGCGGATCGACCTATCTCGATGCGCTGCTCACCCGCTACCACGACAATCTGGCCCTGGCGCTGGCCGCTTACAACGCCGGACCGGCCGCGGTGGATAAGTATCGCGGCATCCCCCCTTACCCCGAGACCCAGGCCTACGTGGCACGCGTGATTCATGAGTTCAACCGCCGCGTGCTGGCGCGCGAGGCCGAGGCGAAGCGGGCGACCGCTCAAGCCAGAACCCCGAATGACTAGCCGCAAATTCACCGGAGCGTGCCATCCCGCGCCGTGCGAATCGCGGGAACCATTGAGCAAATGCGAACGTATAGCCAGGGCAAGAGGGCGATTGCCATGATGCGGAAGAGCGTTCGCAATGCGGCGGGTTTGGCAGCCGGCCTGGCCTTGGTTGCCGGGCTTGCGGGATGCAGGGTAAACGTGGAAAAAGGCGCCAATGGCGAGGACAAGAACGTCCAGGTGGATACGCCCTTTGGAGGCATTCACGTCCATACCGATCAGACCACGGCCGCGGACCTTGGATTGCCGGTCTATCCCGGCGCGCAGCAGGTGAAGGACGACGACAAGCACAAGTCGGCGGACGTGCAGATGGCCTTTGGCGAATGGGGACTGCGGGTGCGGGCGGTCTCCTACGCCACAGCCGGCACGCAGGAACAGGTAACCGCCTTTTATAAGAAAGCCCTGGGCCGCTACGGCGACGTGATTACCTGCCAGGGAAATGCTCCGGTGGGTGCCCCGGCTATGACCACCGAAGGGCTCACCTGCGAGGACACCAAGAACCCCAAGGTCCAGATCAACCATGGAGAGTACGGCCTGAGCGAGGACAGCCTGGTGTTGAAGGCGGGATCGAAGCGGCATCAGCACATTGTGGGCTTCGAAGATTCCAGGGACGGCAAGACGCGCTTTGCCCTGGTGGCGCTCGATTTGCCCGCCGGAGTGGAAAAGAGCTCCGACCAGAGCGACTGAGAAACTTGCCGGCGCGAAAAAGCCCGGCAGGTTCGCCGGGCCTTTTCACTGAGAATTTGCCAATCATGGGATGCCGGGTTACGCCAGCAACCGCTTCACCTTTTCCTCAATTTCGTCCTGGGGCCTGTAGCCCACGATCTGATCGACCACCGCGCCGCCCTTGAAGAACAGAAGCGTGGGAATGCCTTGGACTCCGAAACGCATAGGCGCGGCGCCATTCTGGTCTACATCCATCTTGGCTACCTTCAATTTGCCGGCAAACGCCGCGGCCACCGCGTCTACGATCGGGGCAATGGCCTTGCAGGGACCGCACCAAACGGCCCAGAAATCCACCAGAACCGGCTGCTCGCTCTTGAGCACCTCCCGGTCGAATGTTGCATCGCTGACTTCCAAGACTCCCACTCCAGCCATGATCCTCCTTGCGGCGCTCGCGCCTCTTCGAGTATATCGCCGCGCATTCATGGGATGCTTCGCTACGGAGGAAAGTCGCAAATCGCGCCCCATGCGCAGGGGGCAATGACGTGGGCGTCGCCCATCCCGATGAACAGGAATGCGTAGGAGATTTGGGCTTGTTGGCGCCTTTCCGCGCGCCTGAAGAGAAAACAGAAGCGCCCGGATCCTGAGAGGATCACGGGCGCTAGAGCAGCCCTCCCCCAGAACTGCCCACGTTGAGAATTTAGGAGTTTTTCATGCGAATGGCAAGCAATCTTAGGTAATGGCGCAAGCCCATAACTAACAGGGGATGAGTAAGATAACCGACAGGGGATGTGGCAGATAACCAACAGGTTACAAACCAGGCCACCAACGGGTGATTGGCCGGAAAGTCAACAGCGGCAGCGCGAAGATTACCCCTTGGTTAACGGGTTCATCGACGCACGCGCAACCGTCTCAGCGGCTTAGAACGGAGTCAGTTTCAAGCGCCTGACTCGCGCCGGTGGACAAGAAGCGGCAGATCCTCAGCTCCGGCTCGGGCAGGCCCGCAAGCGCGCCAAGAATTGCCTCCGACGCCTCGACCAGGCTCTGCTCGCCGCCGACGATCACCAGCACCGAAGGCCCGGCCCCGCTCAGAGCCGCGCCCAGAATGCCGTGCTCTCCGGCCAGCGGCAGCAACCGCGGCAGCAGCGGGCAGAAGGGAACGCGATAGGGCTGGTGAATGCGGTCCTTCATGGCGATGCGCAACAAATCGCCTCGCCCCTGGGCGAAGGCAAGTCCCAGCATGGCCGCGGACTGAATGTTGGCCACCGCGTCGGCGCGGGGGTAACAGTCCGGCAGCATGGCGCGAGCCTTGCTCGTAGACAATGGCTCCGCCGGCAGAACCACGATGGCCCACCACTCCGCCGGCGGCTCGACCCGCGCCAAGTGCACGGTTCTGCCTTCAAATGCGGCGGTCACAAACCCGCCCAGCCAGCAGGCCGAAGCGTTGTCCGGGTGGCCTTCCAGCACGCAAGCCTCTTCCAGGATGCGCTCGCTGCTCCAGCTGAGCCGGCCAAAGTGGACCGCCAGAGCAATGGCCGCCAGCCGCCCCGCCGCCGACGAGCCGCAGCCCTTTCCCAAAGGAATCTGGTTCTCCATGCGAATCGCCAGCGGCACAACCGGCCACCCGTGGCTCAGGAGCAACTCCTTGTATATCTCCAAAACGAGGTTATCTTCCAGCCGCCCGCAGCGCTCGCTGTCGCGCCCCGTCGCGGCAATCGAAAACTCCGCGGCCGGCTCGGCCTCGATCTCCAGATAGAAGTCCAGCGCCACAGCCACGGCGTCGAACCCCGAGCCGAGATTGGCCGAGCTGGCGGGCAGGCGCAGCCGGAAGGGTGCCTTGTTTAGCGCTAATCCGTCGCTCATCCCACCCTGTCTTTCAGCGTGGCCAGCACTGCGGCCGGCGTGGCGTCCACTACCCTCGCATTGCGGCGCAGGGCCTCGATCTCCGCCTCCACGCCTGCGGTCTCCTCGGCGTTCAGCAGCGCTCCGCGATGAAAGTCGATGGTGTAATCGGCGTCCTTGAGCGTGTGCCCGGTCAGCACCAGAACCACCGTCTCGCCGCCGCTCACCGCACCCCGCGCACGCAGCTTCTTCAATCCCGCCAGCGTGACAGCCGAGGCCGGCTCGCAGCCCAGCCCCTCCGCGCCCAGTTCGGCCTTGGCCATGGCGATCTCCGCCTCGGTCACATCAAGGCACCAGCCGCCGGTCTCCTGAATGGCCCGCGCCGCCTTGCGCCACGAGGCCGGATTGCCGATGCGAATAGCCGTGGCCCGCGTGTGCGCCTCCACCGGCTCCAGCGCCGTGCCGTCGTGCTCGGCCAGGCTGCGCACCAGCGGATTGGCCCCCGCCGCCTGAATCACGGAGATGCGTGGCATCCGAGCCACCAGCCCCAGCTCGTGCAACTCGCGAAACCCCTTGCCAAGCGCCGAACTGTTGCCCAGGTTGCCGCCGGGCACGATCAGGTGGTCGGGCACAATCCAGTCGAAGGCCTCGGCAATCTCGAAGGCCGGCGTCTTTTGCCCCTCCAGCCGGTAAGGATTGACGGAGTTGAGCAGGTAGATCGGCGCCTCGTTCACAATCTCGGTCAGCAGGCGCAGGCAGCCGTCGAAGTCCGCCTTCAACTGGCAGGTCACCGCGCCGTAGTCCATGGCCTGCGACAGCTTGCCCCAGGCGATCTTGCCG
>Ga0181539_1003187_pt1 | contig 15424 bp, 5 predicted proteins | sample PEATcosm2014_Bin_46_FD_119767 | JGI IMG/M metagenome (GOLD analysis project Ga0181539, IMG submission 119767) | Peatland microbial communities from MTU Mesocosm Facility, Houghton, MI, USA - PEATcosm2014_Bin23_60_metaG | ecosystem: Environmental > Terrestrial > Soil > Wetlands > Peat | place... | reverse complement strand
TCGAGCATCATTTTGCGTAAACGGGTCATAGGGAACCTCCTTATGACCCGACCTTACCCGATCACGACAAACCTTCAACTCCAAGCACGCGAAGCGTCCGCCGCCCAGCGGCTTCGTTCAAACAACGTTATGGGAGCCATAAGGAACAATTGCACCTCGCATCGCAAAAGGCTCATTTGTTGATGCTCCCAAATATCCTACAAAAACCTCTGCCGTACATAAACGATTGAGGCGTTTATGTACGGCAGGTTATGGGTAGCCGAGTTTCGGCTATGAACCCTCAGAAGTATAACTTCAACGCGAGCTGAATCTGGCGGGCGTCGTTGGGAGAATCACGTGTGCTGGTGATTACCCCAAAGGTCGTCGTATTCTGGTAGTTCGTAGCACTCGGCATCGCAAAGTCCGGGGTGTTGGTGAAATTGAAGAACTCGCCCCGGAATTCCAAGTAGCTTCTTTCGGTTATATGGAACTGCTTGAAGAGAGAAAAGTCCATCCGGTGAACGGGCGGGCCGTAAACCTGATCGGGAGTGCCGCCGAGGGGCGCGCCGTTGGTTTCCCCCACCGACGTGACCAGCGGCGGATTGGTAAATGCCGCCGCATTCCAATAGTGGGCTATGCTCTGGCCGGCATCTTTATTTTGGCCGGGGAGTAAGAGAAGATTGGTGCTTGCTCCCTGTCCGGCATCCGTCGAGATGGTGCTATGGAGGGTGGTGGGTTCTCCGCTGTACCAGTTGAAGATCCAGTTGGTTTGCCAACCGCCCAATATAGCGTTCCCCACTCCATGCATACTCCCCAGGAAGCGCCTGCCGGCCCCCACGGGGAGGGACCAGGAACCGCTGAAATGGACAATATTGGTCGTATCCCAATCGCACAACGCGTAGTCATATTGAATCCCAAAGCCCGGGACATACGCGGCGCGGTAATAGCTTTCAGTTTCCCCGTATAACAAGCCACCCCCATCGTCGCGGCACTTCGAGTAGGTGTAGTTGGCGAGGAAATTCAGCCCGCCGCTGAAGCGCTTTTCAAAGTTGATCTGCATGGCGTTGTAATAACTGTCGGCTTGGGTGGTGGCGTAACCGAAGCCGCGGGCGATGTCTGGGAAGGGGAGGTAGGGGAGGAGATTGCTGGTGGTGGGCGGTAAAAGCACATTCGCCAGATTCGCCTCCGTTTGAGTGTCCAGATGGCGGCCGCTCGTTTCGACGTAACCGATCCCCGCGACCGTGTTCGGCGTCAATTGATATTGCAGGGTCAGGTTTCCTTCATACGCCGTGGGTATGCTGTAATTAGGTTGAACGCCCCGCGGCGAGACGGCGCTTGCCAATACCGTAGTCGAGGTGAGGCCCACATTGTTGAAGCCATTACTCAGTGCTCCCACCGCGGCACCCGGCAGTATAGGCTGGACGGTGTTGGGTGGGCTGTAGGAGAGGGTGTACAAGAAGGGATAGTTTAGGGCAATGTTCCAGGCATTCCCCTGATTGTCCGCCCCCCCGTAGAACATGCCAAATCCCCCCCGAACCACCAACTTCGGGGTTGCCGAGTAGGCAAATCCAAACCGCGGCCCCCAGTTCGTCGCGGAAGTGCTTACCAACGCCGGATTGCTGTCGGAGACCACCTTGATACCGTCCGTGGCAAGGGCCGTCGCGAAGGATGTGGAAAGCGGGGTATTGGCGGTGCGGGCAGGCAGCAGGAATTGCCCCCCTTGCCAACCGAGATTGGGCACGATGTTCGCCATGTTCCCGAACTTGTCCACGTACGGAGCGTAATACTCGTCCCGAATGCCCAGGTTCAAGGTGAGCTTCGGGGTTACTTTCCAATCGTCCTGGAAATAGAAGCCATAGAGTCCCTGGCTCGTGGCAATGGGCGTAACGTTGGAAATGGTGATGCCCGTGGAACCGCCCGAATAATCCACCCCGCTATCTCCGGAGGGAAGCATGGACGGAATCGGCTGGAGGAGGAAATTAGCCCACCCCGTGCTACTGTCGCCGATGCCCACGATGCTGGTATAATTTCCGTTAAAACGCCACCTGCCGCGCCCAAAAGTATCCGTGGTGAAGGGGAAGGCCATGTGCATGTACATGAAGCCTGCCTTCAGGGTGTGCTTCCCGTAGATTTTCGTCAGGTTGTCGGAGACTTGCGTGGTCTCACTGAACTCGAGATCGGGCGTCTGCGTCTCGTTCCCAAGCCAGAGAGTTGCCGAGGCCGTTGAGACGAGCATGGCCGGTACCCCACCGTTCTCGTTGCCCTGGGGGATACCGGGAATGCCCAGTGCGGCGGGAAGCCCGTAGTTCGTAGCATTCTGCTGGAGGGTCGTGCCGTGAAGACGGCTGTAACCCGCCCGCGCTTCATTGATGAGGGTCGGGGTGAAGGTGTGGGTCCAGCCGGCGACGCCGCTGTGCATGTCGGAGGTAATCGTGGTCATGTCCGTTACGTCGCCTCCATTGGTGTTAGGACTCATCTGGGGAGAATGGAAGTGGCTATAGCGGGCAAAGAACTGATCGCGCGAGCTGAAGTTCTGGTCCACACGAATATCGTACAGATCATTGTTGGTAGTTAACGGCAAATTCGCCGCGTAGTTGTTGGCAATCGCCGTGCCGCCAATATTGGGGAGTGGGTCCATGGCGGCGATTTTCGCGGCCCCCGTAAAGATACGACTCAAAGGCATGATGTTGGTTCCCAGAGGTGTTGTAGGGGTCCAACCAAAGGGGTCACGAACATAGCACGCACTGCAAGAGCTGGTAAAGGTCAGGCCGGTCACCGGGTCCACTTGTCCCGCACTGAAAGGGCCGCGCGTGGTGGCGGGGTCCATGATGGTCCCGATCGCGTACTTGCGGCCCAGCGCATCGGGCCCGTAAAGAGCTCCGCTTTCTCCGGTGACGAGGTCGGCGTAATTGGTGTACCCGCTACTCGCCTCCGCCACCGTAGGCACGCTGGTAATAATAGGAACCGCCTGGCGAACGCGTGTGCCTTCGTAATCGAAGAAAAAGAAGGTCTTGTTCCTCCCGTTGTAAATGTGGGGGAGATACACGGGCCCGCCGACCGCGCCCCCGAACTGGTTTCGTTGTAATTTGTTGTTTTTGGCAATCCCTGCGGCGTCTTGAAAGTAGTCCGCCGAATCCAGGTGGTTGTTGCGCACGAATTCCCACAGGTCGCCGTGGATCCGATTGGTGCCGGATTTGGTGGTGGCATTCATTTGCGAGCCGGCACTCCGGCCAAATTGGGCGCTGTAAGCATTCGATTGCAATTTGAACTCTTGGATGGCGTCCACCGGAGGGAGCGCAACGGTCGGGCCCGTATAACCGTAACCTGTCATTTTGTTGTTATTGTCAAGCCCGTCGAGCATGAAATTGTCTTGCTCGAACCGAAATCCGTTGGCGATAAAGAGTCCACCGGTCAGGGTCCCTGACGCGGCAGCGCCGCCAATGTAGTTGGGCATTACACCGGCGCTGAGTTGCGCGAGGAAGGTGAAATTCCGGCCGTTCAAAGGCAGGTCGCTGATCTGCTTGGATTCGATGACCTGGCCCAGAGACCCCGATTGCGTCTCCAGAAGCGGCGGCGGGGTAGTGACCTCGATTTTTTGCGTCACCATACCGGGCGACAAGCTAAAATTCACGAGCACCTGCTGTTGAATATCCACCGTGATGTGTAAGCGCTCCTCGGTTCGAAACCCTTGGTATTCCGTCGTCACGGTGTAAAGCCCAATCTTGATGGGCGTGAACAAATAGCTGCCGTCTACGGCCGTGGTTTTTGAGATCGTGAAGCCTGTACCCTCATTGGTGATGGTGACTCTTGCTCCAGGAACCACTGCTCCACTTTGATCTTTTACCGTACCGAGAATGGTGCCAGTGTCAACTTGGGCATACAGCCCCGTTGCCCCCAGCACCAGTGCCAGCGCTACTGCGCCGGCCAAACTCCAGAATCTATTCCGCGTCAATAACATGGTGCTTCCCTCCTGTAGGATCGAAAGTCTCACGCGGCTCATCTGCTCGCGTGGGAACTGCGGGCTACTCCTTCATGCTGCCAGCCACGCTTTCGCGAAACTGGCTAGGCTGATGACCAAGACCCGACGCAGTCTTCCAATGAAACAGTAATGCGAATGTGTTCACAATCCGTCCGATGGTTAGTTGAAACTAGGATCCCTCTTTCTTCTCGCTCATGGAAAAGTGTGGACCTGGTGTTGCGTTATGTAAGTCCATGAGACATTGCCCGGGTGTATCGTATAAGGGCTCATGCTCACTTCCCAAGAACCGTTACGCTTGCACGCTCGGGAGCGGGAGAACTTGCAGTCGGTCGTTCGGTCAACCCGCTCGCTGACCGGTTGGGCCCGGCGGGGGCAGCTTCTGTTGCTCCCGGACAAGGGCGTTTGGGGACGAGGAAGTAACATCTAATATATTTTTCCCCGGATCTTACCTTACCCACAATGTCCTTGTCAGGTTCTGTTGGTTCCGGACGAGGGCGGGGCGAGGAACTAACATCTAATATATTATGAGCCGCACCTTACCTCACCCACGATGTCCTTGTCAAGAGTTTTCTACACTGGAGTCTGATATATTACAAACCCGACGGTCGTGCTTCGGCACGGATTGCGCCGGTGGGCGGCACGGACTTCCTTGGGCGACCCTTCCATGAGGTTAAGATTTCTGTCGAAGCCCAGACGCAGATTCAAGCGGTGTTTTTGCCCACGTTGAGCACATCCCACCGTGGATCCGCCCGGAAACGGTACCCAATTGCCGCATTCTCAGACAGACCCTTAGACCGACGAGCAGACGGGCGCCGGCAGGCCTCTGGCAACGAAGACATCGGCCGCCAAGCGTATGGTGGAGTATGACTTGAGCTACTTTGAAGGTACGGGAATGATGATTTTTTTGTGACCAGATTGTGTGCTTTTCCACAGGAGGGCCCTTTCTGCCTCCCGCGGCGTATAGGATCCTGAGGAAGCGGGAGGTTATTTTCGTTAAGACTGATCCTACCGCTGCTATTTTCGCAATGAGGTTATGGCTCGATCCTGGTTCCCCCTGTGCCTTTTTCACCCACAGATTCCGGGGAAGACCCAGAAGGGCTTTTGATTGCGTGAACGAACGCCTGGATTTTCCGTGTGCGCTCGTCGAGTTGTGATGATCGCTCTTGGTGGAGACGGTGGTACACCTCCAGTTCTTCCCGGGCGCGCGCCACCGCGCCAGTTCCCGACCCTACCGCCATCGTCGTCTGCTGCCGGAAGCAAGCGGGCTTTTCCTGTGGAATTGATCCTGATTGTCGCCGTATTCTGCCAAACTCAAGAGCCCACTTGTTTCACAAGCCGGCATAGCGCGTGTTTTGGATGGTTTCGACCATGGCCCGGAAATTCTCCATTGGCGTGTCAAGCTGGACCATGTGCGTCGGCCCCAGGATCAGCCCGCCGCCCCTGCCGACCGTCCGCAGTCGGTTCAAGACCTCCTGCCGGACCTCCTCGGCCGTGCCGAAGGGAAGCGTGTACTGCTCGTCGATGGAACCCCAGAAGCACAGCTTGTCGCCGAATTCGCGCTTCACTTTCGCGGGATCCACGCACGCGGGCTGAAGCGGGTTCAGGATATCCACGCCGATTTCGGCCAGCTCCGGAATGATCGGACTAATAAACCCATCGGAGTGATATGCGACCTTGACCGCCGGATTGATCGCCTTGATCTCAGAAATGAACTTGGCCATCCGAGGCTTCAAGAATTTCCGCCAGTGTGCCGGGGAGATCAACATGCCATGCTGCATGCCTACATCATCGCCAATCCAGATCATATCCACACCCATTTCGACCAGATGCTTGGCCGCCGTGAGGTGAAAATTGAAAGGAATATCCAGGACCCTCTCCGCCCGCTCCGGATCGAGGATGAAATCCTCCACTAATTTTTCTAGGCTTCTCAGGCCGATGGCGGTCTCGAAAATCGTGGTCACGGTCACGCCAACAATCCAGTATTCATCTTTGAAGTCGCGGATGGCGTGTTTTGCATCCCGGTAGAGTTCGGGCCGGTTGGGATCCGGAGGGCGGTAGCTTTCGATGGCGCGATCGTCCGCCAAGGGGCGGTGCACAATGTCCGTGTAGTGGCCCACGCCGAATTTCGTTGTGTACTCGACGCTCCTAAACCCGATACCCCATTCGTCGGTGTAAGTTTCTCCCGCTCCGTAATAGGAATTGGCCCAGCCTACAGACGTGAGCAGCATGTCCTCGTCGAGAGCTCGCTCCAGTTCGTAGGTATTCCCTCCGCCGTGGGGGTTGTGCACAGACTGGTCTTCGAGCCGCAGCTCACGCCGCAGCCGCTCCGCGAACTCGGGAGTAAAACCAATTTGTAGGGGACATCGATCAGGCTCTTCGCGATTCAGAGCCATCATAACTCTTTGGCGATGCTTCAATAAGGCCCTCCCGTTAATGTTAAACTCTTGCTTCCTACGAAATCATTCCATCCGCTTCAACGCGGGTCGGAATAGACCTACCTCTAAATTGCCTTGTCCCTCAATCGCACCCCGTTGCCACAATAACCCAAAGTGCGATCGACAATCAGGCCTCGAAATCCCCAGTTAAATGGCGCCGGTACCGGACCGAACATCTCTTGAGGCGCGTGCATTTAGTCCCGAGAGTGGTAGAACTGGATTAGGCCCTAGTCCCGGCGACAAAGAGTGTCCTCACAGATTCTTTGTCTGAGGGATTTTCACCATGGGAAGTCGGATTCGTCAGCCTGAGCCGCACCGTTCCTGACACGGTGTCTCCTTTGTGGACCGAAATCCTGTCGTTAAAGTAGCTGGTGTAAGGTAAAATGACCTCGTTGCCTCCATTCGAGCGATCATTGATCATGAGTCTAACCAAATCACCTTCAACCCAGGCTCTCGTGTGTTGTTTGCCGTCCGACTCAACTCGTAGCCCGTGGCCAGTGCGGTTACGCAGGGACGCGCTAAAGATGTTGTATTTCGTGCTTCGAAAATCGTTTGTCCCTGCACCTGTGGTGTCAAGCGACCAAGGCCATGAGGGCTTCTCTCTAAATTCGCACTCGGGCCACTCACGATCTGCTCGGAAGGCCGCCGCTTTCCCGGATGTGCGGCCAATGTGGTGATCTGGATAGTACGTCCATTGCGAGTTACGGTTCCATTCCAAGAGGCAGCAATCCTTGGCGACGTCGAGCACCAGGCCGATTTCGCGAACCGAGACATCTTCGCCAATATACTGAAACCGGTAGTCGATAGTCGCCAATCCAGTTCCGTCGATTCGGAAGGTATACTTCCCATGGGCGTTCGCGTAATGCCCTGCGGCCTCAATCTGGGTCACCGAACCTTCCGAAGTGACCTTGGTTCCGTCAGGAGACCAACCCAAAACTTGGGGTTGCAGCGGAACGGGCGCTTGAGTAATCCCCCCTATGTCAGTACCAAGCTCGAGCGGAGTCAATGCGAACGCTGGCCCTCCGACGACCACAGCAGAGGAATCAATCTGCCCGCCGAAGATCAAGCCGGTCTTTCGGTCAAAAATCCAACGGAAGTTTGTTCCTGCCACGGTAATGCGGTCGCCGTTTTGCTGCAAAACGGGCGCAACAGACTCCGTGACCGTAGGATTGGTACGGTTGGTCCTTGGCGTGTCTATCTCAAACGTGTACGCATCCACGAGGTCGCCCCGTGAATCGAAGAACCGCAGGACGAGCTGACTCGATTTGCGAGCCGCGTCGTCAGCAGGGATGACAATCTCGCCCGAAGAACGCGGGCCAATTTCCGCCTTTGCTGTACCGGTCACTCCACCCAGGCTCCATTCAATGCGCAGTTCAGTAAGATTGGTAAAGTCATACCGGTTTTCTACTGGAATCCGGAAAGGTTGGCCGGCAGGGGGCAGGGCCAAGACGCGCTCCCGAATGTGCACGGGCGAATATGACTTCTTGACGTGCCAATATTCCGGTTTGGGGCGCCGCCACTTGTCCACCAGGCCCCAGTTGCCGTATCCCACTTTGACGAAGCCCGTCTGCTTATCCAGAAATCCCTTATACTTGGTTGCATCGTGGGCTGCGGGCGGGACATAAAAGTATTCATCAACCCATGCCCAAATCGCCGCCTCCGCCACTGCAGGAGTAACGTATATCGCCTCCCACATCGGCTCGATCGCCGTCCCCCAGTAATCTCGAACGCCCGGATCCGTTAGGAGTTCGCGCCGGTTGAAAGTGTTGACGTCACAATATTGGTCGAACGTCGTCGGCTTCTTTTTCTTAGGTGGCAGCGGCCGAATATCTGTCAGTCTTGGGTAGTGCACCGCGTCAAAAGAAATCGTGTTGCCGATCCACCCGTAAGCGAAGTTTGCGGGCCTGGTTCGATCCACAGCATTCAATAATCGCTGCATGCTGTCAAAGTTACGCCCCCAAGTTGCCTCATCCCCCATCTGCCAGAAAATGATGGAGGGGTGATTGGACAAACATTCCAACATTTCTGCTGCGGGCCTCAAGAAATAATCCAGGTACTTAGGATCATCGCTATAGCGGAAATCCGTCCAAACGAACGGAGCTTCCGACCCGACATAGAGCCCCATCTCGTCGCAGACATCCAAAAACTCCTCCGGGTCGGGGTAGTGGGAGGTGAAAACATGATTCATATTCGCCTGACGGATCAGACGCACATCTTCCTGCCACGACGAAGGCTCCACCGTTCTGCCCAGGAACGGGTGATACTCATGCCGCTCCACGCCTCGCAAGGTAAGGGGCCGCCCGTTTATCAGCAATTGCGTCCCCCGAATTTCCGCCTGACGGAAACCGACACGGAGTGTGACGGTTTCGAAAAGGGAAGCGCCGCCTTTTAAACTACACGCGAGAGTGTACAGGTGGGGATGCTCTGCCTCCCATTTCTCGGGTCGCGAGACAGGAATTTCCACCGTCTTCTCGATGACCTCGCCAGCTTTGAGGGGGGGTAGAGGGATCGATGCTGGGGCAAGCGCCACGCCCTTCCCCTCGGGAGCAGTGAGCATCAAGTTCAATGCGGATTCCGTAACGTCCTTGCCGCTTTCGTTTGCAATCCTCATGCTCAGCCGGAGGGTGGCGTTAACGTATTCTTTGTCAAAATGAGTTTCCACGTGGATCCGGGCAATGTTGACCTCAGGCACGGCGAAGAGGAGGATCTTCCTGGTAATGCCGCCGAGCGAATGCTGCGCATACATGTTCATCGCGGACATCTCATCAGAAAGCGTGTCGGAGGTAATGTGTAACGCAAATGTGTTCTCGGTGCCCGGCTGCACTACTCCCGTCACATCCAGCTCAAAGGGGGTAAACCCACCCTCATGGTCACCGACATGCTTGCCGTTCACCCAGACGTGTCCCAGGCTATACACACCATCACATCGCAACTTCACGCGTTTCCCTGCCCAGTCGGCAGGGACTTTTGCCGAACGCCAATAGCCACCAGCTCCTTTGGCTGGGACAAGGAAGCCTTGCATCGCCCATTCCCCTGGGACTTGGATAGGAAAGACGTCGGAAGTCTGGACACCCCCCCCTTCCCAAAATCTATCAGGAGGCTGGACCGTGAAATTCCACTGCCCCTTGAGATCAACCTGTAATTGCTCGATCCCTGTGACGGATGTTGGTCTCGGACTTAGACGGATGGTGGGAACAAATACTTCCGATAAACGGACGGCAGCTTCCGACTCTTGCCGGCCTTTACGGGCAACCACTCGTATCTCCTTGGTCCCTCCCGTCCGCCAGGCTGCCGGGATAGGAAGCTCAAATTTCCCTGAGGCATCAGTGACGGCCTTCCTAGGCGTTCCCCGGTCGTCCGAAGTAACGGACACCTGCGCGCCCTGAATCGGCATATAAATATTGTCCGTTACGGTCCCCACCAGGTGACCCAGACTGTCGTCGTTAGCTTCAATCAAGAGATTCTTGGCGAGTTCTGCATCGGTGGACCACAATTCAACCGCACTCACGACAACATTGGGACCCTCCACATGCTCGATGGTCAACTCCAGTGAATTTCCCTTCAGGGCCTGCTGGGGAACATCATATTCATACCAAGTGGGCTTTTGGGGCAGTGGGAGGTTCCCATGCAGCTCCACCCCATTCACCAAGGCCTTTTGTACCCTGTGCTCTCCGAAATATAGGATGCGCACCTTATAACGCGCTGAAGCTTCAAGTCCGGAATACTTGTAAACTACCTTCAATGGATCTTGGGTATAAGTGCGCGCCGTGTCGTCGATGGCTGCAACGCTCAGTGGCACCTCACCCCCATACGTCATGGGTTTACCAACAACCAAATGCCTATAGCGGTGGACGCCTCGCCAGTCATCAAGCGCAATGAGGTGAAAACCAGTAGAATCAGAGGCTAAGCTCCTAACCTGTGCCAAGTAAGCACCGCCGGAGATGAAACCTAACTTCTTGAAAAATACCCTTCGCTTCATATTATCCCCCTAGAAAAGATTTCCAAGGCTTAGAACCACTACCGAAAGTAGAATCGCCGCCATTCCACCGGCAAGTACTTTCTTTGTCCTGGAGGACACAGAGGTCCATTCCCCCGAAAGGATTCCCGCCACATTCGCAGCTATGAGGATTGACGCAACCAAGAGCACGAACCCCACCGAAGTCCCATACGTGCCCGTCAGAGTGGCCCCAATCCCGTAAAATAGAATCCCGCCCAGCCATAGCACCGCCATCCCCGTCGAGAGCGTGCATTCCTTTAACCACCCAGCGGCTCCGAATAAGTTCCATCTTCGATTTCGGGATAGCAAGAAACCGCAATAGAGAAAATTGGGAATAGCGCCTGCGCCGAGCACCAGTGCCCATACGCAATATGTGGCGGTCGCCGGATTGGCGCCCCATTGCAGACTCCTTTGGATGAGACCGCCGCCAAAGGCGAAGCCTAAGTTGAGGTTGGCTCCGAAGATCCCAGTGAAGGCCGCAATGGCCAGACCTGCGACAAAACTCCCTTTCCGAACCTCACTGAGGCCTGGCGAGGCACTTTGCTCCCTTTCCCGCCGTTTTCCCGCAACCGCGTAAAGAATGAGCCCCAGAAACAGAACCGGCAAGCTGGCCAGCAACAGAAGGCCGCGGGGACGAAATAACGCCGCACGGTCAAAAACCAGGAGGGGAACGAGGGATCCTACGGGAGTTTGTAGACCTTGAACAACCGCGAATGCGATCGCCATGCCTACGGCTTTGATGCTGAGCCCGAACGTCACTTGTGCGATACCCCACAAAAAACCAAATACCAGCGGATAAAGCACCAAACGCCATGGGGCGGAGCGGTACAGGTCACCAACATGGGGCACAAATCCTGCCAGCAACGCGCACGGTAGCACCAATAAGGCCAGCAGCGAAAAGATCAGCCAAGTGTTCTCCCACTGCCAGGAGCGCGAGAATTTCATGGGCAGCGCAAACAATCCGTTAGCAATCCCGCCCAAAATGATGATCGTTATGCCCAACCAGTAGTGTTCGCTCAAATTTTTTGTCCGTTCGTTGAAACAGGCGCGTAAATCTCAGCGCCCGGTAACGCGGACTTTTCCGTAGACCCACTAAAGGCCGCTCCTCGGACGGAGGCAGCGGCCAAGGTCCGGCCCGCTCGGAGGCAGGACAAGACCCGGTCGGCGGCAGGATCCTCCTGTCGCCAACTCGGATGCCGCCACTTCAACGCGTGGCGAATCGATCGGCAGAATCACCTTTGGGTGTCCCGTTGTCCCACTCATCTGGAGAGGAAGGAAACAGCCATCGACGCCCGTTCTTCAAGTCTCAGGCCTTCGCGTGGACAGCCACTAGGAGCCGCGGAGTTATCGCCCCCTCGAGTCGCTGAGGCGATAACTCCGCCTTGCCTCCTGTCGCCAAAGACTAAAAGAGCAGCTTCAGACTAAACTGGCCAACGCGCGACGCATTGGCGCTGGTGATGCTTCCGAACCCGCCTGAGGTAAAGGTCGTGATCGGGTCCCCCAAGTTCGCGCGATTCAGGGAATTGAAGAACTCTGCGCGGAACTGGAGCTTGAGCTGTTCGCGAAGGGGAACGTTCTTGGAGAGCCCCATATCCCAATCCCATTGTCCTGGCCCTTTTGTGGTATTTTTGCCCAGCATCCCGAACGTCCCGATGGCAGGCAGCGAAAAGGAACCAGGAACGAGCCAGTTGACGCAAGGTGCGGAGCTTCCGCACGCTCCAAGGCCATAAGTCGGGCCAGACTGCACTACGTGGTCCCCGCCCAGTCCCGTCTGTGATCGATCCGTCCCGGCGATCACGGTTACAGGGTCACCGGTATAGCCCGTCAGGATGCCCGTCAGTTCCCAAGTCCTCAAAAAGCCGCGTTCCCAGCGATTGGCCCCCGACAAGGCGGGCGTGACCCAAACGTAGGAAAGCGCGAAGTGGTTGGGGCGGTTCATCGTTGCATCGCCATAGTCCATCCGGTGTCGACCCGGATTATTCCACGGTAGAGTGGAATATCCCGAGTTGCCGCCCAAGGCATACTCGGGAACATTCTCATTCGGCTCGTCATCGAGGCTTTGCGACCACACATAGTTTGCCGAAAGAGTGACTCCATGCGAAACCCGCTTATCCGCGCCCACTTGCAGGGCATTGTAGTTCGCATTGACACCAAAATCCGGGACAGACAAGCTACCATAAGGCTGGAAGGGTCGCCGCGCGGTTGTGCTCAGGGTGCTTCCCGGAGTGTAAATAGCGGCGTTGTATTGGAGGTCATCTTCGATGTGGTTCGTCTCGGAGCCAAGATAGGCTACCCGCACCAGCCAGGTCGGAGTCAGTTGCCGTTCCAAGGTCAGGTTCCATTGATAGTCGATGGGAACCTTAAATGTGCTGCCGGGGGTAAAAGCGACAGCCAGCACGGGGTAGGGGAGGAAAGAAAAGTTTGGGGAAGGGACAAGCGAAGCTGGGAAGGGGTTGGTAATCCCCAAGTAAGGGTTGCTGAAAGTCCCTTGCAGAGTAGTGCTAACGGTCTGATCAAAGGGGTCTTCGGACGTGAAACGATTGTTAAAGATACCGTTTATACGTGCGTTGTCAAAGATTCCCGCTCCCCCCCGAAGGCTGGTTTTCCCATCACCAAACACATCGTAAGCAAATCCCACACGGGGGGCAAAGTTGGTATATTCCCCTTTTATACCTCGATCCGTGACACCATGTTCGCCGGGAAAAAACTCTCCCGGCGGTGCATTCACGTAGACTGTGGACACCACACCACTCGCCCAAGCGACAGGGTCGAAATTCGACATGTGATGATTCACGGCATTCCAAGCCATAGTGGGCTCATATCGAAGTCCGAAGTTGAGCGTCAGCCGCCTGGCGACATGAAAAGTATCTTGAGCGTAAAAGCCCATGAAGGTGTTGCGATTCATGATGCGGTCGCCAATACCCTGCGTGAACCCGTCCAGGTATCCGAGAAGGAAGCTGGACAGCATGAAGCCGGTGGGGAGAGCGTTAAAGGTATACGACCCTCCGGCCGAACACGTGTCTTCGAGGTCAATGCGGCTACGCTCGACATTGAAGCCGAAGCCGAGGGTATGACGCCCGCGAACCCAGGATAGATCGTCTGTCCCATTGAGGTCATTGTACACAGTATAGCCCCCACACCCGCCGCTAGGGTCGAAATAGCCCGGGGCGTTGATGGCTTGAATTATCTTCACGCTGGGCTGGTAGACAGCGGAACCGAGACTATTAGGGGTGGGTGCGCCTGGGTAGCCGTATCGATAGGAATGCCTGCGAGTAAAGTTGAAATAGGCTTCATTCACCAGGGTCGGGCTGAAGGTGTGAGTCTCGTGCAGCAGGGCGTTTGTGCCGCCAAATTGCTCGCCAGTCGTATAAACCAGGATATTCGTCGGCTGGAATTGCGGCGCTTGGTCGAAAAAGTCGCCAAAATAACGCACGGTCAAGCGGTCATTGCTGCCAAAGGACTGGTCAAATCTGCCGAGGTACTCATTGTAGCCTGTTGCCGAGGGCTTGGCGTAGAACACTTCCCCGTTGCCGAGGGTGGGGGCCGGGAAGTAAGTGGTAAGATTGAGGGAAGCCTTGTCGAACAGGCTCGTGGGAATCTGGTTCCCAACGAAAGGCACACCGGCGTTATTAGTGATCTGGACCGCCGAATGTAGTGGATTGTTGGGATTACTTGCGGTCAGCTCGGCTGAGAAATCGCCGTTGAGATCAGAGGCCGTGGGCACGAAGCCGACGTTTCCATTGGTAACATCTCTGGTACGTGTTCCCTGATAACTGAAGAAGAAAAAGGACCGGTTGCGCCCATCATAAGCACCTGGGATAACGACAGGTCCGCCTAACGTGCCGCCAAACTGATTCTGGTGGAGCAAATCGTGGGTGGCCGCGAAGAAAGTGCGCGCGTTGAAGTGAGGATTGCGGAGGAATTCAAACACGTCGCCATGCAAGGCGTTTGTCCCGGACTTCGTCACGATGTTGACCAGCGCTCCGGAGTCCTCCCCGAACTTGGGCTGGTAGTTGTTCGTCTGGACGCTGAACTCCTGGAGTGCGTCGGGGTTAGGATAGGGCATATTCCCATTTGAGTATTGGTCGAGATTGGTCGCGCCATCCAGGTAATACGCTGTGAAACTGGCGTAATTCCCGTTCGTGCCAATGGCGAGGGTGGTGGGGAAAGCGGCAGTCTGATTGATAGAGTTAGTGTAGTAAGCAGAGGGAGTAGGTACCGTCATACTTCCGGGCGTTAGAAGTAACAGGCTGGCGGCATTGCGCCCGTTCAGCGGCAGCTCGACAACCTGAGTACTGTTAATGACTTCTCCCACCGTCTGGGTAGTCGTATTGACTTGCAGCGCAATACTGCTCACCGTCACTTGCTGCACTTGCGAGCCCAACTCTAACGTGAGGTTTGCCGTGCCGCTTTGATTGGCCTGCAACACGATCCCTTTTTGGATGAGCGTCTTGAATCCCCTGGCCTCCACGGTGAGCGTGTAGCTGGTCGGCCGGAGGTCCGGGATTGCGTAGTACCCCTGCTCGTTGGAGACCACCGTTCGGGCCACCACGCCCGTCTCCGATTCGGTGGCCGTCACTTTCGCTCCCGGAACCACGGCACCGGTCGGATCCGTGATGGTGCCCACGACGCCCCCTAACACTTGGGCGCGCGCGGAGGCGGGAAAAATAGCGAGGAGCGCCGCGAATGCCAGTACCAGCCACCCGACAAAAGCGCTAGTCGCGCTAAACCTTGTTGAAACCGCATCCCTTGGATTCATCTGCCGTGCCATTTGGTTACCCTCCTTTTATTTTTTTCAACGACTTATTACAGCTATTTATTACAGCTATCGAAATAGTGCCTCGCACCGGTACCCAACACGCAAAATCGCTGACGATCGCCTCTTAGCGGACCGGCGCGTCAACAGAATTCTCCTGGAAGCGAACAATGACGGCCGCCAACTCCGCCACCTCACCGAGATCAAGGCTAATGGCCCCCTCACTTGCATTGCCTTGCCAGGAAGTTTGCCTCCAGCCCTCAGGGCGCACCACCCAG
>Ga0181539_1003185_pt1 | contig 15443 bp, 9 predicted proteins | sample PEATcosm2014_Bin_46_FD_119767 | JGI IMG/M metagenome (GOLD analysis project Ga0181539, IMG submission 119767) | Peatland microbial communities from MTU Mesocosm Facility, Houghton, MI, USA - PEATcosm2014_Bin23_60_metaG | ecosystem: Environmental > Terrestrial > Soil > Wetlands > Peat | place... | reverse complement strand
TTAGGGCCTGCAAAACAATAAGTTGGGCAAATATGAAAGAGCAACGAAGCGAAGCGCGGTTGCTCTTTCATGTGTTGACGTGCAAGAAAAGCCAAGGACCACCGGATAATTCAGGTTCATCCGTCTGAAGCGCGCGCAGATGCAAGCTGTTACGCCATAAGCGGCTACGCCGCAGGATTTTTTAAGGCATGGGTCCGGTGTCCAATGGGATTCAAGAAAACGGCCCCTTGTGATAAGAACCATCAGGGGCCTGGACGCGCCATTGGCGCACCGGAGCCTGGATATCCCTTGTCAGGTTGCGTCCCCGCAGAGCCTGACTCCGTTTCTCCAGGCAGCTCCAGTGTATCCGCTGACCAACCATGCGCAAGTACCATTGGACACCGGAGTTATGCCTTGAAAATCCCCGGGCGAAGCCCGGCGCATTCTTGAGTCGGATGAACCCATTTTCGGAACGCCTCTGGCGGTTCCATCAAAGGGTGCCTCCGAGCAATCTGGGACGGTGGCAGGGTTGCCTGGCGGAGAGGCCTCGGTCGGCAGTCGTCAAAGGAACCATTCTTGATACGCAGGCATGCGTGGTTACAATGGGACGTGCGCCCCCAGCGGAAGCGGAGGTCTGCTCATGGAGAGATACGGCATCCGCAGTGTGCGGGAACTGCTCGGGCACAAGGACGTGAGAACTTCGATAATCTACACCCACATGAACGGCAGCAGCCGAACGGCTGCGGCGGAATGTGCTACGGTACGCTGCCCGTGATGTGAAGAAAACCCTGGCCAATTTGCCAGCCGATTTTCAGCGGCAATTCAAGACGATCGGACTCTAACCATGCGAAGCTCGCTGACCCTGCTGACGACCCTGTTGCTTCAAGCGGCGGTCTCCGCCGCGTCATCGGACGATGCCCACCTCACCGCCGATGGGAACCACTGGATCCTTGGAACTTCAACTGTGGAGCGAGTCGTCGCCCTCGAGGACGGCAAGTTCTTGCTCAAGAGCTTCAAGAACAAGACGACGGGGCGGGAACTGATCACCGCTGGCACGGCCTCGGACGAGTTCTTCGTCCGGCTCGGCGACGGCGAGCAGCCGCTTAGCGGCAGTACCGGGCCGTGGAAGCTGGTCCGCGCCAGTCGGACGCGGCTCAAGCAAGGTGAACTGCAATTGGACCTGGCGCTTCAGCAGGGACCGCTGTTGGTCACCAAGAGCTACGTGGTCTATCCAGGTTCGAGCATCATCCGCGAGTGGGTGACATTCGCTAATGCCGGCAAGGAACCGATGCGCCTGGTTGAGCCCGGGTTCTTGAACGTGGCTACCCGGTTCGGCGCCCCATCCTCGCTCGACTTCCATTGGATGACCGGCGGCGAGAACCAGCTTGGCTCCTGGGTGCTGAAGACCGAGAAGCTCAGCCCGGCCAAGGCGCGGACCTTCGACTCCTACGAGCCGTTTCCGTACGCTGGTCCTTCGTTCCTTGGGGATGGGATCAATGCGAAAGTCACGCTCAACGGCAAGCAGGTCTGGCCGGCCAAGGGCTGGCAATACGTTGCCAACGCCACAGTCACGGTGCCCTTCGAGTTCAACGTGGACGTGATGGCTGGGGACAAGCTGGCATTCCTCGTCAACATGAATCGAAACATCGGCTGGGATACGACAGCCTTTGACCCGACGATCACCTACGCCGACGGCGAGAAGCACGTTGCCTCCAAGGAGTTCAGCCAGGAGCAAGGCCAGAACGGTTGGCGATACCAGTACGTCGAGAGCGGCCGGTTCGTCGATCTGGTCTACTATCCCGGGCCCAAGCAGTGGCGGAAGGAGAAGGACAACGCGACGGGCACGCCTTTTGTCGGCGTGGGCGACCAGCATCCCGACGCGGGCCAGGATGCCGCGAGGGTCTGGACGGCTCCCAAAGCAGGGCGGGTACGGGTTTCAGGTTCCGTCTGCAATGCCGGGAACCCCTTGTGCGGCGGCGGGGGCGGTTACGGGTTCCGTATGGGCAGCTCGACCTACGCCCCTTGGTACGCCTTGCTGGACCGGGATGCTCACGAAGGGCTGGTCATCGGCTGGGACTATTTTGGCCACTGGGCGTCATCGTTCCGGCCGCGTGCGGAGGGGACGGTCTCGTGCCAGTTGAAGGTGGCCGGCCACAAGCAGACGTTGGCCCCCGGCGAATCGATCACGACGCCCAAGGCCTTTGTGGGCCTGTTCCGCGGCGATCTCGACGAGGCGGGCAACGAAGTGCTCGATTGGCAATACCGCTACCTCTGGGACTATACGCGCCAGGGGTGGTTTCCTGCGATCCGCATGCTCGGGTTCTGGTACAACGGGACCGGTTGGGGGCAGCCGGGCGTCGGCTGGACCGGCGGCGGCCCCGATCTCCAGAGCACCTTCCGCAAGGTCTTCCGCGTGGCCGACCTGATGCGGTACACCGGCGCCGACGTCTACCACCGCGACTGGGGCTGGTGGGACCGGGCAGGCGATTGGAACGGCCCCGACTTCCGCGCGACCGGCGACTATCTGCGCAAGCACGGCATGGGACAACTGATCTACGCCTTCCTTTATACGATCGACCTCCAGTCCCAGGTCGCCCGCCAGCATCCCGACTGGGTCCTGGGCGGCAGCACGCTCGATCTATCGCGCCGCGAGGTGGTTGCCCACCTGTTGACACAACTCGACCTGTTCGTCGGCCGCTGGGGCGATTTCGAGTGGCGCAACGACAGCACGCCCACCTGTCCCCGCAACGGCGACGACACGCCCCTTTTAGGCCAGGACGCCGGCCTGCGCGAGGTGATCCGCGGATTCCTCGACAAGCATCCGGGCTGCGCGTTCCAGGCCGTCAATGGGGGCGGCAACAACGTGGGCTACGATTACGCTCGCTACGCTTCCACGGTCTCCTTTAGCGACGGTGCGGTAGGCATGGTCCGCAACTACTGGGCCTCACTGCTGCTGCCGCCCGACAAAACGAGCGATATCCCCGACATCTGGAACCCGAACGAGTACAACAAGGCGACCTGGCGGGGACTGCTGTGCATAAACTTCGACATGACCGGCGACACCTGGGACCCGGCCAAGCTGGAAGGGCTCCGCGAGCTGATCGACATCTACCACTACCTGCACCAACACGGCGTGGTCGGTCGTTGGGTGCGGGTCTACCGACCGGCCGTCACGGGTGACGACCCGACGATGTACTTCCAGCGGCTCAGCGGCGACCGGCGGCGGGGCGTCATCATCCCCAAACGGCCCGCGCCCGGTCCGGTCACCCTCAAGCCCAAGGGGCTTCTATCGGCGGAGAAATACCTGGTCTCGTTCCAGGAATCGTCGGCAAGCGAACGACGTTCCGGAGCCGATCTGATGGACAAGGGGATCGGGCTTGCGAAAATGGCGCCAGGAGAACTCGTCTATCTTAATCTGCCGCTGCACCCAGGGGGCAAGCTGGACAAGGAGCCGCCGGGCCCTGCCAGCGACGTTCAAAAGCGCCTGGCCGAAAACATGGGTTACCCGGGAGTCGAGCTGACTTGGAGGCCGGGCACCGATAACAACTGGATCTCCTATTACGAAGTCTTCCGCAACGGCGTGGCCATCGACAAGGTGTCAAAGGGCACGTACTACTTCGATCACTCGGCTGGGGCCAACCTGGCGGCCTGCTACGGGATTCGCACCGTGGACGGGGCGGGCAACACGTCGTCGACCGTCGCCGCAACCGGTCCCACAGCGAGGCCTGTGCGTGTCGTTGATGACGCCCCGGGCGCCGGCGTTACCTACACCGGCCCGTGGCAGCACCAGTCGAGCCTGCAGCCCGCGCATGCCGGTACACTGTCCTTTTCCAACACGAAGGGAGCCACGGCCGAAGTGGCGGTTGAGGGGAGGCGGGTCCTCTGGTTTGCGAAGCATGGTCCCGATGGCGGCAAGGCCGCGGTGAGCATCGACGGTGCATCCGCCGCGATCGTGGACACCTATTCTGCTGACGACATTTGGGGCGTGTGCGTCTACCGCAAGGAATTCCCTATCGCAGGGCGGCACACCGTGCGGATCACCGTACTTGGCGAGCACGGTCCGCGGGCTGTAGGCTCGCTGGTCCCGATCGACGGATTTCGTACGGAAGAGTAGTCCCGTGTCCCTGCGCAGCGAATCGTGAGTGGACAGACGGACGGAAGAATCGCGACATCCCCAAGGACATCCGGTCCACCATGCTGGAATAACGAACCTTCACGGCGCACGTGGACGAGGACAGGGCCGGTCGAACTGACCAAAGGGGTCGTCGGCCCTTCCCATCCGCTGTAGAGACTCCCTGGACCAACGCAGGGGGCGTGAAAGAGAAAGGTCGGTCTTCGGCCGAGCGGCGTCAGGTGCTCTGAGACGCGCGTTTCCGTGCTGGCAGCACCACAAGCACGCCCAGGAAGAGAACCAAACCGACCGCACCCATGACGGCCTCGGCGAAGAGCATGCCGGCAGCACCCCAGCGCCCGTACGCCCAGCCGTCGACCGAGGTCATGTAAGCGATCGGCATGTTCGACAGCGACGCGAACAGGCTGAACTTGGTGGCCGCGGCCCCCAGGCCCATCGCTTCGAGCACGAACGCCGAGAAGCCGGCGTAGGTGAGCCCGGTGATGAAGGCATAGATCATGGTGAACATGACGTACGTGGTCTCGCTGCGCGGCGCGATCGCCATAACCACGGCGCACAATGCCTGCAGCACGCCATAGAGCGCGTACGCGCCTTTGCGGTTCATGCGATCGCACAGCCAGCCGCCGATCACGCAGCCGACCGCAGATACCAACCCACCGATCACGCCGGTGACGAGCGCCACCGTGTTAGCCGACGCCTTCCAATCGCCCGCGACCGCCGACCACAATCCCCCCGCCGCGCCTGAACCGACTGGCAGGAAGCAGAGGATCAACGCGATCGCGCCCATGCGCGACTTCGCCGTGTTCCACAGGTCGATGACGACGTGGAAGAGACTCTTGCCAAGGTTCTCGTGCCGGTGCGAGGCCATCGGCTCCTCGATGAAACAAAGGGCGATGCAGCAGAGGAGGCACACCAGACCGAGCACCACACCCGCCATCCACGGCGCGGCCAGATGCTGCGCCAACCACAATCCCACGCCGCCGCCGAGGCCGGCGCCGCCGAGATTGCCGGCCTGGAACCAGCCGCCGGCGCGACCCTTCTCGTCATCCGGCGCCTCGTAGGCCATCAGGCTCTCGACCGACATACCAAGGAATGTCACCGCGACGTTGGCGACCACGACGACAACGGTGAGCGCAGCAAGGCCCGCTCGCGTAGCCGGGAATGCTCCCGTCGCCCAGAAGCCGACCGCACTCAGCACGCACGCGATCAAGTACCATGTCTTGCGGCCGAGTGTTGTGTCGGCGACCGGCGCCCACAGGAACTTCCACGTGTGCGGAATGAAACTGATCGCAATTAGCCCAGCGACATCCCCGACTGGAACGCCGGCCTCGGTCAGCAGGTAGGCAACGGCAACCGTGAGATAGCCCGACATCATCCCGAACGGCAGGATGAGGACCATGAAAATCCACGGATGGATGGGACGTCGAGTCATGAGCGGCGCATCCTACGCGATGAGCTAATAGTAGGGAGTTTGACCGATTCGGTCGCTCGCCTGTTAGCCGGAGCCGGAAAATTAGCAGGTCTTGATGATCTTGTCAAATCGCCACGACGTAGGATGGAATTCCAAGTCCGTCCAGCCGCCGAGGGTGGATTTCCACCCTTGCAAGCACAATGGGCGGATTCGGAGGTCCAACCTACGACATGCGTCAGACCCTGGCCGGATGCAGGGCGGGCACGAGCTCGATCTTGAAGGTGGCTATCTGGCTGAGGACCAGAATCAGAGACAAGACACAACAAACCAGGTTCATCCGGCGGAAGCGGGCGCGGGACGGTCCAGAGTGGCGAAGCGGGCGAATATGGTTCCTCTTCTCTGATTCCAGATGGCAGCTCCAAAGCTCCGCACGATCCGCGGCAAACCGTGGTTTGAACAAGTGAAAGCACCCGAACAGAGAAGAGGAACCATACTCCTTTTGTCGCTTGATCTTACACTGCACTCCTCCGTTGCGCACGCTTCAGCCGGATGAACCACAAATCAGACTTTTCATGCGTGGATTGCACGAATAATCGTTCACGGGATTCTGACCCTCGTAGTCCATGTTGGAACCCATCAACGGCAGGCCGACGATCGAGATCTTGATCGGTAGGATTCGGCTTGTCAAGCGCCTGAAAGGTTTACGGGTGATTGACAAGGCGACGACCAGCAACGACACTCATGTTCGTCAGTCTGCCGTTGCGAGGTCGTGTTGAACCGAGGAGTAATCGTTGACCATGGTTCCGCTTCCAAGAAAGATCGCGTTTCTGTTGGCCGCCGGCATGGGTTGGTGTGGCAGCCAACTGGCGAACGGGGCCGATTCGCAGGGCACGACAATTACGCAAGCGAAGCTCATCGAAGACTTCGACACGACGTGGCGGGACGGGGTATGGCAGTTCTCCAACGGCCCGGAGTTCCCCGGCGCCAAGGGCTCGTTCGAGCGATCCAAAAGGGCTGCGCACGCGGGCACCTTCGGCGGCAAGCTCACCTTCGATTTCACCGGCGGCGGAAATTATGTCGCCGCGATCTTGGCGTTGAAGGATGCGCCGGACATCAAGGGCGTGCGACTCTGGCTGAAGAACCCGTCAGGCAATCACATCACGTTCCGCTACACCGACTCGACCGGCCAGACGTTACAGAAGACAACCGCGCTACCGCCGTGCGGCGATTGGGCCGAGATCGAGTTCGAATGCTGGGAGTGGAGCGGCCACTGGGGCGGCGCCAACGACGGTATCGTCCACGGTCCGCCAGCGCAGATTGCGTTCTGTATCGAGAACAGTGGGCGCAAGCAAGACGCGTTGCTGATTGATGACGTGCGGCTTGTCGCAGGCAAACCGGTCGTACCTCTGTGGAGGTTCGTCGCTGCGAAATTCGAACCCGGCGAAGGCTGGTTCAGCCGTGGTGACGCGAATTCCCAGTTGCGGGGAAATGTCTGGCACTTCGATTTTTCCAGGGGCAGTTGGGCCGGGATCGGATTGCCGGACCGATCTCTGCCCGGTACGCCCAGGGAGATCCGCCTGCGTTTCAAAGGCGATGCGTCGGGGCACACGGCGCGGCTGATCTTTGCCACACACTTCATGAACTTCGAACGGAACCTCGGCGAAGCCCGCCCGGCGCCGGGTGAACGGGGCGTTTTCGAGTTCGTCACACCTGCGCCGCCAGGCGAAGGTTGGCACTGGTTCAACGGTGAAAACGACGGCAAGCTACATGGGCCGCTGCGCATCAACTGCCTGACAATCGACTGTAACGGCAAACGCAATGCGGGAGATCTGGAGTTGATCGATCTGCACATCGAAAGTCAGTGTTCCCCGCGGCGACTGGTGACCCTGGTCGCTGACCAGCGTGAACTGGAGGGCAAGGGCCAGTTCGTCGCGACGCTGTGCAGTTTGTGCGATCGGCCGGTAGCCGGCGATTTGAAATGTACGATCCGCAACTGGGCGGGCAAGACGATCGAGGAGAACACTCGCAAAGTGACTTTGCCCGCCGGCGCCGTGCCTGTGGACGTCGCCGTACCGCTGCCTCCCGGCATGCACAAATTCCTGGAGGCGGAGTTCTCTTTCGTCGCGCCAGGTCAGGATGTCTTGCCGATCCAGGCGTATTTCATTGCGCCCATCGAACCGGCCGAGAAAGCTACTGAGCCGGATCCTTCGTCGCCTTTCGGCATGGGCCTGTATCTCTATCGCTACGGGAACTGGAGTCCGAGCCTGCGCGAGATGGAACGCGTGGCCAGGATGGGCTCCGAGGCGGGCGTGAAGTGGACGCGGGAGGAGTTCGCTTGGGGTCGCATCGAACCAACCCGGGGAACTTTCGACTGGACCTTTTACGACAAGGTCGTGGCGACCGCCAAGCGCAACGGAATCACCATCTATGGAGAACTCGGCTACTGGAGCGGCTGGGCGAAGCCCTACACGCCGGAAGGGATCGCGGACTACTGCCGTTTCGTCGCCGCGGTCGTCCGGCACTACCGCAACGACATCCGCTGCTGGGAAATCTGGAACGAGCCGAATATCTTCTTCTGGCAGGGACCGCGCGAGATGTACGCGGAACTGCTCAAACGGGCCTATGCCGCCGTCAAGCAGGGCAATCCGAACGCCCAAGTCCTGGGCTGCTCGACAGCGGGCATTGACCAGGGCTTCATCAAGAGGACGATGGAACTGGGCGGGCGGTTCGACATCCTCACGATTCACCCCTACCGTGGACACCTGGACGACAACGAGTTCATCAGCGACCTGCAGAAGGTCGCGGACCTGGCGAAACGGCCCGATGGCAGTCGGCGGCCGGTGTGGATCACCGAGATGGGCTGGGCGACGCACGCGCCGCACAACGGCATGGCGATGGACTTCCAGGTGACGACGCAGCGGCGACAGGCGGAGCTGATCGCCCGTGCGTACATCGATGCCATCGCGTCGAAGGCGGCGACGAACATTTCCTGGTACGACTTTCGTAACGACGGCGAGGACTCGTTCAACTTCGAACACAATATGGGAATCGTCACCCACGATTTCCGTCTCAAGCCTGCATACCGCGCTTATGCAACGATGACTCGCATGCTGCGCGGGCTCACAGTCGATAAGAAACTGGATCTTGGCGAAGGCGTGGTCGCATTTCGCTTCGGTGCGCATGGCAAGCCGTTTGTGACGGCGTTATGGAGCATCTCCGGCGACAAGACCGTCGCGCTTCCGGCCAACAGGGCGATGACGCTGACGGGCCTGATGGGCGACACCGGGCGAGTTCCTGCTGAAACTGGCAAGGTGGACGTGCCCTTGAGGAACGAGACGCCGGTGTTCGTGAGTGAGTAGCGAATGTTAGCGCTAGTGTCGCTGGAATCGACAGGATTCGAACCTGTAACCTTCGGCTCCGGAGTGGCCGTTAGAGGGGTGTGCCGAGAAGCTCGAAAGCCTTGCTAACTACGAATGTCGCTGGCGTGAGTGTAACATCTTTCGCGCCAAGGGGAAATGGATACGGACGGTAAGTGGTCATCGGTGGGACGGCGTCGTGTGCAAGAGTAGGCGATGACGCCGATCCACGTCAGCAGCATTTACGCGCAGCAGGCGCCGGGGGTCAATAAAGGTTTGGATTACGGCCGGACACAGAACCCAACGCGGTTCGCCTTCGAGCGCTGCGTGGCCGACCTGGAGGACGGCAAGGCGGCGTTTGCTTTCGCCTCGGGCCTGGCGGCCATCTCCACCACGCTGGAGCTGTTGATCGAGCACCCCGCCTTGATGACCCACGTTTGGCTGCCGCCGGAAAAGCGCGCCGCTTTAGGCATCGACGACGGCCTGGTCCGCCTTTCCGTGGGTATTGAGGACGCCAACGACCTGATCGGCGACCTGGATCAGGCGATGCGATAAAACCGTTTTGTTTCGCCTCGCGACGCCGTTTTATTCCACGTTTGACAAATCTTTCTCAGGTAATCGTAACCATGTCCGTTCCTCGCAATTCCTCACAGCAGAACCCGTCCGAACCGCACTGGTCGACGCTTTCCGTCCACGGCGGTGAAGAAGGGCCCAAGGCCCGTTCGGCGCTCACTGACCCGATCTTCTTGGCCTCGACGTACAGCTTCGCCGACACGCAGTCGTTGATCGATTTCATCGTCCAGAAACAGCCTCGCGAGGAGTATGCCCGCTACGGCAACGCTACGGAGAAGACCGTGGAGCGGAAGCTGGCCGCGCTGGAAGGGGCCGAGGAAGCCGTGCTCTATTCGACCGGCATGACGGCCATTGCCGGGTTGCTGTTGGCCACGCTTCGCCCGGGCGATGAAATCGTGCTGGTCGACGAGTGCTACCTGCGTACCCGCGATTTCTGCCTCCAGGAGTTGTCTCGATTCGGCGTCACCACACGGCTGGTGCCGGCGTGCGATTACGACGCCCTGGAAGCGGCGATCACGCCGGCAACTCGATTCCTCTACAGCGAATCGCCCACCAACCCGCACCTGAGCGTGGTGGACCTGGAGCGATTTGCGGCCATCGGGAAGAAACATGGCGTGGATACGGTGATCGATGCCACGCTGGCCACGCCTTACAACGTCCGGCCGCTGGAGTTCGGCGTCGACTATGTTCTGCACTCCTGCACGAAGTACTTCGGCGGCCACAACGACCTGCTGGCCGGTGCCGTGCTGGGGCCGCACGAGAGGCTCGAACCGCTGAGAAAGTTTCGCGGTCTGCTCGGCCTGATCAATTCGCCGCATAGCGAGCACTTTCTCTTGCGGGGCCTGAAGACGTTCGAGCTGCGCATGGAACGGCACAACGCCAACGGCCAGGGCCTGGCCGAGTTCCTGGCAGGTCACCCGAGGATCGAGACGGTCTTCTATCCCGGCGTGACGAGTCATCCGCAGCACGAGCTGGCCCGGCGGATGATGCGGGGCTTCGGCGGGGTGGTCACCTTCACCGTCAAAGATGCCGACTGGCGGCGGACGGCCGACGTGGTCGACGCGCTGCGCATTCCTCGGATCGCGGCCAGCCTGGGCGGAGTGGAATCGCTCGTCGAGCAGCCGTTGATTTTGAGCTACTACGACGTGGCGCCCGAGCAGCGCCGCGCCTGGGGCATCCCCGACAACATGATCCGCCTGTCCTGTGGGATCGAGAATACCGAGGACCTGATCGCCGACCTGGCGCAGGCGCTGGCGAAGTGACGATCAGTTTCGCGGGATCCGCTTCACGGCGTCGACCAGGCGGTCGATTTCCTCGGTCGTGTTGTAGAGGGCCAGGGACGGCCGGACCGTAGCTTCCAGTCCGAAACGCCGCAGCGACGGCTGGGCGCAATGGTGGCCGGCTCGAAGGGCAATCCCCTCCAGGTCCAGCCATCTGCCCACCTCCTCGGTGGGCCGGTCGCGCAGCACGAAGGAAAGCACGCCCACCTTCTCGCGCGCGGTGCCGATCAGGCGCAGCCCGTCGATGGGCAAGAGGCGCTCGGTGGCGTATTGCAGGAGTCCTTGTTCATACTTGGCGATGGCGGGCCGTCCGAGCTGGTTGACATAGTCCAGCGCGGCGCCCAGGCCGACCGCGTCGGCGACGTTCGGGGTGCCGGCCTCGAACTTCGCCGGCGCATCGGCATAAGTCGTTTCTTCAAAGGTTACGTTGCGAATCATGTTGCCGCCGCCTTGCCAGGGCGGCATGATCTCCAGTAGCTCCTCCTTCGCGTAGACGACGCCGATCCCCGTCGGGCCGAAGATCTTGTGTCCCGAGAAGACGAAGAAATCCGCGCCGAGCTGCTGGACGTTGACGGGAATGTGGGATACGGACTGCGCCCCGTCGATCAGCACGCGAGCATTGTAGCGATTGGCCATTTGCGTCATTTCCGCCACCGGCAGGATCGTGCCCAGGCTGTTCGACGCGTGAGTGAGGGCGACCAGCCTCGTTCTTGGTCCAAGAATGGCCTCGTACTGTTCGAGCATGATCTCGCCGCGGTCCGTTACCGGGATGACCCGCAGCACGGCGCCCCGCTGCTTGGCCACGATCTGCCAGGGCACAATGTTGGCATGGTGTTCGAGCGTGGAGAGGACGATTTCGTCGCCTTGCTGGAGGAACTTGCGGCCGTAGGTGTATGCGACCAGATTGATGCCTTCGGTGCTCCCGCGGACGAAAATGATCTCCTTGGCCGACGAAGCGCCCAGAAATGCCTGCACTTTCTGCCTGGCCTGCTCGAAGGCGTCGGTCGAGCGCGCCGCCAAGGTGTGCGCTCCGCGGTGGATGTTCGAGTTGTCGTGGGCATAGAAGCGCGACAGCGCGTCGATCACGCTCTGCGGTTTCTGGGTCGTGGCCGCGTTGTCCAGCCAAACCAGCGGCTTCCCGTGAACGTGCTGGTGCAGGATGGGAAAGTCCTTGCGGATGGCCGGCACGTCGAAAGGGCGGGCTTGCTCGACGATCGGAGGTTTCCCGCCGAAAAGGCGTTGATGGAAGTTCTGGTCGAGGCTGCCGGGGCAGCGGCCGTCTTCCGACCGGAACGGTGCTCGGATCGCCCGAACAAACGCGCCCAAGCCGGCGGCCGGCGCGGGCTCCGAAGGCAGAGGGGCGGTAAGGTCCCGGCCGTGGATCTCCGGGCCGGCCGGCGACGAGCTGCCGGCGACCGGAAGCCCCTCGGGTTCGGCCGGCCAGCCGGCCGTCTCGGAGGCGGCGCTGGACGCCTCCGTTTCCGTCTTCGGGATGCGATTGGCGCCCGGAAGCTCGTTGTACAGCCGGGTCGCGATTCGGGCAATCAAGTCGGGCGTGACTTCGTTCATGGGTCTGGCCTGCGCTGGTCCGACGCCTTACTTAGGGGTCTGTTTTCGATGTTCGTAATCGTGGTAGTGCCCGACCTCGACGTTCTCCAGCACGGCCAGGGCATCATCGGCCAACACGGCGCAGGAGAAGTAGAGCGTCAGCAGGTACGTCGCCACGCCCATGCTGTCGATGCCCATCAGGCGGGCGGAGAGGCTCGGCATGACCTCGCCGGCGACGCCGGCCTGGTGCAGTCCCACGACTCCCTGGTCCGCCTCCCCGACCCGCATCAGCAGAATGCTCGTCGTGCCGAAGCGGCGGCCTGCCATCTCCAGCTTGTCGCAGGGGATCAAAGGAATGCCACGCCAGGTGATCACGGAAAGGCCCGCCACGTTCATCGTCGTCGGCGGCACACCGCGCCACGTGCATTCCCGTCCGAACGCTGCGATCGCCTTGGGATGCGCCAGGAAGAAGGCCGGGCGCTTCCATACCAAAGCCAGCAGCTCGTCAAGGTCGTCGGGCGTGGGCGTTCCATAACGGGCGCTGATTCGCATCGAAGGATCGGCCGAGTGCAGCAGTCCGAACTTCTGGTTGTTGACCAGCTCCCATTCCTGCCGTTCCTTGATCCCTTCGATCGTCAGCCGCATCTGTTCTTGGAGCTGGTCGTAGGGGTCGTTGTAGAGGTCCGAGACCCGCGTGTGCACGCGGACAATGGTCTGCACGGTTGAGAGGGAGTACTCGCGGGGCTTGTCGGAATAATCGACGAAGGTTTCCGGAATCTCGATGTTCTCGGCAAAGCCCGACACCAGATCGATGTTCCGCTCTCCATAGCGGTTGACCATCGATCGCCGCTCCAGGTACTCGGCGACGACTCTTCGGAATTCCTCGTTCCAGTTGGGCACGTCGCCGGCCGCCGACTCCAGGTCCCTCCGCGACAGGCTCAGCAGGGTGCAGGGCGTCAGCGTCCGCACGGTCACGTCGGATACCCGATCGGAGGCGAACTCGGTCTCCCCGAAGTATTCGCCGTCGGTGAGCAAGGCGATGCGGATGTCACTGCCGTGGGTCCCCTTGTAGAGCACTTCGACCTGGCCCTGGGCGATGATGAAGAACTTGCTCTCCTGCTCTCCTTCGACGATCACCTTGTTCCCCAGGGGCACGTCTTCGGTCTTGAAGGCGGCGGCCATGCGAGCGACGATCGTTTCCGGCAATCCGGAGAAGAGCGGCACGTTCCGCAGCGAGTCCGGCGGAAAAGAGGCGGCCGCCGCGGACACGTCCACTTGGATGCGCTCGGCCTTGGGCAGCTCCACCTTCGTGCGATTGACGCGATAGACGCCGCCGTTGACCTGCACCCACGGCAACTGGCCCAGCAGCAGCCGCGGGGTGATCGACGTCATCATCGGCCTGGTCTTCGTCGTGTTCGCCAGATGCCTGGCGACCGACGTGGTCACGCTTCTCTGCAAGAGACTATCCGACATGAATGCGACTTCCTTTCTTGACGTCCCGTCTCGATGTCTGGCCCGCCTCGCGAAGATCCCGATCCCTAGATTCCCAGTCCGTTGTCAAACCCGCCCGCCGCCCTGTGTTGGTAATCGTGGTAATAGCCGATCTCAACGTTCTCCAGGACGCCCAGGGCATCGTCGGTCAGCACGGCGCAGGAGAAGTAGAGCGTCAGCAGGTAGGTCGCCACGCCCATGCTGTCGATTCCCATCAGGCGCGCCGAGAGGCTCGGCATAACCTCGCCCGCGATGCCGGCCTGGTGTAGTCCCACAACCCCCTGGTCCGCCTCCCCGATCCGCATCAACAGAATGCTCGTGGTCCCGAATCGGCGGCCGGTCATCTCCAGCTTGTCGCAGGGGATCAAGGGAATTCCCCGCCAGGTGATCACGGAAATGCCCGCCACGTTCATCGTCGGCGGCGGCACTCCGCGCCACGTGCATTCACGTCCGAACGCCGCGATCGCCTTGGGATGCGCCAAGAAGAAGGCCGGCCGCTTCCATACCCGGGCCAACAGCTCGTCAAGGTCGTCGGGCGTCGGCGTGCCGTAGCGGGCGCTGATCCGCATCGAAGGATCGGCCGAGTGCAACAGCCCGAATTTCGGATTGTTGACCAGCTCCCATTCCTGCCGCTCCTTGATCCCTTCGATCGCCAGACGCATCTGTTCATGGAGTTGGTCGTAGGGGTCATTGTAGAGGTCCGAGACGCGCGTGTGCACGCGGACGATCGTCTGCACGGTCGAGAGGGGGTACTCGCGGGGCTTGTCGGAGTAATCGACAAAAGTCTCCGGAATCTCGATGTTCTCGGCGAAGCCCGACACCAGGTCGATGTTGCGTTCCCCATAGCGGTTGACCATCGACCGCCGCTCCAGGTATTCGGCGACCGCCCTGCGGAATTCCTCATTCCAGTTGGGCGCCTCGCCCAGCGCCGACTCCAGGTCCCTGCGCGACAGGCTCAGCAGAGTGCAGGGCGTCAGGGTCCGCACGGTGACGTCCGACGCCTGGTCGGAGACGAATTCGGTTTCCCCGAAGTACTCGCCCTCGGTGAGCAAGGCGATGCGGATGTCGCTGCCGTGGGTCCCCTTGTAGAGGACCTCCACCTGGCCCTGGGCGATGATGAAGAACTTGCTCTCCGTTTCCCCTTCGACGATCACTTTGTTTCCCAGGGGCACCTCTTCCGTCCTGAAACTGAGGGCCATGCGCGCCACGATGGCCTCCGGCAGTCCGGAAAAGAGCGGCACGTTCCGCAGCGACTCGTGAGGAAAGGAGGCGGCCCCGGCGGACATGTCCATTTCGATCCGCTCTGCCTTCGGCAACTCGACCTTGGTGCGGTTGACGCGATAAATGCCGCCGTTGACCTGCACCCACGGCAACTGGCTCAACAACAGGCGAGGGGTGATCGACGTCATCTTCGGCGACGTCTTCGTGGTACTGGCCAGGTTCCTGGCCACCGACGTGGTTACGCTTCGTTGCAATACGGCGTTCGACATATGCGGCCTCATTCGGGGAATAGCTTGGTAGACAGGTAGCGTTCGCCAAGGTCCGGCAACAGAACGACGACCAGCTTCCCGCGGTTCTCCGGCCGGTTGGCGACTTGAATCGCGGCCCAAGCTGCTGCCCCGCAACTAATCCCGCACATGAATCCCTCCAGGCGAGCCAGTTGTCTGGATGTC
>Ga0181539_1003177_pt1 | contig 15471 bp, 17 predicted proteins | sample PEATcosm2014_Bin_46_FD_119767 | JGI IMG/M metagenome (GOLD analysis project Ga0181539, IMG submission 119767) | Peatland microbial communities from MTU Mesocosm Facility, Houghton, MI, USA - PEATcosm2014_Bin23_60_metaG | ecosystem: Environmental > Terrestrial > Soil > Wetlands > Peat | place... | reverse complement strand
AATCAAAGTCTCCGATGAGCAAATGGCCGCGCTGGACCTACTCAAACACCCGATCCTACCCCAATGGAATTACACTCTCCTCCCAAGACTAAATCGGAATTAGTTTTTGCACGGGCGCTAAGGCGCATGGGGGACCTCCTTCGCTGTGAAATGGGAATGTTCGACTGTCGTGCGGGTCAGCCGCATCACGCAGAATCGCGCGATGATAAATCCCAGGAGACATGCCACCAGCCGCCGCCAATCTCCGCGCCCGGCAAAATAAAATCCAACGAGGACAAGACTCATCCGCAGCAGCAGGCTCCCGGGAAACCAGAGCGCCGGATGCTTGGACGAAACGCCCTTGCGCACCGTCCACCACAAGCCGCCAAAGAAAAATGCGCCGAGCAAAAGTCCAGCCGCCAACGCCACTGCCAGAATTAGGAATTCATTCATCATCGTCCTCCGTTTCGTCCTGCATTGCTTTTGCCTCCTTCGCGACCCAATACCATGCATTCAAACAGCCGACGGCCAGCCCGACCACCAAGAGCGCCAGCGTCCACGGATGCTTGCCCGGATGGTGTTTATCCAACCAGATGCCCAGCGCCGCGCCGAGCAGCGTCGGCACGACCACCGACCAGCCAACCAGGCCCATCATGCCCAAGCCGAACCAGACGCCCTGCGTGGATTTGCGCGCTTTGATCTTGCGCGTTGCTTTCGCACCGATTTCTTCGGCGAAGGTTGGTTCGTCCCGTAAGATTCTCTTTGGCTCGTTATTCATGTTGCAGGGTCGCGAAGCGACGCAGAAATCCGGTTTCCAATTTCGCCACTGCGATTCGCACACTTTGCTCATTCTCGTCCAGCGTTAGGAATTCCTTTTCCACCGCCGCGTGCAATTGGGCAAGGTCCATTCCGCCGATCGCGCGGCGCACGGAAACGAGCACGTCCAAGCCGGTCTTGACCAATATGCCTTTATCCACAGCCACCAAAACCTCCGGGCCGGCTTCGGTCTGATAAATCAAAATTCCCGGCACAAGCGCCGCCACGCAATCGAGCCGGCGCGGCAGGAGTCCGAACGACCCTTCGCGCGTCTCCGCGACGATGCGCGATACGCCGGTGTTCTCGGCGAAGACCTGGAATGGCAGGAGAACTTTAAGATGCATGAGCCACTTCGACATGTTCGGCCTTTGGTTGAGGATCCGCTTCGGGCGGCTTCGATGGTTCTGCCACGGGCTTGGCCAGGGACACGGCAGTCGGCTTTGGGTCAGCCTTGGGTTTGACTTCCGAAGCAAACTTCGGTTGTGCCTCTGCCTTTGTCTCCACTTTGGCCGCAGGTTTGGCCTCATTCGGGTGATCCGGCCCGGCCTTGGTTGCAGGCTTTGACTCCGGTGTTGGTGTGCCTGTGGGCGATACGGGTTTCGGTTTTCCCTTCGCTTCGCTGATTGGCCCGATCATGTAGAGTCCGCTCTCCGGGTAGTCCTTGAATTCATCGCGCAGGATTCGTTCGCATCCGTCCAACGAGTCCTTGAGACTGACCAGTTTTCCGGTCAGGCCGGTGAACTGTTCGGTCGTGAAAAACGGCTGTGTGAGAAAACGCTCCAGCAAGCGGGCGCGCACGACGACTTTGCGATCCTCCGGCGAAAGTTGTTCCAGGCCGAGCATCGCGATGATGTCCTTGAGTTCGCCGTATTGCGCGAGCGTGCGCCGGATTTCCTGGGCCAGGGCGTAATGCCGTGCGCCGACAATTCCCGGCGTGGCCATCTTGGAGTTGGATTGCAGCGGATCAATGGCCGGGAAAAGCCCTTCGCTCGCCCGCTTGCGTGAGAGCACAATGGACGCGGAAAGATGCGCGAAAGTATGCACGGCCGCCGGATCGGTGAAATCATCCGCTGGCACATAGACCGCCTGAATCGAGGTGATGGCGCCGGAATCCGTGTTGGCGATGCGCTCCTCCAAACCTGACAACTCCGTGCCCATCGTGGGCTGATAACCGAGACGTGAGGGCATCTGGCCCATCAAGCCGGACACCTCCATGCCGGCTTGGATAAAGCGGAAAATATTGTCCACGAGTAACAGCACGTCGCGATGTTCGTCATCGCGGAAATATTCGGCCATCGTCAGCGCGGCGAGGCCCACGCGGAATCGGCTGCCGGGAGGCTCGTTCATCTGGCCATAAACCATCACCATGTCTGGCAATACGCCTGCTTCTTTCATCTCGCGGTAAAGCTCCTCGCCTTCACGGCAGCGCTCACCGATGCCACAAAAAATGCTCACTCCTTTTTGATGGCCGATCTCGTTGTGAATCATTTCCGTGAGCAATACCGTCTTGCCCACGCCCGCCCCGCCGAAGAGACCCGCCTTGCCGCCGCGCTCCAGCGGCACCAGCACATCGATAACCTTGATCCCCGTCTCAAATACTTCCGACTTGGTGGAACGCCGCGCCAACGGCGGCGGAACACGATGCACGGAACGCCATTGGACATCTGCCGGTGCCGGTTGGCGATCAATGGCGTTGCCAAACACATCGAACATCCGCGAGAGAATGGCTTTGCCCACCGGGGCTTGCAATGGCCCACCGGTGTCCGTGACCATCATGCCGCGCGAGAGACCTTGCGTGGGCGTTAACGCAATCCCACGCACATGACGCGCATCTCGCTGCGCCAACACTTCGACGACGATCTTGTTTTCCGCCCCCATGCGCAGCACCGAGTTGATCGGCGGCAAAGGCCCGTCGAAGCGCATATCCACGACGCTGCCGCGCACGGACGCGACCACGCCCAGATTGGATGAAGTGGTTGTGGTCTCCATGATTGCTCCCGATCATGTTCGTTCCATCATGGCGGCATATTCGCCTCGGCGCGCGGCGCGGTTGCATTGGGCGCGATGAAGCAGAGCTTGCTGCGCAGCTTTTACATTGGTTTCCCGGCCCAGCCAAATTTCCAAAGCCGGCTGCTGGATGGCGCGAGCAAACGAAAACGCCAGCGCCCAAGGCAGTCGCGACTTGAATCGAACATTCATGGCGTTCAACCGGGCCGAGGCCAGTTCACCGGATTGGCCGCCCGACAAGAAAGCAATACCCGGAACGGCGGCGGGGACGGTTCGCAATAAACTATGCACCGTGATGTCTGCTGCCTCGTCCACGGATTCTTGCGCCGGACACTTCAACCCCGGCAGCACCATGTTGGGCTTCAAAATCATTCCCTCCAGCAGAACGCGCTGGCAATTTAGCTGGATGAAAACGTTGCGCAGAACCTCCTCCGTCACTTTGCGGCAGCATTCCAGAGTGTGATCACCGTCCATGAGCACTTCGGGTTCGACAATTGGAACCAATCCGGCTTCCTGGCACAACGTGGCGTAGCGGGCCAAGGCCTGCGCGTTGGCCTCGATGCAACTCCGGCTGGGAATGCCCTCGCCGATCGAAATCACTGCGCGCCATTTGGCAAAACGGGCCCCCATTTGAAAATACTCCTGGAGGCGAATCCGCAATCCATCCAGACCTTCGGTGATTTTTTCGCCGGGATGAGCGGCCAGGTCTTTGGCCCCGGTATCCACTTTAATGCCGGGAACGATTCCCGCCTCACCAAGGACTTTAAGAAAGGGGGTGCCGTCCTTCTTCTGCTGACGGATGGTCTCGTCGTAGAGGATCACGCCACTGATGCTCTCACCCAGGCCAGGCGTGGTGAGGATCAATTCCCGGTACGCGCACCGGGTCTCCACCGTTTCCGGAATCCCCACCTTGGCAAAGCGTTTGTTGCAGGTGGAATTACTTTCATCCATCGCCAGCAGGCCTTTGTCGTCGGCCACCAGCCTGCTTGCGGTATCCGTTAATCCTTGCGTATTCATTTGTATTTTCTTGGCCGCCAGAACTATACCCGTCGAATGCGTGAAACTGAATGGGGTGAACACCCCATAAGATTGAAATCTATCAGCGGGGGATGGCCTCGTTGACGCTTATATGTAATCTGGTGATGGCCGATTCCAGATTCCGAGCGCAGTCGGCACCAGTAATGTGATTGATGCCTCCATCAACGCTGATGGGATAAAGCCCTTTCCGGCCGCCATGCCGCAGCCTGCGGTAACTGGGCAAGTCTTTCGCGGATGAATTTCTGTCCGCCGAAGCCAGGTTTAACCGTCATCACGGGCAGCAGATCAATCTGGTCGATAAACGCTTGGACGGCGGCAATGTCAGTGGGTGGATTGACACCGCCCGCGCACGCAGACGCTACGTCTCGCCCAACCATGTCCGCGCCTTGGCGGCATCGGTATGACCGAAGTGTCGCGTCGTCGCTTTGGCAAACGACTTACAGAAAGTCGCCATGCCGTGTCGCCACTTCTTGTCCCCCACCATCGCCAGCCGCTCGATGTTGCCAGCGTGCTTATGATTGAACTTGAAGTCGTCCCAACGCGGGCCAGCGTCCCATCCTTGAAAGCCGGTCAGGTCGAACAGCACACGCAGCTTCGCGTCCTGCCGGACGAGTCGTTCAAATTCAGGCTCAAAACGCTCGTAATCCGCTTTGAGCAGTTTTCCGTTCAGGTGAACGGCGAGCACTTTGCCGTCGTTTTCTTCAGTGAGTTGAATGGGCATTGGAGATTCCTTTGTCGTTTTTCATGCGGCTACCGTCCTCTAATCATAACAGGTCGTGATCTTCTGTGTCGGTCGCGGTCGAATCGACTACGCTTCGGCCAACCACGTTTGCGCCCCAGTGGACTCGGCGAGATCGAAGTACCGGATTGTCGCTTTTGTGAACGGTTTGCAGAATGCCGCCATGCCGTGCTCCCACTTCTTGTCCCCGACCATCGCAAGCCGTTCGATGTCGGCGAAGTGTTTGAGGTCGAACTTGATGTCCTCCCACAACGCCCCGGCCTTCCAGCCGTGGAAACCGGTCATGTCGAACAGCACTCGCAGTTTTCCGTGCTCCCGCACGAGTCGCTCGAACTCGGGCACAAAGCGCTCGTAATCCGCTTTTGCCAGCTTCCCGGTGACGTGAACGACGAGAATCTTCCCGCCGTTTTCTTCATTGAGTTGAATGGGCATATTGGACTCCTTTGATTCGCTTCAGTTTGGGTGCCGGTATCTTGTTGTCCGGCGTCTTTTTGATTGCCGGTTTTCCTGCCGACGTTTCTCCCCGACTCCACTTCCAGTTCCGAATTTCTGGCAAGTCTTGGCCATGCCTATCAATGTACTGCTTGTGCTCGATGAGCTTGTCCTGCATCTGCTGTTTCAAGTAGGCCCCCTTGGCGCCCAAGTTTGGCAAGCGGTCCACCACGTCTTGCACCAAGTGGAATCGGTCCAGGTCGTTCTGCACCCGAATGTCGAAGGCGGTGGTGATGGTGCCCTCCTCTTTGTAGCCCCGGACATGCAGATTGCGATTGGTCCGGGCATACGTCAACCGGTGAACCAGCCAGGGGTATCCGTGAAAGCCAAAGATGATGTGCTTGTCGCGGGTGAAGAGCGCATCGTAATCCGTTTCGCTCAGGCCATGCGGGTGTTCGCTCTGGGGCTGCAATTTCATCAAATCCACGACATTGACCACCCGGATTTTCAGATCAGGCAGATGCTGGCGCAGAATGGAAACGGCGGCCAGAATCTCCAGGGTGGGGGTGTCTCCGCAGCAGGCCATGACGACATCCGGTTCGGCGGCGTCCTGGTCGTTGCTGGCCCATTGCCAGATGCCGATCCCTTCCGTGCAATGCGTCACGGCGGCCTCCATGTCCAGCCATTGCGGGAGGGCGTGTTTGCCGGCCACCACCACGTTGACGTAGTGCCGGCTGCGCAGGCAGTGATCAAAGACCGAGAGCAAACAGTTGGCGTCGGGCGGCAGATAAACGCGCACGATGTCGGCCTTCTTGTTGATAACGTGGTCGAGAAAACCGGGATCCTGGTGGGTGAATCCGTTGTGATCCTGCTGCCAGACATGGGAGGCGAGCAGATAGTTCAGCGACGCGATTTTCCGGCGCCAAGACAGCTCCGACGTCACCTTCAGCCATTTGGCATGCTGGCTGAACATCGAGTCAACGATACGAATGAAGGCCTCATAGCTGTTGAACAGCCCGTGGCGTCCGGTCAGCAGATAGCCCTCCAACCAACCTTCGCACTGGTGCTCGCTGAGCATGGAATCCAGCACCCGTCCGGTCGGCGCAAGGAACTCATCATTTTTCACTTCCCGCGCGTCCCACTGGCGATTGGTGACTTCGAAGACCGCGCCCAGGAGATTCGAGAGGGTTTCATCAGGGCCAAAGACACGGAAATTGTCCTGATTTAGCTTGGCCACGTCCCGCAGGAATTGGCCCAGCACCATCGTATCCTGGCCGTCCACGGCGCCCGGCGATGGCACACTGACGGCGTGAAGTTGAAAATCCGGCATTTTCAGGTCGCGCAACAGGATGCCGCCATTGGCGTGCAGGTTGGCGCCCATCCGCCGGTCGCCCTTGGGTGCCAGTTCGGCCAATTCCGACTTAAGACGGCCATTTTCGTCGAACAGTTCCTCGGCCTTGTAGCTTTTCATCCAGCTTTCGAGCTGTTGGACATGACCAGGATGCTCGGCATCCACCAGGAGCGGCACTTGATGCGCCCGGAAAGTTCCCTCGACTGGAAGGCCATCGACTTCCTTTGGCCCTGTCCAACCCTTGGGGGACCTGAGGACGATCATGGGCCAGCGCGGTCGCATGGTGTCATTCTTGTTTCGCGCATTTGCCTGGATTCTTCGGATCTCCTCGATGGCCTTTTCCAGCGTGGTGGCCATGAGTTCGTGCATTTTTTCAGGCTCATCACCTTCAACAAAGAGCGGCGTCCATCCGCAGCCACGGAAGAACTGCTCCAATTCCTCATGCTCGATGCGGGCCAGGACAGTTGGGTTGCTGATTTTATAGCCATTCAAGTGCAGGATTGGCAGAATGGCCCCATCGGTGATTGGGTCGAGGAACTTGTTGGACTGCCAGGCGGTCGCCAGAGGCCCGGTTTCTGATTCACCGTCGCCCACGACACAGGCGACGATCAGCCCCGGATTGTCAAAAGCCGCCCCGAAAGCATGGCTGAGCGAATAACCCAACTCGCCGCCCTCGTGGATCGAACCCGGTGTCGTCGGCGCGACGTGGCTGGAAATCCCGCCGGGAAACGAGAATTGCGTGAACAGCTTCTTTAGCCCGGCCTCGTCCTGGGTGACGTTCGGATAAACTTCACTCCAAGTGCCTTCGAGGTAAACATTGCCCACAATCGCCGGGCCGCCATGACCAGGACCGGCGATGTAGAACATGTCCAGGTCATACTTTTTGATGACCCGGTTCAAATGGACATAGATGAAGTTCTGGCCAGGCGTAGTGCCCCAGTGTCCGACCACCAGCGGCTTCACGTCCGACAGCTTCAGCGGACGCTTCAACAACGGATTGTCGTAGAGATAAATCTGGCCGACCGATAGATAGTTGGCGGCGCGCCAGTAGGCGTGCATCTTCTGAAGCAGGTCCGGAGTCAGTGTGTTTGTATTTGGATTCACGGGTGGGATTGGGTGTTCGTGGGGTTCATTTCGTTGTAGCGGTGCGGTGCAACGTGATAAGGTAATTGGCGAACAATGTGGCGGCAAAAGTGTTCCGGCGTTTGTCCGGTCGGAGAAGGCTACGCCCACTGCTTGCTCCGGGATATGGGGTGTAACCCTACCATGAATCACGAGCCGCCTCGCATCTCAAGTTAATGCGGTCGACGGAATCGGTATTTCAAAGCGCGATGACGGCTGACGCCGAAGTGGACCGCGCTCCATTCCGAAAACACTGCACGACCCAAGGTCGTCCGCAATTGCAGATCGATTCTAGTTCGAAGGGCCGTCCGCCGAGGTTGGCTTCCATGCGGGGTCGGGATCGTAGGTGGTCATCGCGGCGGCTAGGGGGGCGGTTTTTGCCCCGAGGTTTTTTTGATAAACTTTGCCCTCCTGGTTGACCATGAAAGTCATCACTCCGGAATTGCCCCATTCCTCCGGCCAGGCCACCAGGGCGAAACCCGCCAGCATGTGGCCGTTGATGATGTACTTGTATTTGCCAGCGGGCGCGCGCGAACCTTGCTGGGTCAGAATCTTGAAACAATAACCGCGGTACGGGGCCAGGTTTTCCCCCATGATCTTGGTCGCATGGCTGTATCCTTCCTCGCGCGATTGCGCGATCAACGGGCCAAGCGGACTCAGTTCTTCCCCCGGCTCGGTGTGCCAATAGAGACCGTCGTGGGTGTTGGTGGTGCTGCGCAGGCGTTGGGCGTATTCGAGCACGTCGTCCCCGTGGCGGGGCTGGCTGGCGTATTCGCGCTGGGCGTCCCCGTAAGCCTGGCAGACGCGGATCGCGGCCAGTTCGTCCACCCCAATCCGGCGGTTGAGAATTTCCTCATGGCCCGCCGCCGTGTCGAAAAACCATTGTCCGCCCTGCTGCGCCAAAGGAATGGGAAACGGCCACACATCCGCGCCAATTTGCAGCAAGATATTGGAGTCGGACGCAGGCATCAAATCTACTTTCCGGGTCAACCTCCGCACGAAATTGGAAAACGAATTGCCGGCCTGCACCGCATCCGGGGAAACCAAATCGCGCCCTTCCGGGCCGAAAATCGAGTGTAAGGCATTGGTGTCTTTTGCCTTCGCGGCGGCCACCAGCGCGGCGACAGCCGCTTCAGGCGATGCAAAACGTTGCTCCCCGTCGCCGGCCAGGGCAGGAGTGGGCGGTAGTGACAACCCCGCAAACCCCAATAAGATCAGGCTAAAGCGGACGCCTAGTTTTATTTTGTGAAGAATCATTTGTTTATTTCTCTCTTCCATTTTGGGGCGCTGTTCTCTTTCATCGCTTCCGGGCGGAACCGGACGATGGCGCGGACATTGTACTGCGGCTTTCAACGCCACGGGCGCTGGATTGGCGCGCCTCGAATGAACTCTCCGGACCGCCAAACGCGCTGACACTGGGTTGTTCACGAACTTGAGGCGCGGGACGCGCCTCGACAGGAGGCCGCGTCTGGGCCGCTGGCCTTGGCTCTATTGCCGGTCGCGATACCGCCGCCGGAGCGACTTCCCGTGGGGCAACCTCTGGTCTTGCGCCACCGACGATCATGCCACGAGACGCCGCCGCAACGCCTGCTCGCGGAGCAATCCCTGCCCGAGCCTGGAGGCCTTCTTGCGGCGCGGGTGTGGCCGGAGTATGCACGCGGGCAGCGCCATAGGTCGCCGCGCTAAATCCGCGATCAGCGCCACGCGGCGCGCTGGCGACAACGCGTGAAGCCGGATGCCAGATCGGAACACCCTGCGGCGCCTGGCGATTGCCCGGCGTGCGCCGCCACCAATCGCCGGGTCGCGGATGGCCCGCTCCCCACGCAATGACGTGGTGATTGCGCCAGTCCCAGTCGTAGCCCAACCAGGGGCCGATGGGAAAACCGATTCCGAAAGTGCAATAAATACCAGGATCGTCATAGATCGTGTCCCACGGATAAACGGGCACGTAAATTACGGCCGGGTCGGTTGGCTCGATTTCGACGGTCCCAGCGTCGGCCACGACGTTTTCCTGGGGAGTGCTCTGCAAGTTTCCCTCATCCTGGGCCTGGGAACGGAGGCGCTGGATGGAATTCATGACATCCTGCTGCTGGTTGAGAAAAGCCTGGCCGACATCGGTGGTCCAAGCCAGATTGTCGTCCAGCCACTTGAGCACGGTGGGATAATGGACCAGGGCCTGGACACTGGAATCCCATGGCTCCAGGGCGGCCGCGTTCACATCCCCGCCCTGGGCGATGTAACGGTCGGCCAGGACAATTTGCGAGGGCAACGTGGCGGCGGTGAAAACTTCGGCCAGCAACGGATCCGGATAGAGGGCGATGGGTTTGAGAATCTGGTCCAGCGCGTCGGACGTCAACAGCGCCCCCCCCGCTGCCGGTTGGGACACGATGGGGGAAGTCTGGGCGCCCACATAACCCGCGCATCCCATCAAAGCCGTCAGCAGCCCGATCTTAAGTCTGAAATTCATGCTCATAAAGTATCCTTGTGAGTTTTCCATCGCTATGGTGTCTTCTACCTATGCCGGATGGCCGCGATCGGCGGAAGCTGATGATTGGGCATCAACCACTTGACTAAATGTGCGCAAATGAAGAGGGGCACCAGGCAGACAAGGAAGATCAGGTAGAGCAGTGTACGCATGCTGGACTATTGTCTCATGTTTTTGCTGGCTTGACGCATTTGGTCATGCTCCGCTCCGGCAATGCCTTCTTCGACCAGCCTCTCATTGTCGCTCCGTCCGTCCTCGTCCTCATCGGCACTGGGGGCCTCCGGCACTTTGTGTCCAGTCGAGCCAGGCACCGGGTCCCAGCGTTCGGATTCGGGCGCTGATTCAAGCGCCTCTTGTTTCGGGTCTGTGTCCGATTCCCCCGTCAACTCCCGTTGGGCCTGTTCTCGATCGGATTTGGACGCCTCCTGCGCGCGGCGGCCGTTGATGACAGCGAGTTCAATGGCGCGCGCGCGCACCATCGCCCGCGTCACCGTGCCAATGCCGGCGGAATTTTCGGTCAAAAGACCCTGCTTCAAAGGACTTGTATTCATGCGCCAATTTTACGTCTGGTGCTGAAATCGGTGAACCCGGGTGAGGTTGCGTTCCACGATCAATTGCGCCTCGGTCGCCAGCCAATGCTGCACGTCGCGCCCCTGCGAGGAACCCTCGTTCTCATAAGTGAAGTAGGCCCTTCTGGCTACTTCGTCCGCTGACGGGGCAAAATCCACTTCGTTTCGCTTTAAGTCCGCCCTCGCGGCTGGCTGTCGCGCGCTGGCCGGCGGTTGATTCAGGTTCTGGGAAAATTGATTGTGTTGGTTGTGTTTCATAAACGGAGAATAGGCTTGAGGGTGTCAATTGGCCGCGCCGACCGGGAGCAGATCGTACGCGGGGCTTTGTTCGACAGCTCCCTTGGTCAAATTGACGAACACTGTGGACTCCTCGTAACCGATCCGGTCCACTTTGCCCGCCGGTATGGACACTTCCTTGCCGGAAAACGGGTGGCCGGTTCTGATGACCAGTTGACGGATCGCCCAGCTCTGGGTGTCCATCATAAAATCACAGACGTGGCCGGCGATCCCATCGCTGGCCTGGACATGGTAGCCGTTGATGGATTGCGTGCTGCGCAGATGCGCGTCGGGACGTTGCGGTTGCGGCCCGGTGGCGGCGGCGGCAATGCTCGGAAGATGGTTTGGCGGCAGTTCCAAAATGGGAAAGCCACCCATGCCCCACAACCCGTCACCCTGCCAGTAGTAGGGCCAGCCGTAATAGCGGTAATACTCCTCCTCGTATTGCCGCGAGACCGGCTTGTGCAAGTCAATCGAAGGGCTGTTTTCAATCTGTTTCCGGGTTAGGTTCACCAGAAGGTCTTTTCCAACCTCATAGAGACTGCTCCCGAAGGCATGGGGCGAAAGAAGCACCTGCCGCCCTGGCAGCCAGGAGCCCGTGTCGGCAACCAAATATCGGATCACCCAGCTCTGATCGTCAAAATAACAATCGTTGACATGGCCGATTTCCCCGTCCGACGCCCCGAGTTTGTCCCTGTATAATGTTCTGATGCTCCGTAACATAAGGTTTCTTTCGGTGTGCGAATTCGGCTCGCCCTGTTATTCATGGAATGAGAGTAATCCAAAAGCGGGCGGGCGCTATGGGGTATTACCCCACCATGCCGTGGTCGTCGCTGGATCATAGGCGCTTCAACTCCGCTCTGATGCAGTCGCGAGTTTCCTCGGACATGACCCAATCTTTGGGAGCTTTGCTTGGTTGTTTGAAATGGGTTTTGCGGGCGGCTTTCTGCTCCTCAAATTCTTTCAACTCCAAATCCAGCTTTTCGCGCTCGATCCGCAGCCATTGCGCGTTGTGATCGCCCTTGCGCAGCGCCGTCACATCACCGCACAACTGACGCAACTGTTTCAGTTATCCGGCGGCATCATGCCAACCGGAAGCCAGATCCCGCAGGGCGAGGGCGATGCGCACGGTCACGCAATGGGCGAGGTGATCGGCCAGTGGAGCGTCATGCTGGCGAGCAAGCTGAACGCCGCCGCACCGAGGGTCAAGAGACGGGCGCGCAAGAGACGCTCGCGCTCCTCCTGCCCCTCCACCGTCAAGAGTTCGAGCCGGTTTTCCCTAATGGCCAGCCGCCGCCGCGCAAGAAGTTTCGAGGCGGCCAATGGCCTGAAGCTGGCAGTGGATTCGCCCAGAACGCTGTCAATCCCGGTCGCGCTGGCATCGGCGGGCGAGGAGATAACCGAGAACCGCTCCAACTCCAACGCCGATGGCGATAGCTTGATAGGGATGCTCATGGACGGCCTCGTCTGCTGCCTTGGCGCCTTGGATCGCCTTGTTGCGGGCGCAGGCACAGATTTGCTTGCCTCGTTCCAGCGCGGCGGCGAGACGCTTGCGGGCTTCCGTCACTTTTTCGCCGGCGACGTCAACGGTGGCGGCCATCAACGCTTGCGCGTCTTCGGCCAATCGACCCATGTCATTGCTGATTGCTTCTGTTTCTTTGTTCATATTTTCATTTCTGCTTGTTTGTGTCTTTCGTTGCTAAATTGACAATTCATCGGGATGACGACTTGTAATCCGGAAGAGTGCTCCATTTCCCGGCTCCATTGTGTGAGATGACCCTTCCCGGCGCTATGGGTGGGTTCCCCACCAAACATCTATTCGGCTTTGGATCCGGCCTCCCCGGGTGACGATCTCGGCTGGATATCCATTGGGGTTCAGTAGGAATACTCCATGGCTGCCACTTCATCAATCCAGTACCCTTTGCGATTGTAATGCCGATGCAGTGCGGTCTCGTATCCCCGGGTCAGCAGGGACTCCTCCGTGTATGGCGGCGACTCTTTGATGGTCGCGCGGGAAAGATTGACGAAGACTTTTCTCTCTTCCCAACTAACGCTTTCGATCCATTGCGTTGAAACCAAAACCTTTTTCCCAGGCCACCAATTACGCGTATCCACGACCAAATAGCGAATCGCCCACGTCTCGTCATCAATGATGAAATCCGCGACGTGGCCAATCTCGCCGTCCAAGGCTTGAAGGTGGTGGCCGCTCACCCCGTAAGTGCTGCGCAAATGGCGATCCCAGGCATTCGCACTTTGGGAAAATTCCCCCCATTTCTCACGGTCACGCACGATGTAGGGATACGAGCCCCACTTATGTGGGCCGCCCCAATACGGAGGCCATCCATAATGCCCGTAGTACGCCTGCTCGAATTGGTGGGAGACGGGCTTGTCGCTGTTCAGGGAAGGACTGTCCTCGATCTGCTTCTTGGTTAAATTGATGGCAAAGTTCTGCTCTTTGCTGTTCACCGCGACCAGCGCATACGGGGAAATCAGCACCTGCCTGCCCCGGAGCCAGTTTCCCGTGTCCGCGACCAGATAGCGAATGGTCCAGTGCCGGTCATCGAAGTAGAATTCCTTGACCTTGCCAATTTCCCCGTCAAGGCTGTCCAATTTGTAACCCGTGAGTGTTCCGGCTTTGCTTAACATAATAGTTTTTTCGTTTCTTGCATTGCGTTTCTGTTTACTGTCGGTGTCCGGCTGACTGCGTGTTTGGGTAGCCCAATTCACCTCAGTCCGCACGGGTGCCGCAAATACACTCGCACCTGAGGAAATCTCCACGCCATGTGTCCCAATATCTGACGGATAAAGCGGGAGGAAATCCCTCCCGCTTCGCAGTCAATCCCAATCCATCAATCCCAGGCGACAGTCAATTCATTGTCTACGTTCCAAACGCCAGGGGCATTCCATGCAATACCTCCCGCTTCCTCCTTTTCATACAGTGAACCCACCGTGCCGGTCAGCGTCGCTCTATGGCCGGAAACCTGCACCCGAATATTGTTGTCGTAAAAGGCCCAATCCCGCTTGAGCGCATTTTCGATGGCGGCCTTTTCGACCGATTCCATGGATTCCGATTTGATCGTGATATTGTTTGTCACACCGGTTACGCCCATCAGGCTTCCAACTGCGTCTTTGGCGGCTTCCTTTTGATAATTCCAATTCAGTTCGCCGGTTAAAGTAACCCATCCCGCTTCCACTTTTACTTTCACTTTGTCCTTGGGCACATCCCAACACGCCTTCAAAGCACTTAACACTTCGTTGGCGATTTCAGCGTTAGTTTTGCTGTAGGAACTGGGATACTTGACCTCGATTGTTTCAACCAAAGCAGTTACGCCTGCGACGTTTTTCGCCGCATCTTCGGCTTCTGTTTTCTTGGAATAGCTGTCAACCACACCCGTCAGTGAAACCACACCGTCTTTGGCGGTGACGCCAATTTCCGCCGCGTTCAATAGCGGTTGCCATTTGATGGCATCCTGAACGTCTTGTTGTAATTCCGCATTGCTTTTCATTTTTTGCCTTTCGGTTTCTGACGGCAAATCATTTGCCGTCGATCAGCACACTAGTCGCTGGGCCAGGTCGTGCCTATGGGGTGAAACCCTACTGCGATGATGAGGGTTTGCCGAAAAGAGGCCGGCAGCGTGTTATAGTCGACAGGACTTAAAGTCGCGATACCGGCGGATGAGGTTGTTCGTTGAACTGTCGTGTTTGCACTTGGGCGTGGTTTTGCTTTCCAATTCGGGAATAATGCGCTGGGCGAGCACCTTGCCCAGTTCCACACCCCACTGGTCAAACGAATCAATGTTCCAAATCACGCCCTGCGTGAAGACGCTATGTTCGTAAAGCGCGACGAGTTGGCCGAGAACCTCCGGCGTGAGCCGGTCGGCAAGGATGACGTTGGACGGCCGGTTCCCTTCGAACACACGATGCGGCACAAGCCAGTCCGGCGTGCCCTCGGCTTTGACTTCTTCGGCGGTTTTGCCAAAAGCGAGAGCCTCGGCCTGGGCAAAAACATTCGCCAGCAGAATGTCGTGGTGCCGACCCAACGAAGTGAGGGCATGGCCAAACGCGATGAAGTCGCAAGGGATCAGCCGCGTCCCCTGATGAATTAATTGATAGAACGAGTGCTGGCCATTGGTGCCGGGTTCGCCCCAGTAAACCGGCCCGGTCTGATAATTCACCTTTTTGCCGTCGAGTGTGACGTGTTTGCCGTTGCTCTCCATCGTCAACTGCTGAAGATACGCGGGAAAGGGTTTCAGATATTGTTCGTAAGGCAAAACCGCCACCGTTTGCGCGCCGAGAAAATCGTTGTTCCAGACCGACAGGAGCCCCATCAGCACCGGCAGATTCTTCTCGAACGGCGTGTTGCGGAAATGTTCGTCCATCTCGTGAAAGCCGGCGAGCAATGCGCGGAAATTGTCCGGTCCAACCGCCAGCATCGTCGAAAGACCGATGGCCGAATCCATCGAGTATCGTCCGCCGACCCAGTCCCAGAAGCCGAACATATTTGCCGTGTCAATGCCGAACGCGGCCACCTTCTCCGCATTGGTGGAAACCGCCACGAAATGTCTGGCCACGGCCTTTTTGTCGCCGCCAAACGCCTTGAGCAGCCAATCGCGCGCGCTTTGCGCGTTGGTCATGGTTTCCAGCGTGGTGAAGGTTT
>Ga0181539_1003168_pt1 | contig 15491 bp, 11 predicted proteins | sample PEATcosm2014_Bin_46_FD_119767 | JGI IMG/M metagenome (GOLD analysis project Ga0181539, IMG submission 119767) | Peatland microbial communities from MTU Mesocosm Facility, Houghton, MI, USA - PEATcosm2014_Bin23_60_metaG | ecosystem: Environmental > Terrestrial > Soil > Wetlands > Peat | place... | reverse complement strand
TCTCCTTGGAGGCGAGTTCGCCCAGGTTGTGGTATCTTCTCCTTCGGTTAGCCATGCTCTCCCCAGACATAGTGTCAGGGATTCGACTACTCATGGCAGTGGGCTGGAAGGGATTCGAACCCTACAGGGTCTGTTTTCCTGGACCCGAAATTGATTTGCGGGTCCTAGCCGATTCGAACCCTTGGTCATGCCCTCTTGTAGCTGAAAGAGGAATAAAAACACCAACCTCAGCCGCGACCGACTTCAAGAAGTTAGGCCGTCCCTACTGAGCAGGACGAGATCCACTTACAGAACCTGTTTGAATACGGGCCCCACCGGTTTCGAACCCTCCGGCCACATGAGTACGATGAGCCTTCGATATTCATGCTCCGCCCAGCCGAAATGCAAGTTACTCGGGCTGGACCGGAGAAAGTAGTTTGATTGCGAGCAGAGGAACCTTGGGCTTCGAAGGCCGAGATTCCGCATGGATATTTGTAGGAATCAGTCGACCCGTTGGAATCATGGTGACGAACGGCGTCGGCGCAAACGCTTCGGCAGCTCGACAGCAAGAATCTCTCCCAGCGGATCGCTGGTATTCTTGGACAATTCAACTACTTGACTATCCAGACTAGTAATGAGGCCTTCAACTGTCTGAGAATCAGTCTCATCGACCACTCGACGAACTACCCTTCGAGCCAACGAAAGAGCCTCCCCAGCCGTGACTCCAGTCGCAATCTCATCTCGGCCATGCAACACGCCGCCTCGGCCGATGGCCAGACGCGAGGTGAAGTCGTACAACTCCTTCCTCTTCTCCGATTCATTCTCTACAAGGACAGCCGCTCGGGTCGCCAAGCGGAAACTTTTCTGAGCCTCTCGCTCTCGTAGGAGAACGGCTTCCATTGCGATTTCTCCGTCGATTACCAAATCTGAACTGACTTCTCGAGTTGAGGCATCTCTTAGCCTTCTCACCGCGATTTTGATTTCGTTTGGAGATTCGTTCAGCAAGATGGGAACCACTCGCCGAGCGAATTGTATCGCGCGAGAGGTCTCGGAAGCTCGTAGGATAAACGGACCCTCGAATGGCGACCACCTTTGGTAGGCAGGCGTCCTTGGCGGAGATTGCGCGTGGGATGAGTGGTCGTAGGGCTGATCAACGAATGCGGCAGTGGGGTAATCGAAGAACTGGTCGCCGAGGACTTGTAATGCTGCCACGACCGCGTCGAGTTCCATGAGCGCCCGCAGGCCAGGGGTTCCATCATCAGGCGGACGCATGAAGCTGGCCTCGGCAACCCATGCGACAGGGCGAAACCGAACGAAACCACTCAGAGTGGTAAGGGCGTATCCCACGATGGACTTCCTAACGCCAAATTCTTCAACCTCGTCCTCAGTCGCAGGCCTTATTGTGATGCGGTCAGTAATTACAATCGGTTCCTTGCTCTCAGCGTAGAAATTCACGAGTGGAGCGATAATGGTTGATAGATGTCTGGGATCAGTCATAGCCTGCACGAGGCGCTGAGCAGCGGCTTTAGACCATCGGGTGAGCTCCTTCCTCCGTTCGATTCGAACGATAGCGTCAGACAGAATTACGGCACAATAACTGTCCAGATAACTCATCCCGTCTGGCGGCGTCATGCTTCGAATCGACGAAGGACCGGGACCACAGCCCCGCAAGGTTCTGACCAGTTTCGAAACACCTTGAAGCCCAGAGATCTCTGCCCACCGTCTCCGGATAGTGTCGCCAGGGTCAGGAATCTGCTCGGTGTATTCGAGTATCGACATTCCTCCGTTAGTCCCAATCGCATTAGGGCGGCTTTCCGACCTTGCCTGCGGGTTTTCTATTTGTTCGAGCCTCTGGATTTTGAGTTCACGCCGTGGTAGTTTCAGAAGACCGTCTTCTGTCTTGCCAAAGAAATCCATACATTCTTCCGCTGCGAGCAAGATTAGGTCAGCAACGTGTTGGACTGAGGTGGTCGTCACGATGAAGCACACTCTGCCAAGGATTCGGTGTGGAATAAAGCATGTCCTACGGTTCTCCGACAGATTCCGCAAAGGCAAGATTTTCCCGCAGTGGGATTCCTGTTTGGAACCCGCCGAGGTAGTCTTCTCGATAGCGTCTCCTTCCTCTGGTTCAACTGCTTCAGAAAGGAATTTGCCATGACCTTTTTCTCATCTCTTTATACAAAAACGCCACGTCGGGCCGAATCAAAGTGTATTCGAACGGGGTGTCAGCTTGCCCATCGGATTATTTCTGGGATGTCTGTACGCCTACGCGAAACTATTCTTTTTTCGAAACGACAATACAGTAAATGACCCTACACAGCAGGGATATGGCCATGGCGATTGGTAATTGGTGAGACGTCCTAGTCAAGCGGAATACTTCATCGGATGCGCGGCTTCTGTCATGCTACTGTACTTGCTTCTGGTTGGAGCAGGCTATGCTAGTTCTGGGCTCTGGGTGTTACTCACTGTTGCATTCGACTCCTATCTTATTGGTAATTTAACGGACAGTATTCTGAAGCGCGCAAGGACTCTTACCGGGCGATTCCGGTTTGCTTTGTTTGCCTATTCCGTGCTTCTTGCCTCGCTTGTCATTTTTGCAGCATCATTCGGGTCATGGTTGCAAAGGGTAGTACAGGGTCCATACCCTTCCTTCACGTTAGGGCTCTTCATCGTCGAAGAATTTTCTGCAATCACGCCGTTACTACTGCTAGTGAACATCCTACTAACACATCCAGAATTCGTTCCAGTGGTTCCGAGGCTTATCCGTATTGGTAACCGAATCGATATTTGGTGGGCGGGGGAGACTTGGAGAAAGACCTTTCAGACCCTGCCGATTGTTGAATATGTGAGGGGAGCTAGGCAAAGGACCTCGGTCATTTGGTGGGGAATGAGGCCAAGTCTCGACCTTAACGCTGTACATCACGCACTCAATCTGCCGTCTCTTATCTCTGCCCCACTCATCCGTCTAGATTTCCTCCCTGAGCACGAGCTGGTCAGTCTCTTCGATGCCCTTGACATCCGAGCAAGAACATTTAGCGTTAGGGGATTTGCTGAGTGGGACTCGTTTTCAAAATCGGGCATAACGGTTAGATACAAAAACGGGTTAGATTGGCACTCCAAAACAGCCGTGAATTACTCGCTGCGCGACTTGGCCAGTGACACCAAAGGAAATCCTGAATTCAGCCGTAGGGTGGACCCGCTGTCTTTTGAACCAAGAGATTTCGAGGATGATGTCATAGTGACCGCCTACAATCCCGTGAGAAAGCAACGATTGATAGTTGATGGGATCCATCGTGCGGCCATTCTTACCAATGAAAGCAATGACAAATCTGCGTTTCCCTCTGCCCGAGTCATTGAATGCTATGGAGAGAAGGTGGATTGGTTATTTCCTTGCGACTTTGGTCGTCTCGACCGCGGAAAGGATGACTCAACCTAGGTCGAATACCCTGCGGCACACCTCGCGCTCTGATTCCATCTTGAACCCCAAAACTCTCACGACTCTCGTCAGACCCGGATGGGCCAAACATACACGAGTGCTTCAGGAGTGGTTTCGAGATCTTGTAGCCTGCAGCCTTCGATAACTGTAAGAGCACCTACATCGGTCTTTCAATCACGCATCTGCATGTAAGATGAGCATGGCCAAGGGTTCGAGCCGCACAGGGATTCGAACCTTCTAATCATACTAGACTGAGTGTCGCCTGCAGTATATATTCGCCACTCGCAGAGCGGGCGGGAATTCCAATGTGACTTTCGCTACATCAAAGAAGTCAGCGTCAAGATCGCCATGCTCGTGACTTCATACCTTCTCTCGTCAATGTCCTCTGTGAAGCTGCTCAAGGGGTGGACCAGAAGACGTCTTTCTCCGCCCACTATGTCCAATGCTAGCTGCGCTTGGTGGCTGGAAAGCGACCCCTTCCTGAGGACCTCATACTGACTGATTATGCTTAGCAAGTCTCCAAACTGCGTTCCGTCGAGCAGATCTCCTCCCCCTCTTTGCTTGGAGATCGCTTCCCACTTGGTTGAAGCACTACCAAACTTTTCCCTGACCTTCTCCACCCAGGTGTCACCATATTCGCTCTTCATGTCTTGCCTTACATAATTCCGCAACTTGGGTTCCAAGGTTACAACTTCAGTTAGAATTCGGCCGATTCTCGGAAACCGCATGGTGAGTTTTGGAACTGCTTGAGGTCTTGGCTTGGTCGTTGGCGGTTGTATTTCCCGATTATAGATGAGAGATTTTCCTGAAATGCTCCTTAGCACAATCATAGTTCGTCTTATTCTAGCTTCAAGTTGCAAAGGGGCCTGGGCGTTGTTCACTCGTTCAACAAGAGAATGACTATTTGGCACCTTCATTCTGACTCTCTTGACAGACACGGATTCTAGCAGTCCAAGTGCACTCTGTACTAGGTATCGGTGTTGGGAGTCCAGATTTCGCTCCTGGGCAGCTAATGTCTGTTGCTCGTTTTGACGAATGTAGGCTTGTGTGAGACCCTTCGCAAACCTGCCTGCAAAGGGCGAAGAGAACAAATCAGTCACAATGGACTGCGCAACTTTGGAGACTCCCTCGGCGGCTCGTCGCCCAGAGATATCTCTGGACTGCTTGCGCAGCTGGAGGAGCTGACCAAGCAACCTTTCTTCTTCTCGAATGAAGTATGTTATTTGCAGCCTAATGTCCAAGGACGCAAGCGTATCGTGGTCAGCCGGTGGTTTTCCTCTCGGGGAGCAATAATAACATTGTCGAAGCGAATAGACTGGGTATGAGGCAGCAGTTCCGCTCATTGTAGGGGTGAGTCGCGGGACTTGCCCCCGGCGTCGTCAAGCGGGAGTTCCATCGGGGAGGTCGGTTCTTGCCATTGGACGGTGTGCTTTAGAAAGAGGAATCCAACCCAGCGCCACCACCCTTTGTGGGCCTTCGTCGGCCATCCGCCCTAGCAGACTTAAATGGGAAGCCTTAGGCGTTTTTCATTCGTGCCAGCCGATCCTACGTCGTGTCTCGTGTCGACTGCTATCGACCTGGGCAGAATACGCCCTAGAAATCAGATTCCAGAGGTCGGGCTTGTGAGACTCCTGCTCTTGGGAAGGGTGACTGATCTTCTAGAGAATATGAGACGGACAGAAGAGAAGGACGAGCTAACATTGGAAATCGTTACGATTCAGGCTTCAGCAATCGGCTTAGACCCCGCTCTAGCCCAGAACCTTGTTAAGAACAGACTCGTCAATGATAAGCTTGTCCATATTGATGGAGAAGAAATCACACTCTTGTATGGCAAACCTAGTGATGTTTACGGATACTCAATTAGGCATATGCTCTCAGAGCTTTCTGAAGCGGAGCTTTCACTGCTAAAGTTGATTTGTAACTCCACTCGCAAGGCCATGGGAATCGAGGACCTGGACAAAGTGTTGGGGCTTTTTCTGCGAGCATACCGGCAGGGACTACGTACATTTCTCTTCGATAACAAAATATTGCAGGAGTTTCGGCATGACGAAGCGGACTACATCGTTTCTCCACGAGCGTACAAGAACGAGAAGAACTTCAAGATGGCTATCGAGGTGCTCACCGATCATAAGCTGTCTCCTCTAATGGATTTCATAAGGGAAAATCCCGGGAATCCCGACACCGTAGTTCAGACTTACAAGAACGTGGACAGGGACGCAATAACTGCACTATCGAGTTCGGGGGTGATAGACCCCTTGGCACTAGATGTTCACGGGGACAAGAAGAATTACCTCTTCAGTGCAGACTTGCTGCGTAAGCGGAGTGACAACGACCACTTTGACTTGGTGAAGACTACACTTGCGAACTTTAGGTTTGGCGAATACTACTCAACGAATGCAAGGCTCTCTTCTTTAGAGAAGTTCCTACAGAGCCTGCTTGATAGAGGTTTCGCCGGAGCAGCGACTCCCATTGGCACGGACTATAACGAGCTTGAGAGTAGGCAGATTGTAAGGGTGAAAGCGGTGTCAGGCACTGAGAAGTATCGATTCTGGTTGCTTAAGCGAGATGTGATTGAGGATTGTCTTTCAGTGCTGAAAGGGTACGTGCCCATAAATGCGCAGGCCATGAAGCCGAACCTGAGCGGCATTGATAGCGTGGTTCAATCCAGAAGCGATCTCAACATTATATCCGCGACGAAGTCGACAGTGGCCGATGCCATCAGGATGATCCAGGAGGGGATTGGATTCGGATGAGTGATAGCGGGATTCATGAAGAGATCCAAACAGCAAATCTCTTGATTGGATCAGGGTATCTCGTAAGGCCGCATATACAGATCTATCCTGACGAATCCACAGGTAAAATGACAGACATAGACGTTTTCGCAACGAAATTCGATTCGAACATGAACCAGAGCATTCTCTTGGTGGAGTGCAAGAAGGGAACACAAAAGTTTGCTGACTTATTCAAGCTGTATGGGTTCAAGACATACTACGGGAATTGCCAAGCCATGTTCATTTCGGACAACATTGGTGTCGAGTTCAGAGAGACCTCCGACAAGCTTGGAGTGCGAGCAACTTCATTCCAAACCCTGATCGGCATAGTAAAGCAGAGTGGCGAAGCTATCGATGAGAAATATGCCGAAGATGATCTTGCCAACATCGACGAGTTTCTCAAGGACGTCAAGGAGCACGCTGTGGAACTCTATTGGCGATACCATTACGTCTGGCTTGAGCGCGATCCCTTCCGCAGATTCTATCACTTGCAAAGACTCTTTTCCATGAGCATGAAAGCCAATCAAGGGGAACTTGCAGAATCGCCATCTTTTGTCTGGTACCGGAGAGAGATATTCATCCTCTCGTTGATGTGCCTAGCCGAAATGTCTTCCAACTGTGCTGACGTTGAACAGAAACGGCTTAGCGCGTACATCGAGTCTAGGTTTTATGACATAGGGACGCCCAAAGAAGGGAAAGAGAAGATACGTCGGGGGGTCGACGCACTCGTGAAGCAAATCGAAGGGCTGAGCGGCGAACCCATGGGCTTCAAGGGTCTGGAGCTCATTCCCAGTTACGTTACTGAGCTCGTTCCGATTGTGAAGAGGTTTCTTGCTAGGCCAAAATACGCTCAAAGCACACTGTTGCTGGACGACCTAATCTACAGAAAGAACCTACACGCTCTCTCGATAAATATAGCGAAGTTAGCCAAGTCGAGTTATCAGTTAGAGGACGTAAAAGCGATCAACATCGCGACTTTGAAAATACTGTTTGAAGGGGCAATCACGGCGGAATTCAACGACTTCGTATGATCCAGGGTCATTGTTAATCATCACTTTCGCACGACACAACTATGTAATTCGGGATAGATAGGACGCGAAGTCCTTGGCTACGCCACGTTAAGCAAGGAGACAATTGTGCAGGTTTGAAAGAGATGAGTTGTAGAGTATTGTACTGAACAAGGCTTCCGTAGTCCGTGTGCCGATTGCCCTTGAAATCATATCCGCCTTCTGGTCCATATCATGAAGCCTGTGCTCTCTTCGGTATACGTGGTATTGTTCCGCTCCTGGAACATAGCCTACAATCGAGGCGCAGGCTGGGCAATGTGTACCGAACCGAGGTCCTTCGTTGGAATGCTTTCTTACGAAGTCAGCGTGCTTCCGTGGCACGAGTTCGATGGGGTCCCACCAATATCCGAAGTGATCCTTCCCGTAATGAACGTCGACATCCATCCCGGTCAAGGAACCGGAGATACAGTCGAACGCTTGCCATGAAACCCAGAACTGATTGGCCGCCTCCATCTGCATGAAGATGCGTTTGGAATTGGAATTTTTGATGTCAACTATTTTCGCCAGTAGTGCTTTGAGGTTCTCTCTCCCGTCAAACTCTCTAATCCCTGTAAGGTCGAGGTTCTTGAACTTCATGATGGTCATGGTGTTATCGTCCCGCTCAATGTATTCCATCACTGCTTCGAGCGTCTCCAAGTCATGCATGGCGTCAGCGTGCAGTGGTATGTACGTGGTACACTCCCGATCACGAGATTCGGCGATGGCACGACTAATTTTGTTTACTTGCTTAGCGACATCGAGGAGGTCCAGACTCGTAATCAAAGGAGATGGAGGGACTTGGTACTGGAAGTACTTCTGTTCAATGTCCATAAACTCGCCAACTAACTGGTTCAGCGCCCGCAACGAACTGTAGGTCTCCATCCAAAACTTCTCATGATAGCCTTTCTTGGCGACATTGAAGTCAGCTAGCTTCATGGTCTTCTTCTTCGCATTGCACATACCAGCGTATTCTCTAATCGCCCTTGGCATGTCCTTCTTCATGAACTTGGGATAGTATCCATCAAAGTAGAGGTACTCCGTGGCGGGATCCGGAATGAGCAGATTCTGTTCACCGAAGATCGAAAGCTTTCCTCTTACTGGCGTTCCATCAAGGGTCAAGTTCTGTTCCTTGCTAAACTGAGCGCCAAGAATTCTCTCGGCGTCGAAGACTCGCACGACAGCTGTGTCGGTGTGTTGCAGCGGGTATCTTCTCTTGGTCGAGGTGAGTATGTCCAGCTCATCAGGATTTTCGGTCTTGAGGAGTGGTGAGAAACTTGGAAAAAGCAGGGTGTGCGTACCTATTGACCCCTCTGCGGTTCTGACGAACCGGTCTCGGTCGATTTCCTTCACGCGAAGTCTATTCATTTTCTCCTCGACCCTGCTTTGAGGCTATCGCATGGAGGGATTTCACGAAGTCCAAAACGTCAGGTTCGTTAATATAGATTCCCCCTTTGATGTCGATTCCTCCAAAACTATCGACCACGCGCTCTTGCACGTAGAACTTCGGCATGTTTCCCGCAAGTCTGAACACCAAGTAGGACTTGCCCAGTTCAGTTCGGGACCTTATTTCAACCGGCTTGCCGACGGGTTCTCCCCTTGGATAGTACATACTCATTCCACTCTTACCGATTGTTCTTGATACCACCTCTCCCCTTGCGACTAGCACGTCCAAGTGGTCTCTTATTGTTCGATGGTAGAATCTGGTCTTCGTCTCAAGCTCGGAAGTTGTTGTACCATCAGGGCTTGCTCTGACGAAATCCAGTAGGACCTTCTCCGTGTACAATTCCCTATCTTTCGGTCGCATTGACCTGATTTCTTCCTTCGAGAGCAGCTTCATGTTCTTACCTTCATCCAAGAGAGTATCCTCCTAACCCACGAAGTTCGGCTTCTGATATATGCCTCATATATGTGCCCCATACTAGGGGCAGTATAAAAGTATTGAACCAGAGGCAATTCACACAAGTTGCGGAGAAGCTGGCGTTGTCAGAGCAAGTAATTGAAAGTACCAGCCTGAAGCACGGAGATGCTGCGAGAATGATTCTGCGAACCCTGGGTGTCTAGCGCATAGCCGCCATAGGCTTGAAGACGCCGTCATCGTTGCCGTTTGAGTGTGATTCTCATTCGGAATGATTCTGCTGGAGCTCCGGAACCTGACCCTCCTGCTTGGCTATCACGATTGGAAGCGTAAAACGCCCGAATAGTAAGAACTGATTATAAGCAGCCGTGTGGCCAAAGTATCGTCAGAGTTCATGAGGCGACCACCACGACCGTAGTCTCAGAGTACGCCACCAGAAGGGACAAGATTGACGTCCTTCTCATGCAAGCAGGGTGGAACGTCAAGGACGGCACGAAGGTAGTTATCGAAGTGGATACAAAACAATCTGACTTCAGAAAAAGAGACTACAAGACAGTAAGGGAGACTCTTCATGATCCACAAGCTGATGAAAAGGCATATGCAGACTATCTCCTACTCGATTCAGCAGGCGCTCCACTCGCTGTCATCGAAGCGAAGAAGACTTCGAGAGACCCTTACTTAGCGGGTCGAAAGCAAGCGGAAGGGTATGCGGACGATATCAAGAAGCAGACGGGAAAAGACGTCTTCATTTTCCTTACCAATGGCTATGAAATTTGGTTCTGGAACCGTGAGCTAGGAACCCCGCGAATGGTAAGCGGATTCCACAGTCTCGCGGCGCTCGAAAGAATCAAGTTCCAAAATGAGTTCAGGAAGGACTTCTCTGACGTCCCTATCAAGAGGGAGATCATTGACAGGCCTTACCAGATAGAAGCGGTCAAGCGCGTCCTCGAGGGAGTCGACAGGGGTTCGAGGAAGTTTCTGATTATTCAGGCTACGGGTACGGGGAAGAGTCGAGTCGCTATGGCACTCATAGATGTCCTTCTTAATGCGAATCGTGCACAGAAAGTACTGTTCTTGGCTGACCGGAGGGCACTCAGAGACCAAGCGTTTAACGAGAACTTCAAGGTGTACCTGCCCAACGAGCTGAAGACGAAGGTATATTCGGGAAAAGTAGACAAGTCTCCGCGACTCTTCGCTTCCACCATTCAGACGTTCATGGAGTGCTATCAACAATTCAACATTGGAGACTTCGACCTCATCATTTCGGACGAAGCACACCGGTCAATCTACAACAAATGGAAGGAAGTGTTCGCTTACTTCGACGCGATTGAGATCGGGCTCACCGCCACGCCAGCCGAGATCGTCGATAGAGATACTTTCCGGTTCTTTGACTGTCTCAACAAGATACCCACCGCTCTTTACACCTATGACGAAGCGATTCGGGACAAAGTACTCGCTCCCTTTCACGTAGAGAAGACCCAGACCCATTTCCAAATCGCCGGCATAGAACCCGGCGACGTGCCTCGCGAAGCGATGAAGAAACTGTTGGAAGAAGGGGTCGACCCTGGCGAAGTCAACTTCGAAGGCACTGATATTGAAAAGAAGGTGGTTGTAATTGGCACTAACGAAGCAATAGTAAAAGAATTCATGGATGACTGCATACTCGATTCCACTGGGACCCTGCCTGCCAAGTCAATCTTCTTCGCAGTAAGCAAACAACATGCAAAGCGGTTGAATGAAGCGCTTGACCGATTATATCCTGAGTACAAGGGGAAACTAGCAAGAATCATCGTTTCGGAAGATCCACGTGCCCAGGCTTCCCTGAAGGAATTCAAAACGGAGAGTTTTCCAAGAATAGCAATTTCCGTCGACATGCTGGACACAGGGATAGATGTCCCCGAGGTTTGCAACCTGGTCTTTGCAAAGCCCGTCTTCTCGAAGATCAAGTTCTGGCAGATGATAGGGAGAGGGACCAGGAGCGACGAGACTTGCAAGCATAGGGAATGGCTCCCGAACATGAAAAAGGAAAGCTTCCTGATCTTCGATTGCTGGAATGTCTTCGACTGGTTCGACGTCCATCCTGAGGGGAAGGAGGCAAAGCCCTCTGAAGCGCTGCCGACAAAGATCTTCCTACTGCGGCTGCAACAGCTACGTCACTTCCAGGAAGGGAATGAGGAAGAACGGGCAAATCAGGTGAAAGAGAAGATCAAACGTTCCCTCGATGCGCTCCCAATGGAAACTGTTGCGATAAAAGAGCGTCTACGTGATGTAGAACTCGCGAAGTCTCCGAAGCTCTGGGATCGCGTAGGCGTGGATCCCATCGAGTTCTTGAAGACAAAGATAGCGCCCCTAATGAGATATCAGCAGGGAATAGAGCCGAACGAGGCTTCATTTGTCTCGAAGTGTGAGCAATTGGGCCTGGCCGTTCTCAAGGGCAATGACCCTGAAATCGATAGACTGAAGGACGATATTGGCGAACCGCTTCAAAGCTTACCAACCACTATCGCTGAGGTAAGGAAGAAGGAAGGCTTGCTCGACAAAGTTCTGAGCAAGTCGTTTTGGAGTTCGCCTACATACGAAGAGTCGCAGACACTCTTGACCGAATTTGGCCCTCTAATGAAGTACAAGAAGTCTGAACCTCGCCCAAAGATAGTCTTGGACATCGATGACGTGATCCAAAGACGAGAAGTGATCGAATACGGACCGGCGACAGCTCTGAAGTCCGAATACATTGATGACTACAGAGAGAAGGTAGAGGCAAGGATCAAGAAACTGGCAGAAGAAAACCCCACGATCAAGAAGATAAGAAAAGACGAAGTACTGACCGAGAAGGACCTCCGGAATCTGGAGGAAGGATTGAACAGTCCGGAGCTCTTCATAACTGAAGAGAACCTACAGAAGGTGTACAGACAGGGTGAGGGAACCCTTGTTGAGTTCATCAAGAAAGTGCTGGGGCTCTATGAGTTCCCGAATCCTGAAAAAGAAATAGACGGCGCTTTCAAGACCTTTATGATAGAGAAGAACTATCTGAACGCTGACCAAGTGAACTTCCTCAGGACGGTCCAAACCGTCTTCATCAAGAAGCACCATGTTGAATTCTCCGACTTGTACGAGCCTCCCTTCTCCAATTTCGGGCCCAACGCCCCTCTCCCTCTTTTCCAGAAGGATGATATTGATCAGGTGATGCAGCTCTGCTCGGAACTAGAAACCAAGGTGTTTACCCATGCTCGAACCTGAACTAGAGTCGAAGATCAACAAGCTCTGGAATGCCTTCTGGGCCGGCGGAATGAGCAATCCGCTGAGCGCTATAGAACAGATTTCGTACCTGATCTTCATGAAGCGGCTTGACGACCTCGATACCCATCACATGAATGCAGCAAAGGCCAGAGGACACGCATACAAGTCGGTATTCGTGAGAAGCGAGGACTGTCGGTGGTCAGACTGGAAGCACATGAACGCAGATGCGATGTATAAGCATGTGACTGAGGTCGTTTTTCCATTCGTCAAGAATCTTCGGAACGGGGAGGATACGCTGTATTCCAAGTACATGAAAGACGCTCAGTTCCTGATTCCGAAGCCATCTTTGTTGCAGGAAGCAGTGACGCTGATAGACGAGATCGAGATGGGTGAGAGGCCTGACGTCCAGGGTGACATATACGAACATCTCCTAGGCGAACTGAAATCCGCTGGGAAAAATGGGCAATTCAGAACTCCGAGGCACATAATTCGAATGATGATTGAACTCGTTGACCCAGACATAGGGCAGAAGATTTGTGATCCCGCGTGTGGAACGGGAGGCTTTCTAGTTGGAGCGTACCAGTACATCCTGAAGAAGTATACCAGTCCTGACATGGTGAAGATAGACGAAGACGGAACTCCCCACGACCTTATCGGAGACAAGATAGTCAAGAAGGAGCACTGGGATATTCTCTGGAAGGAGACGTTCTACGGTTTCGACTTCGAGCCAACAATGATTCGGATTGCATTGATGAACATGATACTGCACGGGATAATGGAACCCAATATCGAGCAGATAGATACTCTTTCAAAGAGATTCGAGCAGAAACCAGTTTACGACGTGGTCTTTGCGAACCCACCATTCGCCGGTTACGTGGACAAATCGGACATCAATGATAACTTCAAGATCGACACCACCAAGACGGAACTCTTGTTCCTCGAACTTTTCTACAATCTTCTCAGCGTAGGAGGGAAAGCTGCCGTCATCGTTCCGAACGGTGTTCTATTTGGTTCCTCGAACGCACATGTCAAAGCGAGAAAACTATTGCTTGAGAACTCCGATCTCCAAGCCGTAATCTCGATGCCCTCTGGCATCTTCCAGCCATACTCGGGAGTGGGCACTGCTGTACTCGTTTTCGTCAAAGGTGGCAAGACTGAGAAGGTTTGGTTCTATGATATGAAAGCGGATGGATATAGCCTCGATCAGAAAAGAGACTTCGTCGATGGGAAAGGCGATATTCCTGATATCGTCAAGAAGTTCAAGAATGATAGAACAGAATCTAGGCAATGCATTTTTGTTTCGTTCGAAACGATAAAGAAGAACGATTACAATCTTTCCATTTCACGATACAAAGAGGTTGAACACGAAGAAGTTGAGTACGAGGAGCCTGAGATTTTGATTGAAAAGGTAGCTCAATTAGAGGAAGAGATTGCGAGAGAATTGCAGGAATTGAAAGGTATGATATGAATGTCTATGAGATTGCACGATGACTGCGATACTAGCCCACTTGGAGAAGTTTGTCAGTTAAATCCTCCTAGGAAAGAAATCGCTTCACTACCTGACGATCTGGATGTTTCGTTTGTTCCGATGGCTGCCGTATCAGCAGATGGGCGGCTGGTTGAGGTTCAGACGAGAAAAGTAGGAGAGGTCAAGAAAGGCTTTCCTCACTTCAGAGAAAGAGACGTACTGGTAGCTAAGATTACACCGTGTTTTGAAAATGGCAAACGATGGCTTGCAGGTTCTTTGGTCAACGGCATTGGTTTTGGATCAACAGAATTTCATGTTCTAAGAGCGAGCGGCAAAGTCCTACCTGAGTGGATCTACTACTTCGTTAGCCTTCCAGAGTTCCGACGGGACGGGCAGCTGAGGATGACAGGGACCGCGGGACAAAAGAGAGTTCCGTCTTCGTTTTTGGAGGAATATAGGATTCCGGTTCCGCCACTTGCAGTGCAAGAAAAAACCGTCGGGGTTCTTCGAAGGGCGGAACAACTGAAAGAAATTCGCGAACAAGCAAACCAGCTCACAAACAAGATTATCCAGTCGGCATACTTTGAGAGATTTGGAGATCCATCATCAACAGTTAGATGGCCTAGGAAGACCCTCGCCGACCTCTGTTCTATGATTAGGGATGGTCCACACAAACGACCAGAATATCAGAGTTCAGGCGTTCCTTTCCTCACAGTTCATAATATCAGTGAAATGGGGTTTCTCCTCGACGAGGTCTTCTACATTAGTCCAGAGCAACATGAAGAGTTGAAGAGGAGGGTGCTGCCACAGAGGGGAGACGTCCTCTATACAAAGGGCGGTACAACTGGAATCGCAAGGGAAGTTGACGTCGACTTTGAATTTAGCGTCTATGTGCACGTGGCAGTTCTGAGACCTAAAAGAGATCTGATGAATCCAACTTTTCTGGAAATTTCTCTCAATTCAAGATACTGCAAAGAGCAAGCGGCACGATTGACGCGTGGGATTGCGAACCGAGACTTGGTGTTGAGTCAGATGAGACAGGTTGTCGTGCCTACGCCACCACTTGAACTTCAGGAAGAGTTCACGAAATTCGTTAAACGAATCAGAGCTCTCCAGGAATGCCAGCGACAGAGTGCACATGAAATTAACGAACTCTTCCACTCTCTAATGCACAAAGCCTTCAGAAGCGATTTGAATGGACACTCCTGAGGACCTACTTAGGAACGTTGCCATTCCGCACTGAAGAGCAATCTTAAGGTCAAGGCCAGCCCGCGGGAGAACGCCAATGCCAGATGACCCGATCGTAGCAGTCACCAGGGTTTCTGAGAATGGGTTGGTGACGATTCCGCGTGAGATCAGGGAGAAGCTGGACCTGCAGCCCGGAACGAAGCTGGTCATCGTGGCAGTCGAAGACGCCGTAGTGCTCCAGAGGACAGAGGCGCTGCTCACCAGGGAATCTCCGAGAGGGATACTGAAGAGGATCCGCACCATGTTCTCAAGGGTGCCGCTAAGGGACATCGAAGAGTGAATCGATCGACGTGAATTCGCTTCCGAAAAAAATTCAAAAAAAACACAGGAGAAAGAGGAAGAATACCCGCAATACCTGAATGCGGTCATTGATTCATGCTTCACCCTGAATCCATGTGATTATCATTCTCAGGCTGACCACCTCCATGACCAACACCTGGTCGCTGAGCGC
>Ga0181539_1003167_pt1 | contig 15491 bp, 10 predicted proteins | sample PEATcosm2014_Bin_46_FD_119767 | JGI IMG/M metagenome (GOLD analysis project Ga0181539, IMG submission 119767) | Peatland microbial communities from MTU Mesocosm Facility, Houghton, MI, USA - PEATcosm2014_Bin23_60_metaG | ecosystem: Environmental > Terrestrial > Soil > Wetlands > Peat | place... | reverse complement strand
TGATCGAGCAGGTGCCCGCGGCAAGGAACGTCGCCGTCGCGCCGTTGACCGTGCAAACACTCGCCGTGGTCGAGGCGAAGCTGACCGTCAGGCCCGAAGTCGCCGTGGCCGTGAGGTTGAGCGACGTGCCCACCGTCTGCGCGCCTGGATTGGCGAAGCTGATGGTCTGCGCAGTCAGGGCTGCCGAGGTTAAGTCAAAGCCAGTGCTGATGGCGGAGATCGCCGGTGCCGGAGTAGCAGCCGAATTCAGCGCCAGGTTGGCCGTCAGCGTGTCGCCCGTGCCCGCCGCGCTTACTTGCAGCGTGGGGTAGCCGGCAATGCCGCTTGCGGTTGCCGCCGAGCCACCGGTCAGCGTCCCGTTCCCAGTCAGCGTCAGCGGAATCGTTATTGCGCCGCCGCTGAAGACGCTGCCGCTCTCATCCAGCGTCACCGCCGCGGTGAAGTTCGTACCAGCCGTCACGCTCGCGGGCGGCTCGGTGGAGAAGCTCAGCGAATAATCGGTCTGGATTGCGCCCGAATCCACGCAGGCCGTTCCGCTCGTGTAGCCGGAGTAACTCGTGTTGGTGTTTGGCAGGCCGCGCTGGTCGGTAGTCACGCCCTCGGGGATATTCGCCGCCAGGCCCGCGCAGATGGCTGGGCTACCGGGCAGAGGAATCATGGTCTGCGTCGTGCCGCCGTAGTTAGCCAGCGGAGCAAGAGCGATGGTGCTCGCGCCCACCACGTTGCCGTGGTTGTCCGTGTAGGTGCCGTAAAAATCGTACATGTTTTGGTAACTGCTGTTGCCGGAGACGATGGTGTTGGCCAACGCCGTTGTGCCGGTCCCGTCGAGGTTGTAGATGCCCCCGGCGCCGTTGTCGGTGTTTCCTGAAATCGTGCTGCCGCTTACCGTCAAAGTGCCAAAGTTATAGATGGCTCCTCCGACGCCAGCGCCGTAGGCAATGGAAGCTGAGTTCCCGGCGATCGTGCTATTAACTATCGTAACTGTGCCACCATTGTTCGTGTTCACGATGCCGCCGCCTGAGCCGCCGTTGTCCGCGTGATTGCCGCTGACCGTGCTGCCGGTCATGGTTAGGGTGCCTTCGTAGTTGTAGATGCCGCCGCCCCGGTCGCTATCGCCTGAAGCCGAGTTTCCGGAGACGATTGAGTTGATTACGGTCAACGGCCCGCTGTTGTAGATTCCTCCGCCTCCGCCGTTGCCTCCAGCAGCCGTGTTGTTCGACACCGTGCTGTCGATCAACGTCAGGCTCCCTGAACCAACGTCGTTGGAGCTAAAAATGCCGCCGCCGGTGGATTGTGTAGAACTCGTGTCGGTATTTCCCGTGATCGTGCAGTTGGTAACGGTGAGTTTGCTACTGATGTTGGTTATGCCGCCGCCGCCATAGGGCCCACTGGCGTAGTTCCCATTGGCAATGGTCAGGTTGGCAATGCCGACGCTGGTTTGCTCATTCGCAGTAAAGACCGAGAAGTTGCTCGATGGGCCGCCGCCCGCCACCGTCACCAGGTTGGTCAGCGTGGCTCCGCTGCCGGTGATCAGGCCGGTGATGGTCGTGTTCGAGGGGAGATTCAGCGTGCCGCCGCTGCCCAGCCCGATGGTGTTCTGCGCCACTGTGTTGGAAGCCGAGAAGACCGCCGGCGAGAAGTTGATCTGCCCTCCGCCTCCAGCGGCAGCCGCGGCCAGCGCATCGCGCAGGCTGCAAGACGAGCCGGGACAGTTGGCCGCGTTGCCGGTCGCATCGTCGGCGGCTGTGGTGACCAAAAGGGCGTTGATCGCGATGCTCTGCGTGGCCGGCGTTGCTGCCAAGTAGCTGGCGCTTCCAGCCTGGTTGGCTGTCACGGTCACCGTGCCGACGCCCGTGATGTCGAGTGTGCTGCCGTTGAGAGTGGCCGGACCGCTCACGGTAAAGGTGACCGGATTACTCGAAGCTCCACCGGTGGCGCTGAGCGTGTAGTCGAGGCCTGGCTTGTAGGTAGCCGAGGCAGGCAGGCTGTCGGTGAAGGTGATAACTTGCGGAATCGCGGTGATCACGATGCTTTGCGTTGCTGGTGTTGCAGCCGCATAAGTTGTGTTGCCCGCCTGGTTGGCGGTGATGGTCACTGTTCCGATACCCGTAATGTTCAGCGTGGCGCCGCCGGTGATATTGGCGAAGCCGGAACCGGCAGTGATGCTGAAGGTGACTGGATTGCCCGAAGTTCCGCCGGTTGCGCTCAAGGTGTATTTGAGCCCGGTGCTGTAGACAGCCGTGGCTGGCAGGCTATCCGTGAATGCGATGGTTTGCGGAATCGCGCCGATCACGATGCTCTGCGTCACGGGAGTTGCGGCCGCATAGTTGCCGCCGGCCGCCTGGTTGGCTGTAATCGTCACCGTGCCCACGCCCGAAATGTGCAGCGTGCTGCCGTTGGCGATATTGGCGATACCGGAGCCGGCTGTGAGGCTGAAGGTGACCGGATTGCCCGAGCCGCCGCCGGTGGCGCTGAGCGAGTAGTAAAGACCGGCGCTATAAGTGGCCGTGCCGGGCAGGCTGTCGGTGAAGGTGATGGTCTGCGGGATCCCCGTGATCGCGATGGTCTGCGTAACGGGCGTTGCGGCCGCATAGCCGTTGCCGGCAGCCTGTGTGGCCCTGATCGTCACCGTGCCTACGCCCGTAATGTTCAGCGTGTTGCCGCCGGTGATATTGGCGATGCCGGTCCCGACGAGCACCATGAAGGTAACCGGATTGGCCGACCCGCCGCCGGTAGCACTCAGCGTGTAGTTAAGCCCGGAGCTATAGACAGCCGTGGCCGGCAGGCTGTCTGTGAAGGTGATGGTCTGTGCCGTATCGATCACGATCGATTGCGTGGCGGGGGTGGCGGCGGCAAACTCGGTATTCCCCGCCTGGTTAGCGGTGATGGTCACCGTTCCCAGTCCTGTAATGTTAAGTGTGCTGCCGTTGAGAGTGGCCGGACCGCTAACGCTGAAGGTGACCGGATTGCCGGAGCCGCCGCCGGTAGCGCTGATGGTGTAATGGAGACCTGCGACATATCCGGCCGATGTTGGGAGGCTGTCGGTGAAGGTGATGGCTTGCGCGCCCTGGGTGATCTGGATGCTTTGCGTTGCAGGAGTCGCATCGGCATAGATGGCGTTGCCGGCCTGGTTGGCCGTGATTGTTACCAGGCCAACGTCGGTAATGTTAAGTGTGCCGCCATTGAGGGTTGCCGGGCCGCTGACGCTGAAGGTGACCGGGTTGCCGGAGCCGCCGCCGGTAGCGCTGATGGGGTAAGAGAGCGTCGGGCTATAAGACGCCGACGCGGGCAGGCTATCGGTAAAGGTAATCGTCTGCGGGTTCCCTTTGATCTCCGTTCCGAAGAGAATGATCTTTTGGAAGTTTCCTGCGTTGTTCAGCGAGTTTGTGGTGATCGCTGCGTATTCGTCCAGAGTGTTCCAGGGATTGCTGCCAAGCGCCCCGTTCGGGGTAAAGTCGATGGTCAGCGTGCAGGAGTTATTCATTGTCAGTGAGGTTGTCGCCGTGCAATCGGTCGATGAGGCGCCCTCGGGGAAGTCGGCGGCGAAGCTCACCGCGGAGAAGTTCAGCGCGGCATTCCCGGTGTTTTCGACGGTCAGCGTCTGTGGGCTGTCTGCGCTGGTGTAGCCCTGCTTGGTATTGTCGAAGGTCAGCGTCGGCGGATCGGCAGAGTCCAAATACACCACCCTGGAGTTGCCTGTGTCGGAGATGAACACGTCGCCGCGTCCGTCCACCGCAACCCCTTGCGGGCCATTCAGACCGCTGGCGGCAACCGTGCTCGGGAGGTAAAAGCCATCCAGGTACGTCAGCTTTAGCACCTCGTTGTTGAAGTAGGAGGCAAGATAGACGTTGCCGATGGGATCCAGCGCGATCGCCGAAAACTCGCCCTCACCCTGGCTGGCGGGCAGTATTGTACCCACCATGTACCCACCATTGGGCTGCGGCGCTGCTATCAACACCTGCTGGTGGCCGTTATCCACGATGTAGACGCTGCCGTAGGAATCCACCGCAACTCCAACGGGGTCCAATACGGTTGAGCTGCCCACAACTTCGCTTTCCATGTAGCCGGCGACCGTCAGCGTCTCCCTCAACACGCGGTTGTTTCCGGTATCGGCGATATAGACGTTGCCTTGCCCATCTACCGCGACCCCAGCGGGCGATTTCAGGGTGCCGGTCGATAAGGTGCTCTGGTTGTAGCCAGCATAACCTGGCATCCAAGTCAGCATCTCCACCCGGTTGTTGTAGGTGTCGGCTACATAGATGTTGCCGTTGCCATCGATCGCGATTCCAGATGGATAATTCAGGCCGACACCGACTGCTATGCCCGAGCTAGGCGATTCGCCCATCTTAAACTGCACCACACTGCCGGGCGTGGTGTAGTTGGCGACATAGATGTGGCCCGCGGCATCCACGGCAATTCCGGTGGGACCTGGAAGTCCAGCGGTCGCGCTGGCGGTTTGCACGGCGGGAAAGAAGCTCGTTTGCGGACCCGTTCCGGTTCCTTGCAGATAGGCTGTCGCGATTGAATAGCTATTGACAATATCGATGCTGGCCGCGCCCTGAATGTCTCCCGGGAATGACGGCGTGAATCTCACCTCCAACGTGCAGCTCTGCCCGGCGATGTATGGGTAGCCAGTGCCGTTCGTAGTGCAGCTACCGCCGCCGGTATCGGCAAATTCAAAGTTGTTGATAAACTGCGCTCCCGTATTCACGCCGATCGAACCGTCGCTATCGAGGACGAACTGAATGGAGACAACCGGACTCGTTTCCCCGACAGCCACCGAACCGAAGTTCCAGCCTAAGTAGGAAACCTCGACGATCCTGTTGTGGCCGGCATCGGCGACATAAACATTGAGGTTGTTATCCACTGCCAGGTTATAGGGAGCGCCGAGTCCCTGGGAGGGGAGCACGTCCTCGATATAGCCGCCGTTGTAGGGGATCTCAATCAATACGCGATTGTTGTCAATATCGGAGACATAAATGTCGCCCCTCTGGTCCAGCGCGATCCCGGCGAGGTCACCCGCGGCGGAGGTTGAAATCTTGCTCAAGGTATAACTGGAACCCGACAATGTGAGTACATCGATTGGACCCGCGGAGTCAGCCACATAAAGATGGGTGGCGGTTGCGTCCACCGTTAACGCGTTGGGAGAGACTTGACCGGTAGCGATCTTGGTCTCCGAATAGCCTCCCGCCGACGGCGTCTCCATCAAGACCCGGCTGTAAATGTAATCGCCGAGATACACGTTTCCATTCGAATCCACCGCAATTCCCTGGGCGGGCGCTGTCAGGCTCGATGGAATGGTGCTCTGGATGTAGGTGCCGTCCGATTGCCGGGTCAACACCACAGCGCGTTGGTTGCCGGCGTCGGCAACATAAACGTTGCCCTCATAATCCACGGCCACCTCGGTCGGCAGCGAAACCCCGTTGTTGCCGGTTCCGTAGCTGGCGATCGTGGTCTGGGCATAGCTTCCATCCGATTGCGGCGTCTCCTTCAGCACCAGGCTGTCGTAGGTGTCGGCGATATAGATGTTCCCCACGATATCCCGCGCAACTCCCCAGGGCTGATTCAGGCCGCTGGCAATCGTGCTTTGCGCTCCGGCGAAGTGCGCGGTCTGTGCCCATGAAGTGGCGCAGAAGAGGGCGCAAAACGCGGCCAGCATGGCCGCCGCGAACCGGCCGATGCCGGCGTAGCTGGTTTGGCCGCCGTGCGCATTCTCTGCCGCGGGGCGGGAGACGGCGTGTTGCGACGGACTCTTGGGCGAAACGAAGAGCAGGCCGGGATTATGGCGTGGGATGCGCAAGGTAAAACTCCTTTTGTTTCATGAACTCATCGCAAGAGATCATGGATATCCATGCTGGGCGATTGGGATTGAATGTCGATGTGCACGCGCGGATTGTTGAAGAAGGCAACAGGGCAGCGGTCACCGCATCGCCGATGCTTTCATAATGTCCACTCCCGCCCCTGACTGAGACGGAAGTGCGCGCGCTGCCTTTCATTTTGTCTTCCTTGAATGGATGGACCTGTATTTAGCCGTCCACTAGAGACGGCGTGAAGCAGAAGAAGAATGCCTCAAGTATTTTTAGCGAATCAAAATGCGCCGGCGACAGGCCAGCCGCAGCAAGATGAAAGATGCGGAAGGTGGTAGAATTCAGAAAGGAAAGCGTACAGATTTTCAAGGTTGCAGGACGCAGGGAAGTTTCCTGAGGGTAGTTTTGTACTTCCGTCGCAGCGGCTCCGGTCAGTTGCTGAGCTCCCCCCAGGAGGAAGAAGTCCCGCAGGCTCATCGATTTGCGCCTCAGCAGCCCTGGACGCGCTATCGCGCGCGCCGCGCGTGCGGAGGTGGTCTTGCAGCCAGCCAGAGGGGAAATCACTTTGCTTTTGGCAAAGTGGCGGGACGGGGAGCCGTCAGCTTTTGAGGAGTTGATGCCGCTGGTCTACTCCCATCTGCGGGAGGTGGCGGCGTCCTATATTCGCCGGGAGCGGAATCCCGATCTCTTGCAAGCGACAGTGCTGGTGCACGAGCTTTACCTGCGCCTGCTGAACCAGAAGAAGGCCGAGTGGGAGGATCGCCAGCACTTCTACACCTTCGCCGCCCGAGTGATGCGCATGATCCTCATCGATCACGCACGCGAATGTCAGGCGCAGGTACGCGGAGGCGGCTACGAGCGTGTCCCTCTCAGCGACGATCTGGCATGGGTCGATATCGACAGCCCGGAGGTTCTGGACCTGGATCGAGCGCTGGACCAGTTGAGCGTGCTAGCCCCTCAAAAGGTTCAAATGATCGAGCTACGCTACTTCCTTGGCTGCACCGCCGAGGAGACCGCGGAGTTGATGCAGGTCTCCAAATCCACGGTCGATCGCGAACTGAAGTTCATCAAGAGCTGGCTCTACCGCCGCATTCACCCTGGCCGTCCCGAGGGCCGCGAAGGTTTTTTGACTCAGTTTAGTTCCCGTTTCCGCAGTCCTAATTTAGAACTAAGCAGTGCGGATGGGATATCACACGAATGATAGAAACGCCGGAAAGCTTTTACCGCGTTGAGGCCATCTTCAACCAGGCGCTGGCGGTCCCTGCAGAAGTGCGAACGGAGTTGATCGCCGAGCAATGCGGTGGGGACCGGGAGCTGGCGGAGGAAACTCTGGCGCTGCTGGCGGCCTGCGAGGCGGAAGAGCGGATGATGGAATTGTGCCGTCTGCAGCAGAGGTCTGGTCATGCGGCGCAAACCGAATCCAGGCCCATCGGTCCCTATCTTCTGGATCGCCTGCTGGGCCGCGGCGGAATGGGAGCCGTCTATCTTGCGCACCGCGCGGACGGGCACTTCGAGCAGAAGGTAGCGATCAAACTCATTGATGTGCCCCTGGCGTCCGATCTGTTTCGCGAGCGATTCCGTCAGGAGCGGCAGATACTGGCTGGCCTGCAGCATCCGTACATTGCCCGCCTGCTGGATGGAGGAGTTACCGCCGAGGGCGAGTTATATCTGGCGATGGAGTATGTCGACGGCGTACCCATCCATCGCTACTGCGAGGAGCGGCATCTTATCCAGGCAGAGCGGATCGAGCTGTTTCTGCGCGCCTGCGAGGCGGTGCAGTTTGCCCATCAGAACTTTATCGTTCACCGCGACCTGAAACCGGATAACATTCTGGTGGCCGGGGACGGCACGCCGCGGCTGCTGGACTTTGGAACCGCCAAGCTTCTTTCTCCGTCCCTGGACCAGCAGGACAGCCAGTTTACCCGCATGGGTTGTCTGTCCTTCACTCCGCAGTACGCCAGCCCGGAGCAGGTGCTGGGGAATCCTATAACCACGGCCACGGACACTTACTCGTTGGGCGTGCTTTTGTATTTTCTTCTGACGGGAGAGCCGCCCTATGAGCTGAAGGAGATTACAACGGGCGAAATGCTGCGCGTGATCTGCGAGGAGGCTCCGCGCAAGCCGTCTCACGAGGCTAACTCCGGCAAGCGGCTCGACGGCGATCTGGAGGCGATTCTGCTGAAGGCACTGCGCAAGGAGCCGCGGGAGCGCTATCTCACCGCCGAGCGGCTGGCGGACGATCTCCGCGCCTATCTCGAGGGGCGGCCGGTGGCGGCGCGCCGGGGCTCGATGCGCTACCTTGCCGGCAAGTTCATTCGCCGCCATCGATGGAGCTTGGCAGCGGCCACGGTGCTGCTTGTTACACTGCTGGCCGGCGTTGCGGGTGTTGCCTGGCAGGCCGCGGTGGCCAACCGGGAGCGGCGCAAAGCCGAGGCCCGCTCGGCCGATCTGCGCCAGTTGAGCAACAGCCTGCTCACGGAGCTGGACCATGCGATCCAGCAGATTCCCGGCTCGACCGGCGCGCAAAAGCTGCTGGTGACCAGCGTACTGAAGCATCTGGATCGCATGGCCGCCGACGCGCAGGGCGACCGCCAGACCCAGCTCGACCTGGCGAAGGCCTATACAGAACTGGCTGAATTGCAAGGAAGCGCTTACGACCAGAACCTGGGCGATACCTCCGGCGCGCTGGTCAGTGCAAATAAGGCGATTGCGTTGAGCACGCCTTTTGCCGGCCCCAATTCCAAGGATCGAGAGGCGATTCATGCGCTGGCCGACGCCCAGTTGTCCCGTAGCGGAATTCTCACCGGGAACGCACCTATGCGGGAAATCATCACCTCCACCAAGGCGGCGATTGCGAATTACGAGCGCCTAACTGCATTCAATAACATTACCCCGGATGAGTTGCTCGATATGGCTAACGGTTATGACTTGTTGGGAGATGAACTGGGCATCATCCAGGTTGACAGCCTCAACGACCTGCCGGGCGCTCTGACTGCATATCGAAGGTACCTCGATCTGAACAGGCGAGCGTTGAGCATCGACCCAAAGCTGGCCTGGGCAAGGAGGGGCCTTGTTCTAGGCGGGCAAAAGGTCGTCGAAGTTGAGATGGATGCCGATCCGGCCCAGGCGCTCAACGATGCCCTGATCGGCTTGCAGAGCATCTCCGCGCTTCCCAAGGCAGACCGGGAAGACTTGCCGATGCTCCGCGCGAACAATTCGCTGCATTTGGACGAGGCATACGCTCTGGTTCAAATGGGAAGATACTTCGATGCAAATGAAATCCTGACGGCAACCGTCCAGGCTTTTCAGCGCCTTGTGGCGGCAGACCCGCAGGACTTGCGCGCTCTAACGGACATGAATGTCGGCCTCATTCAATCCTCTAACGATTATGAAATAGAGGCCGATCCGGCCCTGGCTGCATCCGCGGACGACAGGCGCAAAAGCCTGATGGATGCGGAGAGGTCTTTCTCCGCGGAGTTAGCAGCATCGCAGAAGCTTATCGAAAAGGGAGGGGGCAAGGAGGCGTGGGGGCCGTACGTCGCGGACGCGCAAGTCAACCTCGGCTCGATTCAATCCATGCTGCACAGAGGAGAGCGCCCGGTTGAGATGGCCAAAAAGGGCCTAGCCACCTTGCGAGGAATGGCATCGAAGAATCAGGTTTCTCCCGACATTCTCGATGATGTGGCGCAAGACTTCCTCTTCGCGGAACCGGCCGTTCTCAAGGATCCGGGGTTCGCGGTCTCATGCGCCGAGCGCTCGGTCGCCCTAACTCACCGCCGAATGCCTTCCAGGCTGCTGACCCTGGCCCAGGCATATCGTGCCGCGGGCCAGACGGAAAAGAGCCGCGCGACGGCAAGAGAGGGTCTGGCGCTGCTCCCCTCCGTGCAGCCGGGAAGCGTCAAGCCGCGCATCCGCAAGCTGCTGGAAATCCAGGCACAAAGTTGATTCCGACAGCCGGCCCCAGACGATGCAGCAATGCCACTCGGTGTGGCCGTTGTACTCGCCGGTCTTCTTGTCCTTGTACGAGCTCTTGGTGGCAAGCGAGAGCACGTTGAAGCTGGCGTTAATGGCGGTGCGGGTGGCGATCAGGCTGACCACCTTGGTGATCGTGCCGGTAAAAAGTGTTTGCATAGCAGTGAAGCCGGTATCGAACGGCGACTGCGCGAGAGCAAGCGCGGGGAAGAGGACGAGCAGGGTGAGAGGCTAAGGCTGGGACGCATCCGGCGCAGGCAGCCCCTGAGAGCAACCCGCAACCGGCGGCCAAGTATGAGAGTGGCAATCATCGGCACCTCCAGCGGTCCATGTAGGACCGCGATATGCCGTGAACGTAAGCCAAGTTCACCCCGCGCGTCTGTCAAGGGCGGAGTAAAAGTAGACCACTGGGGCGGAGTAAAAGGGAGCCAGTGGAGGGTTGTGAAGGGGTATTTCGGGGGAGGAGGGGCGCTGGAGCGTAGCGGAAGCGCCTCTCCTCCCCCGAGGCGCGTTTGGGAGGGGTCTGTCAGGCTCGTTTGCGGCGGCTTTGTTTAAGGCGGTAGGAGTCGGCGTTCATCTCCAGGATGTGGACGTGGTGGGTGATGCGATCCAGCAGTGCGCCGGTGAGCCGCTCGGAGCCGAAGATTTCGGTCCATTCGTCGAAGGGCAGGTTGGGCACGCCCGCGCCGGCGATTGCCGGTGCGGGCTTTTCAAATTGGCCGTTGCAGCCTTGCCGCCGACAACCCCACCGAAGCCCAGACGGAACAGTTGTCGCAGTTCGGCAGTGGAAGGTAGTGGTACAGTTTGAAAATCAGGCTCTCAGCAACATCCGCAGGCATGGCCTTGCCAAGCCGATCTGCCCTCCTTCACGAGGATGGGAACAGCCACCAAAGCGGCAACCGAATCGAACCATGCGACATGGAATGCTGCATTGATGGCGAGGCCAGCCAGCGCGATGAGCGCAAGATACGCGCAAGTAGACCTTTGTGCCATCCAAACAGGCACCTCAGACGCCAAATCCCTGGACGGACTACGGGCATTGGCGCACGGTGTTGTTGTGCGAGTTGACTGGCGGCTCCGTGGACCGAACCAAATGCAAGGTAGGCACAGGCCCCACGGACCCTGCGTTTTCGAACGTGCTGGGAGACATCGCCGCCTTGCAGGCAAGCCTGCCATCCACGCCTCCCGCCCCCGCGCCCACGAGTCCGCTCTTTGATCAATCGACATTCGATGGGTTGGCCAAGCAGATCCAGGGTCAAATTCTGAAGCTGAAAATCCGCCCCGGTTCAGACGCCCCTGGTGACACAGCCGATATTCAGAATCGGAAGGACCGGCTGGTTAACGAGCAGGCGGCGGAGAACAGTCTGCTCGCGAGACTATCGGCGTTGTCTGTCACCCTTACCAGCATACAAAAGGATTTCACGACCTACTACCAGAGCATCTATCTTGCGCCGGACGAGCGCCCGGACCTCCATAAGATTAAGGACAAAGAAGGTGAGGAGGTATTTGACTACATCGTAATTAAACCCTCTATCACCGATCCCTGTGGTAATGGGGACAAGTCCAGTCCACTGCTGCTGTATCCTGGCTTTCTTGGCCGTCCCGTCACCTACACGGTCACCCGACGGGCTTGAACACCTTGCATGAGTGCCCTATCGCCCAGCGGTAAAGGGTTTGGGAATCCCAGGCTCCATTTACCCCTGGCCTGTGACCTCGGACACAGACTGCCATTTTGATTCCGTAGTAGCTCTCAAAAGAGAGCTGATCATCAGCAAGCACATTCAATCGGAGATCCTCCGTGCTTGACGAGCAGGCGTCTATCGTTGAAAGTTGAGCGGCGATTCAGCCAACTGTCCCCATGTTTTTCTTAATGGAGTGATTCCCGGTTCGTGTTGCTCCCAAGGAAGGTATTACAGGAAGTCGGAAACAGAGCCAGCGGAAGGAAAGGAGACTCCAGATGACGCGTGTTCCATGGAGATGTTGTGGTTTGTTTGTGTTGCTTGCTGGTGCGGTCCTTGCTCTCATGAGCGATGCGCAAACTGCAAGTGGCCCGGGCCCTTCGGCTCAATCGGCAGGTCTGTCCAGTTCGGCCTTGACTCGTCAGGCACATCAGGAGCGACTTGAGCGAGTCGCACTGAGCTACAAGCAGTACGGAAAAGTTCCGCGGTTCGTGGATTACGAGATTGCGATACCCAAAACACCCGAGAGCTATCGTACTCTCAATCGTCAGGGCATCCTGATGATTACTGTAATCTGCCAGGATCGCTCTGAAATCCCTCCCAGCCGCGTTTATATTCGTGCCAGCGGGCAGGAGATCGAGCTTAAACGTATCGTGTGGACGGACGTACTTACCACTCCTCCAGTGCGCGACATCTTAGGAGCTTTTCGGGTGGATGCCTTCTACGTGCTCCCGGTGAACCTTGCCTATGGCGAAGGTGAATTGCTTGTAGACTTTGCAGTACACCGCAAAGCTTTGTCGGTTGCTGATAAGCTGATGAATTCAAAAAAGCAGTTTATCCTAGCTGACGGTAACCGCGCTCCAGATCCCTCGGTTGCCTTGCCGGTAAAAGAGCTCATCCGGTTCGGTCAACAGGAATTTGAGGAGTTTCCAAAGGAATAAAGGCCATTCTGAAGATCGGGATTCCTCGTCTCTGAGCCGGGTGCCCTCGATAGGGACGACGGCTTTTTCAAGGCGCACTTAACCACGACGGTGATCGAGCATGGCTCCTCTTCTGTAGCTCCCAGAGCTACTACGGGAAGTCGGAAACTCTCAACGTTGTTTTGAAGGATGCACGCATGAAAAGAAGAATGACTATAAATCGGTCCATCGCAGTGATCGCAATCGCGTTCTGTATGGTCTTTGCGGCTTGCGGTTCAAAGCAGCTAAGTCGCTCTCAAGCGGCAAGGTTAATCAAGGAGAGCTACACACAGACACCGCAGATCGGAGACAATGTTAAATTCATCCAGTTTCCCGTGATGACTAATGGTACTATCTACCAGCCCGGATACGGCGATGGCGTTAGGATGTCAGACTTGCAAGGCTATGAAGAGGCAGGGTGGATAACATTTGCCGTCCGAAGCTGCGGGGTTATTGCTTGTGTAGCGAATGTTTCGTTAACACCAAAGGGAGTAACACAATCAAAGGGATGGAAAGAGGTTTTGAGAAACCTGTGGAGAGTTCCGATCTCCCGGCGAGATTTCGTAGAAGTGACAGGTATTACGAGCCAGGATCCCAACACCGCAGTTGTTGAATTCACGTATCGGTGGGTACCAACTGAGGACGGGAAAGAGTGGGGCGCAGTGCCATCAGCCCCTGAGGCCAGTACCGCCAACTTCCGCCTGTACGACGACGGGTGGCGGCTCATTCAATAGGCGGGTGGTTTCAGACCGAGGGTCCGGGCAAGGCTATTACCTCCCAGTAGAGGTATTATGGGAAGTTGGAAACACGATTACTATCGCGGCACAGGAAGAGAACAATGACAAAGAAAAGTTTTTTGTGGCTGACTGCCGCGATTGCGTTTGGATGGTTCTTCGTGGGGAAGGTCGATGATTTCCTCGGAATCAGTCTGTCCTTCGGCAACTATGGCGATATCGGAGCCGCAATCCACGCGGGCATTTTCATGATCTGGGGAGCATGTCTCTTCGATATCATCAAGTCGTCAAAGTCATCGCGATTGGAATTCGAGGCCGTCGAAGAAAGGAAGAACCGACCGATGAAAGTACCTGCGTTTCTGATATTGGGTCTTGGCATCATTCTGGGTATATGGTCTTGGACGAACTACTCAAGAACTGAGGCGGTGCGGACTACGGGCACATATCCACAAGAACAATTGGACGCGATGAGAAGTTCTGAGACAGTCGACGCATGTGTGGGGGTTGCAGCGGTGGCTTGCCTGGTGGGCGCCGGCATTCTGCTTACGCGCAAACAGACGTAGAGCATACATTCCGAAAGAGAAATTGCAAGGCGATACAGGTTTAGATTTCGAGACCCGAAACTGCGCATGATGAAGGACGCCTTCCAATCCTCGCGGCGCATGAGACGCGCGCCAAGACCGCTGATTCTCGCCTCTTCGCGTGCTTCGATTTACTGAAGTTCCGTAATGAAGTACTGGCCGTTGATCTTTCTTATGCTGACTGTCTCATCCTGCTGGCCGGCCTTTTCATAGCTTGTCTTCACCGCACACCGGGCACCGCTATCATCCATCGCGGAGACCGCAACCACCTCGGAATGCAGAATTCTTCCCGTGCTCTCCGTCCAGGTCTGGTTCCCCGCAGCCACCCAACGCGAAGCGTTGGCGTGGCTCGACTACTTCGAGCGCCGCGGCATCTTTGTTGACTTGGGCCTCATGCAGATCAGCACAGCGGAGGCGCAGCGCCGTGGGCTGCCTGCCGAGTCGCTTTTGGACCCATGCTTCAATCTCCGGACCGGTTGGCAGATTCTCGACAGTGCCTACCAGCTTGAGGTCAAAACCTACGGACCCGGCCAGGAGGCGCTCCGGCACGCCATCTCTCGCTACAACACCGGCGACACACAGCGCGGCATTGATAACGGCTATTTGGCGCGGGTCATTGCGGCGCTCCGCCAATTGCCCGCGACAGGCTCACCCGCGAGAGGAGAGAACCGAAGATGATTGACGCAACCGACTTCACAATCCCCGGCACCGACGTACTCAGAAACAAGCTCGGCATTACGGATCCGGCCGCTCTTTCGAGAGCGGCGACCGATTCTATGGCTCTTCGCATTGCCGAACTTCATGCAACGCCTGTTCGCGGCGGCTTTGACTCCACGCACCTTCAGGCCATCCACCACCAAATCTATCAAGACCTCTACGATTGGGCGGGAGAACTGCGACCGATCGACGCCGGCAACGTGCCTGCATCTCAAGTGGAGAAATCCCTCAACAGCGTATTCGACCGCTTGAGCCGCGAAAACCACCTGAAAGGCTTGAGCGCCGAAGAGTGGGCGCGCAGCGCCTCAGCCTACATCTACGACCTCGGGACGATACAGCCGTTCCTCGCGGGGAACGAAATCGCTCTACAGGAGTTTGCCGTCGAGCTGGCGCGCAAGAACAACCTGAGCTTTCAATGGGACGCAACTCCCGACATCGATTCCGATTCAATGGCGTTCCTCAGCCAGGCTGAGCAATCCGCCAACCTGCGGCGTTTCATCATGCTGGCGATGGATACCGGCCCCATCGCGCAGCCTTCCAGCCGTGGTCATCTCTTGGAGCAGGGAATCGAGCGGTTTTTGCCGAGCCGCATGGGTTGATAAGGGAACCATCAATACAGCGGGATTTTGAGCGTCAGGAAAAAGTTGGGCTCATCCCTGAGCGGTTTTTGCGATTGTTACGTCAAAATAATTTGCGGTTACTATGGGGATTTCTGTACGGAGAAAAGGTAATACGCCATGATTCAAACGCCACATCGTACCCGCAGCTGGGCTCCTGACCTTGCGTGTTGTGTAAACAACCGAAACTGTCCGTAAGCAAGGGAAGCGTACCGCATTCCATACCCTTGACCGCGGCGTGGCGTCTCACTTAACCGTTGCCCAAGCTGACAATCTCGCTGAAACAGAAAACCGGGCAAGCCAGGTTGTGATAGGAGAAAGTGTGAATGGGTTGCCTGATTGAGCACAAGGCGCAGGTCATCTTTGTCTGTGCTTCATCCGTGAACGAGAACGGCAAGAGGCGCAGAATTGTCATTGAGAGCCGC
>Ga0181539_1003166_pt1 | contig 15492 bp, 12 predicted proteins | sample PEATcosm2014_Bin_46_FD_119767 | JGI IMG/M metagenome (GOLD analysis project Ga0181539, IMG submission 119767) | Peatland microbial communities from MTU Mesocosm Facility, Houghton, MI, USA - PEATcosm2014_Bin23_60_metaG | ecosystem: Environmental > Terrestrial > Soil > Wetlands > Peat | place... | reverse complement strand
GCGCTGGCCCGAAAGCAGACAGACCCGGCGCAGGCCGTCGATGACTCCCGACAGATAGGCGGTTGCGCCTTGCTCACCGCCCTTGCAAGCTGCGATCAGTGCCGGCTGGGCCAGTGCCACCACACGCGCACCGAGGGCCAGCGCCCGTGCGGCGTCGAGGCCGGTGCGCACGCCACCCGAAGCGACGATCTCTGCCCGCAGACCCGATGAAGCCAGCCAGCCCACGCAAGCCGCGGTGGGAATGCCCCATTCACGCAGCTCGCGGCCGCGCGCCGCTTGCTCGCCGCGCGCGCGCAAGGACTCGATGGCGATCCACGAGGTGCCGCCTGCGCCGGACACGTCAATGGCGGCTGCTCCAACGTCTTGCAGGGCGCGTGCCGCCGACGGCGAGATGCCGCAGCCGGTTTCCTTGACCAGCAAGGGCCGCCCCAGTTGGGCGCACAACCGGCGAATCGTGGCGAGGCCACCGCGGAAGTCGCAATCGCCGCCTGGCTGGGCCAGTTCCTGTCCGGCATTGAGATGAATGCAAAGCGCGTCTGCTCCCACGCGATCCATGGCGTCGACCACCTCGCCGGTTTTCATCTGGCGGAGTTGCGCCAGACCCAGATTGGCGAAGAGAAAGACCGAGGGCGCGACCTCGCGCACCTCAAAGGTGGAGGCGAGCGCCGGCCGGTCCAGCATGGGGCGCAGGCTGCCCAGCCCGAACGCGATACCGAGTTTCTCGGCGGTGGCGGCCAGCATCCGGTTGATGGTCGCGCCTTCCTTGGTACCGCCGGTCATACCCGCGATCATGAGCGGGGCAGCCAGCCGGCGGCCGAGCAAGGTGGTCGAGAGATCGATCTCGTCGAGAGCCAACTCGGGCAGCGCGGCGTGCACGAGATGCACGCATTCCAGCAGAGTCGAGCGCGCGAAGCGACCCGCGCCTGAAGCTGCGATGTGCAGGTGGTCGGCCTTTCGTCGCGCGATGTCAGTGGGGGCAGAGCGGGGCATGTGCGACGGCTATTTGACCACAGCCCGCGCGGAGCGCACGCATAATGGAGAGGAGACTTGCGGGTTAACAAGCCCCGGCCCCAATCGGACGAGCGCGATATTTCCCTTCGATCTTGATCGTCCATGGCGAATGGCGCAATCATGGATGATCATGAAACGCTTGCTGAAACTAGCCCTATCCATGGCCTTCTGCCTGGGTGCTGTGGCGGGTGCTCCGGAACCCGTGGCGCGGGCACAGGAACAGGCTGCAGGCGACGCCGATCTGCAGGCAGCCAAGGCCCAATTCGAGGAAGCCCAGACGCTTTACCTGAAGGAGCAGTGGGACGACGCTGCGGAGAAGTTCATGTCGGCCTACGACAAGAAGCCGTTCAGTTCGTTCCTCTTCAACGCTGCGGTGGCGTTCGAGAAGGCGAAGAAGCTGGACCGCGCGGTTGACTTGTTCCAGCGCTACCTCGACAAGGATCCGCAAGCCCGCGATGCCGCCGATGTCAAGACACGCATCGACAGCCTGAAGGCGCTGCTAGCGCCGCCACCCCCGGCGGCGAAGAAGACCGACAAAGCACCCGCGCCCGCGGCGGTGCTGCCCACCATCGCCACCAAGGGTTTGGTGATCATCGAGTCCAAGCCGACCGGCGCCAGCATCTTCCTCGATGACAAGTCCAAGGGGACGTTCGCCACCACCCCGTGGCAGGGCTCGCTGGAGCCGAAGCCGGTGAAGCTGATCTTCGAAGCCCAGGGTTTCAAGTCGGAAGAACGAGAAATTACACCACGCACCGACAAAGTGGTGGAGATCTACATCGCGTTATCGGAACAGAACTTCCTGGGGTGGATCGAGGTTATCGCCAACGTGCCGGGCGCTGACGTGTTCATTGATCGTCAGGACATCGGCGCCATCGGCAAGACGCCGTACACGGGACACCTGAAGCCGGGCAAGCACGTCCTGTGGGTGGCGAGGCCTGGCTACCAGACGAGCCAGCAGGAAATAACCGTCGCCCCAGGAACCGCGACCACGCACACGATTAACTTGGACAAGGTGGACTACGCCGTGCTCAGGGCCGGCGGTCCGCAGAGCCAAGGTGCGCGACTCATGGTGGACGGAGCCCTCGCCTGCACCATGCCCTGCGAGCGTCAGCTCAAGCCCGGCGAACATCATCTCGCGGTTCAGAAGGAAGGGACGGAGCCGTACGCCGGCAATCTGGTGGCCAACCGTGCGGATGAAACGACCCTGGATATGCAGTTCTCGCCCAAGCCGCCCAGGACAAAGGCTTGGACCTACGCCGTGCTCTCGGCCCTTTCGTTCGGCACCGGCATCTACCTTGGCGTGAAGGGCCTGGACATCAAGGACCAGATCAACAATGACATCGCGAACCCCGCCAAACTCATCAACAACAAGGATTCGCGCAAGCGCACCGGCGAGTGGTACTACGTCGGCGCCGATGTGGCGTTGGGGGTGGGGGTGGTCACCGGGCTTCTGTCGCTGTGGAATTTCCTCGAATCGGGACCGCCCAGCACCGCCACGGTTAAGAACGTCAACTTGGCTGGGCCCGAGCCGAAGCGACTCAGCCTTGTACCCTTCGGATTGCCGGACGGCGCTGGGCTCGCCGCTGCGGGGAGGTTCTAACATGCGACGGACGATGCTTGCCTTCTCGGCATTGGCGCTTGCGGTCGGTTGCAATCCCCTGGACTTTCGGTCCACGCTCGACCGGGCCCCTGTGCAGTACATCGGCGCGCCCGATAATTTCGGATCGAACGTCGGCCGCACGCTCTTGTCCCTGGCTCCGCCCGCAGACAAGCCCAAGGTGGCGGCGCGTCTGCTTTTCGCCAGCACCGATATGCAAGCCCTGGCCGTGGCGGATTTCGACGGCGACGGCAACCCCCAGGTTCAGACCGCGGAGAGCGACGATCTCTCCACCCTGGGCCTGTCTCCTGGGCAGGGCGGCATCTCCAGTGCGGCATGGCTGAGCGGTCCCGGCGCGGCGGGCACCGTCGTTCTCGGCATGCCGGACGTCTACGGCACACAAGGACAGGGGACGCCCAACGGTCGCGTCGGTTTTCTCAATCTGGTTGCGGATGCCAGCGGCAAGGTGGACTTCGAGAGCGCCCACATCTGGCAAGACGGGGCGATCACTGGCGGCGCGTTTTTCACACAGCCGCAAGGCCACTTCGGATTGGCGGTTGCGCGTGGGCAGGTCACCCAGACAGCAAGCGATGAGGCAGTCGTCGTGTCCGACAACGGCGTTTCCGTGCTGAACGTCACGGCCGGCTTGTTGGCCTCGACCACCTGCACGGGCAACCTGCAAACGCCGCCTGACCTGCACCGGTCGCTCGCGGTCGCGAATTTCTTGTCGAGCGGCAACCAGCAAATCGCCGTCGGATTGCCAGTCAAGGGCGGGGTCGGGCAGGTGTTCATCTTGCAGTACGATCCGGTCGCAGCCGAGCTGGTCTGCGTCGGCTCGCCCATCGGGGTGCCTGCCCCGGTCGGCAATCCCTCGGTCGGCGGGTTCGGCACGGCGCTGGTTGCGGTGCCTGACATGAACGGGGATGGCCTGGCCGAATTGGTGGTGGGCGCTCCGCCCAATCAAGCTTACCTTTTCTACAGCCCCTTCGATGGCAGCACGCCGGCCAAGGTGTTTAGCAAGGTCGTCCTCGATCCCGTGTCGGGGAAACCCCAGCTCGACCCAAAGACCGGGCAACCCCAACCCGACACCAGTTCGGAGTTCGGACAGCGGGTGGCTCTGGTTGACGTCGATGGCGACGGGGTCAAGGAACTCGTCATCACGGCCCTGCAAGCCAACGTGGGCAACACACAGAAAGCCGGGCAAGTGCTTGTTTACCGGCTGAATGGCGACGGCACGACGCCGATCGCCGTCGTGGACGACAGCAACCCGACCGGCAGCACGGAGTTCTTCGGCATTGGCCTCGCTGATCTGGAGTTCAACAGCAGCCGCGCCTGCGCCAAGGGCAAGGATGCACACCTTCTGGTGGCGGGCGCCGACGCGGGCATCTTCACCTTCTTCCGTTTTCCGGGCAGCGCCGCCGACCCACGCTGCTTCGCCCAGAAGTAGTGGTACCCTTCCCACCCTCGGGGGCGGATGGAGCGAGGAACAAGTTCAGACCCAGTTGTGAGCGCGCGCGGCGGAGATCAGCAATCCCGCCAGCTCCGAGATGAAGGCGGGATGGCAGCCCACGACTCGCGCGCGGGCAAAGCTGGTGATCCCTCGCGTCGCGGCCCGTTCGCGGTACAGGATGTCGATCTCCTGTAGCGTCTCGAGATGCTCGCCGGTGAAAGAGACCGGAACCACGACCACGGCCCGATGGCCCGCAGCCGCCAAGGAGTCGAGCGCCTCTTCGGTGGTGGGTGCCAGCCAGCGCTGCCGGCCCACACGGCTTTGGAACGCGAGGTGCGACCGACTCTCCAGAGCGAGCCGCCGAGTGACCGCAGCCACTGTCGAGCGGACCTCGTCAAGATAGGGATCGCCCCGGCGAACATAGGATTCGGGAAGGCCGTGCGCGGAAAATAATACCGGGGCCGCCGCACGTTCCGACTCTGGCAGTTGCGCCGAGGCTTCACTGATACGGTCGCACAGGGCAGCGATGTAGCCCGGAGCAGTTGCGTATCCCTCGATGCGTGCGGTGATGATGCGCTTGTCCGCCAGCGCGGCCTCGATGGTGCGAAATGCCGATCCGCTGGTCGTTCTCGATCGATGGGGATAAAGCGGCAGGAGCAGAGCCCGCGTGATCCCGGTGCGACGCATGGCCGCTGCGGTCTCCGTGGGAAGAGGGTGCCAGTAGCTCATGGCCAAGTACGGCTTGGCCACGACGCCAGATGCGGCCATGGCCGCAACCACCGCTTGCACCTGGGCGGTTGATTCTTCGCGGATGGGTGATCGCCCGCCGATCTGTGCGTACGCGGCCCGCGACAATGGCGCCCGGCGCCGGGCGATCAGCCGCGCCAAGAGCGGCTGCGCAGGTCGCGCCCAGCCCATCTGGATGATGTCGGGATCGGCGAACAGGTGGCGCAAGAACGGCTCGACCGCCGCCGGCGAATCCGGGCCTCCCATGTTGAGCGCGACGACGGCAAGCACGATTTGGTCCTGCGCGGCTATTCGCCCCGTACGGCGCGGACCAGGGCTTCCACGTTCTCGACAGGAGTTTCCGGATAGATGCCGTGCCCGAGATTGAAGACGTGACCGCGACCAGCCCCGCGGAGGATCACCTCTGCGGCCTGGCGTCGGATCCGCTCGACCGGGCCCAGCAGAATCGCCGGGTCCAGGTTCCCTTGCACGGCCGCCCGCTCCGCGCCGCCTGCTGCCAGCCGCGCCCGCGCCTCGTCGAGTGGCAGGCGCCAGTCAATCCCGTAGACATCGGCGCCCACGCGCGCGACGCGGTCCAGAATCGTCGTTGCTCCATTGGGGAAGTAGATGACGGGCACGCCGGTCGCCTTCACAGCGGCAACAAGTTTCGCGGTGGGGTCAGCCACGAACTCGTCCCATTCCTCGGGCGAAACCACGCCCAGCCACGAGTCGAAGATCTGGATGGCCTGCGCGCCTGCCGCCACCTGCGCCAGAAGATAGGCGCGGGTCGCAGCCTCGATCGATTCAAGCAGCCGATGGGCGGTCTCGGGCTCGCGGCAGAAAAGTTTCTTGGTCTCCACGAAGCGCCGCGAGGTCTTGCCCTCGATGGCGTAAGTCGCGATGGTGAAAGGCGCGCCCGCAAAGCCGATGAGCGGCGTCTCGCCCAGTTGCGGGCGCAACAGCCGGATGGCCTCAAGCACGAACGGCGTGCGTTCCCAGGGATCGAAGGGCGCCAGCCGGGCCAGGTCGGCCGCAGTTCGCACCGGCGGCGCGAGGGTGGGACCCTCCTCGGTGAAGCTGACCGTCTGGCCCATGGCTTCCAGGGGAATGAGAAGGTCGGAGAATACGATCGCCGCATCGAAGGCGAAGCGCCGGATAGGCTGCAGGGTCACCTCGGCAGCCAAGCGCGGCGTCTTGCACAGTTCGAGGAAGGTGACGTGGCTGCGCACCTCGCGGTACTCGGGCAGGTAGCGGCCGGCCTGGCGCATCAACCAGAGCGGCGGTCGTGGAGTGGATTCGCCGTGGCAGGCGTCGAGAAACAGGGAGCCCATGGCGCAGTTCTACCACTCGTGCCTAGGACGCACACCGATGCTAGATTTTGTTTCATGACCAAGGCCATTCGCATCCACGACACGGGCGGCCCACAGGTGATGGCATGGGAAGAGGTGATGCTGGCCGCACCGGGTCCTGGCGAGGCCCTGGTTCGCCATCACTATGTGGGCGTGAACTTTGTCGACGTCTATCACCGTCGGGGCGTGTACAAACTGCCGCTTCCCAGCGGGCTGGGCAGCGAAGCCGCGGGTGTGGTGGAGGCAGTCGGCGCTGGGGTCGCCGATTTCCGGCCGGGTGATCGTGTGGCCTGTGGCACGGGGCCCGTGGGGGCGTACGCCGAAGCGCGCGTGGTGCCAGCCGATCGCCTGGTGCACTTGCCCGACGACATAGACCATCGCACCGCTGCCTGCATCATGCTGAAGGGCCTCACCGCGCAGTATCTGCTGTTGCAGACCACTCACCTCGAGCCTGGCGACACCATCCTGGTGCACGCCGCGGCCGGCGGGGTGGGGCAGATCGCCTGCCAGTGGGCCAAGCACTTGGGGGCCACGGTGATCGGCACGGTGGGCAGCGACGAGAAGGCGGCGCTGGCACGCGCCCATGGCTGTGACCACGCCATCGTGTACACGCGCGAGAATTTCGTCGAGCGGGTACGCGAGATCACGGGGAGACGCGGGGTGCGGGTGGTCTACGACGGCGTGGGCAAAGACACCTTTGCCGGATCGCTGGATTGTCTGCAGCCGCGCGGACTCTTGGTCATGTTCGGCCAGTCCTCCGGCGTGGTTCCGCCTTTCGACCTTGGCGTCTTGAGCGCCAAGGGATCGCTCTATTTGACCCGGCCGACGCTGGGTACCTATGCTGCCACCCCGGAGGCCCTGCGCCGAATGGCAGGCGATCTGTTCCAGGTCGTGCGCACGGGAGCCGTGCGCATCCAGCCGCCGCGGCAGTTCCCGTTGCGCGAAGCCGCTTCCGCCCATGCTGCCTTGGAGGCACGCGCGACGACTGGCTCGATCGTGCTGGTCGCCTAGGTTTCTTTCGCCGTCAGCCTTGCCGGCCGCAGATGCTGCACCTGTTGTTGCTACCGATCACACCGATGCACGCTTCGTCGGGACAGAGCCGGCGTTTGGGGTCGAAGGCTTCTGCGGCATCAGATGCGGGCGCCTCTTCAGTCCGAGCATCGCTCTCCGGCGGCGGTGTTGGTAAAGCCGGCGAGCTTGCGGCCGTCACTCCGGTTCCGCCAGAGCCGAGCGTGCCGCAGACCGCGCACTTCCCGTCAGTGCCTATGAGACCGATGCAGGAGCCGTCCGGACAGAGCCGCCGCCGGCTGGGGTCGAAGGTCGTGCTGTTGTCTTGTTTCGTCGACATGGTGCGCGAGCGGTTGATTGAATCGCGGAGTACGCCAAGGCATATAGTGGCGCCACTCAGATGTCCACCGTTCCCCAAGTCCCTGGACGATTTGGTCCCTACGGAGGTCGCTACGTCTCCGAGACCCTGATGCCTGCTCTCGAAGAGCTGACGGCCGCATGGGAGCACTTTTCGCGCGAGCCGACCTTCCGGGCCGAACTGGACCGGTTGCTGCGCGAGTATGTCGGTCGGCCCACGCCCCTGACCGAGGCGGCGCGGCTGGCCGACCACGTGGCCCAGGGGTGCCGCCTGCGCGTGTTCCTCAAGCGCGAGGATCTCTGCCACACCGGCTCGCACAAGTTGAACAACTGCGTGGGCCAGATCCTGCTGGCCCAGCGCTTGGGCAAGAAGCGCATCATCGCCGAGACCGGGGCCGGCCAGCACGGCGTGGCCACGGCCACGGTGTGCGCCCTGTTCGGGTTGCCGTGCGAGATCTACATGGGTGCGGTCGATGTCGAACGCCAGTCGCTCAACGTGTTTCGCATGCACCTGCTGGGGGCCAAGGTCCACTCGGTCAAGGACGGCACCGCGACGCTGAAGGACGCGATGAACGAAGCCATGCGCGACTGGGTGACGAATGTGGGAACGACGCACTACGTGCTGGGAACCGTGGCCGGCCCGCATCCCTATCCGACCATGGTGGGTGAATTGCAGTCGGTGATCGGGCAAGAGGCGCGCGCCCAGATCCAGGCTGCCACGGGCCGACTTCCCGACGCGTGTCTGGCCTGCGTGGGCGGCGGCTCCAACGCCATGGGCCTGTTCCGTGGATTTCTCGACGATCCCGAGGTGCGGCTCTTTGGCGTCGAAGCAGCGGGCGAGGGAGTCGACACCAACCACCACGCGGCCACCCTCGGCAAGGGCCGGCCGGGCGTCCTGCACGGTGCGCGCTCCTATGTGCTGTGCGACGACGACGGCCAGATAGCCGAGGCTCACTCCATCTCGGCTGGCCTCGACTATCCTGGCGTCGGGCCCGAGCATAGCTACCTGCGCGACTCGGGACGCGCGCAGTACATGGCGGCCACGGACCAGGAGGCGCTGGACGCGTGTCGCTTGTTGGCCCGTTGCGAGGGCATCATCCCGGCGCTGGAGAGCGCGCACGCGGTGGCAGGACTGCCGCGCGTGGCCGAGCAACTTCCCGACGGGGCAAGCGTCATCATCAACATCTCGGGCCGCGGTGACAAGGACATGGGCACCATCGCCAAGCACTTCGGCGCGGAGGTATCGTCATGACGAACGCGCCAGCGCCGTCCATCTCGCGGATAGCCGGCGCGTTTGCCAGGGCTCGGTCGCAAGGTCGCAAGGCACTGGTTCTCTACCTGACCGGCTGCGACCCCGATTTCGATACCAGCCGTCGCCTCTTGCTGGCGGCGGCGCGAGCCGGCGCGGATATTCTCGAATTGGGCGTGCCGTGGAGCGATCCGTCTGCCGACGGACCGGCCATTCAGGCGGCCATGCGCAGAGCGCTGGCTACGGGCGGTGGTATGCGCGCCGCGCTCGACCTGTGCCGGGCCGTGCGCGTTGCCAACCCGGACGTTGCAGTCGTGCTCTTTGGCTACGCCAACCCGATCTTCGTGCGCGGCACAGCGAAATTCGCCGGCCAAGCCAAGCAGGCTGGCGCTGACGGCGTGTTGTGCGTGGACTGGCCAGCCGATGAAGATCCCGAGTTGGCCCAGGCGCTTGGCCAGCAGGGCCTGGACTTGGTTCCGCTCATCGCACCCACCTCCACGCCGGATCGGGTGAAGGCCGCCGTGGCGGTGGCGGGCGGCTTTCTGTACTGCGTCTCGCTGACCGGCATCACGGGCAGTCAACTGCCCAACCTGGACGAAACTTCCGCACGCGTGCGACAGGTGCGCGAACTTTCAGACGGTCGCCTGCCGGTCGCCGTGGGATTCGGGATTGCCACGCCGGCCGACGCTTGCGCCGTGGCCGGCTTTGCCGACGGCGTGGTCGTAGGCAGCGCCGCCGTCCGCGTGATCGAGCGGGCCGTGAACGAGGGTCGCGATCCAGTGCCAACGCTAGAGGAATTTGTCGCCGCCCTGCGTGCGGCGCTGGGACCGCGTATCGAAAAACCGTAGCGCCTTGTAGCGCGGATACAATGCCCTTCATGCTGCCCGTCCTGCAAGGAGATCGAACCATGCCCACTGTCTTTTTCAAATCAACACCTGCTGCCGGCTGCCGCGCCATGCTCGCGGCTACGACTCTCGCCCTCAGCTGCGCGGTGAGTCCGCCCGCAGATCGCGGCGCGCCGGCCGTTGTTCCGGCGTCCGCCATGTTGACGGCCCCCCGCCAGCGGCCGGTGTGCAACTCCCCGACCGATCGGCAGGTCGAGGCTTGGCTTGCCGCCATGACGCTCGACGAGAAGGTCGCGCTGGTTGCCGGCACCGGGTTCGACACGGTCGGCGTTCCCCGGCTGCACGTCCCGTCCTTGCGCATGACCGATGGCCCGGTGGGCGTGCGAGTGGGCCAGGCCACTGCGTTCCCCGCGGGCGAGCTATTGGCTGCGACCTTCGATCCCGCGCTGGTCGAGCGCGTGGGCGCGGCCATTGCCCGTGAGGCCAAGGGGCACGGCAAGAACGTCCTTCTCGGCCCGGCCGTGAACATCGTGCGCACGGCGCGTTGTGGCCGCAACTTCGAGTACTACGGCGAAGATCCAGAGCTGGCCGGCCGCACGGCCGTTGCCTACATCAAGGGCGTGCAGAGCCAGGGCGTGCTGGCCACGGTCAAACACTTCGCCGCCAACAACCAAGAGACCGAGCGCATGTCGATCAGCGCCGAGGTCGACGCGCGCGCCCTGCGCGAGATCTACTTGCCCGCCTTCGAAGCCGCCGTCAAGGAGGGTGGCGTATGGGCCGTGATGTGCGCCTACAATCGCCTGAATGGCGTCTACGCCTGCGAGAACCCGGGGTTGATCGAGCAGATCCTCAGGCAAGACTGGGGCTTCTGCGGCCTGGTCATGTCCGACTGGGGCGCGACCCACAGTGGGACGCCGGCCATGCGCGCGGGGCTGGACCTTGAAATGCCGAAGGCCGAGCAATACGCGCCGGCCGCCATTCGCCGCACCCTCGACAAGAAGCAGATCGAGCCCGCCCTTCTCGACGAGATGGTCCGCCGGCAGCTGCGCGCCATCGCCGTTTTGCACCTGGACGAGGACGCCGGCGCTCGTCCCGAGGCCATCGACACTCTCGAGCACCGCGCCCTCAATCGCGAGGCCGCGCGCTCGGGCTTCGTGCTGCTCAAGAACGACGAAGACATGTTGCCGCTCGACCGGGCCAAGCTGCGGCGGATCGCGGTGGTGGGCCCGCGTGGTGGGATGGTGGACGGCGGCGGGGGCAGCGCCCACGTCATGGCCACGAACAAGGTTTCGCTTGTGGATGCGCTCCGCGAAGCCCTGGGCAGCAAAGTGCGTGTCGACTTCGCTCCCGGCGACATCACCCCAGACGGACTGGAGCCGATCCCTGCGTCGGTGCTCGAACCGCCGGCGGGACACACAGGGCAGGGACTGCTCGGCGAGTACTTCGTGGGTACCGAGCGCAAGGGCGCGCCCAAGCTGGTGCGCGTGGATGCCACGGTGAACTTCCACTGGGAGCTCGCCGCTCCGGCCCCGGGCCTGCCCGAGGATGGATTCTCCGTGCGCTGGACCGGCAAGCTCACGCCACCCAAGTCCGGCCTGTACGTGCTTGGGCTGCGCTCCGACGATGGCTCGCGCCTCACCCTCGACGGCAAGCTGGTCGTCGACGACTGGGGCGACCATCCCCCGACGCTCAAGACGGCACAGATGGAACTCACCGGTGGCAAGGCCTACGACCTGTGCCTGGAATACTTCGAGGGCATCGTCGGCGCGTCGGTCGAGCTGCTGTGGCAGAGGGCGGACAAGGATCCGATCCGGCGCGTGGCCGAGGTCGCGCGCGGAGCGGACGTCGTGATTGCCGCTGTCGGCGACGGGATGGGAGACGAGACCGAGGGCGCCGACCGCGCGTCGCTGTCGCTGCCCGGTCGGCAGGACGAGATCGTACGCGCCGCCGCTGCCGTGAATCCCAAGATCGTGGTCATCACGACATCAGGCGCGGCGATCGCCATGCCCTGGCTCGACCAGGTGCGCGCCGTGTTGCACGGCTGGTTTCCCGGGCAAGAGGCCGGCACGGCGTTTACCGACGTGCTCTTCGGCGACGTGAGCCCGTCGGGCAAGCTGCCCGTGAGCTTCCCCAAACGCCTTGAGGACGAACCCGCTTTCGGCAATTTTCCGGGCAAGGGCGGCAAGGTCGCCTACCAGGAAGGCATCCTGGTCGGCTACCGCTGGTACGACACGCGCAAGATCGAGCCGCTGTTTCCCTTTGGCTACGGCCTTTCCTATACCACCTTCGCCTTCCGCGACCTGGCGGTGACGGACTGGGATGCCAAGCTCGGGGTCAGCGCGCGCCTCAAGGTGAAGAACACCGGCACGCGTCGGGGCGCCGAGGTCGTGCAGATCTACGTCCACGCAGCCGCCGCGGGCGTTTTGCGGCCCGAGCAAGAGCTGCGCGCTTTCGCCAAGGTCAACCTCGCCGCAGGCGAAGAGCGCGAGGTCACGCTGAGACTTCCGGTGCGCGCTTTTGCCACCTTTGTTGCGGAGGGCCCCGAACCGGGGGGGTGGCAAGTCGCTCCCGGCGTCTACGAAATCCGGGCTGCCAGTTCCTCCCGCGACATCCGCTTGCGCGCGACCGTGACCGTGCCGGCGAAGTGAAGGCCTGGCACTCTACCTCGCCACAGGTCGGGATCTACCTGCCCCATTCCACCCGAGCTGCGCGACGATCTCAACTCCGTCGCCCGTTCGGGCCTGCTCATGCAGGAGATGCTTCCCAAACACGCCAGGTCAAATCAGTGATAGGGGAGAGGCTATGCCACAGGCGCAACGATACGCAGTCTTGGGCACGGGCGCGCTCGGCGGGTTCTACGGCGCGCGTCTGTGCCGGGCCGGTTGCGATGTCCGTTTCCTTCTGCACAGCGATTTCGAGCACGTGCGCCAGCACGGGCTGGTCGTGGATTCGAAGGACGGTGATTTCGTCCTGCCCCGGGTACATGCCTACCGAGACGTGCGCGACATGCCTCGCTGCGATGTGGTGGCCGTGGCGTTGAAGGCCACGCAGAATCATTTGCTGCCGTCGCTGCTGCCGCCGGTGCTGGCGGACGACGGGGTGGTGTTGCTGATGCAAAATGGGCTGGGCGGCGAGGAAGAGGCGGCGCGGGCCGCGCCCGGCCATATCGTGGTGGCGGGTCTGTGCTTCCTCTGTTCCAACAAGGTAGGCCCCGGCCACATCCGCCATTCCGACTACGGCGCGGTTCGCTTCGCGCAATACTCGAGCGACGGCGCGGCGGCAGGCGTCGGCGACTGCATGCGCGCCATCGCCCAGGACTTCGCGACTGCGGGCATCGAGGTCGATTTGCTGGAGGATTTACTGCTGGCGCGCTGGCAGAAGCTGGTGTGGAACGTGCCGATAAGCGGCCTGTCGGTGGTGCTGGACGCGGACACACGGGCGCTGATGGCCGACCCGCACACGCGCGCGCTGGCCGAGGACATCATGCGCGAGGTGGTGGCCGGGGCGCGGTCGTGCGGCCGACACATCCACGATAGCTTCGTGCAGAAGATGATCGACATGACGGTGGCGATGGCGCCCTACCGAGCCAGTCTGAAGGTCGATTTCGACGACCACCGACCCATGGAGGTGGAGGCTATCTACGGCAACCCTCTGCGCGCTGGTCAGCAAGCCGGTGCGCGCATGTCGCTGGTCGAAACCCTGTACCGGCAGCTCAAGTTTCTGGACGAGCGCAACCGCAGAATCTCAGCCACCCGCGACGTCTGAAGATGCTCAGATCAAAGGCGCGCATCCAGCGGGCCGACGCGCGTGCGTAGGTCGGTCACGCTTCCGGGATCCAGCAGCGGCTGCATGCGGGTCAGGATTTCACGCTTGAGCAGGGTGATCTGGTGGGCCAGCGCGGAACTCGACACGCGCACGAAGAGGGTTCCGTCGTGAAGACGCTCGGCCCTGGTGTGCTTGCGCAGGGGACCGCCCACGGCCTGCTCGTACGCGGCGAAGATGCGGTGCTCGCGCGCCCGGTGCTCGCCGCCGATATTGGCCACCACGGCGGACATCAGGGATGCTGCTGTCTCGGGTTCGGCATTCCGGCGCCGCGGACACATTCCAGATTTCACCTGGCAAAGGTACCGCCGCCAGCATCCGCTTGGCAACACGGCATCCGTGAAAATGTGCTCGGTCCAGTTGCCTTGCTATCATTGGACCATGATCCGAGATGTCGTTGCCACCTCGTCGGCCCCACGCGCAATTGGTCCGTATTCCCAGGCGGTCATCGCGTCGGCCGGTCGCACCATCTACTGTTCCGGCCAGATTCCACTCGACCCGGAAACCGGCGAGTTGGTGGGAGGCGGCGACGTGGGACAAGAAACCCACCGCGCGATGCAAAACCTGGCGGCCGTGCTCGAGGCTGCAGGCGTGTCTATGGACGCCGTGGTCAAAACGACCATCTATCTCACTGACCTCGCGAACTTCGCTGCCGTGAACGAAGCGTACGCCGCGTATTTCGCAAGTACGCCGCCCGCGCGAGCCACGGTACAGGTGGCAGCGTTGCCTCGGGGCGCTCAGGTCGAGATTGATGCCGTGGCTGTGGCGGCCTGAAGTCAATCGTAGAATGCGGCGCAAATCGACGCTACGGCGCCTTCGCCACGAAACCGGAGCGGATGCAGCGGGTGCAAACGCGCACGCGCTTTCGCGAGCCGCCGACCGTGATGTGCACGTTCTGCAGGTTCGGCCGTTGCTGGCTCTTGGTCTTGATGTTCGAGTGACTGACGTTGTTGGCCACTCGCCTCTGTTTGCCACAAATTGCACACTGCGCAGGCATGGTTTCTCCGAGAGGGCGTACCATTAGCACTGACTGATGCGCGCCGCAAGCACTCACAAACAAAGGTGTCGTGCCATCTTCGCTATGGCGGTACTCCTTTTTTTGGCCGCGAGCGGGCTCGCTTGCCGAAAACCGAAGCCAATACGCGATGCGGCGGTCGATGCAGGAGTGGCGGCGAAGAGAAAACTGGACCCACCGGTCGACCTGATCGGAGTGGTGGAGGATAGCCGCGGCACGCCCCTGCCGGATGCCCTGGTCATCGCTTGGCCCAAGCTCAAGCGCGACGGGTTGGTGGTTCAAGCGCGCTCGGATCAGGACGGTCGCTTCGTGTTGGCGCACCTGCGGCCGGGGACCTGGACGCTGCTTGCCGAGGCAGCCGGCTTCGGCACGCTGGAAATCGACCGAACCGTTCCGGATTCTGGATCTCTCGTGCTGGCGCTCGAAGGTGAGGGGCGCAGCCTGGGCGGCCTCGTGCTCAGCAGCCCGACTCGAGCCGAACCCGGGGCGCTGGTGGTGCTGGGCGGGCCAGGGGTGCGCTGGCCGCGCGAGACGGTGGCAGACGCACACGGCGTCTTTTCGTTCGCGGGTCTGGGCCTGGGCCGGTTCGCGTTTCGCGCCACGCACGGCAAGCTGGTGTCGGCCACTGCCAGTGACGTGATCGAAGCAAGTACCGGCCATCTGGCACCAGTCCGGCTGCTGCTGGGGCCGGGCGCCTTCGTGGAGGGCCGCGTGCGCGACGACGTGGGCCGGAACCTTCCTGGGGCCACCGTGGACGTGCTGACCATGCCATCCGATGACTTGCCCGTGACCTGCCAATCGGACGAAGAAGGCAAGTTTACCGTCGGGCCGATTCGGCCTGGTCGCTACCAGATCTTGGTGCGGCTGGAAGGTCACATTCTGTTGGATGCGCCAGAGATCTTGCTCAGCGCCGGGAGCAGGGTTCAGGTCGCGCCCAGACTCGCGCGGGCGGCCCTGGTCTCGGGCCGTGTGCTCGATCAGGACAGCATTCCGCTCAAGGGTGTGCCCGTGTCCGTGGTCGGGCTGGTCGGCGGCCATGACGAGATGATTGTCATCCCGGGCG
>Ga0181539_1003160_pt1 | contig 15500 bp, 14 predicted proteins | sample PEATcosm2014_Bin_46_FD_119767 | JGI IMG/M metagenome (GOLD analysis project Ga0181539, IMG submission 119767) | Peatland microbial communities from MTU Mesocosm Facility, Houghton, MI, USA - PEATcosm2014_Bin23_60_metaG | ecosystem: Environmental > Terrestrial > Soil > Wetlands > Peat | place... | reverse complement strand
CCGAACGCTTTCTCGGCTACCTGCTTTCCCGGAACATTCGCATGGAAGCGGACTTGGTGGATCACCTCTTCAACTCCAGCGAAAAACGCCTCGCTCGGCTTCTACTGCTGTTGGCCAACTTTGGCCAGGAATCCAAGCCGATACCGCTCATCGCAAAAATGAGCCAGGAAACCCTTGCCGAAATGATCGGCACAACGCGCTCGCGAGTGAGTTTCTTTATGAATCGTTTCAGGGACTTGGGCTTCATTGATTACAACGGCGGCGGCATGCACGTCCACAGCTCACTCGTCAGCGTCGTGCTTCATGATTAGTGGCTGCGACATAAGAACAGTCCTTCACAACGCTAAGAAAGAAACTCGGCGCTTATCGTGCGGCTGATCGAGCTTCGGTAAATAACCCCCCAGAAAATTCACTTTTGATCGATCTTATCGCGGAGAACTGAGTTTATGGCAAAAAGACGCGGCAATCCTAATTGGGGCAAACCGGAGCCGTTTGGCCCAGTCACCCCAACCATCACTGAATTGGCTGAGCCGCTTAGGTTGGTTTCATTAAGTGAGTTTAGCCAGATTCAGCGTGATCTTGCCCAAGGTCGCGTCGCTACTGCTGGTTCCATGTTGCATACGCTGAACGTCAGGCATATCTAGCCCTGCGACCGATCTCTGATTGATTCTTAACAACCGGATGCTTCTTTCACATGAGCAACTCCCCATCAGCTCCAGCACCGATGGGGTGTCGTTATGGGGAATCCCACTAGGTGACGAAAATGAGTGTCTGCTCATCTTTTACCAATGCAGTGCCGTCGTGTGCAATCTTGAGCATACAACTTGATTCTGAGCTGCTAAGTTTGGGCACTAGAACGAGGTATGGCGGTAATTGAGCCGAGAAGAAGAGGTATGTATGCGAACAGACCGGCTAATACCTCGGCCCCCGCGCCGCAGTCCGCATACGAACAGCTTGAAAGCGGCCCAAGACTGAGCAGTTGAAAGATGGAAGAGCATGCTGCGAATACGTAACCGGCACGATAGGGCATTACTCACGTACGTGGCAGACTGGGAGAGCCTTGCTGTTATTTGGTTCAAGCGTATGCGGGCGCGCACCTTGGCGGCGAGGCAACTTCGTCACAACCACTCAGGCGGGCTGCGTTGGGCGGTTCGCGTTGTAATCGGCACAACCGGCACCGCTGCCATAATTGTTGTCCTTGTGCTTCTTGTGGGACTTTGTCACGTCTATTGTGACCGGACCAACCTGCCTGACATCGAGCCATTCGCCCGCTTTGAGTTTCCTGCCATTGGACACGTCTACGACACCAACGGACAGCCGCTGATCGAGCTGGCAAAAGAGCACCGCCAGATCATGCAGTATGGGGACATTCCGCCCATAGTCCGGGACGCAATTCTCGCCGCCGAGGACAAGAACTTCTTCTCCCATAACGGGGTTGACTATTCCAGAATCCCCCGGGTGCTGAGTAGGGTGAGAGTTGGGGCGCTGCTGACACGCATTACACGGATCGGGCAGCTAGACGAATCTGATAGCCTTGCCATGTTGCGGCAGGGCGGCTCGACGATCTCGCAGCAGCTTGTGCGGGCATTCTTTCTGCGAGATCTCACGGACGCAGAAAACAGCAACGAGCTTCGGCCGGGCGCGCTTTCGTATGTGATTGGCGCTCGCAGTGCCAAAAAACTGGTTCGGAAACTCGAGGAGATTCGACTGTCGTTGTGGATGGAACGGCAGATGCGAGAGCGTTTCGGTTCAAAACGCCGCGCTAAGGAAGAAATTCTCGCCCGATATGCCAGCTTTCTTTATATGGGAGATGGGCAGTACGGGTTTGGGGCGGCTGCCGAACACTATTTTGGGCGCCCCCTCGCCAGCTTCACCGTAGCCGACGCCGACAAGGCAGCCCTGCTGGCAGGAATCGCAAAATCGCCTCGTGTCTATGCCCCCAGCGCACCTGACGTCGAGAACATCTTGCATCGCCGAAACCAGATCCTTGGCCTCATGGTAAAGCGCGGTTTCATATCCCAGCATATCGCCCGAGTGGCCGAACAGCGCCCAATACTGGTGGTCGCGCCGGGCAAGGACAATATGCCGCAGGCGCCGGCTGTCGTTGAAAGCGTGCTCAGAGAGCTGACAAGCGACGACCCCGAACTGAGTGTTCAACACTTGCTTCTGGGACGTATCCAGGTTTACTCCACTGTGGATACGCGCGTTCAGCACATTGTAAACGAGGCGCTGGAGCGTGGCCTCTTGATGTATGAGAAGCGACACCCAAGCGCAAGGGGGGTAATCCAAGGCTCTGTTGTTGTGCTGCGAAACCGTAATGCCAGTATCCTCGCCGAGAGCGGAGGACGTGAGTTCTACAAGGAGCGTTCCAACTCCTACAGCGACTTTAATCGTGCCACAAAGTCCCTGCGGCAACCTGGTTCCGCAATGAAGCCCTTCGTCTATCTCGCTGCTTTTCGCCAGGGAGTATTCAACCTTGAAAGTATGGTTCCCGACGCACCCATCAGCGTGCCCGACCGAGGTAAGCAGATTACGAAATGGATCTCAAATTACGACGGCCAATTTAGAGGCATGATTTCCCTTCGGGAGGCGCTCGCCGAATCCCGGAATGCGGTTGCGATTTGGATCACGACGCAGATTGGAATTGAAAGTGTGCTCCAAACATCACGCAGCTTAGGACTCCGCACAGCATTGCAGCCGTACGCCACCACGGCATTAGGCGCATCCGAAGTAAGCTTGTTGGAACTGGCGAATGCCTACCGCACGATGGCGTCGGGCATTTTCGCCGAGCCTCATGTGATCCAAAGAGTTCTTCTCGAATCTGGAAAGGTGGTCTTGGACAACGAAGATGGATGGCCTCAAATCAATGTGGACGACAACGCGCTCGTGCTCATTCAGGAAGGGCTGCGCGGTGTCGTGCGTTTGCCGAGCGGCACGGCACACGCGCTTGATTCGCACGGATTTCCGGTAGCTGTTATGGGCAAGACAGGAACGACGAACAACTTCAGGGATGCAATATTTGTGGGCTCCACTTACGGTCCCGAAGGAATCACCGTCGCCGTCCGCATCGGCTTTGACGATAACCGTTCCCTCGGACAACAAGAAACCGGCGGCAGGGTTGCGCTCCCGGTGTTCAAAGAGATCATGCTCAAAGTATACGGTGAGAAACTGGTAGGATCTGTGCCGGAGTTTCCACCCGAAATCGAACGGAGCATCACCATTTATCTGAATCCCGGTCCGGTCGAAACAGCCGCAGCGGCAGACGCTTTCCTCGCGGGGATATTCAAATAAAGAGAGCTGCATGTCCGAGCCGGCAATGCTCCTGCACCTTTTCCTTCACTGATGGTCACTTCTGACCAGTTTTACTAACACAAGTCGCCTTAAATGGTACTGGCAGAGGTTTCCTCTATGCCGGCGACACCGGCGGAACGGCAATTGTGATTCTGGGGGGCGCTGCATGAAGATCGCGCTGGAGGTCGCCCGCAACCAGGTTCGCTGGTCAGGCGACACTCGGAGAACCTTATGAAAACGAAACTATTGTACATTGCCGGGGGACTAGCCGGCGCGGTGGTGATTCTCGTTATCACTGCATACTTGTTGATCGATGCCAACAGCTTTCGTCCTACCATCGAGGCACAACTCAGTAACTCACTAAACAGGAAAGTGCAGGTAGGTGATTTGAGCCTGTCGCTGTTCTCGGGTGGAATCTCTGCGCGAGACATCAGCATTGCGGACGACCCCGCATTTAGCCAGGCACCATTTCTGAGCGCAAAATCGGTCGACGTCAGTGTGGAACTGATGCCTCTGTTGCTTTCACGTTCCGTGCGCCTGACCGCCCTGACACTCAAAGAACCGGAGCTCGTCTTGCTGCGTTCATCCTCGGGCAAGTGGAACTTCTCCAGCCTGGGCGGCGGGCCGAAGACGGCAACGACCTCCACGCCACCGGAGTTGGCGATTAAAAAACTGCAGATCGTCAATGGTCGGGTAACGGTCGGCAACTGGTTAACCCGGGACAAACCGAGTACATATGCGGCGGTGAACGTCACCGCGCGCAACGTCTCCTACGAATCCCAGATTCCGTTTACGGTTGCAGCCAACACGCCCGGCGGCGGCGAGGTGAAGGTGGAAGGCACGGCGGGACCGATCAACCGTGTGGATACCGCGGAGACGCCTCTTTCGGCAGCCATCACGTTGCAGCACTTAGACCTCGCCACCACCGGTTTTATTGATACGTCTTCCGGTCTGGGTGGCGTGCTCGACTACACGGGCACCTTGAGGTCCGACGGCAAGAAAGCGCACACCGAGGCCACAGTGAAGGCGGAAAGGCTGCAGTTAACACGTAACGGCGGGCCAGCCAAGGCGCCGGTGACAGTCGATTACGCGTCCGACTATGATCTGGTCCAACAGGCCGGCGTACTTTCCCGCGGAGAAATCCATACTGGCAAAAGTACGGTGCACCTATCGGGCAATTACAACACACAGGGGCAGTCCACCGTGGTCCATTTGAAGCTGAACGGATCGGCGCTGCCGGTGGCGGACATCGAAGGCCTACTGCCCGCGCTTGGCGTGATACTGCCTTCTGGCGCTGGGCTGCAGGGCGGCACCGCGGATGCCAATCTGGCGATTGAAGGAGCGGTGGAACAGCTGGTAACGACTGGCGATCTGAAAGTTTCGAACGCGCGTCTGACCGGATTCGACCTGGCCTCAAAGATGTCCGCCTTGTCTGCCTTGACGGGGTTGAAGGGAGGGTCAGACACGGTCATACAGACGCTCAGTTCGGACCTCCGCATCTCACCAGAAGGTATCCGGGCGGACAACTTGAAACTGATTGTCCCCACGATAGGAACGATGACGGGGCGAGGAACCATCGGAGCTAACAACGCGCTCGACTTTCACATGGTGGCGACTCTGGCGAACCCGGGCCAGGGCAGCATGCTGGGGCAGATGGCTTCCGGTATCCCCATTCTCGGGCAAAACACCAAGGGAACCATCCCTTTCATGATCCAAGGAACAACATCGTCACCGGTCTTCGTGCCGGATGTGGCCGGTATGGTTAGCAGTAGTCTGGTCACTTCGCTCCAACCACAGCAGCAAGCGGGTCAACAGGGCTTGAGCGGCATGCTGGGCGGGCTGTTGGGAAAGAGGAAATAGACAGTGTATCGGTCGCTGATGGATTGTGTTTTGTTATACAACCAGTGAAACCTGGAGTTTCGTATATCTCTGGAGCGGCTAGCAGTATAGAACGGCCTGTAACTGAGTGAAGAGGAGAAGCGAATGCGCACATTGAAGATTAGCAAAAAGTTGAAGAAGGGAGAGCTACCATGATCGACAATAGAGTTGATCTGACGATCATCACGAGGAACCCGGCACCCAGACGTGAGAGATACTACCCGCACACTTGGATGGTTTACTCAGGCGGGCACGCCACCATGGTGCATGTGGCGCACGATCATGCATCGCATCCGTACGTGGAAGACAAGCATGCTGCGTAGACGGCTCGCCGCGGCGCCACAAGATACCGTACCTCACTCATAGCACTTTAAAGGCTCACAAGGCCCGAACATTACAAAACTGGCCTACTACCTTCCAGTATGAAATATCTTAGGCCGTCCATCGCCAGGTTCCGATAGCTGTCGAACCACTTGGGGTGAGAGATGGGGGCTTCAAGATGGGTTCTCGTTGAAACTATGTGAGCGATCTAGCTCAGACATAGCTTCTTCAATCCGCTATTCTCGCTCTTGATGAGTGTATCGCTGCGGAGAATAACCGCCTACCCTCTCGATGAGGCTCTCGCACGCGGGTAGTCCTGGCTGACCGAACACCCACATTCAGACTATTGTCGGCCACTCATGGGAGATTTGCGTCCGGCGACTCGTCGGGCAGAAATGGAATCGTGAATTATGGCCACGGCATTAGATCGGGTCCATGCAGAGGTAAACCGACCGGCGGTGATCCTAGCCCTTTTTCTGCTGCTGGCCGGTATAGGAGCATGGTCCCAGAACGGTTTGCCTTGCCTCAGAACTTGCGTTCCACGACGTTCCGCCCGGCACAGGAGCAGCGGCCGGAGTTGCGTAGTGTGCAAAGCTCGCTGCCTGATGCGCCGTCGGCGGTGCCAGCGAAGCAGCGAGAGAAATTTCAGGCGTTTACGGAAACAATAACTCCGTTAGTCTTCGACGGTGCCGCCATCACTGCCACTATGGCACGCGAATCGCCGGAGTACCTCGCGCCCGGAGCAACGCCCAGCTATAGCGCGTTGTATGGTGCGCCGGTGGTTCAAAAGGAATCGAACGTCTCTTTCGATAAATATCTTAATTCATCGCTGCTGAGGGAAGGCATGCGGTATCACCCGTCAACGAGTGACAGCTTTCTGGGTCGTGCCAGCTACGCTGCTTCCCGCCTCTTTATCACACGCGACGATTCCGGGAAGAGAAAGTTCAACGCGTCGTACCTGCTCGCGGCACTAGCCTCAGCGGCTGCTTCTAGCACAACTTACCGTCTGTATCGGACGCAACACGTTCCAGGCACTTTCGGCAATATCGGGCCTACGCAACACGTCTCGAACACTTTCGGCAATTTCGGGTCTACCGTCGGCGGCGACGCAGGCAGGAACATCCTTCAGCAGTTCTGGCCCCGCATTCACCAAACACTCGGGGGGCATACGCTGAAAGCCCTGCAAAGAAACGAAGGCCGAATTGCCATGGATCCGACGCCGGCCGTACTGGTTTCAACTCCGGCAAGGTAGCAGGACCGGAATGCTGCACAACAGGCCTGACGATGCTCAGGGCGAAAGCCTCTTCCCGCCGGCACTAATCATGCCGATACGCGATGAGAAGAAGGTATATACCCCTGATACCCCATAGCCGCAGGCCGGAGTGAGCCGTATTGACCAGACTCTATAGCGCCCCGAGTAGATAGTGATATTAACGGGATTCTATGGATATGAATCTCGCGCTAAGGAGAACAACATGCACCGTGGGTACCGATTCCTCAGTTCACTACTTCTGACTGCGGCCCTTGCCGCACCCGTTGCGATGATGGCCGCCCCCAGCCCGCAAGACAATAGGGACCAAGAAAATAGGCAGGGCGAGAACAACAAGCGCTACTATGACAAGGGCCACAAGGACTATCACACCTGGGACAGCAATGAAGACCGCGCGTACCAGCGGTACCAGGCCGAGCACCACGAGAAGCGTGCTTTCGTTCAGTTAAGCACTCGGCAGCAGACGGTCTACTTTAACTGGCGCCACAATAATCCAGATAACAGGTAACGAATCGCCATGCACGGCGGCGTGCTACGGCTGCGCCGCAATCGAAATGACAATTCTCGCCATGCGCGTCCTGCTGCTCCGCGAAAGCGAGGGACTCGCTTCTGACGCCACTGCAGTCCGTAGCCGCAGTGGGCGGAACCACACGACAGCGTGGGTCTGCCCAATATGCGGCCCTTTTGGTGTGCGAGAGGGTCACTTCTGAGCTGTCGTCTAACGTTAGTGCAAGGAGGTCTCATATGAATCTACAACAACTGATGAATCCCATACTGATTGTGCTTGCCGTCGTGGTGACTTTGGTCTTCACGGTGCTTCTTGTTTGGTTGTACCTACGAAAACGCAGGGCTACTTCGGCGGAGCTGCGACAGCGGTTTGGCCCTGAGTACAAGCGAGCGGTGCAAACGCATGGGTCCGAACGCCGAGCGGAAGCAAAATTGGTGGATCGTGAGAAACGGGTTGAAAAGCTTAAGATCCGCGATCTTGATCCGACGGAACGTGAACGCTTTATGGGCCAGTGGCAATCAGTGCAGTCTCGCTTTATCGATTATCCGAAGGGGGCAGTGACAGAAGCTGATGAACTCGTGTCTACCTTAATGCAGACGCGTGGGTATCCCGTAGCCGATTTTGATCAGCGCGTCGCGGACATATCTGTCGATCATCCCCTGGTGGTAGATCATTACCGGTCTGCGCGGGAGATTGCTTTGCGGCTGCGGAAAGGCGAAGCAAGTACTGAAGATCTTAGAACGGCGATGATCCACTACCGCTCGCTGTTCGAAGAGCTCGTGCAGGTACAAACGCCTGGGGGCAAAAGAGAAGTTGCATAACACGAGAGGTGCCGAGAAGGCTGTCGGGCAATAAGCGAATCAACAACGAAATCCAAGAGAGGTTAAAAATAATGCCGCAATCAGTGTTGGAACGGGCGGGCGAGCACATCGCCGAATCAGCGCGCAAGGCTTCACGAACGACATCGGCCGTTGCTGATGCAATTGAAGATGGTGTTGGAGTGGCGAAACGCGTCGCAAAACAAGGCTGCGATACTGCCGAGGAATTTCTTGATGACACGACCAAGCGGCTACAGCGACATCCTACCGAAACAGTTGTCGCTTCATTGGCAGTAGGTGTCGTCGTAGGAATATTGATCGGTTGGGCAATGAAGAGACGGTAGCTTTAACAACAGACCGATTCGAGTTGAGTAACCATGGCTTCGGCGCGAGAGCTTCACCCATAAAACGGTCAACGAAACGATGACAACACCGAACACGGATAGCGCGGCAGGGGCTTTGGTTGACGCCCCTGAAACGGCTGGCTCTGAGCTCGCGGGGCCACCGGCTCGCCCGAACGAGCCGCCGATTCCAACCAAGACGAAGAACCAGAATATTCGTGTTTCCCCTGCAGTCCTCGACGCCGCCCGGAAGGACGGCGAAGAGCTGCTCCGGGACTTGCGAACGTCTTTGGGTGGCCTAACGCAGACTGAGGCCGAACAGCGGGCGCGCACAACGGGTCCGAATGAGGTTGCACAAGAGCGGAAGCAAGGCTGGCCCGTCCGCGTTTTGAAAATAATCCGCAACCCGCTGGTGATCCTGCTGACGATTTTGTCGACAGTTTCCTTTCTTACAGGCGACACGCGCGCCGGCTCCGTGATGGTGGGTATGGTGGCGCTGAGTGTGATACTCCGCTTTTGGCAGGAGGCCCGGGCGGATACCGCCGCACAGAAGCTAAAGGCCATGATCCATGTGACCGCTACGGTCGTTCGGGACGGCGCGGCGAGGGAGATACCACTCCGGGACTTGGTGCCCGGTGACATCATCAAGCTGGCCGCCGGCGACATGATTCCCGGCGACGTGCGGCTGCTGTCTTCGAAAGACCTCTTCGTGAGCCAAGGCAGCCTCACGGGTGAGTCGCTTCCGATCGAGAAGTGCCACGACCCCGAAACCAAAGAGGAGAGTTCACCCACTGAGCTCAAGAACACATGCTTCATGGGGACGAGCGTTGAGAGCGGCACGGCGACGGCAGCCGTGGTCACGACGGGGGTACAAACCTACTTGGGCAGTATGGCCCGCTCGATCACCGGGGAACGAGCGCTGACGAGCTTCGACCAGGGCCTCAACCGCTTTACATGGCTCATGATGCAGTTTATGGCCGTGATGGTGCCTCTGGTGTTCCTCATCAACGGTTTCACCAAGCACGATTGGAAGGGAGCCTTCTTCTTCGCAATGGCTGTGGCCGTAGGACTCACTCCCGAGATGCTGCCTATGATCGTCTCCGTCTGCCTCTCCAATGGCGCGCTCGCCATGAGCCGCAAGAAGGTGATCGTCAAGCGGCTTAACTCAATCCAGAACTTCGGGGCCATGGACGTGTTGTGCACTGACAAAACGGGTACGCTCACCGAGGACCGCGTCGTCCTGATGCGGCATTGCAACGTCGCTGGGCGTGAAACTGATGACGTGCTCCTGGACGGGTATCTGATCAGCTACTTCCAGACGGGCCTAAAGAACCTGCTCGACCGGGCGATTTTGGATAGCTCCGACTTCCACGGGAAGGCGGATGTCGAGAAGTATAAAAAGCTGGATGAACTCCCGTTTGACTTCACTCGACGCATGATGTCGGTCTTAGTGGAGGCCGCCGAAGGTAAAGCAACCCTTTTCACTAAGGGGGCACCGGAAGAGGTATTCCTCCGCTGCTCGCATTTTGAACTCGACGGTAAATTGTCCGCAATGGAACCAGCCCTGATGGTCGGGCTGAAGCAAGAGTACGACAGCCTCAGCAACGACGGCTTCCGAGTGCTGGCAGTGGCCACAAAGGTCCTGCCTGGGAAGCAAATTTGCGCGTTGGACGACGAGTACGACCTCGTACTCAGAGGGTACGTCGCGTTTCTCGACCCGCCCAAGGGCACCGCAGCCAGCGCCCTTGCGGCCTTGCACAAGCATGGCGTGGCCGTAAAAATCCTCACGGGGGATAACCACCTTATCAGCCGCAAGGTGTGCAAAGACGTTGGCCTCTTAGCCGACCCCATGCTGCTGGGCGGCGACGTGGAGAAAATGTCTGACGCGGAACTGGCCGAGGCAGCGGAAAAGGCTGTGCTGTTCGCGCGCCTCTCTCCGGCGCACAAAGAGCGGGTCATCCGTATCCTCCGGGGCAAGGGGCACGTCGTCGGATACATGGGCGACGGAATCAACGACGCTCCCGCCCTGCGAGCGGCGGACGTCGGCATCTCGGTAGACACCGCCACTGACATCGCCAAGGAGTCGGCGGATCTGATCTTGCTTGAGAAGGACCTCATGGTGCTGGGAGGCGGCGTTATCGAAGGCCGTAAGGTCTTCGCGAATATCGTTAAGTACATTCGGATGGGAGCGAGTTCCAACTTCGGGAACATGTTCAGCGTGCTAGGGGCGAGTGCCTTCCTCCCGTTCCTGCCGATGGCCCCGATTCAGGTGTTGACGAACAACCTGCTGTATGACTTCTCGCAGGTGCCGATTCCAGCGGACGCCGTGGACGAAGAGCAAGTAACTAGGCCGCGGCCCTGGAACATCGGGGAAATCAAGCGGTTCATTCTCTTTATCGGCCCCATCAGCTCGCTTTTCGACTATACGACTTTCTTCGTCATGCTCTGGGTTTTCAACTGCTGGGATCCATCCCGAGCGTCGCTATTTCAGACCGGCTGGTTCGTCGAGTCCTTGATGACGCAGACGCTCATCATCCACGTCATTCGTACAAATAAGATCCCCTTCCTGCAGAGTCGAGCAAGTTGGGCGCTGACGGTCACAACACTATCAATCATGGCTCTTGGGATGTGGCTGCCGTATTCTCCTTTGGCCTCTGCTCTGGGCTTCACTCACCTGCCGCGGATGTACTGGCCAATCCTTATGGTCACGCTGCTCGGTTACATGGGCCTTACGCAAATCATCAAAGTGTGGCTGCTGCGAAAGCAATGGATCTAACCCGGCATTTCCGGCGACGGCACTATTCGCAGGCGCTCAAAGTATTATCCAGGACAGCCCAAACAGTGGTTGGGTTGCGGTTTAGCCCACGGTTAGCCCGCTGGCTGGGAATCCGAGAGTCGGCCGTCCGAACAAGAGAGTATGTTCCGTGGTTTCTAGCGGGTCCCAGATCAAGGAGGCCTCAAGCATGTCTGCACGCCACCAGGAACAACATCGCACAGAACGCATCGGCTGGCTACGCGCGGCGGTATTGGGCGCGAACGACGGCATCCTTTCAACAGCGAGTCTGGTGCTTGGTGTCGCGGCTGCGCATGCGACTCACAGCAACGTGTTGGTCGCGGGGGTCGCCGGTCTGGTCGCGGGGTCTATGTCGATGGCTGCGGGAGAGTACGTGTCTGTCCACTCACAGGCAGACACCGAGCATGCCGACCTCGAACGTGAGCGCGTGGAACTCAAAACAGATTATGCGGGTGAGCATCGCGAACTGGTAGCAATCTACGTCGCTCGCGGACTCGATCCTTCGCTCGCGAAACAGGTCGCCGAGCAGTTGATGGTCCATGATGCGATCGGCGCGCATGCCCGCGATGAACTCGGCATCTCCGGGACTCTCCGTGCGCGTCCGATTCAGGCTGCGTTGGCGTCGGCTGGCAGCTTCGCTGTTGGAGCAGCCATGCCTCTGTTGGTCACAGCCATAGCCCCGGCGGCCGGTTTGATACCCCTTGTCTCCGGGACCTCACTGGCGTTCCTCGCGCTTTTAGGCGGGTTGGCAGCAGGCGCGGGTGGCGCTGGCGTCACGGTAGGAGCAATCCGCGTCACGTTCTGGGGTGCGCTTGCCATGGCGCTGACCGCAGGTGTCGGGGCATTGTTCGGAACAGTTGCGTGACCGGGGGCCAATTGGTGAACCTGTTTCTGGTTCGCAAGCGGCTGCTCTGCTCGGCGGCATAGATCGCCAAGGGGCGTCCGAAGCCGACCGGCAGCGAATTTAGCAGCCTGATTCCGTAAAGAATCGTATGAACTCGACGGAATCTCTGGCCTGCACGTATCCGCTATTCCGAAAGCGGTGCTTGTTCAGAGATTCCTTAAGTCCACACACGATCAGTGTTCTAATCCACTCCCTGTTGTTGGGGGCAGGTCCGACCGTATCAGAATTTCCACTTGTTTCCACACAGTTGGATCGCATTCAATCTGGGTGTGGGGCTTCACGAAGGCGCGGTCGTACCAAGGATATTCGCCGCAGTTATAAGGGCTCGCTTTGTAGTCGAATCGAAAATTCCCGATGATACTCGTGCGTGTTGGATCGGCAGCGCGAATCGCGGGCTGGCCGTGGAGAAGACCATTCGGCTGATAGAAATTGGCGGCTCGGACTACATTCGCGGGGATGACGGCATCATTTTGATGAATCTTGGAGATACTATCCACTTGAATGGTAAGGCGCACTGGGATGCCATCTTTTTCCAGTTCACGCGCCAAGGCAATGGCTTCCGAGCCTCCCCAGCTATGTCCGTAAATGATGATGTGGGCAGTCTGTTTCTCGTCGGCTGTTAGAGTCCCATCATGGTTTGTGTCCAGCAGGCCGAGGATTTTCTTTCGAGCTTCTTCCCCGCGGGAACCCTCAAAGGTCTCCACATCTACGCCCAAGGGGTACGCCTTGCGCAGTCGTGCTGCGAGCTGCACCTCGCTGTGGACGAGATTATCGTGCTTGATGAACCCGCCGACGAAGCCGATGACGATCATGGGCGGCATCGTGCGGGCGACACTCGACATGGGCACGAATAGCGAGTGCTGTGCAGGGCTGCCCGCCACAGTCGCATTCGGAGTCAGCGACTTCAACTGATCAAGCGATGTCAGTACGCCCTGCCAGCGAACCTCGTCCTTCTTCGTCTCGATCGGTAGCGAGAGGTCGGAATAAAACTGCAGGATGTTATCGCGCAGCTCAGGCGACGTCCGATCGAACTTCCGCTCCGACAGTTGAGCCAGTAACTTTGCGTAGGTGTCGTCCGTGAGCGAGTATTCCGCTGCCTTGGTTTTGTTGCCGCTATCAAGATCACAATTAGGAAGCACGAGTGAGTCAGTGCGCACACTTTTCAGAAAGGCTCGGTATTGATCGACGGTCGTGTTGATGCTTTTGAAATACAGGTCCTCAGTTTGGGGAGTCGGGTTATTGAACGCTAACCCTTTGAAGGGACCGATCTTTGGCATGTATCGCAGGAGTGTTGACAAAATGCGCGTGCCTAAGCCTGGCTTCACGTAGTCCTTTCCCCACTCCTTCTCATATCCGGAGCGCGATAAACGGTACAAGAATTTCCGTTTCGCAAAATCCGGTGTTTCGTGTATCAGCTCCTTCTTATGGGTTTGCAGCGCGACCTGTGTCATTTGTGGAATCAACCGGCTGACCGCAAAACGGTACGAACCCACGGCTAGATCTTCGTGGGTAAGCACGTCTTTCAGCTCCAATCCGTACACGACGGGAAAGACCCGCTCCAGCAAGGATTTGGAAACCTTGAATCCGATGAAATCGTGGTACTGCTGCGACGCATAACGATTCTTCGCGACCTGCACCGTGTCGAACCCAAACTCCGTCTTCAAATGCGCTGTCTTGTCCTCGGCATAGCGAACTGACTTGCCAAACTTCGCTCGTAGCTTCGGGTACTCGATCGCGACGGCTTGGTTGACCGCCGGGTGGCCGGCGATATCCGACGCATAGTGCGACAGGGCTCCCAAGGCGAAGGCATACTCGTTGACATCCTGGCTTTCGAGCAGCAGCTCACGAACAAAGTCTCCACTGCGGACGTAATGCACCAGGTTGCTGAATCCTTTATTGCCGAACGGGTAGTAGCCAAGGTCCTGGATGACGGCGCCTCCGTAGGCGTAGGCATGCGCCTCCCTGATCTGGTCTTCCGACAGCCCCGGATATCGCTTGAGCAAAAGGGGCCGGATCTCATCGGTCCAGAGCAGATCGACGATTTCCTCGTGCGTCAGCACGGAGTATGCGAACACACCGCCGCTGCACATGAGCACGACCAGAAGAAGCGCCGCCGCACGGAGAGAGAACAGGCGCCAAACCGTGGCTATGGCGCCTGGCGATGTTGGCGAGTGACGCATGGTTTAGATCCGCCCGAGAACCAACAAAATGACAACGATCAAGAGGACCAGCCCCACTCCGCCGCTCGGGTAATACCCCCAGTCTCTGCTATGAGACCATCTTGGTAGCGCACCACAGAGCGCTAAGATCAAAATCACAATCAATAAAGTTCCAAGCATATTGCACTCCTTTTCCTTGCACTGACGACGTTCACACGTTACTGAAAGCGGTGCGAGCCCAAGCGGTGGACCCGCGCCGGTAAGCAGTTAAGCTGGCTGCGCCTCCAGACGACACCCATATGGGCCGCTATAGTGTGAAGCTGAGTGCAATGTTAACGCCAGGATACATCGGGTTGCACAGGTAATACACGCCGTTCATGTCGACAACATAGACGTTTTGCGTGTAGAGCCAGTTGCTTGGCCATGGGTCAACAAATCCGAACCAATAGCCACCGTAATGGAAGCGGCGCCCCCTGTAGTCGGCTTGGCTGACACGGAACGTGTGCTCCCGTCCAAAGTTGGCCCGGTAACGGTCTTCAGGAATGCGGCCACCACCGCGAGCACCGGCTCGCTGGTCCTGCCGCTTTTGCTGTTGAGCATGCTGCTGCTTGTTCTGTTCCTGCTGCTTTTGCTGCTGAGCATGCTGTTGCTGCTGCTTGTTCTGTTGCTGCTGCTTTTGTTGCTGAGCATGCTGTTGCTGCTGCTTGTTCTGTTCCTGCTGCTTTTGTTGCTGAGCATGCTGTTGCTGCTGCTTGTTCTGTTCCTGCTGCTTCTGCTGCTGAGCATGCTGTTGCTGCTGTTCTGGTTTGGCTTGCTTCTGTTGCTGAGCATGCTGTTGCTCGGGCTTGGATTGCTTGGCAGGCTCGGCTTGCTTTTGTTGCTGAGCATGTTGCTGTTCGGGTTTGGCTTGTCTTTCAGGCTGGGCTTGCTTCTCAGGTTCGCGCTGTTTTTCGCCCTGCTGCTCATGCTGTGCGTAGCCAGGAGCAGCGATTCCAAGAAGCAAGCACAGAATAGCTGTGCTGGTAATTCCAATTACTTTCATAGGTGTTACCTCATTACTACTCGTTACGTACGCTTGCTCTAACGCAAGCTTCCTGTCGTCACGTTGACCGAATCGCCAATGGCTTCACCAGAGACGAGAAGTTCCACTCTCCGGTTCTGCTGCCGGCTGGCGGAGTTATTGTTGGAGGCTACCGGCAAAGTGTTGTCGAAATCT
>Ga0181539_1003157_pt1 | contig 15504 bp, 19 predicted proteins | sample PEATcosm2014_Bin_46_FD_119767 | JGI IMG/M metagenome (GOLD analysis project Ga0181539, IMG submission 119767) | Peatland microbial communities from MTU Mesocosm Facility, Houghton, MI, USA - PEATcosm2014_Bin23_60_metaG | ecosystem: Environmental > Terrestrial > Soil > Wetlands > Peat | place... | reverse complement strand
GAGCGCGCCATCGGTGACGACGACTTCGGCCCTCGGGTGGCGATGCGGCTCGCTCTCTGAATTGAGTCCCCTACCACTTGTCTCCGTCCACCTGAGACGTGGCCGTCAAAAGACAGGGCTCAGCTAACTCAGAACGAGCACTCAGAACATCGTCGCGACCCTGGTTCAAGCCGCGCCCAATCGACTACGAGCACGGTTGGCCGGTCAGCGCCTGCCGACTCGGTGCACCTGGCGAATGAGCTGACGCCGTCATTCTCGTGCGCCCGCGAGCCAGCGTTTTGGGGCACCTACAACAGTCGAACTACGCATTTCTACAGCTGTAGACTTTCTCACAGCGGGAATGAGGAGGTGGCTCATGCGGGCGATGGTCGTCAAGGAGTTCCGACAGCTGCTGCGGGACAAGCGCACCCTCGGCCTACTGATCGGGCTCCCCATCGTCCTGCTCGTCGTCTTCGGCTACGCCGCGAACTTCGACGTTTCGAAGATCCCGACCGTGGTGGTGGGCCCACAGGCCGCTGAAGTCGCTGCGCAACTGCACGCCCCGTTCGAGGTGACCGAGATCGACCCCGCGGGCGACCGGGCGACCGTCGCAAGTCAGCTGCAGGACGGGAAGGCCGTGGTAGGGGTCGTCACCGGCCAGAGTCCGATGCCTGCCCTCATGGACGGGACGCAGCTGTTCTCGGTCCAAGCAGCCAAAGGGGCGTTCGCCCGCATGGCCCAGGCGGACGTTGCCGACGGGGTGAAGCCCCCGGCTGTCACTCCCGAGGTGCTCTACAACCCGGACATCAAGACGTCGTGGATCATGATCCCCGGGTTGACCGGGCTCATCCTCCTGTTCATCGGCACTATGACCACCAGCCTCGGGATCGTTCGTGAGCGACAGGCCGGCACCATTGAGCAGCTGGCCGTCATGCCGTTCCGGCCCTGGGATGTGATCTTCGGCAAGATTCTCCCCTATTTGCTCCTTGCCTGCCTCGACCTAATCGCCATCGTGCTGCTCGGCATGGCGCTGTTCGGGGTGCCGTTCGTGGGCAGTGTCGCTACCTTCGGGATCGGTGCCCTGCTGTTCCTGCTCGTGACGCTGGGCATGGGCGTGCTCATCTCCACGGTGTCCCAGAACCAGGGACAGGCCATTCAGCTGGCAATCATGTTCGTCGTTCCCCAGATCCTGCTCTCCGGCCTGATCTTCCCGGTCGACGCCATGGCCGCCGGGGTCCGCTGGATCGCCTACATCCTCCCGCTCACCTACTTCGTGGACATCAGCCGGGGAGTGATGCTCAAGGCCGAGCCCATCAGTGCGCTCTGGGACCCGTTCACTGTCCTGCTCGTCATGGCCATCGCGGTGCTCGGACTCGCGGTACTTCGGTTCCGACGCGACCTCGCCCCGAGCACACGGCACCACTCGGCGGAGGAACCCGAGCTGAAGGCAGTGGCCTGATGAGCTGGGGTGTTGAGCACGGGACCGTCACCTTTGGTGCCAAAACCGCCGTCGACGACTTGACCATGCAGGCCGTACCGGGCTCGGTCCGTCGTGGTGGGCGGAGACGGGGCCGGTAAGTCGACGCTGCTGCGGGCACTCGTCGGGCTAGTCCGTCTGTCTGCGGGGACTGCACGCCGCCCAGGCAAGCGATCTATCGGCTACATCCCGGCGACCGCGGGGCTCTACGTCGACCTCACCGTGGAGAAGAACCTGGCCTTCATCGGTCGCGCTTACGGGGTCACCGGCGCGGAGTACGTCACGCGCTCAGAGGGGCTGCTCGAGCGCATCGGTCTCACCCAGGCCAGAAGCCGGCTCGGGGGACAGCTCTCCGGTGGCATGCAGCGCAAACTCGCCGTGGCCATGGCCTTGTTCCACGATCCCGAGCTCCTGGTGCTGGACGAGCCCACGACCGGTGTCGATCCGGTCAGCCGTGCGGAGTTGTGGCGGCTCATCGCCAGAGCGGCGGCACGTGACACGGCGGTCGTCGTTGCCACCACCTACGTCGATGAGGCCAACCGGGGCTCGACCGTGCTCCTAATGGACCAGGGCCGTGCCATCGCCACCGGCTCGCCCTCGGACATCATCGCCGCTGTCCCCGGTGCGGTGGGCGTGGTCCGGGATGCCGTGAGACCGCGGGGGCCGAGTTGGCGTTCTGGCTCCTCCTGGCGAGTGTGGGCTCCCTCGGATTCGCTGCCCGAAGGCGCGGAATCGGTCACGCCCACGTTCGACGACGCCGTAATGATCGCGGCCCTGGCGGATGGGGAGAAAGCGTAGATCCATGGACCACCTCGCTGAGTCGCGATCGGCCACGATTCGTTTCGGGGACTTCACGGCCGTAGACGACGTCGACCTCGCCGTCGGCTCCGGAGAGGTCGTCGGGCTGTTGGGAGCCAACGGCGCGGGCAAGACCACCCTCATACGCATGCTCCTCGGTTTGTTGACCCCGACACGTGGGACGGTCTCCCTCTTCGGAGGCCCACCCTCTCGTGCGACGCGCCGCCGGGTTGGGTACGTGCCCCAGACCCTCGGGTTGTACGACGACCTGACGGTGCAGGAGAACTGGGCGTTCACCGGTGCGGCGTTCGACACCAAAGAGCAGGCATTGCCCGAGAGCATCGCCGATTCCGGCCACGAACTCGTCGGCGACCTGTCGCTGGGACTCCAGCGACGGGTGGCCTTCGCGGTGGCCTTCTCCCACGACCCGGACCTCCTGATCCTGGACGAGCCCACCTCAGGGGTCGGTCCGTTGAGCAGGGCCCGGTTGTGGGAGGACATCAGGGCCAGCGCGGAGAACGGGACCGGTGTACTGGTCACGACCCACAACATGGAGGAGGCGGAGCAGTGCGACCGCCTGGTCTTCATGGTTGATGGACGCGTCGCCGCGGCCGGTACCTTGAGCGACGTGATCGGTGATCGCCAGGTGGTCCAGGTCGATTCTGACGACTGGCGCCAAGCCTTCTCTGCACTGGACGGAGACGGGTTCGTCGTCCAGGTCCAGGGTGACTGTCTCCGGGTGCCCGGCACGCCAGGCCAGGTCGACGAGCTCCTGCGCCGCCATCAGCTCACCGGGAACGTGACCGCCGTGCCGGCCAACCTCGAAGAGACGTTCTTCGACATCGTCACCAGTGCCTCGCGGCAATGACGAGGTCCGGACGCCGGCCAGGGGCGCCGCATACCCGGGAGCACATTGTGGATGTGGCCCGACGGGCGTTCGGGGCTCGGGGCTATCACGCGACGTCCCTGCGCAGTATCGCCAGCGAGGCAGGTGTCGACCCCGGTCTCCTGATCCACTACTTCGGCTCCAAAGAAGGCGTCTTTCGGGCTGCCCTCGAGGTCACCATCCGGCCCAGCGCGCTGTTCGAGGGCCTCGAAACCCTGGGTAGCCGGGAGGTCGCGGAGCACATTGTCCGCCGCTACCTGGTGCTGCTTGACCGCGCCGAGCCACGCGATGTGGTGATGGGCCTCGTCCGTTCAGCGGTCTCGGATGAGCAGGCGGCCGACATGTTTCGTGAAGTACTCCTCAAGGAACTGCTGATGCTGCTGGTGCCCTTTATCGACAAGCCAGACGCCCCGCTGCGTGCTTCGTTGATCGTGGCGCAGCTCGTGGGCATCGCCATGCTCAAGTATGTGGCTCGAGCCGAGACAGTGGTCCGAGCCACCAACGAGGAGCTTGTCGCTCTGGTGGGTCCGGCGATCGAGGGGTACCTGCGATAGCGCCGAAAAGCGTTCTTGACCGGGTGCCCCGAAAGTCCCGGTAGGAGTCACTCAGAACGTGTACGCCGAATATCGGCGTCAACGGGATGCGACCGCGCCAGATCGACGGCCCCTTGGTGCTCGCCCGCGCCGAGTACGCGAACGCCGCCGCCGCAAGGGACAGCGAAGCCCTCGAGAAGGCGTCCCGGGACTGCGAGGGCCTCGGTGCGGTCCTTTGTGCCGCCGAGGCGAGCACCGAGGCCGCCGCCAACCACCGACGAGCCGGCCAAGCTCGCAAAGCCGCCGCCGCCGAGCAGAAAGCGGCGCGGCTCCTGGCCCGCTGCGAAGGGGCCACCACGCCCGCCGTGCGCACGATCACGGCCCGTGTGCAGCTCACGCCCGGCGAGCTCGACGCCGCCTTGCAGGCAGCCGCCGGCCGCACCAACAAGGAGATCGCGAGCGACACGTACCTATCGGTGCGGACCGTCGAGAGCCATCTCCAGCGGGTGTACGAGAAGCTCGGGATCTCCGGGCACCACGAGCTCGCCGAGGCCCTGCACGACCAACCGACCGCTGAGTCTGGCACGAGTTCCTGACGAGGCCCGTCACGGGCCCGGTGGCCCCTCCAGCATTCCTCGCCATCGCTCCTTTTCCGAGCAACACGGTCGTCGCCCTCGCAGAGCCCCGGCTGTCGCAGGCCATCGCGGTCAGCCGTTGGGAGAAGCGGACCGCCCCATCTTCCTCTGGCCAGGAGGCGGACTCCATCTTGATCCGCTGTGGCAGTGGCGCTGAGGTGATGGCGTCGCTTTTGGAAGAGTCGTTTGCCGCACCGGAGTGGTGTGGCTAACACGAGGTCGACCGACGGGCTGACAACCTTGGTCGTCATCTTGCAATCAGGCAGACTGCGAATCGCGGCAAACCTGCCGATTGCGAAAAAGGGGGGAGAATGAGATTGAAAACTTCCACACGGAAGCTCTCTTGTCTTATTGGGCTGGGCGGACTCTTGTTCGGACTGTCGATAGTGAGTCCTGCGATCGCAGCTTCGGCTTCGGCTCGGACCGCTCCGGAGACCTGCACGGGCACGCCCACGGCGCCGGGTGTACTGACGGGCACATATGACGGGAACGTCGTCGTATCGGGCATCTGCGCGGTAAACGCAGGCCAGGCGGTCGTCGAGGGGAATCTGACCGTGACAGCCGGGGGGGCGCTCAACGCGACCTTTGCCCGCAACGACAAGACGAAAAGCGCCTATTCGAACCTGACCGTGACGGGCAACCTGTACGTGGACGCGGGCGCCACCCTCGGCATGGGTTGCGATCCGACCAACTCGCCCTGCTCAGACGACCCCACCCCGAAGAGCCCGACGCTTTCCAGCTGGGACTGGGTCGGCGGCGACCTGATCGCAACCGATCCCCTCGGAGTGATCCTGCACAACAGCTTCGTCGCCGAGAACATAGTCGAGCAGGGTGGCGGCGGCGGTTACAACTGCAAAGAGCACGGGGTCTTCGTGGCCCTCAAGTCGCCCGTCTTCAGTGACTACGAGAACGTTGTCGTCGGCGGCAACATGACCATCAAAGATCTCAGGACCTGCTGGCTCGGCAGCCTTCGTGACGACGTGCACGGCAATTTCTCCGTGATCGACAACAAGATGGCGGATCCGGACGCCGATGAGGTCAACACGAACTATGTCAACGGTTCGCTGACATGCTTGGCGAACAGTCCGGCGGTTCAGTTCGGTGATTCCGGCGGATCGGCAAACGTCGTCAACGGAGCAGCAACGGGTCAGTGCAGCTTCGCCAGGCTCGTGCCGAACCCACCACCTAAGGGCACGCCGCAGCACATCTCGGTCCCCCAAGTGCCGTAGAACTGCTGCCACCCTCGTAGTGCTCGCGAGCGCGAGTGCTACGAGGGTGGGCTCGCAGCAGCCCAGGGGGCGTTACGTTGACGCGTCAGCGCCGCCTCAGCGCCGTCTCAGCGCCCCGAGCGCCCGCATGGGCTGCCCCAAGCCGAGGATCGTCAGCGCCCGGCTCTCACCGCGTTCTGCCTAGCTGATCCAGTCCCATTAGCTGGCCCTGCTCGCCATTTGCGCCCGTTCGTGCAAGCGCTGCCTACCCCGTCGCGAACGTTCGGAGGTCAGCCGAGCTCAGCTATGGCTTCGGTGTATACGGTCATTCCCCGTCCGATGGCCTCGCCCGTCACGGCCCCCAGGACCCCGAGCCCGTCCACGCTCAGTGAAGCCCTGGTGAACCAGCGCTCGAACCGCTCGTCCTCGTCGCGGAGCCGGCTCAGGTTCGCCAGCTGGCCCCGGACCAGGAAGAAGCCGTTGAGATCTCCCCCGTGAGCCTCCAAGAAGAACGCCTCGAACGACTCGATCTCTCCTCGCTCCTTGAGCTCACCGAAGTAATTGACTCCCTCGCCGAAGGCAGCCACGGCGCCGGCTTCTCGACCGCGGGCCGGCTGGTTCCATCCGATGAAAAGCGCGTGATCTGACACCTTGGGTTCCTCCCCCTCTTGCGAACTCCTGACGGCGTGACCCTAGTACGTCGGGCCGGACGAGACCCTGAAGAACCTGACGAGACCGTGAAGAAGTCGTCGATCAGCGCATCGTGCTCAGAGCTGGCAGTCTTTGCTGCTCCGTCGCTGCCGGTAGGCTCGAGGACGGGGAGAAGGAGACGGAGATCGTGTCGATGTCCAGCGTCGAGGAAGCGATTGCTGCGATCGGCCGGGGCGAGATGGTCGTCGTGGTTGACGACGCGGACCGGGAGAACGAGGGCGACCTGGTGATGGCAGCCGAGTTCGCGACGCCTGAGAAGGTGGCGTTTTTCCTCACGCACACCTCGGGACTTATCTGCGTGCCGCTCACTCCCGACCGGGCCGATGAGCTCGAGCTTCCCCTCATGGTTTCTCACAACACCGAGTCCCAGCGCACCGCGTTCACAGTGACCGTCGACTACCGCCACGGTACGACGACGGGTATCTCCGCCGGTGACAGGGCGGCGACGATCAAATCGCTCATCAGCCCCGACACGAAACCGGCCGATCTTGCCCGGCCGGGCCATGTGCTCCCTCTGCGCTACCGCCCGGGAGGGGTCCTGAAGCGCGCCGGCCACACCGAGGCGACGGTCGACCTCGCCCGCATGGCAGGGTGCTATCCCGCCGGGCTGCTCTGCGAGATAGTGACCGAGGACAAGCAGCGTATGGCGCGCCCGCCCGAGCTGGAACGCTTCGCCTCGAAGCACGGCCTGCCCATCATCTCGATCGCTGACCTGGTCCGCTACCGGCGTCACCGCGACAAGCTCGTGGAGCGCGTCGCGGCCGCCCGCATCCCGACCGAGTTCGGCGAATTCATCGCCTACGGCTTCCGGTCACTTCTTGATGGCCAGGAGCACATCGCCTTCGTGGCCGGCGACCTTTCCACCGAGGAGAGCGTCCTCGTGCGGGTGCACAGCGAGTGCCTGACCGGCGACGTGTTCGGTTCGCTCCGCTGCGACTGTGGGTCGCAACTCGAGGCGGCCATCCGAAGGATCGGCGCCGAAGGCGTCGGGGTCATCGTCTATCTCCGTGGCCACGAGGGACGAGGCATCGGGCTCACCCACAAGCTGCGCGCCTACAACTTGCAGGACAAAGGGAGGGACACTGTCGACGCGAACATCGAGCTCGGCCTTCCTGTCGACAGTCGTGAGTACGGCATCGGGGCCCAGATCCTCGTGGAGCTCGGGGTGACGAAGATGCGTCTCATGACGAACAATCCGGCGAAATACGGCGGTCTCGAGGGCTATGGGCTCGACATCGTCGAGCGGGTGCCCTTGGAGCCGGCCCCGAACCCGGAGAACGTCGCTTACCTGCGGACAAAGCGGGAACGGCTTGGCCATTTGCTGGGGAGCCTCGACATGGCGGGGTCGGATGCGGCCTCGAGAGACGCCGTCGGCGATCGGGGAAGCCTCCGCGGTGCCGGGGACAACGATGAGTTCGACTGACGAGTCGGCAGACGGCGCATCGGGCCCGCAGCCCGCGCCCGACGTAGCGGGTGTGCTGCCGCATCGCCTTCCGGCAATGGAGGCCGTCGACTGGGAGGGCATCCGGGGTTCCACCGACGGGACCGGCCTCCGGATCGCTCTCGCCTGCAGCCGTTTCAATGGGCAGGTGACCGGCCTGCTCCTCGCCGGCGCCCTGGCCGAGCTCGACCGCTGCGGTGTCGCCAAGGAGGACCGCACGGTCATCTGGGTGTCGGGCGCCTTCGAGCTGCCGCTGGTGGCCATGGCAGTGGCACGGACCGGCCGCTACGACGCCATCATCTGCCTCGGGGCTGTCATCCGCGGCGAGACCTCGCACTACGAGCTCGTGGCCGGCGAGTGCGCGGCCGGCATCCAGCGCATCCAGCTCGACATGAGCCTGCCGGTCGTCTTCGGCGTCCTCACGACCGACAACCTCGCTCAGGCGCTCGCCCGCGCCGGCGGGGCACTTGGCAACAAGGGTACGGAAGCGGCCATGACCGCGATCGAGATGGTGAACGTGCTGCGGAAGGTCAAGTGGAACCGGCCAGGGCCGCCCGACAGGGCGAGCACCGCGCAGAAGACGCAATAGGGAAACCTGGCCCGGGCGATGTTGCGTCTCGTTCTCCCTAAAGGCTCGCTCGAGCAAGCGACCTTCGAGCTGTTCGCTGCCGCCGACCTGGCCGTTCGCCGGGCGTCCGATGTGGCCTACCGGGCCACGATCGACGACCCGCGCATCGAGGAGGTGCACATCTTGCGCCCCCAGGAGATCCCTACCTACGTGGCAGAGGGCCTGTTCGACATCGGAGTGACCGGCCGTGACTGGGTGGAGGAGACCGGTGCCGAGGTTGTCAGCCTCGGCGAGCTGCGTTATTCGAAGGTGACGACCGAGCCCATCAAGGTTGTGCTCGCGGTCGCTGCGGAGTCACCCGTGCAAAAGGTCCAGGATCTTCCTCAGGGTTGCCGGATCTCGACCGAGTACCCAGGGCTCACCAAGCGTTTCTTGACAGAACGGGGAGTGGAAGCCGAGGTTCGTTTCTCCTTCGGAGCGACAGAGGCGAAAATCCCGGACATCGCCGACGCCGTCGTCGAGATCACCGAGACAGGACGGGCGCTTCGTGCGTCGGGCCTCAGGGTGATCGACACCCTGTTGTTGTCGTACACGGAGCTCATCGCGAACCCGGTCTCGGTCGCCGACCCGGAGAAGCTCCGCGCTATGGGGCAGCTCCTCGTCCTGCTACAGGGCGCCCTCGAGGCCCGGGGCAGAGTGCTCGTGAAACTCAACGTCGCCCCGATAGACCTTCCCAGCATCATCGCCGTGCTGCCCTCGATGCGGTCGCCGACTGTCGCGAAGCTGTTCGGAGAGGCCGGCTACGCCGTCGAGGCCGTGGTTCCCAAGTCGGAGATAAACATCCTGATCCCGGCGCTCAAGGAGCGGGGTGCTACCGACATCATCGAGCTCCCGATCGCGAAGATCGTCCATTGAGCGATCCCGGGCCGCGTTGGCCAGGGGAGGACGGCTCTGCCTTCGGGAACGTCGTGGCCGGCGGCACGCGTAGCTCGCGGCTCGGCAGGGTCCAGGCCTTCGATTCGGAGCGTGGGCTCGGGCTTGTGGTGGCTGTCGATGGTGCCGTCTTCGGGTTCCACAGCACGGCCATCAGCGACGGCAGCCGGCGGGTCGCCGTCGGCGACGCGGTCTCATTCGCGGTCGCCGCTGCGCATGGCGGTCGCTACGAAGCGGTGGGGCTCATCCCGGTCGACCCGGCTTGAGCCTGACTGACGGTCGGCTCGGTTCACTCAGCCCGGCCGGGCTCCAGGTCTTGAAGACCCGGGAGGCCGTCGAGGCTCGTGGTGTTGTTCGATCGCCAGTACTCCCTGATGCCGACCACGCCTTTGCGACCGGCCGATTCCGCCAGTTCAGTCCTGTGCGCCTTGAAGCCCATCAGGGGCACGCCGAAGCCGCATGAGTCGGAGACACGGTCCGCGGACACGACGATGATGGATCGTGAGCCCGCATGCTGGTTCGTCGGGAACCTGCCCGAAAGTTCGTCGAACGCCGCCTCGTCGCGGCCGACGACCAGGCCGCGGCCGTGGATGCGGACGATCCTCGGGTTGCCTTCGAAGGCACAGAACATGAGGACTATGCGGCCGTTCTCGCGCAAGTGGGCGATGGTCTCGACGCCGCTGCCGGTCCTGTCGAGGTAGGCGACGCGATATGGGTCGAGTACCGCGAGCTCGCCGTTGTTGCTTTTCGGTGAGCAGTTCACCAGGCCGTCGCCCGAAAGCGGGGCAGACGCGACGAAAAAGACCGGTTGTGACACGAGGAAGCTGGCGAGGCGGTTGTCGATTGAGGCGTAGGTCCGTCCCATGGGGAGATCGTAGGGTGTCATGGCACTGCCCTGAGCCGTGGCAGGCTTGAGACCATGGGCAGCTTGCATGTTGAGGCAACGACTGACCCGGTCGTGGCGATCGAGCGGGCGCGGGGGTATCTCGCCTCTCATCCCGTCGAGCTCAATCTGATCTGGAGCATCATGAGGCAACGAGTCGACTCGGGCGCGCCTGGTCGGTACTGGTTGCTCGAGTTGGACGGCTACACCGCGGGCATCGTCTTGGAGTCTCCACCCGGTCACTCCGTGGCGATCTCGCCACTGCGAGGCGATCTCGCCGCCGGCATGGCCAGGGCAATCTCCGATGAGGGTCACCGCCTCTCGGGTGTGGCCGGCGAGGCGTCCGCGGCGGCGGCCTTTGCAGGCTGCTGGACCGAGGAAGTAGGTACGGCGGCGGTGGTTGAGGACGCGCAACGCCTTTACGTGCTCGGCGACCTCGTCCAGTCCGAAGGCGTGCCCGGTAGGCTCCGCCGCGCCGAGATCTCCGAGCGCGGGCTGGTGATCGAGTGGTGGTCCGCCTTCGAGGTCGAGACCGGCTTGCCTCGCGTTGACGTGTCCGGAGTTGTCGACTCGGGGCTGTCGACCGGTCGCCTGTTCATCTGGGACGACGGCGGTGCCCGATGTCTGGCGCGCGCCACCGAGCCGCTCGGTGGCATCTCCCGGATCGGAGCGGTCTTCACGCCGCCGAGCTGGCGCCGCCGAGGATATGCGGCGGCATGCGTGGGGGCGCTCTGCGCGTGGGTGCGCGGTGAGGAAGGCGCCAACTCGACCCTCTACGCCCAGCTCGGCAACCCCGGCTCGAATGCGATCTATCGCCGGCTCGGCTTTCAGGCCGTCTCGGAGGTGCTCGCCTACCGGTTTGGCGAGGTTGCCAAGCACAGATGAGACGAGTTTCAGCCCCCGAACCAGCCTCGACGTCGTCGGCTCGATCGTGCGCGACCGCCGACGGGACGCTGCCGCGGCAGATCGACCTGGTCGTGACCGACCTCGACGGAACGCTTTGGGACGGGACCGGACGGGTGCATCCCCGCACGCTTCGGGCGCTCGCGACCCTTGGCTCGGCTTCGATCCCGGTTCTGGCTGCCACAGGTCGTAGCGCAAGGAGCGCGTGGCCGGTCATGCAAGCAAACGGGATCGAGTTGCCGGCCGTGTTCCTGGACGGCGCGATCGGCCTGGAGTTCGGAGCGACCACTGCGTTCTGCAGGTATGCATTCACTCCCGCGCTTGCCGCCGAGGTTCTCGGGATCCTCGATCAGCTAGGCGTCAGCCCGTGCATCAATGTCGATACCCCGGGTCGCGACATCGTGCTCGGTGAGCACCCTTTGACTCATCCGGAGTACCTCCGCCGTCTCGAGCCGTGGGTGCGTGAAGAGGATCCCTGGACTGCAGTGCGCAGCCTGTGTGTGTTGTCTTTCTCGCTCTTGGGGCCCGACGAGTCGACGACAAGGGACCTCGCGGCTGAAGTGACGGCCCGGGCTCCTGTGGCAGCCGCATTCTCCCCCGACCGGACCTACGGCGGCGTCCACTTGAGCTTCCGGCCGCTCGGAGTCAACAAGTGGACCGGAGTCGAGGCGTACTGCGCCGTCAAGGGGCTGGATGCGGGCCGTGTGCTCGCGATCGGCGACGCCGACAACGACGTTGAGCTCCTTGACGGGGCCTCGCTCGCCCTCGCCGTGGCCGACGCGACAGCAGCGGTCCTCCAGCGCGCGGACCGAGTGCTGGCAACTGCGAGCGAGGGAGGCTGGGCCCAGATCGTCGATCTGCTGGGCTCGTCCAGCGAGACCTGTTAGCGGCTGGCACCGGCGCTCTCTCGGTGGCCACTGCGTACTGAGTGGTTCCAGCCAGGCTTCCCAGCCAGGCTTCCCAGCCAGGCTTCCCAGCCAGGCTTCCCAGCCAGGCTTCCCAGCCAGGCTTCCTGGTCGAGTTGGTCAGGCGTCGCTCTCCGGATGGGCTTGCCCGTCGGAAGCCGGGGTCACCGATGAGATTCGGACGAAGGCGAGCCTAATCTGGGACAAACCTTCGGCGAGCGGCCGGGCGTGCTGGCCGAGGCGGTCACCGAGCCCGTCCACCAGCAGGCCGAGGGCATCGATCGCGAGGCGCGCCTTTTCGAGCTGGGGCGGCTGCTGAGAGAGGTGCAAGGCCGCCAGCTCGAAGAGCCCGTAGCAATGGTTCGCGACCACGTCCTCGGCCGGGGCCGCGGCAAGGTGCTTGGCGACCTCGAGCAGCTCCTCCTCGGCTGCTTGGTCCTCCTCGCTCATCGTGGTTGCCCCGGCGTTTTCCAGGCGACTGGGCGGCGGCTTTTCCTGCGACCTGCCGGGCGACCCAGGTCTGCTGGGCGACCCAGGTCCGCCGGGCGACCCAGGTCCGCTGGGCGACCCAGGTCCGCTGGGCGACCCAGGACCAGGAGATTCTCCAGTACCGGACCCCCCTTCGCCCGGTCGCGGCACGCGATGTTCCCCTTCTGGTGTCCACAGGCTGCTCATGCTGCTAGCGTACGTGGTGACAAAGTAAGGGAAGCGGGGTGCGCCTGGCGGCGTGACTCCCACCCGGCCACCGTGGGCTCTGCCAATGTGTGCGCCTGGTCTTGAGTGTGGCTGGCCGGTTTCCCGGCTTCCCTTTCGTACGGTCGAGCAATGTCTCGGCCCTGACGAGAGGACGACGCCCAATCACCACTGTTCCCAGCTCCAATGAGCCACGGATCAATGACCGTATCCGTGCTCGTGAGGTCCGGCTTGTCGACGCTGAAGGCGACCAGCTCGGGATCACGCCTCTTGCACAGGCGCTCGCCATTGCCCAGCAGCAAGATCTCGATCTGGTGGAGGTGGCGCCTCTGGCGAATCCCCCGGTCTGCCGGATCATGGACTATGGGAAGTTCAAATTCGACGCTGCGCAACGGGCGAAGGAGTCGCGGCGCAAGACGAGCAACATCGGCATCAAGGAGATGAAATACCGGCCGAAGATCGGACCGGGTGACTTCGACACCAAGACCCGCCAGGTGCTCAGGTTCTTGAACGAGGGCCACAAAGTCAAGGTGACGGTGATGTTCCGGGGACGGGAGGTCATCCACCCGGACCTGGGAAAGCGCATTCTCGACCGAATTGCCGAGCAAATCGACGGAGTGGCCAAGATCGAGACGGAAGGTCGCCTGGACGGACGGAACATGGTCATGGTGCTCGCACCCGATAAGCGGGCGAGACAGTCATCAGAGGCGAGACAGTCATCAGAGGCGAGACACGTGACCGGGGAACGGAACCGGGTGGCCACCAACGGCAACGCGCCGGCTGAGGCTGGACCGACAGATGACCTCGGCTCAGCTTCAGTTGAGGTGACTGTGGAGGTGGCTCCTGAGATGGTGACTGTGGAGGTGGATCCCCAGGTGGAGACCCACCGGTAGGTAGGGAGTGGTACAGGAAGCAACAAGAAAGGCGCCGCGGGATGGTCCCGGTCGCCGGTGTAGCCGCCCCGCGCGAAGGCCCGTGCGGGTCGCGGCGACAGAGCTGCGCCACTGGACCGAGACGGGAACGGTCCTAGAGGTAGAGCACTGACAGCAGTGCAAGACGAAGACACAAGACGAAGACAGAATCGAAGGCGAGGGACACGGAAATGCCGAAGCAGAAGACGGACCGGGGTGCAGTGGCCCGTTTCAAGATCACTGGGACCGGGAAGATCAGGCGCCGGCAGCAGAACCGTGGCCACATGCTCGAAAAGAAGTCATCGGTTCGCACTCGTCGCCTCGCCCACGAGGTCGGGGTGTCCTCAGCCGACCGCAAGAGCGTTCGCCGGCTGCTCGGGATCTAAGGACCAGCCGAGCCTGCCTGAGGGGACCCCATCCGGTGAGGTCCTGGCCTGGTCATGCGCTCCGCTGCTCCGACACGAACTCAAGAACACAACTGATCGCACTGGTATCGACGATGAAGGGAGCCCCCAAATGGCCAGGGTGAAGCGCGCAGTCCACGGCAAGAAGCGCCGGAGGACCGTTCTCGAACGCGCACAGGGCTTCTATGGCAACAAGTCGCGCTCGTACCGGGCCGCGAACGAGCAAGTCATGCACTCGCTGCAGTACGCCTATCGCGACCGCCGTGCCCGGAAAGGCGACTTCCGGAAGCTCTGGATCCAACGCATCAACGCCGCAGCACGCCTGAACGGCACGACCTACAGCCGATTCATTGCCGGCTTGCACAAAGCAGAGGTGGAAGTCGACCGCAAGATCCTCGCCGATCTCGCGGTTCGCGACCCACAAGCGTTCTCAGCACTCGTGCAGATCTCCGTGGCAGCTCTCGGAGACGACGCCTCGTACACGGGCGAGGAAGACAACGTTGATGAGGCAGCTTCCTAAGTCTAAATACCAACTTGAGCGTTAGTCTCACTAACGGTCCGAGCGAGCATCAACGTGAGCTTGAGCGTTAGACGGCTTGGCGCACGTGACCAGCGTGTTCAGCGTCTGCGGCGACTGCTCCGCCGCTCGAGTGTGCGAGACACCGAGCACGCCTTCGTGGCCGAGGGCGTGAAACTTGTCGAGGCCGCGCTGGACGCCGGTGCTCCGGTCGAGTTGCTCTTTGTAGCTGCCGATTGGCGGTCGTCAGCGCCCGCAGTGGCCGTCGTCGAGCGAGCGGCCAGGGCTGGGCTGGTTATCTTCGAGCTAGGCCCCGGGATTATGGAGCGGGTGGCCGACACTGTGAGTCCACAATCCGTCTGTGCGGTCGTCGAGGCGGTCGACATAGGACTGGACGAGTTGCTGTCCGGTCGTCAACCGCGCGGGTTCCGGTTCCCATCCGGTGCTGGGCCGCGCAGCGTGCCTTCCGGACCCGGGCCGCGCAGCGTGCCTTCCGGACCCGGGCCGCGCAGCGTGCCTTCCGGACCCGGGCCGCGCAGCGTGCCTTCCGGACCCGGGCCGCGCAGCGTGCCTTCCGGATCTGGGCCGGAAAGAAGACCCGACTTGGTGCTCGTCTGTGTGGACGTGCGCGATCCGGGCAACCTTGGGGCCGTGCTCCGCATCGCGGGTGCCACTGGCGTCAAGGGCGTCATCTGCTGCGCGGGCACCGTCGACCCGTTCAATCCAAAGGTCGTGCGCGCAAGCGCCGGCGCGGTGTTCCGGGTGCCTCTCGTGGTAGGCGCCACGCCGGCCGAGGCCCTCGGGGCCTTGGCCGAGTTCGGTTTCCGATGCTGGGCGACTGTGCCCCACGGTGGGACCGACTACGCCGTCGCCGACCTCGAGGGGCCAACCGCGCTCGTGCTCGGCAACGAGGGAGCCGGGCTGCCAGCCGAGGTCGTGAGCGGGCTGAACGGTTCGCTGACGATCCCGATGGAGGATGGGACCGAGTCGCTGAACGTGGCGATGACCGTTGCCGTGCTCTGCTTCGACGCGGTGCGCCGTCGCCGCACGTCAGCGAGCTGAGAGTGCCATAGCATGGCCCGATGGCATCCCCCGACCAGGCGCTTGTGGCATCGCCGG
>Ga0181539_1003148_pt1 | contig 15534 bp, 15 predicted proteins | sample PEATcosm2014_Bin_46_FD_119767 | JGI IMG/M metagenome (GOLD analysis project Ga0181539, IMG submission 119767) | Peatland microbial communities from MTU Mesocosm Facility, Houghton, MI, USA - PEATcosm2014_Bin23_60_metaG | ecosystem: Environmental > Terrestrial > Soil > Wetlands > Peat | place... | reverse complement strand
TTCAGCTCCAGGCCCGGCCAGGAGCCGGCGCGAACCCAGGCGGGGTCATTATTCTCGAGCACCGTTGCTTCGGTTCTGAAGCAACCCAACATGTCAGCAGGTTATGCGGTTTCAAAAATACAGGCGGCGATTTTCGACCAAACGAACGGCGTGGAGTACCCATATGAAGTCCCGATGTTGCCGGATCGGGTGTATCTCACGCCTTCCCAATAAGTTCGGCCAGGGCCATGCGTGCTTCTGCGTCGAGGAGGAGAAAATTCCATGAGTAAGTATGTGAATCGGGCCATGATCGTCACTTGCTTTGCCGCCCTGATTTCAATTCCACTGGCGGCACAAACCGTTAAGAGCACCGCCAACAAGGGGTCGGCAAGCACTCCAGACCCGAATGTCAAGAGCAACAGTCTGGCGAACACGCCAGGCAAGACCGTCGTCGCACCCCAAAGCAAAGGCGGACCGGCGGCAAAAGGCCCAGGTTGCGTGCTCCACATCGACAACTCCACCGGGTACATCGTCGTGTTCTACTTCAATGGGATCGCGCAGGGTGCCATGAGCCCGTATTCCGATTACACCACGGCCATAACTCCCGGAGGAGCACAACTGTACGGAACGGCAACTTTCACCAATGGTGAAGTCCTGACATTCGGTCCGCAGGCGTATGTCTGCGATGCGTCGCTCGGGCCGGACGCTGTTTTCACCTGGACGCTCAATCCTTAACGAACGCTCGGACAACCTGAACCGCAATCAGGAAGGGCGCATATGCGCCCTTCTTGAAGCCTTGTCGGCTGTTATCGCGCATTGTATGGATTTCCAAATGGAGACGCCCCTTCTTTGGCCATCTGCCAGGGTGGATGCCTGAGCGATCGGCAACCGGGACGGTCCTGTATTCTCAACACAGATAGCTCCGAACCGTGCGCCAGTCCACGCGGTTTCGACCTGCCCTACGATGTGCCACAAGGCTCAGTTTTTGCTCTCCGCGCTTTCGGCGGCGCAGTTTCCCAGGGCGGAAACGCCGGAGATCGCGTTTCTGGGGCGGTCGAACGTAGGCAAATCGAGCCTGCTGAACGCGCTGGTGGGCGTGAAGGCCGCAAGAGTCTCCAACACGCCGGGGCGCACGCGCGCCATCAACTTTTTTCTGGTTTCGGAAGAGCGACATGCGAGAGAAATGATTTTCGCCGATCTGCCCGGCTACGGCTACGCGAAGGTTTCCAAGTCCATTTCGGCGGAATGGCCGGCTTTTATCGAGCCCTATCTCGCGGAACGCGCCACACTGGCGCTGTGCATCTGTCTTGTAGACAGCAACGTGCCGCCGCGCCCCAACGACCGCCAGTTGCTGGACTGGCTGCGCGCGGTGGGCCGCGAATTCGTGGTAGTTGCCACCAAGATTGACCGGATGAGCGGCAACGAGCGCACGCGCAACCTGGCGACGCTCAAACGCGCGCTCGATGTGGAGGAGATTTTGCCGGTTTCGGCGAAGACAGGGTATGGCCTCAAGGAGCTGCGGGCGCGGATTGAAGAAGCAGGGACCAGGGAATAGGGAGTAGGGGCTAATGCGGCGAGCCCGATGTTCGTTGCATACGTCAAGGCCCTCAAATGCAGGTCCTTCGACTCCGTTTGCCGCAGAAAGCGCGGCGAACTCCGCTCAGGATGACAATTTCATTGTGATGCGAACCTCTGAGTCGCCACGCTAGCTTCTTGGGGGCGATTTTGCGGAAACAAATTGATGCTCCTCATGTCCGCGCGTGTCGCGCCAGCGAATTTCAACCGGCACACCGATCTCTCCGTGCTCGACGCGTTTCTGAACCTGCTCGATAAAGCGCGAAGCAACGTCGCGGCTACAGACAAGAGCGCGGATTCCCTGCGCCATTCGGCCGAGGTAACGCGGAGCGAGGCGCAACCAGCGGCGAGCTGCCCAGTCATCTGCGCCGAGACATTCCAGAGCGATTGCATCCAGTTGCGGCAGCGACTGCGCGGGCGCTGAGGCGACGCTCCACGTCAAGAGGGCGGGCGAATCGACCCCAATGCCTGGCGCGTCGTCCACAGCGGATCGCAGCAGATCAGGCTGCACGCCGCGCTCGTTCATCTCGCACTCCATGGCCGCCGGAGCCATGGCGACACAAACGGAAACCGTCTCGCGCTTGCGAAGCTGGTTCTTGAGGATGCGCAGGGCCTCGTCGAGCGAGGTGACGAGGAAGTCGGCGATGGCGTCGCGAATGGCCTGCTTTTGCGCGGAGAGATCTGCCGATGCGACGAGCGTGGCCGCACCGGCGATGTTGGCGGCGACGACGAGCGCGCGGCCCGCCTCATCCATTTCTCCGGCATAAAACAGGCTGCCGCCCAGGCCAGATTCGGAATCGGCATGCGGGGATGCGATCAGCGTTGCGTAGGCGCAGGCTACGCGCGCGAGAAAATCGAAGACGTCCGGAGATGGAGCAGGGAGCGCCACGAATTCATCCTATCGACTGATGGGCATGCGGGGCGAACTCGATGAAGGCTAATTCTGCTGCTCCCGCCAGGTGCGTTTGCGGACGAAGAAAATGAACTCGCCGGGCTTGGCAGTGTAATGGGTCTGGCTGCATTCATTGGGAGCCACCACGCCCGACTGCAGGATGTCGGCGATGGGATACCAGATGTCTCTTTCCTTGTCGGTTTCCTTTGCGGCATCGCAGTTGATGTAGGTCTGCATCGAATAGTCGTAGGTGGCCTTGACGGCGATCTCCCGGGCGTCGGAAGGAAGGGTCACGATGACGGTTCCGTCGTCGTTCATGTGCACCCATTCGTTGTGCACGGTGTCATGGTGATCGATGCGCACCAGATAGTTCGAGGCTTTTACGGGCAACCCGGTTTTGCCGTCGAGAAGGCGGATATGAATGGTGATTTCCGATTGGGCGTGAAGGCCGGCGCAAAGAACGGCTGCACACAAGAGGCCGACGAACGATCGGGTGGATGGCATAAAGACATTCCTCCGGCGAAGAACAACCTTAGATTCCCATGCTCGTTTGCCTTGGCGGAGAGCCCGGCTCAGGGCAGGCTTAGAACATAGCGGCGCAACGGTACGGCACAGAATGACAACGCTCCATTTAGAGCGTGATCCACAAATGATTGTATAGATTCCGATTGTCATCGCTCAGGGGCTAAAGCCCGAGAGATTCTAGTGGCGTTCTTCGGCCCGACTAAAGTCGTGCCCTTGTTACAAGGCCATACCGCCGCCAGTTTGACACAGGCCGACTCGTTGCGGGCTCAAGTCGCTCCCTCGTTACGAAACTGATTATTAAAATTCGCTGGAAGCGGTTTGAGGCTAGCTGGCAGACCAAGGCCGAATAAGACATGCCTGGGAGTTACCAGGAAGAATAAGGCTGCCCGTCGGAGCCGGTTTCGGTCGAGCCGGAATGGACGTCAGTGATGCCGGGCTCAGTCTCATCGAGCGAAACCATGGAATCGCTGCTGTCGGTGACCCAGGTGTCTTTGCTGCGCGTGATGGGATCTTCGGGGATGGTGCGGAGGTAGCCATCCTGGATCAGGTCGTCGAGCGACTGCGGCCCCTTCTGCTTATCCATGGTGTAGGAGTCGATGGCGGTGCGCATGGTCTGCAGATCTTCCTTGAGCGCAGCCTCGCGCGCGTGCTTGACGGCGCCCACAAAGCTGGGAATCGCCAGGGTGAGAAGAATCCCGATAATGGCGATCACGATCATCAGCTCGATGAGTGTAAAGCCCGCGGATTGTGTGCGATCCTTGCGCAAAAGCGTTTCCTCAGCTGTTCTCACCACGTGGCATACTTGCTGCCGTCAAGCGCCGTTCCCTGCGATTTGGAGTGCACATCGAAGACACTCTGCCCGCCAAACGAATCGGAATCGGGATCGTCCTGCATGGAGCGCAATCCCCACTCGGCCTGGCCGGTCATGGGATCGACGGGAATCTTGCGGAGAAACCTGACCTTCTTGCCCTGCACGTCCACGCCGGTGACGAGCGTTTGCAGGTCGGGCGGGTAGTTCTGGCTGTCGATTTTGGTTTGGAATGCGCCCCGGTCGGCCGCGTCCTTGTACTTATCGATGGCGTCGCGCATCATCCACAGATCGGCGCGGAGCTCACGCTCCTTTTGCCGCTTGACCTGGAAGCGCACGAGCGGCAAGGCGGCCGACATGAGGATGGTAAGGATGGCCACGGTCACGATCAGCTCAGCCAACGTGAGGCCGCGTTGGTTGCTGGGGATCGGGATGGGGCGTTGCCGGCTCATGCGCGCGGTTCCCTACTTGACCACAATCGTGGCTTGCCCTGTCTGGGCCGGCATTTGTTGCTCCGCGCCATTCACCGAAAAGCGCGTGATGCCCAGGCTGCTTTGCCCCGAGGCCTTGGCCTGGAAGGTGAGCACGCACACTACGCCCGTGCCGGTGACCCCATGCGTACCCGGCGGGCGTGAGGCGCTGACAACCACGGTCCCCGGCTCTACCTCAACGTGACTGAGGCCGGTTGGCTGGCCGTCGCGGCTGAGAAGGTCTCCGGCCGCTACGCCGCTCAATTGCAGCGTTGCGGTGTCGTAGTGCAACTGCAAGGCGATGGAAGCAACATTCGTTCCCCCGTTGAGCACGACGGGAACCTGGAAGGTAGCGCCTGCGGCCATGGGCGTTGCGGGCACATTGAGAGCCAGGCTGGCGGCCGCCGCGGGCGGCGGAGACGCAGCGGCTGGGGATGGAGGTGTGGCTGCTGGCGCCTGAGGCTGTGGCCCGCCAGGCGGCTGGCTGGGCGGCTGCTGGATAGCGGTCTGATTGGGCTGCGGGACAGCGGCTTGCGGCGTGGCTGTGGGGCTGCCACTGGAACCCATATCGGAGCGCAACTGCGCCAGCATCTGCGGAGCGGCTTCGAGCGCGCTCTGCGCGGGAATCGATCCTACGACCGGGCGTTGAGCCGGCATGGTGTGTGCCGTGGGCACCACAGCGGGCGCCGCCGGGCCATTCTCGTCGTCTCCATGGCGCAGCACGATGGCATTCTGGCCCAGGCCGGTGTCGATGACGCGCAGGTTGGCCTGATCCAGCTCCTGCGAGCGCACGACGTGCGGCACCACCACGAAGACAATGTCGTCGTCCTGGATGGTGTGGTCCCTGGAGCCGAAGATGTACTTGAGGATGGGGATGGCGCTCAATCCGGGGACGCCGGACCAGTTTTGCGCTTCCTGCTTGTTCTGAATGCCGCCCAGGATGCTGGCCTCGCCCTCGCGCAGGCGGATGGTCTGATCGATCACGCGCTGGCTGATGATGGGCTCGGTGACGCCGCTGATGGTCTCGGTGCCGCTTTCGGCGGAGACCTCGATCTTGATCTTCAGGGTGACGTCGTGGTCGTAGTGAACGCTGGGCGTCATTTCGATGTTCACGCCCACGTCCTGGTATTGGAACTGCGTGTTGACGAGAGAACTGACGAGCGCCGTGGCCGCGCCGGTCTGGTAAGAACCAGTCGCGATGGGGATGCGCGAGCCGATCTTCATGGTTGCTTTTTGCGCGTCGAGGGCGCGCATGCGCGGGCTCTGCAGGACCTTGGTGTTGTTGTCAGTGAGCAGCAGATTGAGCGTGGCCGACCCCACGGTGACCTGGAAGTTGGTGGAGTTGAGATGGGCGAGGTTGTATAAGGTCGGGCTGGTGGTGCTGGTTGTCGTCGTGGAAGTCGTGGAGGTGCTGGAAGAGCTGCAGGTGCCGGTGGTGGAGCAATTGGTCTGCAGGGCGACGCCAAAGCTGCTCGGCCAGGCAATGCCCAGCGTCTTCTCCCAGTTCTTGCTCACTTCGAGCACCGCGATGTCGACCACCACTTCGCCGCGGGGCTTGTCGAGGTCATCGATGAGCTGCTGCGCCAGGAGAAGCTCGTCGGGCGTGCCGCGCATGACGATAGCGTTCTGGCTTTGCACCGGAAAGGCCTTGGCGGTGGGCATCACATTGCGGATGGACGTGGAGACGTCGTTGAGGTCGTTCTGCTGCCAGGCGTTGGTGAGATAGAAGGTCTGCACCGCCTGCTCGTCGAGGTCGCGGCGCTTGGAGGGAGTGTTCTGGGCCACGAAGATGGTATTGGCAGTGACCGGACGCCAGAAGGTATTGGACATCACGCTGACAACGCGCAGGGCATCGAGCAGCGAAACGTTGTTCAGGTCGACTTCAACGCGGCTGCCGTGATAGTCGGGATCGAACAGGACATTGACGCCGGCGGCCTTGCCCACCGTCTCGTACACCACCTTGGAGTCCTCGGCCATATGCAGCGAGAGCGGCTCATTCGAAACCGGCTTGAGCTCGGGCGGAGACTCGATGGTCTGGAGTTGCTCGGCCTCCGCGGGGGGCTCGGGAAGTCCCACCTCAGGCACCGGGGCGCTTTCACCCTGTTTCTGGCGGAGGCGGGCGATCTCCTGCTGCGCGGCCTCGTTGCCGGGATCGATTTCCGCGGCGTGAAGGAACTCGCCCAGCGCGGCCTGGGTATCGCCGGCCTGTGCCAGCTTGCGGCCTTTGGTGACGTGGACGGAGGATGCCGTAACGCGCACGCGCGCAAGCGCAATCTTGAAGCGCGCATCCCTGGGATCCTTGTTGAAGGCCTTCTGGTAGTCGTCGAAGGCCGTGTCGTAGTCTTCGCGGGCCTCGGCGGCCTGGCCCTGCTTGAAATCGGCGTTGGCTGACTCGGCGTAGACCCTAGCGCCCGGCAAGCCAAAGCCTGCCGCTGCAGCAAACAGGACGATGGCGAAAAGAGTTCTCGATGTCATGATTCCGGCTACAGCCGGAGCGGGCGTGCGGTTCATCCTACTCCCCGGCGTTTCGCCTTTCGTTTGTATGGGTCCGCCCACGCCATCCCGGAGGGCATTGTACAGCCCGGGATGCAGGTCTCCGGCGGGTGTCCCGATGAGATTCCTGGTGCCGATCACTAGCGAAAAACGCTGCTTCATTTTAACAAAGCCTTGCCAAACTCAATTGAAAACCGCGCCGATGCTACGATTAAGATTCAAGGAAGCTTGCCCGTGCCCCGCCAAAGCAGCCACGTTATCACCTCCAAAGACGCGCCGGCCGTGAAAAAGACGGCCCAGCCACGCGACCCCGTGGCCAGCGGCGAGCGCGACGCCGCGCACAACCGGGCCGCCAGCCACAATTACTTTCTCCTCGAAAAATTCGAGGCCGGCGTGGCTCTGCGCGGCACCGAAGTGAAGTCCATCCGCGAGGGGAAGGCCAACCTCAAGGACTCCTACGGACTCATCAAGGATGGCGAAGCGTTCCTGTTGAACCTGCATATCGGGCCGTACTCCCACGGCAACATGGCCAACCACGACGAGACGCGTACCCGCAAACTCCTGCTGCACCGCGAGGAAGTTCGCAAGCTACTCTCCAAGACGCAGATCAAGGGGCATACGCTCATTCCCACGCGGCTCTATTTCCGGAAGGGGCGGGTGAAGTGCGAGCTGGCGCTGGCCAAGGGCAAGCAGGACTGGGACAAGCGGGAGACGGAGCGGCGGCGGGAAGCCGACCGGGAGGCGCGGGCGGCGATCAAGGCCAATAAGCACCGGGGCGGGCGGTAAAGCAGCTTTCAGCTGTTCGTGCGGCGGGAACGGGCGTGCGTTCCCGAGGGTGAGAGCGGGTTTGGACTGATCTTTTCTCGAATGCAGGGGGCGGCGCGGGCGGCTTTTCGCCGTCAGCTCGTGCTCTTCCCTTCAGGCATGAAGGCCTAAACGTTGGAATCGTCCGAATCGGGAAGGTTTTTCTTCTTCTTGAACCATGGTCCGATCACAAGCAAGGTGAAAAACGCCGCTAAAAGCGCGAAGTGGATCTTCCCCCTGGGTGTCCGGCGGTCCATGAGGGTCCATTGATTCGCCAATATCGCCGCGAGCATCACGAGACTTGCGGCACGTTCAAAAGCCTCGTTCCGTTGATCGTTGACCAGGACGGCCACGGCGGCCAGAAACAATACCGTAAAACAGCAAAGCTGAGCCGTTGACCACTGCCCGTGAAACCAGACCACCATGACAACGACGAGGCCCAGCAGGATTGCAAGCGTAACGCGGAAGTGTTTTCGCTTCTCCATCGCGTCCTCTACCTAGCTGCGCGTCAGGCCAAGAGCCCAATGCGGCATTGCGAGCAATTATAGGCCGGTTCTCGGCGGATGACGTTGACTTCGATGTTCAGGCCGAGGCTCTTCCAGGCGGCGTCGGTGGTGTAAACGGCGGCTTGGCGCTGGAGGGCGAGGGCCAGGCGTCGAGCACCACCACGGGCTAGCCAAGCCACTCTTCTATCCCGGTCTGGGACTCCTCGCGCGGCTCCTGCACCAGGTCGCCGGAGGCTGGCGTTTCGGGCTGAGCGATCTTCCTGGTCTCGTCCTGAATCCTGCTGGCCCTGGCCCGGTGGGGCTCAATACGCAGAACGCCGTCCTCGAGCGACATGACAACGCTGTCGCCGAGTTTCAGGCTCATGCCCTTGCGGATGACAGCGGGAATGACGATGCGGCCGTTTTCATTGATGCGAGCTTGAATGCCCACTATTCTCATCGAGATGTACCAATAAATGACAAAATATGACATTTCCGTGTTCACGTCAAGCAGAGAAATATGACATAAAATGTCATCATACTGATTTCGTCCCATGGCGCCCGGGTTTCGATGTTTTCCGAGACGACGTGATTTGCCACGAAGCGCGCTTCCCGTGAAGAATAAGCACCATGCGGACTGAAATCTCTTTCGCCCCGGTCGCGGGGATTGCTACCGAATTACTGGCCGTTCTGGCCGCCGACACGCAAACCGCCAAAGGCCCCGACGCCAAACCGCAGCCTACGCTGCTGACCGCCGACGCCCAAGTGCAGGCAGCCGCGGCCGGCGTGCTGGCGACAGGCGAGTACAAAGCGGGCGCGAACGAGACCGTGCTGATCCACGCGCCGGCGGGACTCGCGGCCAAGCGGCTGCTGATGGTCGGGCTCGGCAAGTTGAGCAAGGCCAATGTGCACGGCGTGCGCGAAGCCGCGGGAACGGCTGTGCGTTTTGCCAAGCCGAGGGGGATTCGGGAACTCGCATTGGCGCTTCCCTCGTCCGAAGGGCTGCTCCATGCAATGGTGCCCAACGCAGTTGCGCGAGCGGCGGTTGAAGGTGCGCTGGTGGGCGATTTCGACGCCGACACCTACCGCACGGAGCGCAAGGACCAGAGCGTTCAAACATTGATCATCGGAGTGGCGGTGGCCGCGGACGCGGACCGGGCGGCGACGGAAGCCGCGGTGAGAGAGGGCGTGACTGTCGGCGAGAGCCAGAACTTTGCGCGCTCGCTGGTGAATGAGCCGGGCAACAAGCTAACGCCCACGATTCTGGGCCAGCGCGCGGCACGGATGGCGGAGGAAGTGGGCCTGGGATGGGAGGTGCACTCGACCGAGATGCTGCACCAACTGAAGATGGGCGCGTTCTGGAGCGTGGCGCAGGGATCGGCGGAGCCGCCGGCGCTGATCGTTCTGCGCTACGAGCCCGAAGGCGTGACCGAGGGCCCTGTGCTCGGCCTCGTCGGGAAGGGAATTACGTTCGATACCGGCGGCATCTCCATCAAGCCCTCCGACAACATGGAAAAGATGAAGTACGACATGGCGGGCGGGGCGGCCATGCTCGGGGCCATGCGCGCCATTGCGATGCTGAAGCCCAAAGTGCGCGTGATCGCGATTGTGTGCGCGGCGGAAAACATGCCATCCGGCACGGCGCTAAAACCCGGCGACGTGCAGACCGCCATGCCGATCTCTCCAGATAAGCCGGGCAAGACCATCGAAATTATCAATACCGACGCCGAGGGGCGGCTAGTGCTGGCCGATGGATTGACCTACGCACGACAGCTTGGGGCAACGCACCTGATCGACGCGGCGACACTCACCGGCGCCATTTCCGTGGCCTTGGGCAAGACCACAGGCGGCGTGTTCTCGAACGACGATGCCACGTACGGCAAATTCGAAGCCGCGCTGGCGGTTTCCGGGGAAAAGTTCTGGCGCCTGCCGCTGGGCGAAGAGTATGCGGAGTTGATCAAGTCGGATATTAGCGACATCAAGAACACCGGCGGCCGATATGGCGGAGCCAGCATCGCGGCCGAATTCCTGCACACCTTTGCGGAAGACACGCCCTGGATCCATCTCGACATTGCGGGTGTGGCGTGGGTTGAGGATGCGCGGCCGTACATTGCCAAGGGCCCGAGCGGCATTGCGGTGCGCTCGATTCTGGAGTGGGTGCGGAGCTACTGAAATCTGCGCGGCGTGATTGAAACATGGGTGCAGCGAGACCGGCTGTAATCGCACAGGGGCTAAAGCCCCGCGCTCATTTTGCGCAGTTTGCGGCGCGAGTGAACTCGCGCCCTGATACAGAACCTGTGCATGGAGGTTCGTGGCTTCCCACATCTCAAAAGCGAGATGTGGAGCACCCGGCTACTAGTGGGGCGCCCCGGTAGTTCGATGCGGAACTCGGCGTCCCGAAATGCAGGTCCTTCGACTCCGTTTGGCCCCCAAAGGGCCAAACGTCGCTCAGGATGACCGCAGCTTTTGTATTGCGAACTCCAGGGACCTGACGCTAGCCATCTTTCATGTGGACTGCTCGGAGGCTTCTGCCCGCGAGGGCCAGCGGCCGAACCTGCTTCCTTTTCCACATTGGAATTCCCTCATTACGGCATCACGCGATGAAGTTATGCCGCGTCAGGCCGATGCAGGAGTGTGAACGACCTACGCAGCGGTGCGCCTGCACGTCCGCTATTTTGGGGTGCGCGGCCGCGGAACTGGCGATGCCAGGGAGGGAGGCTTCGATGACGGATCGCACCGAATTGCTCGAAGCCGCCTTCGACAGCCTCCCAGAGGGAGTGGGTCTCTTTGGCGGGGAAGGCGAAGTGGTGTTCTGGAACCAGGCGGCGCAAGGCATCACGGGCCATGCGGCCGTGGAGTTGCTGGGGCATCCGATTCCCGAGGGCCTGGAACCGTTGCTTGCAGCAGGAAGCAGCAAAGTGGAGCCGCGTGTGCCGGCTGCGGGGGCAGAGGGGCGGCGGTCGCTGGCGCAGGTGCAACACAAGCTGGGTCATGCGCTGCCGGTGATCGCGCGGATTCTGGTATTGCGCAATGGGCTCGGTGAGCGCATTGGCGCCGCATTGCTGTTTCATCCCGCGGAGAGCCTGGATGCTTTGCCGCACGGGGAATCGAGCGCAGAGCCGGGAGGGGCGGAAAGCCGCGCCGAACTGGAAGAGCGGTTGCAGACGGAGTATGACGATTTCGTGCGCGGCGGGCCGCCTCTGGGAGTTTTGTGGGTCAGCGTCGACCAGGCAGAAGAATTGCGCAAGACGCACGGGGTTGCCGCGTGCAACGCGATGCTCGAGAAGATTCGTCACGCCGTGGCGCAAGGCCTGCGCCCGGCCGAGGAGATGGGCCGCTGGGGCGACGATGAATTCCTGATCCTGGCGCACGAGCGCAATGAAGGCATGCTGGCTGCTCACGCACAGATGCTGGCCGGCCTGGCGCGCACCGCCGACTTCCGCTGGTGGGGCGACCGCGTGTCGCTCACGGTGAGCATCGGCGCGGCCCAGGCCTCGAGCGATTCCACAGAAACTTTGGCGCAACTGCTGCGGCGGGCCCGCGAGGCCATGGAAACCAGCGGCCGCGAAGGCGGCAATCGCGCGACGGCCGCCGCGAACAGCAGCGCCCCGCTCGACGCGCAGGGGGATTCGCCATGTTTGCCATCATAGGCATCTTCCTGGTTTTTGCAGCCATCATCGGCGGCTTCCTCATGGAGAAGGGGCACATGGCCGTTCTTCTCCAGCCCGCCGAGTTGCTGATCATCGCGGGCGCGGCCGCGGGAACGCTGCTGGTCGCCAATCCGCTGCGCATTCTCAAGGCGATCGTAGCCGGTCTCTTAGGCACGCTGAAAGGCTCGCCGTTCACAAAGGCGCGCTACCTGAGCACGCTCAGGATGATGTACCAATTCCTGAATAAAGTGCGCAAAGAGGGGCTGCTGGCCGTGGAGATGGACGTGGAGAAACCGGAGGAAAGCGCGATCTTCAAGAACTATCCCGAGTTTCTCAACGACCACCACGCACGCGACTTTGTTTGCGATACGCTGCGCACGGCCATCACCGGCGGCGTGGAACCGTTCGACATGGATCAGATGATGGAGCTGGACATGGAAGTGCACCATCATGAAGCGGCGCAACCGTGTGACTCGCTGACGACGGTGGCGGACTCACTGCCCGGCCTGGGCATTGTGGCCGCGGTGCTGGGCGTGGTGATCACCATGGGCGCGCTGGGCGGACCGCCTGAAGAAATCGGCAAGCACGTGGCGGCGGCACTGGTGGGCACGTTCCTGGGCGTCCTGCTCTGCTACGGCGTGGTGGGGCCGCTGGCCGCCAGCATGCGCAAACTGGCCGACGAACACAACGAGTATCTGCATGTGCTGCGCGTGCTGCTGCTGGCGTTCTTGAAAGGCTCGGCGCCGATGATCGCCATCGAAATGGGACGCCGCGCGATTCCGGCGCACGCGCGGCCGGGGTTCGACGAGATGGAGAAGAACTGCAAGAACAAGATCGAGCCGGTGGAAGCGGCGGCGGCGTAAAAAACAGGGACTAGGGAGTAGGGAATCGGTAGTAGAGAACCGAAGACGAGGGTCAAGTGATTCTATGGCGGCCAAGGCACAACCCATCATCGTGATCAGGAAGAAGGGCGGTCACGGAGGCCACCACGGCGGCGCATGGAAGGTGGCCTACGCCGACTTCGTTACGGCGATGATGGCGCTGTTTATCGTGTTGTGGCTGATGAGCCAGAGCGAAGCGGTGAAGAAAGCCGTGGCCGGCTACTTCAACGACCCCAAGGGGACTTCCACGCTGATGGGCGCGACCATGTCGGGTACGGGCAGCGGCAGCGCACCGGCGCTGGACCCGAATCAGCAGCAACTGCAGGAGCTGAAGGAAAAGCTGGAGCGCGAAATACAGGCGCGCAAGGACCTGGAGAAGCTGAACAAACAGATTGAGATGACCATTACGTCGGAAGGCCTGCGCATCGAGCTGCTGGAAGACAAAAACGGCACCTTCTACCAGAGCGGCAGCGCGAAACTGAGTCCCAGCGGCCAGGAGTTGCTGGCATTACTGGCCAGGGAGTTGAAGACGCTGCCGAACCAACTGCAGATCGAGGGCCACACCGATGCAGCGCAGTACTCGAACGACGCCAACTACAGCAACTGGGAGCTTTCCGCCGACCGCGCCAACTCCGCGCGCCGCCTTCTGCAGCAGGATGGGGTGCGCGCCGACCAGGTAACGCAAGTGCGCGGCTACGCCGACCAGCTGCTGCGCGTAAAAAGCAATCCCTACGACCCTTCCAACCGCCGCATCTCCATCCTGGTGAAGAACAACGACAATGCGCCGCCGCCGCCGCTGGTTCACGCGCGCGTGGTAAGTGGCGGGACTGGGCCTGCTCCCGGAGCACCGGCCAAACCTGCCGCATCGTCGCCCCCGCCGGCATCCGCCTTGAAGAACCAGCACCCATCGATGCAGCCAGGGGCGAAGAAACCGTAGCGTCTCAACTATTGAAAATGTGCTGGAGACGATGCCAGGCAGCGCTGCGCAAATGTCTGGACCAGGACATTTCGGGCGATGCTACAATTGGCTGATTTCACAACCCAGATGCGGCGCGACCACTGCGGAAGGAGGGGCCAGATGCCCAAAACGCGAAGAGACTTCCTGCGTTCCGGAACCGGCCTGACCATGGGCATGATGGGGATGGCGGTAGCAGCTCATTCCACCGAACGGCCCATTGGCGAGCCTCCGCAAACCGCCCCGGCGGGGCAAGAGGCAGCGACGCCAGCCGCCGCGGCGCCCGATGCTGGTCCCAATGTCCAGGTCCCGAAGATGAAATTCGGCGGCGCCGAAATCGGCCGTCTCGTGCTGGGTTGCAACCCGATCAACGGCACCTCGCATTTCAACGCAACGTACAACGGGCTGATGCGCGAGTGGTTTACCGCTGAACGCGCCTGCGCAACGATGCAGCGCGCGGTTTCGTATGGGATCAATGCGTTCCAATACAGCAACAATGGTCATTGCGTGCAGTACTGGAAACAGTTCGAGGCCGAGGGCGGCCGAATGGTTTTGATTGCCGGCGACCAGGGCGGTGATGACCCGGTTGCGACGGTGAAAAACCTGAAGCCACATGCGTTTCATCGCCAGGGCGAGGTGGTGGATGTTGCCTTCAAGACCGGCAAGATGGGCGACGTGAGGGAGTGGTGCAAGCGCGTCCGCGACACGGGAACGATGGTGGGTGTGGCTACGCACAAGCCGGAGGTGATCGCACTCATTGAGGAGCAGGACTGGGACATCGATTACTTCTGCGGCTGCGTTTACAACCGCACGCGGACTGAAGACGAGTGGAGAAAGGTCCTGAATGGCGAATTGATGGAGTCACCCCGCGAAATTTATGTGCAAAGCGATCCGGCGCGCATGTACAAGGTGATGCGGGAGACGCCCAAACCCTGCTTTGCCTTCAAAATCCTGGCCGCCGGCCGGGTTGCGCCGGACCAGGTGGAGCAAGCCTTCCGCACCGCGTTCTCCAGCATCAAGCCAATCGACGGCGTCTGGGTCGGCATGTTCCCGAAAGACAGCGACCAGATACGGCAGAATGCCGAAATCGTCCATCGCATCCTGACCGCGGCCTGACTGCAGGACCGCGGCATTGAGAGATCGGTCTCTCGAAGCCAAGACGCGCCCCGCCGCCATGGTGTAGTCTGATCTGCGGATCAGGAAGCGTTTACTGGAGGCAAGTTCCATGGCTATCGTTGCCGGCGTGGATTTCGGCACACTCAGCGTTCGCGTGACTCTCGTTGACAGCAAGAAGGGCCCCATCGGCACCGCATCGGCCTCGTACCCGCTGCACCGCCGCCGCGACGATCCCAATTACGCGACGCAATCGCATGCCGACCAGATGGCGGCTCTGGCTGCGGCCACCAAGGACGCGCTCAAGGCTACGGGCGTGAACGGCGCCGAGGTTGCCGCCATCGCGCTCGACACCACCGGTTCCAGCGTGATTCCGGTGAGCGAGGGGTTGGAGCCGCTCGACGAATACTACCTGTGGTGCGACCATCGCGCCTTTGCCGAGGCCGAGGAGATTACGCGCAAGGCGCACGAGCTGGGATTTGAGGGCATCGCGTGGTGCGGCGGCATCTACTCCCACGAGTGGGGTTTTGCCAAACTCTTGCATTGGCTGCGCCACAATCCGGAGAAGCGCGCGCGCTTTGTGACCGCTCTCGAACACTGCGATATGGTTGCGGCCACGCTCTCGGGCGTGACCGAGGTGAGCGCGCTCAAGCGCAGCGTTTGCGCCATGGGCCACAAATGGATGTGGAATCCCAAGTGGGGCGGCTTGCCGCCGGAGGAGTTTCTGGCCGCGGTGGACCCGCTGCTGGCCGGCGTGCGCGCCAAGATGGGCGGCGAATACCTGACCAGCGACAAAATCGCGGGGCATCTCTCGGAAAAGTGGGCCGCGGAACTCGGGCTTCGCGCCGGAATTCCGATTCCTGTCGGCGCTTTCGACGCGCATTGGGACGCGATCGGCTCGAAC
>Ga0181539_1003145_pt1 | contig 15558 bp, 12 predicted proteins | sample PEATcosm2014_Bin_46_FD_119767 | JGI IMG/M metagenome (GOLD analysis project Ga0181539, IMG submission 119767) | Peatland microbial communities from MTU Mesocosm Facility, Houghton, MI, USA - PEATcosm2014_Bin23_60_metaG | ecosystem: Environmental > Terrestrial > Soil > Wetlands > Peat | place... | reverse complement strand
GGACATCGAGATCTGGCCAACCCGGATCGCCGGCGCGCAGCAGCGCCCACAGCAAACTTCCGCTATCTGCCGGGACGGCCCGCAGCCCAATTCCGACCAACGCCGGGACGACCCGGCACCAAACAGAGCAACATGATGAATGCGCCAAACGACGCCGCCGCGATGATTGCAGCAAATCGCGGACGTTATGAGGAATTGAAAGCCGCCGCGGGCGGGGCCGCCCCGCGGCTTATGCCGCCCCCGTCGCCGCGCGACACGGCGCTTGCGCCGTTGCCCGGCCTGCGCCGCGTGGACACGATCCCCGGCGGCTGGTATTGGACGGCGCGACTCACGCACGGAGAAACGCTGCGTCTGCTCAATGCCGCCGGCAATTCAGGCGTTTCCTTCTTCGCCTGGAACGCACAGGATGTGTCCGAGCGCTACAATTCCGCCGATACGATCAAAGTGCAATGGACGAGCGAGATGCGCAAAGGCCGTATCCTGCTCTCCGACATGGGGCGCGCGCTTTTCTCCATAGTCGAGGATAGTTGCTGCGCGCATGACACCGTCGTCGGCGGTTCGACGCCCGCGTCTAATCTGCGCAAATATGGCGACGCGAGTCTGCGTTCGACGCGCGAAAATTTTGTTCTGGCCGCCGGCAAGCACGGGCTTGGCGTTCGTGACATCGCGCCGGCGATCACCTTCTTCGCTCCGGTCTCGATCGTGGAGGGGCACGCGACATGGCGGGATGGCGTCGTGCAGAAAGGCGATTTCGTCGATCTGCGCGCCGAGCTCGATGTCATCGTCGTCGTCTCTAATTGTCCGCATCCTCTCGCGCCCGACGCCATCTTCGAACCAGGCCCCATAGAGGCGATTGTCTTCCGGGCGCCGGGGCCCAAGGACGACGATCTCTGTCGCACGGCGACAGCGGAAGCCGCGCGCGCCTTCGAAAACAACGCTACCTATCTGAAAGGTTGAGGAAAACACGTCATGAGCAGCAATGTTGCAACACTCGGCGTCGCTTCCGGCTTTTATACCACGCCCATGATCGATCCGGAAAAGGCCGTCTATGAATTCACGATTCCGGCCAACAAGCCTTGGTCGCATGTCGTGGAGAAAGGCCAGATCCTTCGTATCATCGATCTCGAAGGCCAGCAGGCGGTCGATACGCTCTTCTACAACGCCCTCGACACGAGCGAACGCTATAGCGCGCAGGATACGATACTCGCGCAAGGCGCGCCCTACGTGACGACGGGAACGCGTCTGATGTCGAATGCAGGCAATGTGCTCTGCGTCCTCGTCGCCGACAGTTGCGGGCGGCACGACACGTCGGCCGGCGCCTGTTCCTGCGAGTCGAACACGGTGCGCTTTGGGCATCACACTCGCTACATGCACGCGTGCCGGGAGAACTTTCTCATCGAGGTCGCAAAGCATGATATGACGAAGCGTGACATCGTGCCGAACATCAATTTCTTCATGAATGTGCCAATCGAATCCAATGGCGCGCTGGCGATCGTCGACGGCGTCTCCAGTCCCGGCGGCTATGTCGACATATTGGCGGCGATGGATGTTCTCGCGGTGATCTCAAATTGTCCACAGATCAACAATCCTTGCAACGGCTTTAATCCGACGCCGATCAAGGTGCTGATTTTCGATCCGGCGATCGCGTGAACCGATGTTCAAGAAAGTTCTCATCGCTAACCGGGGCGAGATCGCCTCTCGTGTGATTCGAACGTTGCGTCGCCTCGGCGTCGCCTCTGTAGCTGTCTATTCTGATGCGGATCGCTTTACTCGACCCGTACTCGACGCGGATGAAAGCGTGCGCATTGGGCCGGCGCCCGCAAGGGACAGCTATCTCAACATCGAGGCGATCGTCGCCGCCTGCAAGGCGACGGGGGCCGAAGCCGTGCACCCGGGCTACGGCTTTCTATCCGAGAACGCCAAATTCGCGGAGCGACTCGCCACGGAAGGCATTGTCTTTATCGGGCCACGCCCAGAGCATCTGCGTGATTTCGGCTTGAAACACACAGCGCGCGAAATCGCCGCGCGCTGCGGGGCGCCGCTCCTTCCAGGAAGCGGCGTTCTCGCGACGATCGCAGCGGCGCAGTCCAGCGCGGCGCAGATCGGCTATCCCGTCATGCTGAAGAGCACCGCAGGCGGCGGCGGCATCGGCATGCAGCTTTGTCATGACGAGGCCGAACTCGCGACGAAATTCGCCGCCGTACAGCGCATGGCCGGTGCGAGCTTCGGCGACACCCGCGTATTCGTCGAGCGATTCATTTCCGTCGCGCGCCATGTCGAAGTGCAGATTTTCGGCCTCGGAGACGGGCGCGTAATTGCGCTCGGCGAGCGCGACTGTTCGCTGCAGAGGCGCAATCAAAAGGTCATCGAAGAAACGCCGGCACCTGGTCTGTCGGTTCCCCTGAAAGAACGTTTGCAGTCAGTGGCGATCGCGCTGGGGCGAGCAGTCGCTTATGAATCTGCTGGAACCGTCGAATTCATCTACGACGTCTCGCGCGACGACTTTTTTTTCCTTGAAGTGAACACGCGTCTCCAGGTCGAACATCCGGTTACCGAGGCCGTCTTTGGCGTCGATCTCGTCGAATGGATGATCCGGCAGGCCGCGAAGGAATTTTCGCCGCCCGCTCAAAAAGCTCTCGTTCCAAAGGGCGCCGCGATCGAGGCGCGCCTCTATGCCGAGAATCCTCAAGCCGACTTCCGACCGTCGGCGGGTATCGTCACGGATCTCGCCTGGCCCAAGGATACGCGAATCGACAGCTGGATTGAAACTGGAACCGAAGTCACACCGCATTACGATCCGATGGTCGCGAAGATTATCGTGCATGCGGAGGATCGCGCCGCAGCGATCGCGAAGATGCGGGCCGCCCTCGCGGCAACGCGGTTGCACGGGCTCGAAACGAATCTCGATTATCTCCAGGCGGTCGTCGCCGCGCCGGAATTTTCGGCGGGCGAGGTCTCGACCGGTTTCTTGAAAGACCTGCCGTTCACGCCTCGTGCGATCGACGTCATCGCGCCGGGCGCGCAAACGAGCGTGCAGGACTGGCCTGGGCGTCTGGGCTTGTGGCACGTCGGCGTGCCGCCGTCCGGTCCCATGGATTCGCGCTCGCATCGCTTGGCCAATCGCATCGTCGGAAACGACGAAGGAGCGGCGGCGCTCGAATGCGCCGTCTCCGGCCCGACGTTGCGCTTCCATTGCGACGCGACGATCACCCTCGCGGGCGCTCACATGCCCGCGTCTCTCGATGGCGCGCCGATCGTTTACTTCGAGCCGGTCAACGTGCGCGCGGGCCAGATACTCGCCCTCGGCGCGATAGAAGGGCCTGGGCAGAGGACCTATCTCGCTGTCGCGGGCGGCGTGGAGGCGCCCAACTTTCTGGGATCGAAGGCTGCCTTCGCACTCGGTCGTTTCGGAGGACATGCAACCGGGGCCCTGCGCGCTGGCGATGTCTTGAAAATCGCTGCGGGACCGAGGCGCCCCGTGACGCCCGCAGCGCCAGAAGACATACCGGTCCTCTCTCACGAATGGACGATTGAAGTGCGTTCCGGCCCGCAGGGGGCACCCGACTTCTTCGAGACCAAGGACATTGAGGATTTATTTTCGGCGCGTTACGAAGTCCACTTCAACAGCGCGCGCACCGGCGTGCGACTCCTTGGCCCGCAGCCGCGCTGGGCGCGCAAGGACGGCGGCGAAGCGGGGTTGCACCCGTCCAACATTCACGACAACGCCTATGCGATCGGCGCGATTGACTTTACGGGCGACATGCCAATCATTCTCGGTCCCGATGGACCAAGTCTCGGTGGATTCGTATGCCCGGCGGTCGTCGCCCGCGAGGAATTGTGGAAGATAGGGCAATTGAAGCCTGGGGACGGGGTGCGCTTCTTGCCAAGCCACGGGTTCCTCGCGGTGACGCCGCGCAGCACCGCCTCAGACTTCCATCACGTCACGCTGTCCAACGGCGCGCGTCTCCAGAGCCCTGTTCTCGATCACGTTGACAATGGATCGACGACAATCGTCTACCGCCGTGCTGGCGACGATAACCTCCTCATCGAATATGGTTCGATGTCACTAGACATTGCGTCGCGGCTGCGGGTGCATATCCTCGCCGAGGCGGTAAATGCAGCGAAGCTGTCGGGGATCATTGATCTTACCCCCGGCATTCGCTCGCTCCAGATTCACTTCGACAGCGCGGTGCTTTCCGGGGAGCGGCTCATTGATGCATTGCAAAGGATTGAAACCGAGCTGCCCGACCCGGAGAACATAACTCTTCCTTCGCGCGTCGTGCATTTGCCGTTGTCCTGGAATGATTCCTCGGTTCAGCTTGCAGTACGCAAATATCAGGAACTCGTGCGTCCCGATGCGCCATGGTGTCCGTCGAACATCGAGTTCATCCGCCGCATCAACGGCCTTGAATCGATTGATGATGTGCACGACATCGTCTTTTCTGCCGATTATCTTGTGCTCGGCCTCGGAGACGTCTATCTCGGAGCGCCTGTCGCAACGCCTATCGATCCGCGTCACCGCCTCGTAACGACCAAATATAATCCCGCGCGCACTTGGACGCCCGAGAACGCAGTCGGCATCGGCGGTGCTTATCTGTGCGTCTACGGCATGGAGGGGCCAGGCGGCTACCAGCTTTTCGGCCGCACCATCCAAATGTGGAACTCTTGGCGCACGACGAGCGAATTCTCACGCGGTCATCCTTGGCTGCTACGCTATTTCGACCGTATCCGCTTCTTCCCCGTTTCGGAGGCCGAGCTGCTCGACGCGCGGGAAGCCTTTCTCCATGGAGCCTATCCGATCGACATCAAAGAGACGACGTTCAGCTATCGGGAGTATACGGGATTTCTCGCTGATAACGCAGATGGGATTGCGCGATTTAAGCGGCAACAGTGTGCCGCCTTCGACGCAGAGCGCGCTGACTGGAAGCGAAAGGGGCTCGACAGTTTCGTCAGCGACGACGGTGGCGCGGGCGCTGCCGACGACGAAACCTTGCCTTCTGGCGCCGTCCCCGTGTCTGCGCCGATCACCGGAAACGTTTGGAAAATCCTCGTCGAGGAAGGCGCTCGAGTTGAGCGCGGCCAGCCGGTCGTCATCGTCGAATCGATGAAGATGGAGATCGAGATCGCCGCGCCCGCCGCAGGACGTGTCACGCAAATTCGTTGTCAGCAGGGTCGGACGGTTCGCGTCGGGGACACGGTCGCGGTTCTCGAAGAGGTCGAGGCATGATTCCTGCCATTCTCGACATCGCTTCGCTCGAAGCGGGCTTTGGCAGCGGCGCTTTCACGCCCTTAGACGTCGCTCGGGAAGTTCTCGCGCGCATCGCTGCGTGTCCCGACTCGGCAATTTGGATTTCGCGGCGTCCGGACGACGAGATTCTCGCTGAGGCAGAGGCTATGACGACGCGGGGGCCAAGCGGCGCACTGTGGGGCGTTCCCTTCGCCGTCAAGGACAATATCGACGCGGCCGGGCTTTCGACGACTGCGGCTTGCCCGGCCTTCGCTTACATGCCGTCCGCCGACGCCCCCGCCGTCGCACGGGTGAAAGCGGAGGGCGCGCTTCTCATCGGCAAGACTAATCTGGATCAATTCGCGACGGGGCTTAATGGCGCCCGATCGCCTTATGGCGCACCGCGTTGCGTGTTCAACCCCGATTACGTTTCCGGCGGCTCTTCGTCTGGCTCGGCGGTTGCCGTCGCGAGAGGGCAGGTCGCCTTCGCCCTTGGAACCGACACGGCGGGCTCGGGACGGGTCCCCGCAGCGTTCAACAATGTCGTGGGCTTCAAGCCAACCCGCGGCTTGATCTCGACGCGCGGCGTCGTTCCGGCCTGCCGCAGTCTCGATTGCGTCACCGTCTTTGCGGCGACCGTCGGCGATGCCGACCGCGCACGCCGAATTATGCAAGCGGACGACCCGTCGGAGGCCTATTCGCGCGCGATGACACCGCATCCGTTGCCGTCCAAGGGGTTCCGCTTCGGTGTTCTCGCGAAAGAGGATCGGGAATTTTTCGGCGACGCAGCGACGGAGGCGCTCTATGACGCCGCGATCACGCGGCTCGAAGCGTTGGGCGGAGCGCCTGTTCTCATCGACTACGCGCCGTTTCGCGACTGCGCGGAACTGCTTTATGGGGGTCCTTGGGTCGCCGAGCGCCTCGCCGCGATCGAGGACTTTGTCGGGGCGCACGCCGAGGACATGGATCCGACCGTGCGCGCGATCGTTTCGAGCGCAAAAGAGTTGACGGCCCTAGACGCCTTTCGCGGCGCCTATCGGCTCGAAGCGCTGAACCGGGCGGCGCAGCGCGAATGGGAGAAGATGGATCTCCTGCTCCTGCCTACCACTCCGACGATCTACACCCTCGAAGCAGTCAAGCGCGAGCCGATCACGCTCAATAGCCGGCTCGGGCTCTACACTAATTTCGTGAATTTACTCGATTGCTGCGCAGTCGCTGTTCCGGCGGGATTTCGCCGCGACGGCCTGCCTGCGGGCGTTACGCTGGTTGCACCGGCCTTTGGGGACGATGCGCTCGCGGTTCTTGCCAATCGTTTGCATCGCGCGGGTTGGTTCGGGATGGGATACGAAACCGCGATTGCGCCGCCCGCAGAATCTATCCCCGTTGAAGAGGATGGCGCGTTCGTACCGATCGCCGTGGTCGGCGCGCATCTCTCGGGGATGCCGCTCAATCGCCAGTTGACGGATTTGGGCGGAGTGCTTCTGAAGCGCTGTCGTACAGCGGGGAACTATAGGCTTTTCGTTTTGCCCGAGACGACGCCGCCCAAACCCGGTTTACTGCGCGAACCGGGATTTTCGGGCGATGGCCTCGAGGTCGAAATCTGGCGGCTGACGCCTGCGGCGTTCGGCGTCCTCGTCGCGGCGATTCCCGCGCCGCTCGGCGTCGGAAAAATCCGGCTCGACGACGGCGGCGAAGTGAGTGGTTTCCTTTGTGAAGCGCACGCCGTGCGTGAGGCGATAGAGATCACTGAACTCGGCGGTTGGCGCGCCTATGTTGCATCCAAAAAATGATGGATCGCTTTGCATAAAGTATGATCGCTTTGGCCGCACGGTATTCAAACTGAGAAATCTTTCCGCGGCGATTGCCTTCACTTTATGCGGCGACAACCTTTTCAACTACGCCGAGTTTCGATAATTTGAGAATAGAGTTGGTGGCTAGGGTTCCGGTCTGACAAGACGCTGGTCCAAGAGTCGCTACCCGAAGAGAGACATCCTTCGGGCGCACGGCGGGATAAAAGCCCGGGAGGCCTCGTAAGCCAAGGGATTGGCGTTACGGAGGTCCATGTCAATCCCTCAAACTAGCGCAAGCTGAGGGATTGTTCGATGCGCAAGCTCAACTCGTCTTCCATCTTTAGAGACATAAACTGCCGAAAGGCGAGATCCTGCGGGATATCTTTGCTTGCGTTGGCGATTGCAGAAGCCTTGCTGTCGGGGCGAGCGTCGGCTGCGGATCTCCAAAAATCGTCCACGCCCGCACCGCTTGCGCAAGCCTCGGACGCGTTTAATTGGACAGGCGTCTATGTCGGCGGTCATTTGGGCAACGCGTGGGGAAAGACGAACTGGACCGCCACCCCGCCTGCGTCGCCCAGCGCCGTACTCGATCGCGGGTCCCTCGGCCTCACCGTTCCGCTCAACATCTTCAACCAGGGAGGAAGTTGGTTCGACGGCTTGCAGCTGGGCTACAATTACATGTTGCCCAGTCGCTTGGTTATAGGCGGAGAAGCGGATGTCAGCTTCTCGGCCTTCCCAAACTACCAAGGCGTGAACACGGGCAAGACCGCAACGGTGTTGCAAGGCGCGGCATTTTACACGGACGCTGTAAATGTCGCGGGCTCCGTGCGAGGTCGCGTCGGATATTCGCCGGGAAATTGGCTGTTTTACGCGACGGGGGGACTGGCCTGGACCTCCGAACAATTCACGCTGACTCAAATCGCGAGCGGCTCTTCGGAGAGCTATTCCAAGCAGCGCCTGGGCTGGACGGTCGGAGCGGGCGTCGAAACGCCACTCATTCCGCACTGGACGTTGAGCGCCGAGTATCTCTATTCGAATTTCGGGACAAGCGGCGTCGATTTTCCCGGTTCGGGCGTGCGCTTCTCGTCCAATTTGTCCGAACATAAGGCCCGCATCGGCCTGAATTACCGGGTTGACGACGTGAACACGTCGACGCAGACGTCACCGACGTTGTTCGGCGTGGATCAGAATCGAGTGGCGATCCATGGCCAGTTCACCATGACCGGTCTGGCCTATCCTACGTTCAAGGAACCCGCCTCCTTCATTCCCGGACCGCTGACGCTGCCCGCACGAGGACACGGTACCGAAATCGGCGAAATGACGCTCTTCGCCGGCCTCCGTCCTTGGGAGGGCGGCGAAATTTGGATTACGCCCGAAATCGATCAGGGTTTCGGGGTCAACAACGGCGTGGGCATCGCCGATGCGACGACCGCCGAAGCATACAAGCTCGGCCGAGGCACGCCTTACGCAAAAATCATGCGCGCCTTCGTGCGTCAAACCATCGATCTTGGCGGGGAAACGCAGAAGGTGGACGCGGACTCCACTCACTTCGAAGGCACGCAGACCGCGGACCGCCTTGTGCTCACGTCGGGCATAATCTCTCCCCTCGATATTTTCGACACGAACACTTACTCGAACAGCGCAAGGACCCAATTCATGAATTGGGGCAACGTCTATTGTCTGACGTTCGATTGGGGGGGCGACGCGTGGGGCATCGGCCCCGGCCTCGCCGCCGAGCTGTACAAGGATCGCTTTGCGTTTCGCCTCGGTTGGTTCGACATGTCCAATTCGGCATACAGCAACTCGACGAATGCCTACGGCACCGATCCGACCCTAAGCCAGTACGAAATCGTCGGCGAGATGGAAGAACGCCATGAGCTGTGGGGGCAGCCCGGGAAAGTGAAAGCCATCGTGAATATGGTTACGGGGCGGTTGGGCACGTATGCGGACGCCATCGCTCTTGGGCTCGCGACGGGTCAAACCCCGGAAACGTCGGCTGTGCGCCAGTACCGGCGCAAATTCGACGCGCATCTCAATCTAGAGCAGCAAATCCTTCCGAATGTGGGAGTCTTTTCGCGTGTCGGTCTGGCGCCGAGCTACGTCGAAGGCTTCTCGTCGTCGGACTCCCATTTGTCCATCAGCGGCGGCATTTCGGTCGGGGGCGTGTTCTGGGGCAGGCCGAAGGATACGGTCGGCGTCGCGGGCATCTATAACCTGGCCTCGGGAGTAGAACTGAACTACCTAAACCTCGGGGGAAGCGGCGTGTTGGTCAGTGGCGGGCAAGCGCCGTTTCCAACGGGTCCTGAAAAGGTCCTCGAATCATACTACAGCCTCAATCTGACGCCATCGACGACCTTCACACTCGATTACCAGCTCGTTCAAAATCCTGGCTTCAATACGAGCCGAGGCCCGGCAAACATTTTCGGAGGCCGAATCCATTGGGAATTCTAGGGCGCAATTCGATCATGCCGATTCAATATAGGATTCAATCTTCTGTCCGGGATTCCCATATCTGAAAGGGCGCTCCTCTGTCGGGAGCGCCGCGAGGGATTGGGAGGCTGATGATTGCGGCGCTGTCGATGGAGATTCGCAAGAAGGTCGGGCGATCGAAGGCGGGATGTCGCGTCGTCAGGCGGCGGCGCGGTTCGATATCGGTCCGGCGCCCCCGCCCGTTGGGCGAATCGCGCCATGACCACGGGAGAGGTCGCGCCGACAAGGGCGTCGTCGCCTTCGACGACCAATTGGCGACGCGGCTCGACGAGGCCGACAAGATCTACAACGGCATCAACGCCGCCATCGACAAATATATCGAAGAGAAGGGGTTCGATGCGCCGCCGCCCTCGGTCTATGAACCCGTCTGGCGCCCGGATGCGCCGGGAACCTCGTTTGATCTCGCCGCCGAGGGCGTGACCTCGATCATCTGGTGCATCGGCTTCCGCCCGGACTTCTGCGGGCTCGACGCGCCGGTTTTCAACGGTCGAGGCCAGCCCCAGCATTATCGCGGCGTGACCAATGTTCCCGGCGTCTATTTCCTCGGCCTGCCGTGGATGCACACCTGGGGCTCCGGGTGTCGGGAGCCATCTTGGCTTGAGAATGCGTTTGCAGTAAAATCAATATCTTAATCAGATCCATGATGTTTGAGAATATCCATCTAATTTGAGAATTTTACGCTTCAACCTTTTTGTCGATTCGGCGGGCGGCGACAGGCTTTCGAATACCCAAACCAAACGGCGCCGCTTGAAGTTTAGGCCGCGAGCAGAGCCATCTAATGTGAGAATATAGTTGGTCGATATTCTCACATTAGACGGCTTTTTTGGATCCAAGTTCCATATTCTCACGCCAAGATGGCTCCCGACAGGTGCGCTTCGTTGTAAGCATGAAGCTCTTGCAGATAGCGATTTCCAATTAAGTCGAGGCGCTCGCGGGCTTGCCGCCAGCGCGCCTCGTTGTAAGCGCAAACGGGCGCCGAATCCTCTCCTTCGGTCCGTCCTGCCGGAACATGCAGACCTTCCTCCGCCCCGAGCATCAATTCACGTTCGCGCGCAACGCAACTTCGGACAGCTCGAAAGGCCGCGTCCAGCAACGCGCGGTCGGCCTTCTCTGGGAGTTCGTATGCAACCGCGTTCCAAGCGTCGGCTTCAATGGCTTCCAGAGTCAAAACCGGCGTTGGACTGAACGGCTCCGCCGTAGGGCGCGGCGATCCGCGCGGCGTTTGAGTTGAGGTTATCTTTCCTGGGCCGGCGCGGAGACGCCGGCTTGTTGGAGTAAGGAGAGACCTCGATGACGCCGCTGCGTTTGCAGATGATCGAAGACATGAGGTCGGCGGGGCTCGCGCCTGGAACCCAGGCCGTCTACGTCGACGCTGTCCGCCGGTTGGCCGAACACTATCGCCGTTCGCCGGCTCAGCTGACTGAAGATGAGGTGCGCAGCTACCTGCTGGGGCTGCGCGAGCGCGGCCTCGCGCTCGGCACGTTCAAGACCAATCACGGCGGCATCCAATTTCTTTACCGCCGCTCGCTCGATCGCGAGTGGGCGCTGTTTGAAAAAAAAGAATCCGCCCGCCCAAGCAGCGGCGGCTTCCGGAGGTTCTCTCGGACGATCAGGTCCGCGCCCTGCTTTGCTGCGTGAGGAACCCGGTTCACAAGGCCTGTTTCGCGCTCATGTATTCCTGCGGCTTGCGCATCAGCGAGGCCGCGACTTTGGAAATAGGCGCCATTGACGGCGCCAACATGCGGCTTCGCATCATCGGCAAGGGCGACAGGGAGCGGTTCACGCCGTTGCCGCAGCCGATCCTCGCCGATCTGCGAAGACTCTGGAAGACCCATCGCAACCCGCGCTGGCTCTTCCCCAATCACTCCGGCGACCATCCGGCCAACCAACAGGTGCTACGCCGCACCTTCCAAAAAGCCGTGCGCGCGGCAGGCGTCACGCGGCGGGTCACGCCTCACGCCCTGCGCCACAGCTATGCGACGCGGCTGCTCGAGAACGGCGTCGACACCAGGGTCGTGCAAATCTTGCTGGGACACGTCCATATCGCCACGACCGCGATCTACACCCATCTCACCGAACCGACCCGAATCTCGCTCAGAGGCGTCCTCGACAGACTGATGACCGGCCTCTGACCCGGCCGCCCCGTCGTGATCGAGATCGCGGACGTCTTTCGTCGCTTCGCCGGCGAATATCTATCGGCCCATGGCGCGTCGATGCCGCCGTCGCATCGGCGCGCCATCGCCGACATTCAAGCGTGCCGCACCGAGGCGCTCGGCGGCCGTCTCTGGCGTTGCGAGAGCTGCGGCGCCGAGATCTTCTCCTACCATTCCTGCAAGAACCGCAGCTGTCCCAAATGTCACGGCCCGCAGATCGAGCGGTGGCTCAAGATGCGCAAGGCCGAGATGCTGCCGTGCCCTTATTTCCACGTCACCGTGACCGTGCCCCGAGAGCTCCGGGACGCGCTGCGCGCCAACCAGCGCGACGGCTATGCCCTGCTCATGAAGGCCGCAGCAGACGCCATTGTCGAGCTCGCCCGCGATCGACGCTATGTCGGAGCGACGGTCGGCGTGCTCGCCGTTCTGCACACATGGACGCAGCAGCTGCTCTATCACCCACATGTTCATTGTCTGGTCACCGGCGGCGGCGTCAGCGACGACGGCTGTTGGCGCCCTGCACGCAAAGCCTTCCTGGCTCCCGTCAAGGCCCTGGCCAGGCTCGTGCGGGGCAAGCTCAGGGCGGCATTGGCGAAGAAGCGTCCCGACCTCGTCCTGCCCAAGGCGGCCTGGTCCAAGCCTTGGGTCGTCCATTGCACGCCCTGGGGCGCCGGCGAGCAGGCGGTGCTCGACTATCTCGCCCGCTACGTCTTTCGCATCGCCATCGCCAACAGCCGCATCGTCGGCCTCGACGATCAGACCGTGACCTTCCGCTACAAGCAGCGTAAATCCAACCGCTGGCGCGCCTGCCGCGTCGAAGGCCAGGAGTTCATGCGCCGCTTTCTCCAGCATGTCCTGCCCAAGGGGCTGCACAAGGTCCGCTACTTCGGCCTGTGGCATTCCTCCAAGCGCGAATGCGCCGCCCGCGCCCGTCTGCTGCTTCAGCTCGACCCTCCATCGAACCCGCGTCCGGCCAAAGCGAGCGAGGAAGCCTCCAAGCCAGAGCAGGCCGACGGATCGCGGGTCTGTCCCTGCTGCCGCGCAGGCCTTCTCCGCTTCGCGCGTGAGCTTCCCCCGAAGTGGGCACAAGCGCCATGACGCTCCAACCCCGCTCCCCCACGGAAAAACTACGATCGCCCCCGCCTGCGTCGAGCGGGCCATGGTCGCTTGTCGCCCGGCGCTCCCAATCGGAAGGCTTGAAGGCGAAGTATGAGCGGCGCCAACCGCGGGCGCCAGCGATCCAACGACAAAGCGGCGACCCTACCGCGGCTACGCGCCTGCCGACGGCGCCGCCAAGCGCATCCTTCGCGCCAATCCCTGCCTGAAAATTCCATAGCCCCGGGCGCCGCAGCCAACCTCCACCGCGTTCAGTCCAACGGAGTTTTTGCGTCGGCTTCGCGCCGCAAAAACTCTTTATTCGTTTCTGTTCGCTCGAGGCTCATCTCACGCGCCAGATCACTGTCGAGATCAGATGGCGGGCCAGTCGTCTCCTCATTCGCCGCCGTTTCCGATGTCATAATGGGATCGCTCACCTGCGTGTCGTCGAGATCGAGCCACCGCAACGCGGTGAGGTTCGCGAGCGGCGACAGGTCGCTGACTGGCGTGTTTCTGAGGTAAAGGCTTGCCAACGCGGTCAGGCCAGCTAGCGGCGACAGGTCGCTCACCTGCGTGTCGTTGAGGACGAGTTGCTCAAGCGCACTAAGGCCAGCTAGCGGCGAGAGATCGCTCACTGGCGTGTTCCTGAGGTAGAGGCTCTCCAACGCAATGAGCCCCGCGAGCGGCGAGAGGTCGCTCACCTGCGTGCTATCAAGCCAAAGCCACCGCAACATAGTGAGGCCGGCGAGAGGCGCGAGGTCGCTCACCTGCGTGTCGTTGAGAACGAGTTGCTCAAGCGCACTAAGGCCGGCGAGCGGCGAGAGGTCTTTTATTTCGTGCCCAGCAATATGGCCTTGATGCACGATTTGCTCAAAATCGTACGTTAACAGTCCATGCGAATGACGATTGCCTTTGATGGGAATTATGAAAGAGGATTCTGCAAGGAAAATTCGCCCCAATCCGTGTCGTGGCGCAACTCATGCGCAAATGAACGTTTTTGAAAGACAATGAATTTGCAAGATTTTTCGCTTGGCGTACGATTTTGCACAAATCGTGCATTGACCCCATGGTCGGATGGTAACGCATGGCGGCGCTTTGTCACGCATTATTCCGCGATTTCCGCCGCGCTTGTCTTCCTTAATTTATGTCCGATAATCCGCCATTATCGGACATATGGGCGACCCCTCGGAAATCCGGGAAAATTTTCGCGTTTCATCGCCGGACAGACTTCCGAGGCGTCGGATTTTCCGGGCCCATCAGCTGTTAAGGTTCAGCCTAAATCAGCGGACCGGGGCCTGCTTTGGGGCGGCCGCCGGCGCGGTGAGCTAAGTGAAATTCGGAGAAAATTCGAGAAATTTTGGCGCGCGATTGTGAGACTCGTGGAGCACAATCGCGAGACTGGCCGAATCGGAATTGATGAGACTCAAGTCGGGATTGTCGCGGCTGGCGCGCCCCGCGCGCCGGCTTCGGAGTCCATCGGCGCGCCCGCCCAGGTCCAGGCGGCGCGCGAGCCATGGACAGCGTCGCGATCCGACCTCATTCTAGGCCGATGATTCAAGGTCAATCTGCCCAAGGCGGCGGGGCTGTGAAAGCCGCCGCGCATCATGGTCAGATGCAGCGGCCTATATCGCGCATCGCTGGGGCGCTTGCCTTATTGTGCACCGCAACATATTTCTTGACTTTATTGTGCAGCGCACCTAAAAAGAAGAGCCATATAAGGTTGCGAGGAATAGCCCACGCGCCTAGACCGAAAAGGATATTCCATGTCGAGCAACTTCCCAGAGATCAAAGCGTTTGACACGGCTCAGTTTGAGGCCTTTACCAAGGCGACTGACTCGTCGACCAAGGGGCTACAGGCCATCGCCGCCGAAACAACGGACTATTCAAAGAAGTCCTTTGAGAAAGCCCGCGTGCTCTTCGAGAAGCTGACCGGCGTGAAGAAGATCGACGAGGCGATCCAGCTCCAGTCCGACTTCGCCAAATCCGCCTATGAGGATTTCGTAGCGCAAGCCACCAAGATGAGCGGGATGTATTCGAGCCTCGCCAAGGAATCTTTCAAGTCGATCAACGCCGCGTCGCCTGCACAGCCGTCAGTCGTCGCTGAGCCGTTGAAGGCGCCCGCCGCCTCAAAGCAGAACTAACTTTACGCAGGTTAGCGCGGCGTATCCCAGCCAAGGAAAACCGCTCGATCAACTTTGTTCATCGAGCGTTTTTTTTATTGAAGCGTTTATCCGCGATGGATCAACGCGCTATCCGACAAGCACACATTATCGGAATAGGCCTCCGAGTTCTGCCTATTCGAAGATCTCGAGGTCGAAGCGGCCACATCCGCAGGCCAAGTCGGCACGACATCCGCGATGCGGCCGAATGGCGCCGCCCTGCCCCACTCGAGCGTCTCGCCTCAAACGCGCCGTCAAACGCTTCGTCGCCGAAGGCCTCGCCGAACCCAACCTGCTCCATCCCGCCACGCGCGGGGCAAGCAGCGAGCGTCTCCTGACCCTTGTCGCCGGCATCGCTCGCGCCAACCCCGATCTCACGCTCGCCCAAATCGCCATGCAACACGAAGCGATGTATGAGCGCACGCCGCGCGGCGGGACCCGCTGGAGCCCGTCGTCGATCAAGAACCTGCTCGACCGCACCAGAAAGCTCGGCGTGCTCGGCACCGAACAAATGTGAGAGGCTAGCGTTTTATCGTCAGTTGTAATCACCCCGCCCTCTTGCGTTCTCGCGCGGTCTTTGCCGCCTTCCCTCGCAGCAGCGCCATCAGCACCGGCCCAAGCGAAAACTCCCCTGCCCTGGCTTT